>Ga0209341_10001241_pt1 | contig 25505 bp, 27 predicted proteins | sample RifCSP13_2_FD_184020 | JGI IMG/M metagenome (GOLD analysis project Ga0209341, IMG submission 184020) | Soil microbial communities from Rifle, Colorado - Rifle CSP2_sed 13_2 (SPAdes) (version 2) | ecosystem: Environmental > Terrestrial > Deep subsurface > Rock core/Sediment | place: Rifle... | reverse complement strand
GCCCCGCCGGCGCGGGCACCGCCCCCCGGCCGCGCACGCTCGCGGTGGCGCTCCAGGCGCTGCCGGACGCGACGCTCGCGCTCGTCTCGGTGCCGGGCGCGTACGCCGCCGCCGAGGCGCGCCGGGCGCTCGAGGCGGGCTTGCACGTGATGCTGTTCAGCGACAACGTCGCCGGCGCCGACGAGGTCGCCCTCAAGCAGCTCGCGCGCGCGCGCGGCCTCTTCCTCATGGGGCCCGACTGCGGCACGGCGATCCTCGCCGGGGTGCCGCTCGGCGTCGCGAACGCCGTGCCGCGCGGTCGGATCGGCGTCGCGGCGGCGTCGGGCACCGGCCTGCAGGAGGTCATCTGCCACGTCGCCGCCGCGGGCGAGGGGATCTCCCACGCGATCGGCGTCGGCGGGCGCGACCTCGCGGACGAGGTCGGCGGGCTCATGCTCGAGCCGGCGCTCGAGGCGCTCGCGGCCGACCCGGCAACGGCGGTCGTCGTCGTGCTCGGCAAGCCCCCCGGCCCGGCGACGCTCGCGAGGCTCCGGACCCGCGTCGCCGCGCTCGGCAAGCCCTCGGTGCTGCACTTCGTCGGCGACCGGACGCTCAGCACCGCGGCGACGCTCGAGGACGCGGCGCTCGCGGCGGTGGCGCTCGCGCGGGGCCGGACGCCCGCGCCCGTCGAGTTCGGCGCCCCACCCGGCGAGGTCGCGGCGCGCGTCGAGGCCGCCGCGCGCCCGCTCGGTCCCCCCCAGCGCTGGGTGCGCGGCCTCTACGCCGGTGGCACCCTCGGGTGGGAGGCGCGCGAGCTCCTGGCGGCGCGGCTCGCCGGCGTCGCGCCGGGGGTCGACGGCGGCGGGAACGGCCACCGGGTGGTGGACCTCGGCGGCGACGCCTTCACCCGGGGCCGCCCGCACCCGATGCTCGACGGGACGCTCCGCCGCGAGTGGATCGAGCGCGAGGCCGCCGACCCCGCGACGGCGGTCCTGCTGCTCGACGTGGTCCTCGGCTTCGGCGCGCACCCCGACCCGGCGGGTGAGCTGCTTCCGGCCCTCCGCGCGGCGCGGCGCCAGGCGGAGGCCGAGGGACGCGGGCTCGCCGTCGTCGCCTCCGTCTGCGGCACCGAGGCGGACCCCCAGCGGCGCTCGACGCAGGTCGCGGCGCTCGAGGCCGCGGGCGTGCTCGTGATGCCTTCCAACGCCCAGGCGGCCCGGCTCGCCGCGCGCATCGCGGCCCGGCGCGCGGAGGGCCGGGGACCATGAGCCCCGCGGACCTGCTCGCGGCGCCGCCGCGCGTCGTCAACGTGGGGCTCGAGCTCTTCGCCGACACGCTCGCCGCGCTGCGCGTGCCGGTCGTCCACGTCGCCTGGCGGCCGCCGGCCGCCGGCGGCCCGGCGCGCGAGCGGCTCGCCCGCCTCGACGCGCGCCGCGAAGCCATCGAGCGCGCGAACGCGCTCGCCTTCGACCGGCTCACCGGCGGCGAGCCCGTGCTCGTGGACTGCCGCCCGGCGCGCGAGGCGCTCGAGCTGCCCGCGCGCACCGTGCTCCACGCCGGGCCGCCGATCGCGTGGGCGCGGATGTGCGCGCCGCTGCGCGCCGCCGTCCTGTGCGCGATCCGCTGGGAGGGCTGGGCCGCCAACGACGACGCCGCGGAGGGCCTGGTGCGGAGCGGCGCGGTGCGCCTGGCGCCCTGCCACGACTGGCGGGCGGTCGGGCCGATGACGGGGATCGTCACCGCCTCGATGCCCGTCTTCGTGGTCGAGAACCGCGCCCACGACAACCGCGCCCACGCGACGATCAACGAGGGGCTCGGCCGGGTGCTCCGCTTCGGCGCCACCGACGACTCGGTGCTCGCGCGGCTCACCTGGCTCGCGAGCGAGGCCGGGCCGCTCCTCGGCGCCGCGCTCCGCGCGGCGCGGGGGATCGCGCTGCGCCCGCTCATGGCGCAGGCGCTCCGGATGGGGGACGAGATGCACCAGCGGAACGTCGCCGCCTCGGCGCTCCTGGTCCGGGCCCTGATGCCGCACGTGACGCGCGTGGGCCAGCGGCACAACGCGGTCGCGCGGCTCGCCGAGTTCATGGCCGGCAACGACCAGTTCTTCCTGAACGTGGCGATGGCGGCGGGCAAGGCGCTCGCCGATCCGGCCGCCGGCGTGCCGGACGCGACGCTCGTCACCGCGATGGCGCGCAACGGCACGGACTTCGGCATCCGCGTCTCCGCGACGGGCGACCGCTGGTTCACGGCGCCCGTCGAGATGCCGGCCGGGCTCTACTTCCCGGGCTTCGATGCCGCCGACGCCAACCCCGACCTGGGCGACAGCGCGATCGTCGAGACGGTCGGTCTCGGCGGCGGCGCGATGGCGGCCGCCCCCGCCGTTGCCCGGTTCGTCGGCGCCGGCGGCATGGCGGAGGCGCTGGCCGCGACCGAGGAGATGCGAGACATCTGCCACGACGCGCACCCGCACTTCCTGATCCCCGCGCTGGACGAGCGTGGGACGCCCGCCGGCATCGACGTCCGGCGCGTCGTCGAGACCGGGATCACGCCGCTCATCAACACGGGCATCGCCGGGCGGCGGGCCGGGACGGGCCAGATCGGCGCCGGCGTCGCCCGCGCGCCGCTCGCCTGCTTCGAGCAGGCGCTCGAGGCGCTCGCGGGATGAGCCTGCTCGTCGTCGCCATCGGCGGCAACGCCCTCAGGAGCGACGAGGGCGGCTCGGCGACGGAGTGGTTCGACGCGCTCACGCGCTCGCTCCCGCCCCTCCTCGACCTGCTCGCCGCGGGCCACCGCCTCGTGCTGACGCACGGCAACGGCCCGCAGGTCGGCGAGGAGCTGCTCCGCATGGAGATCGCCAAGCTCGTGATCCCGGCGCTCACGCTCGACCTCTGCGTCGCCGAGACGCAGGGCAGCATGGGCTTCGCGATCCAGCAGGTGCTCGGCAACCTCCTGCGCCGGCGCGGGCTGCCCGACCGGGTCGCCGCCCTGGTCTGCCAGGTCGTCGTGGACCCGGCCGACCCCGCCTTCGCGCACCCGACCAAGCCGATCGGCAGCTTCTACCGGCAGGCGCAGGCCGCGCGGCTCGCGCGGGAGAGCGGCTGGCGGGTCGTCGAGGACGCCGGGCGCGGCTGGCGGCGCGTCGTCCCCTCGCCGCGCCCCGTCCGGGTCGTCGAGGCGCCGCTGGTCCGGGCGCTCGTGGACGCGGGCACGACCCCGATCGCGGTGGGCGGCGGCGGGATCCCCGTGGTCGAGACCGACGGCGGGCTGCGCGGCGTCGAGGCCGTGATCGAGAAGGACCTGGCGAGCGTCGTGCTCGCGCGCGCCCTCGGCGCCGACGTCGTCCTCTTCCTCACCGGCGTCGAGCGCGTGGCCGTCGGCTGGGGCACGCCGCGCCAGCGCTTCGTCGACCGGCTCACGGTCGTCGAGGCGCGGCGCCTCCTCGCCGCGGGCGAGTTTCCGCCGGGCAGCATGGGGCCGAAGGTCGAGGCGGCGGTCGAGTTCGTCGAGGCCGGCGGCCGCGCGGTCATCAGCTCGCTCGACCGCGTCGCCGAGGCCGTCGCCGGGCGGGCGGGCACCGCGATCGTGCGGGACGCGGCGTGAAGCTCGCGACCTGGAACGTGAACTCCATCCGGATCCGCCTGCCGCGCCTGCTGGCCTGGCTCGAGCGGCGCCGGCCGGACGTCGTGTGCCTGCAGGAGGTCAAGGTCACCGACGAGGACTTCCCGCGCGCGGAGCTCGAGGCGCTCGGCTACCGGGTGCTCGTCGCCGGCCAGCGCACGTACAACGGCGTGGCCATCCTCTCCCGCGCGGAGCCGACCGAGGTGGCGCGCGCGCTCCCGGACGACGGCGACGACGCCCAGCGCCGGCTGCTGGTCGCCGACGTCGGCGGGCTCCGGGTCGTCAACGTCTACGGCCCCAACGGCCAGGAGGTCGGCTCGGAGAAGTACGCCTACAAGCTCGACTGGTACCGGCGCTTCCGCGCCTTTCTCGACGCCGGCGCCGACGCCGGGCGCCCCGTCGCCGTCTGCGGCGACCTCAACATCGCGCCCGAGGACCGGGACGTCTGGGACCCCGAGCGGTGGCGCGGCCAGGTCATGGCGAGCGAGCCCGAGCGCGCGGCCTTCAGGAGCCTGCTCGCCTGGGGCCTCAGCGACGCGCTCCGCCTGCACCGCCTGGAGGGCGGCCTCTTCACGTGGTGGGACTACCGCGCCGGGGCGTTCCACCGCGGCTGGGGGCTCCGGATCGACCACATCCTCGTGTCGGCGTCCGTCGCGCGGGGGTGCTCGGCCGTCGAGATCGACCGCGACGAGCGCAAGGGGCCGAAGCCCTCGGACCACGTGCCGGTCGTCGCCACGCTCGCCGGCGCCGGTTGACAGCGACGGGAACGCGCATGTAGAGTGACGACAGTTCGTTCGCGCCTTTCCTTTAAGTGGGCCCCGAGAGGCCCGTAAGGAGAGCAGCTTGAGCAGCCCGGCACGGCCCTTCCGCGAGAAGGCGCAGGTCCTCGACGAGGCCGCGCTCGATCGCGCGCTCACCCGCATCGCCCACGAGATCCTCGAGCGGAACGGCGGTGCCGCCGACCTCGCCTTCGTGGGCCTCCGCACGCGCGGGGTGACCCTCGCCCACCGGCTCGCGGCCAAGATCGCCAAGATCGACGGGGCCGCGCTGCCCGTCGGCACGCTCGACATCACGCTCTACCGGGACGACCTCGCGATGCGCGGCACCCCGGTCATCCGCGGCACCGACATCCCGTTCTCCATCAAGGGCAAGACCGTCGTCCTGGTGGACGACGTGCTCTTCACCGGTCGCACGATCCGGGCGGCGCTCGACGCGATCATCGACCTCGGGCGTCCCACGGCCATCCAGCTCGCGTGCCTGATCGACCGCGGCCACCGCGAGCTGCCGATCCGCCCCGATTACGTCGGCAAGAACCTCCCGACGTCGCGGCGCGAGAGCGTGGCGGTGCGCCTGCGCGAGCACGACGGCGAGGACCGCGTGGTGATCGAAGAACCCGAGGAGGCCTGAGCATGGGCTGGACCCGGAAAGACCTCTTGGCCATGCGCGATCTCGACGCGGGCGAGATCCTCCTGCTGGTGGACACCGCCGCGTCGCTCCAGGAGATCGCGACGCGCGAGATCAAGAAGGTGCCGGCGCTCCGGGGCAAGACGATCGTCAACCTCTTCTACGAGGCGTCCACGCGCACGCGCACCTCGTTCGAGATCGCGGGCAAGTGGCTGTCGGCGGACGTCGTCAACTTCTCCGCGAGCGGCTCGAGCACGGCGAAGGGCGAGAGCTTCATCGACACGGCGAAGAACATCGCGGCGATGAGCCCCGATGTCGTCGTCGTCCGCCACTCGTCCTCCGGCGCCGCGGCGCTCCTGGCCCGCGAGCTCCCGTGCTCGATCGTCAACGCGGGCGACGGCACCCACGAGCACCCGACGCAGGCGCTCCTGGATCTCTTGACGATCCGCGAGAAGAAGGGCCACTTCGAAGGCCTCCACGTCGCGATCGTCGGCGACATCGCCCACAGCCGGGTCGCGCGCTCGAACATCCACGGCATGCGGAAGCTCGGCATGACCGTGACCGTGGCGGGGCCGCCCACGCTGATCCCGCCGTTCGTGCAGGAGCTCGGCGTCAAGGTCGCCTACCGCCTCGAGGACGCGATCCGCGACGTGGACGTGATCATGATGCTGCGCCTGCAGCACGAGCGCATGGCGGCGGGCCTGATCCCGTCGCTGCGCGAGTACGCGCGCTACTGGGGGCTCTCGCTCGACCGCCTGGCGCGGCACGCGCGGCCGGACGCCCTGATCATGCACCCCGGGCCGGTCAACCGCGGCATCGAGCTCTCGCCCGAGGTCGCCGACGGGCCCTACTCGGTGATCCTCGACCAGGTCACGAAGGGCGTCGCGGTGCGGATGGGCGTCCTGCTCCTGCTCGCGGGCAGCAAGGGCGGGGACGGGGCATGAGCCTGCTGCTCCGGGGCGGCCGCGTCATCGATCCGGCGAACGGCGTGGACGCCGTGCAGGACGTGCTGCTCGCCGAGGGCCGGGTCGCGCGCGTCGGCCCGGGGCTCGAGGCGCCCGCCGGCGCCGAGGTCCTGGACGTCACGGGCAAGGTGGTCTGCCCGGGCTTCGTGGACATGCACGTTCACCTGCGCGAGCCGGGCTTCGAGTACAAGGAGACGGTCGCGACGGGCACGCGCGCCGCGGCCGCGGGCGGCTTCACGGCCGTCGCGTGCATGGCGAACACGCACCCCGTCAACGACAACGGCGCCGTCACCGACTACATCCTGGCCAAGGCGAAGGTCGAGGGCGTCGTGCGCGTCTACCCGATCGGCGCGGTGACGCGCGGGCTCCGGGGCGAGGAGCTGGCCGAGCTGGCCGAGCTGGCCGAGGCGGGCTGCGTCGCGTTCTCGGACGACGGCAAGTGCGTGCAGAACGCGGGCCTCTACCGGCGCGCGCTCGAGTACACGCTGCCCTTCGGCGTGCCCGTGATCAGCCACGCCGAGGACACGACGCTCTGCCAGGGCTTCGCCATGAACGAGGGTGTGGTCTCGACCGAGATCGGCCTGCCGGGCGCGCCCGCGGCGGCCGAGGACGTGATGGTCGCGCGCGACATCCTCCTGGCCGAGCTGACGGGCGCGCACGTGCACATCGCCCACCTCTCGACGGCGGGTGCGGTCCGCCTCGTCCGCGAGGGCAAGGCGCGCGGCGTGCGCGTGACCGCCGAGGTGACGCCGCACCATCTCGTGCTCACCGAGGAGGCCGTCCGCACGTACGATCCCAACACCAAGATGGCGCCGCCGCTGCGCACCAAGCGCGACACCGAGGCGCTCGTCGAGGCGCTGGCCGACGGGACCATCGACTGCGTGGCGACCGACCACGCGCCGCACGCGCTCGCCGAGAAGGAGGGCGAGTTCGACCGGGCCGCGTTCGGCATCGTCGGGCTCGAGACCGCCGTGTCGCTGCTGCTCGACCGGCTGGTCCGTCCCGGGCTCCTGCCCCTGGCGACGCTCGTCTCGCGGCTCTCGCGCGACCCGGCGCGCCTGCTCGGCCTGCCCGGCGGCAGCCTGGCCCCCGGAGCGCCCGGCGACGTGACGGTGCTGGACCTCGAGCAGGCGGTCAGCGTGGACCCCAGGCACTTCAGGTCGAGGAGCCGCAACACCCCGTTCGCCGGCCTCACGCTCACCGGCGCGCCCGCGCTCACGCTCGTGGGCGGCCAGGTCGTGCGCCCGTGACGCCCGCCGTCCTCGTCCTGCGCGACGGCCGCGTGTTCCGCGGCCGGGCGCTCGGCGCCGTCGGCGAGGCCTCGGGCGAGGTCATCTTCAACACCGCGATGACGGGCTACCAGGAGATCCTGACGGACCCGAGCTACCGCGGGCAGATCGTCATGATGACGTACCCGCTGATCGGCAACTACGGCGTGAACCCGGAGGACGTCGAGTCGCGCCGGCCGTGGGCGAACGGGTTCATCGTGAAGGAGGCCTCGCCGATCGCGTCGAGCTTCCGCGCCTCGATGGGCCTCGACGAGTACCTGGCCGCCCACGGGATCGTCGGCCTCCAGGGCATCGACACGCGCGCGCTCACCCGCCACCTGCGGGACCACGGCGCGCAGGACGGCATCGTCTCCTCGGTCGAGCCCGACCCGGCGCGTCTGCTCGAGCGCGCCCGCGCGCTGCGCGGCCTCGTCGGCCGCGACCTCGTCGCGGAGGTGACGACCGAGGCGCCGTTCGCGTGGGCGGAGGGCGGCTGGGAGCTCGGGCGCGGCTACGTGGCGCCGGTGGCACCCCGCTTCCGCGTCGTCGCCTACGACTGCGGCGCCAAGTGGAACATCCTGCGGCAGCTCCGGATGGCGGGCTGCGACGTCACGGTCGTGCCGGCCGCGACGCCCGCCGCGGAGATCCTCGAGCGGCGGCCCGACGGCCTGTTCCTCTCCAACGGGCCGGGCGACCCCGAGGGCGTGCCGTACCTCGTCGCCTCGGTGCGCGCGCTGCTCGGGCGGCTCCCGATCTTCGGCATCTGCCTCGGCCACCAGATCCTCGGCCTCGCGGGCGGCGGCCGCACGTACAAGCTCCCCTTCGGCCACCACGGCGCCAACCACCCGGTGAAGGACCTCGCGACGGGCAAGGTCGAGATCACCGCGCAGAACCACGGCTTCGCCGTGGCCCCGGACTCGCTCGCCGCCCACGGCTGGGAGCCGACGCACGTCAACCTGAACGACGGCACCTGCGAGGGCCTGCGCCACCGCGAGTGGCCGGTGTTCTCCGTGCAGTACCACCCCGAGGCCTCGCCGGGGCCGCACGACGCGAGCTACCTCTTCCACCGCTTCACCGACCTGCTGGCACGGAAGGGAGGCTGATCGACGTCATGCCCAAGTACCTGATCTCGTACCGGAAGACGGAGGGCGCGGGCCAGAAGCCCGAGTGGACGTCGTTCACCACGCAGAGCGACGCCTCGCTCGAGGCCCACGCCGTCCGCGAGCGCGTCGACCGGCGCATGAGCGTGCTGGGCGAGACCCTCTGGGGCAGTGGCGAGGTCGCCTGGATCGGCAGCGGCCGGCTCGACGACGTCCTCTACCGCCGCGAGGAGGCCGCCCCGGAGATGTCGGTCGTGTACGGGCTCGTTGAGGAGTAGGACCATTCAGACTGTGACGGCGCAACCGGTCAGGTCCCCCTGGGATCAGACCTTCAGAGACTTGGTGCACGCCGCGCGACACGATGTTCTGATCCTGTCGCCGTACATCACGCGCCGTCCGCTTGAGATGCTCCAGACCGCTCTCGAGCGTCAGAATCGTCAGGACGCCGTCACGGTTCGTCTCGTGACCAACCTTTCGGCATCCTCCTTGGCGACGAAGTCTTTGGACACAGGCGCCATCCTCGACACGCTCTCTCGGCTTCCGAGGACGTCGCTAACCCACCTGCCGGGGCTTCATGCCAAGGTCTACGTCGCCGATGAGGCTTGCGCCATCGTCACCTCCGCAAACCTCACCGACGGTGGTCTGTTTTTCAACTATGAGTTCGGCGTCCGCATCGATGAGCAGGCCACGGTTCGCGAGGTTCGCAAAGATGCCGAGGGATACGCGAGCCTGGGAGGCGAGGTGCTTCGAGAGGAGCTCGTCGAGCTCGACCAGGCGGCACGCGCACTTCAGCGCCTCCGCGACCAGGCGGACCGTCAGATCAGCGCACGGCTGAAGAAGGCGCTGGCCCAGCAGTCTAGCCGTGCACACCTTCACCTCCTACGAATCCGGGCTCGTGGCAGGACGACGCACGGGATCTTCGCCAGCACCCTGCTGTATCTGCTGCGTCGCGGCCCGCGACGGACGACCGACTTACACAGGGTGATCCAGCTCATGCACCCGGACCTTTGCGACGACTCGGTCGAGCGGATCATCGATGGGGTGCATTTTGGCAAGAAATGGAAGCACTACGTGCGCACGGCCCAGCAGCATCTGAGGCGGCGGGGTCTCGTCTTCCACGAGCGCGGCATGTGGCACTCGACGGCATCGGACCGTCGTAGGGACTGAGGTGGGGTCTCCAGTTCCCTCGGTAACCCTCCGAAGCGATCTCGCGCCGCGAGCGATCGCGCTGGAGCTGAGGCGCCAAGAACGGGGCTCAGACTTTACGGGATACACCGAGAACCATACGCTGACGGAGCTAGTCCGCTTCATCGCGGAGGTTGGAGGCGAGCACTGGCAGCTCAGCCGGGTGCCCCTTTCGCGCATCCGGTGCTGGAACACGCGCACTCCCGTCGCGAGGCTTCTGAGGGTGATCGCCAGCGATGAGCGCGGCGCGTATCACTTGCGGAAGATAAGGCGGCTCGCCGAACAGATTCGCCGTGGACGTTCGCTTCCTGGCATCGTGGTGGCCCATTCCCGCAGGCCCGCGGAACATTGGATCCTATCCGGCTATCGGCGGCTCGCCGCCCATCGCGTTGCGCACGCCAGGGCCATCCTCGTCTACCACCCGGCAGATTCCTTCGGCGGACGTCCCGAGGCACTGGACCGGCCGAGTCGGCAACAACGTAATCGGCGGGCATTCACCCGGCCGGCACGGTGAACGATCGTGTGGTCTCGATCAACGGCGTGCCGATTCGGCTCACGAGCGAGCGATGGATGCACATCGTCGAGCATCACGACGATCTCGCGGGGCACTATCACGATGTCCTCGAAACGGTGCGAGACCCCGACGCCGTGTATGATGGCGACGCCGGCGAACTGCTCGCGCTTTCGAGCCGTTACGCGCCGCGGTCCCTCGTCGTGGCGTACCGTGAACTCTCTCGCACGGACGGGTTCGTGATTACCGCGTTCTTCACGACGCGCCTGCGGCAGATCGAGAGAAGGAGGTTGGCTTGGAAAAGGCCGTCCTAGAGCTTCTGGAGAGCCTACCGCATCTCCTCAGGCTCCCGTCGAAGCAGATGTGGTTCGATCTCGACGAGGAGGCCGACGTCCTCTACGTCAGCTTCGAGCGCCCGCAGGGGGCGACCGACAGCGAGCTGAGCGAGGAAGGCGTGCTAATGCGCTACCGCGGCGATCAGCTCGTGGGCGTCACGATTCTCAACGCCCGCAAGCGACTCCGGGGGCAAACGTAGTGCCGAAGCGCACCGACCTCAGGAAGATCCTGATCGTCGGCTCGGGGCCAATCGTCATCGGCCAGGCGTGCGAGTTCGACTACTCGGGCACCCAGGCGGTGAAGGCCCTGCGCGAGGAGGGGTTCGAGGTCGTGCTCGTCAACTCGAACCCGGCGACGATCATGACCGACCCGGAGCTCGCCCAGCGGACCTACGTCGAGCCGCTCACGCCGGAGTTCGTCGCGAAGATCATCGAGCGCGAGCGCCCGCAGGCGCTCCTGCCGACGCTCGGCGGCCAGACCGGGCTCAACCTGGCCGTCGCGCTCGCCGAGGACGGCACGCTCGACCGCTTCGGCGTCGAGCTGATCGGCGCGAAGCTCCCCGCCATCAAGAAGGCGGAGGACCGGGCGCTGTTCAAGCAGGCGATGGAGCGGATCGGGCTCGCGCTGCCGCGCTCCGGCTACGTGCGGAGCCTCGACGAGGCGCGCGCGATCGTCCGGCAGATCGGCTACCCCGCGATCATCCGGCCGTCGTTCACGCTCGGCGGCACGGGCGGCTCCATCGCGTACAACCCCGAGGAGCTGGAGGAGGCGATCCGCTGGGGGCTCCAGATGTCGCCGGTCGGCACCGTCCTCGTCGAGGAGTCCGTGATCGGCTGGAAGGAGTTCGAGCTCGAGGTCATGCGCGACCTCGCGGACAACGTGGTGATCATCTGCTCGATCGAAAATGTCGATCCCATGGGCGTCCACACCGGCGACTCGGTGACCGTCGCCCCCGCGCAGACCCTGACCGACAAGGAATACCAGCTGATGCGCGACGCCGCGATCGCGATCATCCGCGAGATCGGCGTCGAGACCGGCGGCTCGAACATCCAGTTCGCCGTGAACCCGGAGGACGGGCGCCTGGTCGTCATCGAGATGAACCCGCGCGTGTCGCGCTCCTCGGCGCTCGCCTCGAAGGCGACGGGCTTCCCCATCGCCAAGATCGCGGCCAAGCTCGCCGTCGGCTACACGCTCGACGAGATCCGGAACGACATCACCCGCGAGACGCCGGCCTCGTTCGAGCCGGCCATCGACTACTGCGTCGTGAAGTTCCCCCGCTGGGCCTTCGAGAAGTTCCCCGAGGCCGACCGGACGCTGACCACGCAGATGAAGTCGGTCGGCGAGGTCATGGCCATCGGGCGCACGTTCAAGGAAGCGCTGCAGAAAGCCATTCGCTCCCTCGAGCAGGACCGCTGGGCGCTGACGCTCGGGCGCGCCACCGACGCCGAGGAGCTGCGCGCCCTGCTGCGCGTGCCGAACCCCGACCGGATCTTCGCGATCGGCGACGCCTACCGCGCGGGCTTCTCGACCCAGGAGATCCACGGGCTGACGCGCATCGACCCGTGGTTCCTCGAGGGGATCCGCGAGATCGCCCTCTTCGAGCCCGAGATCGCCCGCGCCGCGCTCGACGACGCCGACGTCCTGCGCCGGGCCAAGCAGCTCGGCTTCGCCGACCGCCGGATCGCCGAGCTGACCGGCACGAGTGAGGCGGCCGTCCGCCGCCTGCGCCGCGAGCGCGGCATCCTCGCCACGTTCAAGACGGTGGACACGTGCGCGGCCGAGTTCGTGGCCCACACCCCGTACCTCTACTCGACGTACGAGGAGGAGGACGAGGCGCCGCCGACCGGCCGGCCCAAGGTCGTCATCCTGGGCTCGGGCCCCAACCGCATCGGCCAGGGCGTCGAGTTCGACTACTGCTGCGTCCACGCCGCGTTCGCGCTCCGCGACCTCGGCGTGGAGGCGATCATGGTCAACTGCAACCCCGAGACCGTCTCCACCGACTACGACACCTCCGACCGCCTCTACTTCGAGCCGCTGACGCTCGAGGACGTGCTCAACGTCGTCGAGAAGGAGCGGCCGCTCGGCGTGATCGTCCAGTTCGGCGGCCAGACGCCGCTCAAGCTCGCGGTGCCCCTGCGGGAGGCGGGCGTCCCGATCCTCGGCACCTCGCCCGACGCGATCGACCGCGCCGAGGACCGCCAGCGCTTCAACGAGCTGATCGTCGAGCTCGGGCTCCACCAGGCCGCGGGCGCGACCGCGCGCTCGCTCCCCGAGGCCCAGGCCATCGCCACCGGCATCGGCTACCCGGTGCTCGTGCGGCCCTCGTACGTGCTCGGCGGCCGGGCCATGCGTCTCGTCTACGACGACGAGGACCTCCGCGAGTACATGCGCGAGGCCGTCCTGGTCTCGCCCGAGCACCCGGTGCTCATCGACAAGTTCCTCGAGGACGCGATCGAGATCGACGTCGACGCGGTCGCCGACGGCGAGCGCGTGATCGTCGGCGGCGTCATGGAGCACATCGAGAAGGCCGGCGTCCACTCGGGCGACGCGGCCTGCGCGCTGCCGCCCTACTCGCTCGGCGAGGACCAGGTCCGCCAGCTCGCGACCGAGGCGCGGGCGCTCGCGCGCGCGCTCGGCGTCGTCGGCCTCATCAACGTGCAGTTCGCGATCCGCAACGAGATCGTCTACGTGCTCGAGGTGAACCCGCGCGCCTCGCGCACGGTGCCGTTCGTCTCGAAGGCCATCGGCCTGCCGCTCGCCAAGGTGGCGACCGCCGCGATGCTCGGCCACCCGATCGTGCCGCATGCGTGGGTCGAGGAGCGGGAGCTCGCGCACATCGCGGTCAAGGAGTCGGTGTTCCCGTTCGTCAAGTTCCCGGGCGTGGACATCGTGCTCGGGCCGGAGATGAAGTCCACGGGCGAGGTCATGGGCATCGACCGCGACTTCCGCAAGGCGTACCTCAAGTCGCAGATCGCGGCCGACTCGGTGCTGCCGACCTCCGGCAAGGTCTTCGTCTCGGTCAAGAACCGCGACAAGCGGCTCGTGATGACCCTCGCCAAGCGGCTCGTCGAGATGGGCTTCTCGCTCGTGGCCACCGCGGGCACCGCGCGCGTCCTCGAGCGCCACGGGATGTCCGTCGAGCTGGTCCACAAGGTCGCGGAGGCCTACCGCCCGAACGTGATCGACCTCATGAAGCGGGGCGAGATCGCGCTCGTGCTCAACACGCCCGAGGACGGGCGCGCGCGCCGCGACTCGTACATGATCCGGCGCACGGCCGTCACCCAGCACATCCCCTACTACCTGACGATGGACGGCGCGCAGACGGCGATCGGCGCGATCGAGGCGCTCCTGAAGGGCGAGCTGCAGGTGCTGAGCCTGCAGGAGTACCACGGTGCCGCCCGCTAGCCCGGCCGACCGCGTGCTGGTCGCGCTCGACGTCGAGACGCTCGGCGCGGCCGAGCGCCTGCTCGACCGGCTCGCGGGCACCCTCACCGGCTGCAAGATCGGCTCGCAGCTCTTCACGGCCGCGGGCCCCGCCGCGGTCGAGGCGGCGCGCAAGCGCGGCTTCGACGTCTTCCTCGACCTCAAGTACCACGACATCCCCAGCACGGTCGCGGGCGCCGTCCGGGAGGCGACGCGTCTCGGCGTGGCGATGCTCGACGTGCACGCGAGCGGCGGCGTGGCAATGATGCGCGCGGCGGCCGAGGCCGCCGCCCGGGCGGCGGCCGACTTCGGCGTGGCGCGCCCCGTCTGCCTCGGCGTCACGGTCCTCACGAGCCTCGACCGGACGACGCTCCACCGCGAGGTCGGCGTGCCCGCGGCCGTGGAGGCGCACGTGCTCCGCCTGGCCGAGCGCGCCCAGGAGGCCGGGCTCGACGGCTGCGTCGCCTCGCCGCAGGAGGTGCGGCCGCTCCGCCTGGCGCTCGGCCGGGCCTGGGTGATCGTCACCCCCGGCATCCGCCCGGGGGGAGTCGAGAGGGGGGCGGAGCCTGTCCGCGTCCCGGACAGGCGGAGCCCCCCTCTCCCAACGGACGACCAGGTGCGCGTCGCCACGCCACGCGCGGCGCTCGCCGCCGGCGCCGACTACCTCGTCGTCGGCCGTCCGATCACGGGCGCGGCGGACCCGGCCGCCGCGGCCGCCGCGATCGTCCGGGACCTCGGCGCCCCGTGACGGAGCGCGAGACGCTCGAGCTCTACGAGAAGACGGGCGCGCTGATGCGCGGGCACTTCCGGCTCACGTCGGGACTCCACTCGGACGTCTACTTGCAGTCGGCGCTCGTCCTGCAGCACCCCGCGTACGCCGAGGCACTCGGGCGCGCCCTCGCCGCGCGCCTGCCCGCCGCGGACGTCGGGACGGTGCTCGCGCCCGCGATCGGCGGCATCCTCGTCGCGCACGAGGTCGCCCGGGCGCTCGGCGTGCGCGCGCTGTTCAGCGAGCGCGAGAACGGCGTGATGCGCCTGCGGCGGGGCTTCGCGCTGGCCCCCGGCGAGCGGTGCCTGGTCGTCGAGGACGTGATCACCACCGGCGGCTCGACGCGCGAGGTCGTCCAGTGCGTCGAGGAGGCGGGCGGCGTGGTCGTCGGCGTGGGCTCGCTGATCGACCGGAGCGGCGGCGCGGCCGCGTTCGCGGTCCCGCGCGCCGCGCTCGCGACGGTGAGCGCGACGGCCTGGAAGCCCGAGGACTGCCCGCTCTGCCGGAGCGGCGGCCAGGCGCTCAAGCCCGGCAGCCGCGCCTGAGTCGACGCCCTCCTGCACGCCTCCGGAGGCGCGGCCGGGGGCGCCGCGTCAGCGCGGCGGCGCGAAGAGGCCGTTGCGCACGAGCACCACGAGGAGCCAGAGGAGCTGGAGGCCGACGAACACGGTGAGCCCCCGCTCGCGCCCGGCGCGGACCTCGACCCGGTACTGCCACGCGCCGCCCGCCAGCGCGAGGAGCGCGAAGGGCGTCGCGTCCCACGCCGTGAGCAGCCCCGCGCGCAGCGCCAGGCCGCCCGCGAAGCTCCAGAGCACCCAGGCGCCGAGCCAGTGGGCGATCACGGAGACGAGGATCGCGGCGCGCGAGCCCGGGCGGCCGAGCCAGCGCGAGACCAGGACCCCGGCGGCGCCGAGGAGGAGGAGCGCCCCGACGGCGGCGAGCAGCCAGCGCGTCACGCGCGCTCCTGGTACTCCGGCCGCCAGCGCAGGAGGCGCGTCTCCACCTGCTTGATCCCGAGCGCCATGACGACGCCGATGACGCCGAGCGAGAGCAGCGCGACCATCATGTCGGCGGCGCTCAGCGTGCCGAGGGACTGGATGATCAGGTAGCCGAGGCCGCCGCCCGACTCGCCCCCGAGGAACTCGCCCACCACGACGCCGATCAGCGCGAACGAGATGGAGGGCGTCAGCGAGGCGAAGGTCCACGCGAGCGCGGAGGGCACGACGATCGTCCGGAGGACCTGCCGCTCGGACGCCCCGAGGAACCGGGCGGCGTTGATCAGGTCGGCGTCCACGGAGCGGGCGCCCTGGAACGTGTTGAAGAAGACGATGAAGAAGACGATCGTCCACGCGAGCACGATCTTCGCGAGGAGGCCGAAGCCGAAGATCATCGTGATCAGCGGCACGAGCGCGATGCGCGGGAGCGAGTTGAAGGCGATGATGTACGGCTCGAAGATACGGGCGAGGCGGTCGTTGCGGCCGAGCAGCAGGCCGGCGGCGAAGCCCGAGGACACGCCGACGACGAACCCCCAGAGGGTCGACTGGATCGTGGAGAGCGCCATCTGCCAGATCGTGAGGCGGACCTCGTCGGACGCCAGGAAGACGAACCGCTTCAGGATCTCCGAGGGCCGGCTGACGAAGAACGGGTCGATCCAGTAGAGCCCGGGCATCCGCGACACGGCCTTGATGCCCGTCAGCCACTCCCACGAGCCGAGCAGCGCCACGAGGATGACCAGGCGCCAGGCGACGATCGTCCCGCGGCCCTTCACGCGCCGGCCCCCGCGAACTCCTCGCCGAGGACGTGCCAGATCTGGCCGTACTCGCGCGCGTACTCCTCCGACTCGCGCAGCTTGATGACGTCGCGCGGCCGCGGGAGCGCGACGTCGTAGAGCATCTTCACGCGGCCGGGCCGCCGGGTCATCACCACGATCCGGTCGGCGAGCGTGATCGCCTCGCTCAGGTCGTGGGTGACGAACACGACGGTCTGGTGCTTGGCCTCCCAGAGGCCGAGCAGCTCGGCGTGGAGGTTGAGCTTCGTGTGCGTGTCGAGCGCGCCGAACGGCTCGTCCATCAGGAGGATCTCCGGATCCACGACGAGCGTCCGCATGAGCGCGACGCGCTGGCGCATGCCGCCCGAGAGCGTCGCGGGGTACGCGTCCTCGAAGCCCTCGAGCCCCGCGAGGCGGATCCCCTCGCGCACGCGCCGCGCCTGCTCGGCGCCGGTGACGCCGCCGTACTCGAGGCCGAGCGCGATGTTGCGCGTGACGGTCCGCCACGGCAGGACCGTGTCCTTCTGGAACACGTACCCCACCTTCGGCGGCACGCCCGCGACGGCGCGCCCGTCGATCGCGATCGTGCCGGACGTCGGCGCGACGAGGCCGCCGATCATGTTGAGGATCGTGGACTTGCCGCAGCCGGACGGCCCGACGATCGCGACGAACTCCTTGTCGCGGATCTCGAAGGAGACGTTCCGGACGGCCGGGACCTCGCGGCCCCCCTCGCGGAAGGTCTTCGCGAGGTCCCGGATGACGATGCGCGGGCGCCCGGCGCTCAGGACGTGTACTTGGCCCGGGCCTTCCGGACGAAGGTCATGTCCACGGCCTGCGCGTACGGGATCGGCTTGGAGAGCGCGAGCGGCACCCACACCTTGACGCCGTTCGCGTAGTCCTTCTCGTCGATGAGGAAGTCCCAGTCGAAGATCGTCCGGTAGTACTTGATCTCGCGCAGGACGGCCTCGCGCGTGAACGTGCTCATGTAGGGCTTGTGGATGAGCGCCAGGATCTCGTCGTCGCTGGCGCTCTTGATCCACCGCTGCGCCCGGTAGGTGGCGTTGACGTACGCCTGGACGAGGTCGGGGGACTTCTCGACCGTCTCCTTCAGCACGTAGCCGACCGTCACCGGGATCGGCCCGCCGAACACCGCGTCCCAGCCCTTCTCGTCCAGCACGTCGTAGATCGGCTCGCCGAAGCCCTCCTCCTGCGCCTTCCACTGCCACACGGGCACGGCCATGATCGCGTCGAACTTGCCGGCCTTGAGCCCGCCCAGGATCGTGGTGGAGCCGCCGCCGCCCACCCAGTCCACGTGGTCGTTGACGGGCTTGCCGTCGGCGGCCTTCGTCTGCTTCAGCACGTAGTTGCCGTAGACGTACGTGCCCGAGCCGATCGCGGTCGCGGCGACCACCGCCTTGCGCCCGACGAGCCTCGCGTCGGCGAGCGCCGCGACGGACCGCACGCCCTTGTCCCACAGCTCCTTGCGCACGACGATGTTCGCGTAGCTGCAGCGCCGGTCCGTGGCGAAGATCATGAGGGCGTCCTTGCCCTTCTCGGTGATCTTCAGGGGGTGGTTCGAGTCGCCGAGCGCGAACATCGCCTGCCCCGCCGCGAGCGCCTGCACGACCTTGGCGCCGCCGCCGGGCACGATGAAGCCCGGCAGGGTCACGCCCTCGTCCTCGAAGAACTTCTTCTCCTTCGCGACGAGGTGCTGCCCGTAGACGAAGGTCGAGACGCTGTGCGACACCGTGATCGGCTTCGCCGCGGCACGGGCCGGGCCGGCCAGACGGGGCGCGGCCAGGGCGAGCCCGGCGGCGCCGGCGGTCGTGAGGAACTGGCGACGGGTGACGCTCATGTCGATGCCTCCTCGTGAACTGGGTCCAGGCTGCGTGGCGTGCAAGCCAGCGAAGCAGTGTACGCCGCCGGCTCGCGCCGTGTCAATCGCAACATATTGACAGTACAGGCGATTTCGCCCTATCATCGCTGGATGGTTCCCACCCGGACCGCCCCGGCTCCCCACCTCGCCAGCATGACCGGATTCGGCCGGGCGGAGGCCGCGGGCGACGGCGTCAGCGTCACGGTGGAGGCGCGCTCGGTCAACCACCGCCACCTCGACGTCGCGCTCCGGCTGCCGCGCGCGCTCGCCGCCTTCGAGCCCGAGGCGCGGCGGCTCGTCCAGTCGCGCCTGGAGCGCGGGCGCGTGGACGTCGCGGTGCTGCTCGCGCCCGCGCCGGGGCAGGCGGCGCAGCGGATCCGCGCCGACGCACCGCTCGCCGCCGAGTACGTCGCGCGCGCGCGCGAGCTGGGGCGCGAGCTCGGCGTGCCGGGGGACGTGGCGCTCGCGTGGGTGCTCGAGCGGCCCGGCGTGCTGCGCGCGGAGGAGGCCGACGCCCCGGACGAGGCGGCGCTCGGGCCCGTCCTCGCCCAGGCGCTGGGACGCGCGCTCGACGAGCTGGTGGCGCGCCGGCGGACCGAGGGCGAGGCGCTCGGCGTCGAGCTCCGGAAGCTCGGCGACGACCTCGGCGCGCAGGTGGACCTGATCGAGGCGCGGGCGCCTGCCGCCGTGGCGCGGCGCGAGGAGCGGCTGCGGGAGCGGATCCGGGCGCTGCTCGGCGGGGCGACCGTGGACGAGGGCCGGATCCTCACCGAGGTCGCGAGCTGGGCCGAGAAGACCGACGTGCGCGAGGAGCTGACGCGCCTGCGCGCGCACCTCGGGCAGCTCGCGCAGGTGCTCGACGCGGGCGGCGCGGTCGGGCGGCCGCTCGACTTCCTCGTGCAGGAGCTCAACCGCGAGGTGAACACGATCGCCTCGAAGGCCGACGACCTCGAGCTGAGCCAGGCCGCGCTCGCGGCCAAGGGCGCGATCGAGAAGATGCGCGAGCAGGTGCAGAACCTTGAATAAGGCGAACGGGCGGCCGTCCACGCACCTCGTGAACGTGGGGCACGGCAACGTGGTCGTCGCGGAGCAGATCGTGGCGATCGTCGGGCTCGACTCGCTGCCGGTGAAGCGCCTGATCGAGAGCGCCAAGGGCAGCACCAAGCTCGTGGACGCGACGAACGGCCGCCGCACCCGCGCCGTGATCGTGACGGGAAGCGACCACCTGATCCTCTCCTCGCTCGAGCCCGCGACGCTCGCGCAGCGCCTCGCCACGGACCGGGGCCCGGCGGGTGACTAAGCGCCGCGGCACCCTGGTCGTGGTCTCGGCGCCGTCGGGCGCGGGCAAGACCACGCTGTGCCGCGAGGTCCGGCTGCTCCTGCCCGACCTGGCGTACTCGGTCTCGGTGACGACGCGGCCGCCCCGCGCCGGCGAGCTTCACGGCGCGGACTTCGTGTTCGTCTCGGAGGCGGCATTCCGCGACATGCTCGTCCGCGGCGAGTTCGCCGAGTGGGCGACCGTCCACGGCAACCTCTACGGCACCCGCGCGCGGGTGCTGGACGAGGCGCTCGCCGCCGGCCGCGACGTCCTGCTCGACATCGACACGCAGGGGGCGGAGCAGCTCCGCGGGCGCTACCCCGAGGCCGTGCTCGTCTTCATCGTCGCGCCGTCCATGTACGACCTCGAGCAGCGGCTGCGCGAGCGCAAGTCCGACGCCGAGGCGGAGATCGCCCGGCGCCTGGCGCGCGCGCGCGAGGAGATCGCGCTCTGGCGCCGCTACGACTACCTGATCGTGAACCGCGACGTGAAGGAGGCGATGGAGCAGCTCGCGTCGATCATCCAGGCGGAGCGCTGCCGCACCGGCCGCCTGGCGCTCACCTTCCCCGATCTGGAGGTACCCGAATGATGGCGTTCCCCTCGCTGCAGAACTCGCTCGACAAGGTCTCGAACCGCTACCTGCTCGTGGTGCTGTCCGCCAAGCGCGCCCGGCAGATCAACCGCGGCGCGCCGGCGCGGGTGGAGACCCGCCACAAGAAGCCGACCAGCACCGCCCTCGAGGAGATCGCGGCGGCCAAGGTCGAGTACCGCGTCAAGGAAGAGGGCGAAACCGCGAAGGCATGAGCCTCACCGGCCGCGAGCTGATCCTCGGCGTCACGGGCTCGATCGCCGCGTACAAGGCGGTCTACCTGCTCCGCGAGCTCCGGGCGCTCGGCGCCGCGGTGACGGTGTGCCTCACGGAGCACGCGGCCGCGTTCGTCGGCCCGCTGACGTTCCGGACGCTCTCCGGCCGGCCGGTGCTCACGGACCTGTTCGACCCGCAGAGCCCCGAGGCCGTCGAGCACGTGGCGCTGGCGGAGCGGGCCCACGCGCTCCTCGTCGCGCCGGCCACCGCGAACCTGCTCGCGAAGGCGGCGCACGGGATCGCCGACGACTTCCTGAGCACGCTCCTGCTCGCCGCCCGCTCGCCCGTGATCCTCGCGCCCGCGATGGACGGCGGCATGTGGGGGCACCCGGCGGTGGCCGCCAACGTGGCGACCCTCAGGGCGCGCGGCGTCACGGTCCTCGAGCCGGAGGCCGGGCCGCTCGCCTCCGGGCTCGCGGGCAAGGGCCGGCTCCCCGAGGTCGAGGCGATCATCGAGGCGGTGCTCGGCGCGCTGTCGCCCGTCCGCGACCTCGCGGGCGAGCAGGTGCTCGTCACGGCGGGCCCGACGCGGGAGCCGATCGACCCCGTGCGGTACATCTCGAACCGCTCCTCGGGCAAGATGGGCTACAGCCTCGCCGCCGCGGCACTGCGCCGCGGCGCACGGGTCACGCTCGTCTCGGGCCCGACGGCGCTCACGCCGCCGGCCGGGGCCGTCTTCGTCCCCGTGCAGACCGCCGAGGAGATGCGCGAGGCCGTGCTCCAGCACCTCGCCGCGGCCACCGTCGTGATCAAGGCCGCCGCCGTCGGCGACTACCGCGTCCGCCACGTCGCGCCCGCCAAGATCAAGGGCAAGCGCGACGTCGCGCTCGAGCTCACGCCGAACCCCGACATCCTCGCCGAGGTCGCGGCGCGCCGCACCGGGGCGTTCGTCGTCGGCTTCGCCGCCGAGACCCACGACGTGGCGGCCCACGCGCGCGCCAAGCTCGAGAGCAAGGGCATCGACCTCCTCGTCGCGAACGACGTGAGCCAGGCGGGCATCGGGTTCGAGGCGGAGGACAACGAGGTGCTGCTGCTCGACCGCTGGGGCGGCACCCGGGCCCTGCCGCGGATGGCGAAGGGCGCGGTCGCGGACGCGATCCTCGGCCACATCGTCGCGCTCCGCGCCCGCGCCGCCGGCAAGAAGACGCCCGCCTAGCCGCATGCCCCCGGACACCCCGCGCGAGGCGCTCGCCGACGCCGTGGCCGCGCTCGGCGAGACGCTCCGACACTGGCGCGACCTCGGCGTGACCGAGCTCCCCCTCGCGGGCGACTGGCTGCTCTCCGCCGCCGAGGCGCTCGCGGCCCAGGAGAAGGCGCTCCAGGGCTGCCGCCGCTGCAGGCTCTGCGAGGGGCGCACGACGATCGTCTTCGGCGTCGGCGACCCGCGCGCCGAGTTCGTCGTGATCGGCGAGGGGCCGGGCGCCGACGAGGACGCGCAGGGCATCCCGTTCGTCGGGCGCGCGGGCCAGCTCCTCACGAAGATGCTCGAGGCGCCGGGCGTCGGGTTCTCGCGCGAGGAAGTCTATATCAGCAACACCGTGAAGTGCCGGCCTCCCGGCAACCGGAACCCCGAGGCCGACGAGCTCGCGGCGTGCGCGCCAATGCTCGCGGCGCAGCTCGCGGCACTCCAGCCCAGGGTCATCCTCGCGCTCGGCAGCGTCGCGACGCAGAGCCTGCTCGGCACCAGGGAGTCGATCGGCCGCCTGCGCGGCCGCGTGCATCCCTACGGCGCCGCCGTCCTGGTCCCGACCTTCCACCCGGCGTTCCTCCTGCGCAACCCCGGCCAGGAGTACAAGCGCATGGCGTGGGAGGACCTCAAGCTCGCCCGACGGGAGTACGACCAGCGCCGCACCCGATGATCGCGGACGTCGCGTTCGACGCGCCCGTCGATCACCCGTTCTCCTACCGCATCCCCGCGGGCCTCGCGGTCGCGCCGGGCCAGCGCGTGTGGGCGCCGCTCAGGGGCGCCGCGCGCCTCGGGATGGTCGTCGCCGTGCGCGACGGCGCGGAGGCCGGGCTCAAGCCGCTCGCGCGCCCCGCCGACCCGGCGCCGGTGCTCGGGCCGCGCGGGCTCGAGCTGGTGCACTGGATCGCGGCGCAGAGCCTCTCGTCCGTCGGCGCGACCTGCGGCGCGCTGCTGCCGCCGCCGCCCGTGCCGCCCGGCGAGGACGCGCCCCCGGGCGGCGGGAGCCCGCGGCCCGCGCCGGCGGGCACGCCCGAGCTGCTGGTCGGCGGCGGGCGCGAGAAGCGGCTGCTCGAGCGGATCGAGCGGGCGGCCGGCCCCGTGCTCGTGCTCGCGCCGGACGTCGAGGCCTCCGCGCGGTGGGCGCAGCGGCTGGCGCGGTTCGGCCGCGTCGCGCGCCTCGACTCCGGCGTGGCGGACGACGCGCGCGCCGCGGCGTGGCGCGCGCTCGCCGACGGCGCCACGCGCCTCGCGACCGGCACGCGCTCGGCGCTGCTCGCCCCGCTCGCCCCGCGGGCGACGGTCGCGCTGCTCGACGAGCAGGAGGCCGCGCACAAGCCGCCCGGGCCGCCGCGCATCCACACGCGCGACGTCCTCCTCGAGCGCGCGGCCCGCGAGAGCCTCGCGCTCGTGCTCACGGCGGCGACGCCGAGCGTCGAGACGTGGTGGCGCGCGGACAGCGGGCGGCTCGCGGCCGAGCCGGCGCGGCCGGGCCCGTGGCCGGCCGTCACGCTCGCGGACACGCGCGGGATCCTAAAGGTCGAGCCGCTGACGCCGCCGCTCGCGCGCGCGATCCGCGAGACGCTCGCCGCGGGCCGGCGCGTCTTCCTCGGCGTGAGCCGCCTGGCCTCGTCGCTCGCGTGCGACGAGTGCGGCGACGTCGTCCGGTGCGCCGAGTGCCGGATCGCGCTCGCCTACTCGCGCGCCGCCGCGACGCTCGTCTGCCGCCTCTGCGCGCGCCCGACGCCGCTGCCGGACACGTGCCCCGCCTGCCGCGGGCGACGGCTCTCGCCGTTCGGCTGGGGCGCCGAGCGGGTCGAGCACGCCGTGCGCCGCCGCTTCCCCGACGCGCGCGTGGCGCGCTACGACCCGGACGCGACGCGCGGCGCCCGCGGCGAGGCCCAGCGCGCCGCCGCGACGGCAGCCGACGTCGTCATCGGCACGCGCGGCGCGCTGCGTCTGTTCGGCCCGGCCGCGCTCGGCCTCGCGGGCTTCGTCGCCCCCGACCAGCTCCTGCGCCTGCCCGACTTCCGGGCGGGCGAGCGTACGTTCGCGCTCCTCTGGGCCGCGGCCGAGCGCGTGCGGCCCGACGGCGCCGTCGTCGTGCAGTCGCAGAACCCGACGCACTACGCCTTCGCGGCGCTCACCCGACAGGACCTGCCGACCTTCTACCGGCACGAGCTCAGGTTCCGCGCCGAGCTCGGCTACCCGCCGTTCCGCCGGCTCGCCGTGGTGAGCGCCCGCGGCGCCGCCGGGGACGCGTCCCGGCTCGGCGCCGCGCTCGCGGCCGCGCTCGCCGGCGCGCCCGGGCTCACCGTCTACCCGCCGGCCGCCGACCGGCGCGGCCGGCTCGTGCGGCTCGTCGTGAAGGGCGGCGCCGAGCTGCCCGACCTGCTCCGGGCGGCGCTCGCCGAGTTCCGCGGCGGAGCCGCGGGGCGCCGCGGTATCATGGACGTGGAGGTGGACCCGGTCGAATGGCGGTCCTGAGGGTGCGGAAGTACGGCGATCCGGTGCTGCGCCGGCGCGCGCTGCCCGTCGGCGAGATCACCGGCGAGGTCCGGGCGATCATCGCGGACCTCGTCGAGACGATGTACGACGAGGTCGGCATCGGGCTCGCGGCCCCGCAGGCGGGCGTCTCGCTCCGGCTCATCGTCGTCAGCGACGAGGAGGGCCGGGGCGCCGAGGCGCTCGTCAACCCCGTCATCGTCGAGCAGGGCGGCCAGGCGACCGCCGAGGAGGGCTGCCTCTCGATCCCCGGCATCTTCGCGCCCGTCACGCGCGCCGCGTGGGTGCGCGTCGAGGCGACGAGCGCGGAGGGGCGGCCCCTGTCGCTCCGGGCCACCGGGCTCCGCGCGCGCGTGCTCCAGCACGAGCTGGACCACCTCGACGGCGTCCTGTTCATCGACCGCCTCGACCCGGTCACGCGCGACCGCATCAAGCGCCGGATCAAGAAGGAAGGCCTCCGCGAGGACGCCGCCCACCACGCCTTCGCGCTCTAGAATCCTCTTCTACGGCACGCCCGAGTTCGCGCTGCCGACGCTCGAGGCGCTGCTCGCCCACCACGACGTCGTCGCCGTCGTCACGCAGCCCGACCGCCCGGCGCACCGCGGGCGGCAGCTCCAGCCGCCGCCGGTGAAGACGCGCGCGCTCGCGGCCGGCGTGCCGCTGCTCCAACCCGCGCGGCTGCGCGACCCCGAGTGGGCGCCGCGCCTCGCCGCGCTCGGCGCCGACCTGGGCGTGGTGGTCGCCTTCGGCCAGATCCTGCCGAAGGCCGTGCTCGCGGCGCCGCGGCGCGGCTCGCTCAACGTCCACGGCTCGCTCCTGCCGCGCTACCGGGGCGCGGCGCCGATCCAGTGGGCGATCATCCGCGGCGAGACGGTCACGGGCATCACGACGTTCCAGATGGACGAGGGCATGGACACGGGCCCGATCCTCCTCAGGGCCGCGACGCCGATCGGCGCGGAGGAGACCGCGGGCGAGCTGGCCCGGCGCCTGGCGCCGCTCGGCGCCGAGGTGCTCCTCGACACGCTCAGGCGCCTCGACGCGCTCACGCCCGAGCCGCAGCGCTCCGAGGAGGCCACCCTCGCGCCCCGCCTGAAGAAGGCCGACGGGCGCCTCGACTGGACGCGCGCCGCGCGCGAGCTCGTGAACCTCGTCCGCGGCTGCAACCCCTGGCCCGGCGCGACGACCGCGACGCCGGGCGGCGCGCTCACGATCTGGCGGGCGGTGGCGGTCACGGGCCCGACGGGGCCGGCGCCGGGCACGCTCGTCGGCCACGGCGACGGGCTCGCCGTCGCCACGGGGGACGGCGCGCTCCTGCCGACCGAGGTGCAGCCGGAGAACCGGCGCGCGATGCCGTGGCCGGACTACCTGCGCGGCGCCCGCCTCGCGCCCGGCGCGCGCGTCGGCGCGCCGTGACGCCCGCGACGACGCGCGC
>Ga0209341_10001236_pt1 | contig 25531 bp, 20 predicted proteins | sample RifCSP13_2_FD_184020 | JGI IMG/M metagenome (GOLD analysis project Ga0209341, IMG submission 184020) | Soil microbial communities from Rifle, Colorado - Rifle CSP2_sed 13_2 (SPAdes) (version 2) | ecosystem: Environmental > Terrestrial > Deep subsurface > Rock core/Sediment | place: Rifle... | reverse complement strand
CTCCTCGACTACCTGGACCCGATCTTCCAGCTGGACACGGGCATCCAGGTGCAGTACGTGGCCGTGGGCACGGGGCTCGCCCTCGACATGGCCCGCCGAGGCGACGCGGACGCCGCGATGGTCCACGCGCCTTCCCTCGAGGAGGCCTTCATGGCGGAGGGCCATGGGCTCTGCCGCAGCCCGCTCATGTACAATCGCTTCCTCATCGTCGGGCCGGCCTCCGACCCCGCGGGCATCGCGGGGACCGCGAACGCCACCGCCGCCTTCCGGAGGATCTGGGAGACGAACTCGACCTTCGTCTCCCGCGGAGACAGTTCCGGCACGAACGTGAAGGAGCTCCAGGTGTGGGCCCTCGTCGGCTACCGCCCCTCCCCTGCGAACGACGCCTGGTACCTGGAGTCCGGGCAGGGGATGGGGGCGACCCTCACCCTCGCCTCGGAGAAAGGCGCCTACACCCTGACCGACGACGGGACGTTCTACGCCCTGCTCTCCAGCCTGCACCTGCGGATCGAGGTCCAGGGCGATCCCTTCCTCGCGAACCACTACCACATCCTCGTCGTGAACCCGGCGGAACACCCGAACGTCAAGGCGGGCGCCGCGCGGGCCTACGCCCAGTGGCTCGTTTCCGAGCGGGGTCTGGCCCTGATCGCGGACTACGAGATCGCGGGGCACCGCCTCTTCACCCCGGAATACCAGCCGGGCCTGCCCGGCGAGTGCTAGGATGACCGACTGGCCGGCCGTCCTCCAGATTGTCGTGATCACCCTGCTCGTCGCCGGGACGTCGACCCTGATCGGGGCGGCCCTCGGCATCCCCGCGGGCGCCTTCGTCGCCCTCAAGAAGTTCCGCGGACGGAACTTCGTGCGCACCCTGGCCTTCACGTTCTACGGGTTCCCGCCCGTCCTCGCGGGCCTCCTCGTGTACCTCCTCCTCTCCCGCTCCGGACCTCTGGGCGCCCTTGGGTGGCTCTTCACCCCCATGGGGATGATCGTCGCGCAGTCGGTCCTGATCGTTCCGATCGTGATGGGCGTCACGATCTCCGCGGTCATGGCGGTCGAGCGGCGGCTGCACGACACGGCCCTGACCCTCGGGGCCGACGAGCGGCAGTGGCGGGCCACCGCGATCCACGAGGCCCGGGTCGGGGTGGTGACCGCGGTCATGGTGGGCTTCGGCCGCGCGGTGTCCGAGGTCGGCGCGGTCCTCATCGTGGGCGGCAACATCGCGGGCCAGACCCGCGTCCTCACGACGGCGATCGTGCTCGAGACCTCCCAGGCCCACTACGTCGAGGCGAGCGTCTTCGGCGTGATCCTGTTCGTGATCGCCTTCGCGATCTTTGCGATCCTGCAGCGCCTCCAGCGGGAGGGAACCGTGTGACGGTCGCCCTCGCGCTCCACGGGGTGGAGAAGAGCTACGGCGGGAAGGGCGTGCTCCGGTCGATCAACGCGGAAGTCTCCGCGGGCGAGGTCTTCGCTCTCGTGGGGCCGAGCGGGGCGGGCAAGACGACCGTGCTCCGGCTCCTGGACCTGCTGGAGGGCCCGGACGCCGGCGAGATCCGATACCACGGCCGGACGGTCCGCCTCGGGAGCCCGGAGGCGCTCGCCCAGCGCCGCCGAATGGCGATGATCATGCAGAACCCAACGACCTTCCGCGCCACGGTGTTCGAGAACGTGGCCTACGGGCTCTGGCTCCGGGGCGTGTCCGAGGAGGGAATCCGCGGACCCGCCTTCGCCGCCCTGGAGTTCGTCGGCCTCCTCGACCGGGCGCAGGAGCCTGCGGCCGGGCTGAGCGGCGGGGAGCAGCAGCGGGTCGCCTTCGCGCGGGCCGCGGTCCTCCGCCCCGAGGTCCTCCTGCTCGACGAGTTCACCTCGAACCTGGATCCCGCGAACGTGCGGCTCCTCGAGGAGGCGACGCGACGATATCGCAGGGAGACGGGGGCCACCGTGGTCATCGTCACCCACAACCTGTTCCAGGCGAAGCGACTCGCGGACCGCGTGGGGCTGCTCCTCGACGGCCGGATCGTCGAGGTGGCGCCCACCCATGCGTTCTTCGAGAATCCCTCACGCCCGGAGACGCGGGCGTTCCTGAGCGGGGAGATGGCCTACTGACCCTCAAACGAGGGTGACGTCGATCGCCTCGACGCTGCCCACGCCGGGGATCTGTCCGAGGGCCGTCTCGAGCTTCTCCGCCTGCCCGGACGCGTCCTCCACGACGGCGAGGGCGAGGATCGCTTTCAGGCCGAAGGCCACGTCCTTCTCCTGCATCCCGCGGAGCGCGCTCCCGACCGCCTTCCGGACGCCCTCTTTGATCGGCGCGAGGTCCGAGGAGGCGTCCTCGGGCATGATGCGGTACGTGACGGCGACGGATCCCATGGAGAGGCCTCAGGGACCCACGAAGGAGCACGTGGGGCAGTGGTAGGCGACGGACTGGTCGCGGCAGCGGGTGCAGCGGCCGATCTTGCTCTGGCCGCAGCTCGGGCAGGAGAAGGTCGTCGTGCCCTTGCCCGAGAGGACCGCGCCGCAGGAGGTGCAGCGGCTCTCCGAGGGACTCACGATTCGCAGGAAAGAACGGGGCGTATAAAACCTTGTGGTCCGCGGCGATCGCTCCTGCATTTGTATCTTTGTGCGTGAATTTTAATGAGGTCCGGCGCCCCATCGGTTCGGGCGCGTGTAGGTGCGACCTCCGCAAAGTTTAACTACAGCAGTCGTTTAGGCGAAAGGTCGCATGTCGCCACCGCCAGCCCGAGGGCCCGTAGCTCAGCTAGGTAGGATGGCGCTCGAACCGTCCCTAGAAAGAGCATCCGGCTTTTAGCCGCCCTCCTTCGGGAGAGCGGGAAGAAACCGGGTGGTCCGGGGTTCGAACGGGTCCTGCGGCCCGCGCGGGGTCCCCGAAAGTCCCCGCGGGCCCGTACGGCTCGCGCGTGCGTGGCATGCACGTCGAAAGAGGTCGCCCGCGGAGGAACCCCCCTTGAGGTTCAATGTGCTGGAGCACCAGCTGGTACCAGAGCATCGCCTCGTCCCGGAGGAAGAGGCAGCACGCGTCTTGAACACCCTGAAGATCACGAAGGACCAGCTCCCGAAGATCCACCGGAGCGACCCCGTGATCCAGGTCCTGGAGAGGATCGAGGGCCCCATCGACGAAGGACGGATCATCCGCGTCACGCGGATCAGCGGCACGGCCGGCGTATCGGAAGCGTTCAGGTTGGTCATCGGGAGGTAAAGCATGCGAGATCTGATTGACGCGTTCTTCCGAGAACGCTCCATTGTGAACCATCACATCGCGTCGTTCAACGACTTCCTCCCGACGATCGACAACCCCAGCTCGAGGATGCAGCGGATCGTGGACAACCTCCGCTCCTCCCCCGAGGACGAGCGGCGGGGCGTGATCAAGCTTGACGAGGACCGCACGGAGGGGGACGTCATCGAGATCCGGATCGGCCGCAAGCGGGACGAGCGCGGGCGGATCGACCTGGAGGCGAAGCCCACGATCACCCTGGGCCTGCCCATCGTCAAGGAGGCCAACGGGGCGACGCATCCCCTCACGCCGATGGAGGCCCGCCTCCGGAACCTGAACTACACCGCGCCGATCTACCTCGACTTCACGGTCATCGAGAACGGGATCGAGCGGGAGCCGGAGCGGGTGCACATCGGGAACCTGCCGATCATGGTCAAGTCGAAGCGCTGCCTCCTATACAAGGAGAACATGGAAACGGAGGGGGAGCTCACCCTCGACGAGTACCAGCGCAAGCTCATCGAGTTGGGCGAGGACCCCTACGACCCCGGCGGCTACTTTATCATCGGCGGCACGGAGCGCGCCCTGATCTCCCTCGAGGACCTCGCGCCGAACCGCGTGCTCGTCGAGTTCAACGAGCGCTACGGGCGGAAGGTCGAGGTCGCGAAGGTCTTCTCCCAGAAGGAGGGGTATCGCGCCCTCACGCTCATGGAGAAGCGGAAGGACGGGCAGCTCATCGTCAGCGTGCCGACGGCCTCGGGCCAGATCCCGCTCATCATCCTGATGAAGGCCCTGGGCATGGAGAAGGACGAGGAGATCTACAACGCGATCGTCTCCGCGCCGGGGATGGCCAACATCGTCTACGCGAACATCGAGGAGTGCCAGAACAAGAAGTCCTACCCGCCGAACGGGATCTTCACGAAGGACGACGCGATCAGCTACCTCGAGAAGAAGTTCGCCACGGGCCAGGCGAAGGAGTACCGGATTAAGAAGGTCGAGTCCATCCTGGACCGAAGCCTGCTCCCGCACCTCGGCGACACCCGCGAGGACCGGATCAAGAAGGCGATCTTCCTCGGGCGCGTCGCACGGACGATCCTCGAGCTCTCCCTCGGCAACCGCCGGGAGGACGACAAGGACCACTACGCGAACAAGCGCCTCAAGCTCGCGGGGGACCTCATGGAGGACCTCTTCCGGGTCGCCTTCGCGAACGTGATCAAGGACCTGAAGTACCAGCTCGAGCGCTCCTACGCGCGGCGGCGGGAGCTCAAGATCTCCTCCGCGATCCGCCCGGACCTGCTCACCCAGCGCCTCCTGCACGCCCTTGCCACGGGCAACTGGGTGGGCGGGCGCGCGGGCGTGAGCCAGCTCCTGGACCGCACGTCGAACATGAGTGCCCTGAGCCACCTGCGCCGCGTCACCTCTCCCCTGACCCGCTCCCAGCCCCACTTCGAGGCGCGCGACCTGCACCCCACCCAGTGGGGACGCCTGTGCCCGAACGAGACGCCGGAGGGCCAGAACTGCGGCCTCGTGAAGAACTGCGCCCTCGTGATCGACGTGTCCGAGGGCTTCCCCGAGGACGAGGTCAAGCTCCTCCTCGCGGACCTGGGCACGAAGCAGGTGAAGGGCCAGCAGACCCAGCTCACCCGCGTCTACGTCAACGGCGACCTCGTCGGCCTCCACGATGACCCGAAGATGCTCGTCGCGGAGGTCCGCGAGCGGCGGCGCTCCGGGCTCCTTAGCCACGAGGTCAACGTCCGGTACGACGAGAACATGGGCGAGATCATCATCAACTGCGACGAGGGCCGCATCCGGCGTCCGCTCCTCGTCGTGAAGGACGGCCACCTCGTCCTCACGCGGAAGCACATCGAGGACCTCAAGCTCGGGCGCCTCCGTTTCTCCGACCTCATCCGCAACGGCGTGGTCGAGTGGGTCGACGCGGAGGAGGAAGAGGACACCTTCATCGCCGTCTACCCGTACGACGTGCCCGCACGGTGCAAGGAGTGCAGGCGCCCGCTGAGCCGCAACGACGTCACGTGGCTCAACATGGGCACCCGGGACGAGGACGTCGAGCTCGAGTGCGCCCACTGCCACAAGTCCTTCAAGGTCAAGCCCCAGGTCACGAAGGAGACGACCCATCTCGAGGTGGACCCGATGATCATCCTCGGGGTCGCCTCCGGCGTCGTGCCCTATCCGGAACACAACTCGTCCCCGCGCGTGACGATGGGCTCGGGGATGGCGAAGCAGTCCCTCGGCCTCGGGTCGAGCAACTACCGCCTGCGGCCCGACACGCGGAGCCACCTGCTCCACTACCCTCAGAAGCCCCTCGTCCAGACGGACTCGATGAAGTACGTCTCCTTCAACGAGCGGCCCGCGGGCCAGAACTTCGTCGTCGCGGTCCTGTCCTTCCATGGCTATAACATGGAGGACGCGATCGTGATGAACAAGGCCTCGATCGAACGGGGCCTCGGGCGCTCGTCCTTCATGCGGACGTACCGCGCGGAGGAGCGCCGGTACCCCGGCGGCCAGGAGGACCACTTCGAGATCCCCTCCCCCGACGTGCGGGGCGCCCGCGCGGACCTGTCCTACGCGAACCTGACGCCGGACGACGGGCTCATCAGCCCGGAGGTCCTCGTCACGGGCGGCGACGTCCTCATCGGCAAGACGAGCCCACCTCGCTTCCTCGAGGAGGAGACGGACTTCCTGACGCCGCAGAAGCGGCGCGAGACCTCCGTCACCGTGCGCCACGGGGAGAGCGGCTGGGTCGACTCCGTCATGCTCACGGAGAGCGAGAACGGCTCCAAGCTCGCGAAGGTCAAGGTGCGCGATCTCCGGACGCCCGAGCTGGGTGACAAGTTCGCCTCCCGCCACGGGCAGAAGGGGGTCATCGGCCTCATCGCGCCCCAGGAGGACATGCCCTTCACCGCGCAGGGCATCATCCCGGACCTCGTGATTAACCCCCACGCGATCCCGTCGCGGATGACCGTGGCCCACGTCCTCGAGCAGATCGGCGGCAAGGTGGGCTCGATGGAGGGCCGCTTCGTCGACGGCACGCCCTTCTCCGGAGAGAGGGAGGAGGCGCTGCGGAAGGCCCTCGAGGAGAACGGCTTCCGGTCCAACGGCAAGGAAATCCTGTATGACGGGAAGACAGGCCGGATGATCCCCGCGGAGATCTTCGTCGGCGTGATCTACTACCAGAAGCTGCACCACATGGTCTCCGGGAAGCTCCACGTCCGGAGCCGCGGGCCCGTGCAGATCCTCACCCGCCAGCCGACGGAAGGCCGCTCCCGTCAAGGGGGGCTGCGGTTCGGCGAGATGGAGCGCGATTGCCTGATCGGGCACGGAGCAGCGATGGTGATCAAGGACCGCCTCCTCGACGAGTCCGACGGGACGATCCAGTACGTCTGCGGGAACGTGGAGTGCGGCCACTTCGCGATCAAGGACCGCAAGGGGAACATGCGCTGCCCCGTCTGCGAGAACACCTCCAAGATCTACCCCGTGCAGACGTCCTACGCGTTCAAGCTGCTGCTCGACGAGCTCCTGTCCTTGGGGGTCGTCATGCGGCTCCAGCTGGAGGACATGCGATGATGTCGATGCGAGGGGTCACGAAGAGGATCCAGGCGATCAAGTTCGCCCTCCTCAGCCCCGACGAGGTTCGGAGGATGTCGGCCACGAAGATCATCACCGCCGACACGTACGACGACGACGGCTTCCCGATCGACATGGGCCTGATGGACTCCCACCTCGGCGTGATCGAGCCCGGGCTCCGCTGCAAGACCTGCGGCGGCAAGGTCGACGACTGCCCGGGGCACTTCGGGCACATCGACCTCGCGATGCCGGTGATCCACGTCGGGTACGTGAAGGACATCAAGAAGCTCCTCCAGGCCACCTGCCGAAGGTGCGGGCGCCTCCTGCTCACGCGGCAGCAGGCCATGGAGTACATGGCGGAGATGGAGCAGGTCGAGGACCTCGGCGGGGACGTGACTGACGTGGGCATGGTCTCCAAGGAGACGGCGAAGGAGGCGACGAAGCGCGCGCGCTGCCCCCACTGCGGCGAGGACCAGGGCAAGGTGACCCTGGACAAGCCCACGACGTTCCGCGAGGACGGGCACAAGCTCACCCCGAAGGAGGTGAGGGAGCGCCTCGAACGCATCCCGAACGAGGACCTGCGCGTGCTCGGGATGAACCCCGAGGTCGCCCGGCCTGAGTGGATGATCCTGACCGCGCTCCTCGTCCCGCCCGTCACGGTGCGGCCGAGCATCACCCTCGAATCGGGCGACCGGTCCGAGGACGACCTGACCCACAAGCTCGTCGACGTGCTCCGGATCAACCAGCGTCTCCGGGAGAACCGCGACGCCGGCGCGCCCCAGCTCATCGTCGAGGACCTCTGGGAGCTGCTCCAGTACCACGTGACCACGTACTTCGACAACCAAACCGCGGGGATCCCGCCCGCGCGGCACCGCTCCGGTCGGCCCCTGAAGACCCTCGTCCAGCGCCTCAAGGGCAAGGAGGGCCGCTTCCGCTCGAACCTCTCGGGCAAGCGGGTGAACTTCAGCGCCCGCACGGTCATCTCGCCGGACCCGATCCTCTCGATCAACGAGGTCGGCGTGCCCGTCGAGGCGGCCCGCGAGCTGACGGTCCCCGTGCACGTCCAGTCCTACAACCAAGACGTCGTGAAGCTGTGGGTCAAGCGGGGCCCGGCGCCCCTCGGACCCCTCGGCGAGTACCTCGCCGGGGTGAATTACGTCATCCGCCCGGATGGGCGCCGCATCCGCGTCACGGACAAGAACGCGGAGGTCGTCGCCGAGGCCGTCGAGATCGGCTACGTGATCGAGCGGCAGCTCGTCGACGGCGACATCGTGCTGTTCAACCGGCAGCCGTCCCTGCACCGGATGTCGATGATGGCCCACGAGGTCCGCGTGATGCCCCACAAGACGTTCCGCTTCAACCTCGCGGTGTGCCCGCCCTATAACGCCGACTTCGACGGGGACGAGATGAACCTGCACGTCCTGCAGAGCGAGGAGGCCCGCGCGGAGGCGCGCGTCCTCATGCGCGTCCAGGAGCACATCCTCAGCCCGCGGTTCGGCGGCCCGGTGATCGGCGGCATCCACGACCACATCACGGGCGGGTTCCTCCTGACGCACAAGGACTCCAAGTTCACGCGGGAGGAGGTCACCTTCATCCTGAGCAAGATCGACCTTCACGAGCTGCCGGAACCGGAGGTCAAGAAGGGCGGCAAGGAATACTGGACGGGCAAGCAGCTCTTCTCCATGGTCCTGCCGAAGGACCTGAGCATGACCTTCAAGTCCTCCATCGCCCCGAAGGGCGACATCGGCCTCCGGGAACTCAGGGAGGAAGACTCCCTCGTGGTCATCAAGGAAGGCCGGGTCGTCGCCGGGACGATCGACGAGAACGCGATTGGCGCGTTCAAGGGGAAGATCCTGGACAAGCTCGCCCGGGACTACGGCCCGGATGCCGCGCGGGAGTTCATCGACAAGGCCACGAAGATGTCCATCGGCGCGATCATGGTCCGCGGCTTCACGACCGGGATCGACGACGAGGACATCCCCGACGAGGCGAAGAAGGAGATCGCGGACGGCCTGAAGAACGCGATCGACAAGGTCGAGAAGCTCGTCGATTCCTACCGGCGGGGCGAGCTCGAGCAGATGCCCGGGCGGTCCCTGGAGGAGACCCTCGAGGTCGAGGCGATGAAGATCCTCGGCCGCGCTCGAGACTCGGCCGGGCAGATCGCCGGGAAGCACCTGGGGATCGAGAACAGCGCCGTGATCATGGCCCGATCCGGGGCGCGCGGTTCCATGCTGAACCTGTCCCAGATGGCGGGCTGCATCGGCCAGCAGGCCGTGCGGGGCGAGCGCCTGAGCCGCGGGTACTGGAACCGCACCCTACCCCACTTCAAGAAAGGGGACCTTGGCGCGGAGGCGAAGGGTTTCGTCAAGTCCTCCTACAAGTCCGGTCTCCATCCGACGGAGTACTTCTTCCACGCGATGGGCGGGCGCGAAGGCCTCGTGGACACGGCCGTGCGGACGTCCCGTTCCGGCTACATGCAGCGCCGCCTGATCAACGCCCTCGAGGACCTGAAGGTCAAGGAGGACGGCACCGTTCGGAACACGGCGGACACGATCATCCAGTTCCGGTTCGGCGAGGACGGCGTGGACCCGTCCCGCAGCGTCCAGGGCCGCGCCGTGGACATCGACGACATCCTTCAGGAGGTCCTGGGCGAGGAGCCCTCGTGGAAGGAACGACTGCGGGAGCAGGAAATGGCCTCCTACGGGCTGACGGAGAAGGACATGTACGTGGAGATCTCCGAGGAGGAGGTCGAAGTGGAGGAGGAAGAGCCTCCTTCGGAGGAGTGAGCATGGCGCGCGCGACGACGATCCAGGCGCTCCGGAACCGCGGGATCTCGAAGAAGACCGCGGAAACCCTGGCGGACGCGGGCTTCACGCTCGAGACCCTCTCCCGGTCCAAGGTCGAGCGGCTCCGCAAGTTCATCACCCTCAAGGAGGCGGAGAAGGTCCTGAAGAAGATCTCCGCTCCCGCGGCAGAGGAGAAGCCCGCCCCGAAGAAGGAGAGGGCGAGGCGCGCGGCAAAGCCGGCACGGAGGGCCGCGGCCAAGGAGGTCGAGGCCGAACCGGAGGTCCCGCTGGAGGTCCCCGTGAAGACCCCCTCCCTTACGGAGGGCGAGAAGGAGATCTTGGAGGGCCTCAAGGAGGTCGGCCGGTTCCTGCCGCGCTCCGTGGTCGCGGACCTGTCGAAGAAGCTCCACGGGCTCAAGCTCACGAAGAAGCGGATGCACGAGGTGCTCCAGAGGATCGCAGACAAGTACGAGATCCATTCCATCGACGCGAACGAATCCGCAGGCATCGTGTCCGCACAGTCGATCGGCGAGCCCGGGACGCAAATGACCATGCGTACGTTTCACTACGCCGGCGTCGCGGAGATGAACGTCACCCTCGGGCTCCCGCGGCTCATCGAGATCGTGGACGCCCGCCGCGTGCCTTCGACGCCGATCATGGAGATCTACATCAAGTCCAGCCACAACGAGCTGGAGAAGATGAAGAGGATCGCCACGGAGATCGAGATGACCTCCCTCGAGGACGTCGCGGACATCGAGACGGACCTCGTCGGCATGCGCGTCGTGGCCTTCCCGGACGACCACCGCATGAAGTCCCGCGGGGTCACGTGGTCCGAGCTCGAGGAGAAGCTCAAGAAGCTCGGGGAGGCCCAGGAGGTCAAGCGACAAGTGGGGAACAACGAACGCAAGGTCAAGGCGATCGTCGTCGAGGCGGGCGAGCCCTCGTTCAAGAAGCTCCAGCGGATCATCGAGCAGCTCCGGACCACGCGGATCAAGGGCATCGACGGCATCCGCCGGGCGATCATCCGCAAGCGCGGGGACGAGTACGTCGTCTACACGGAGGGCTCGAACCTGTCGAAGATCCTCGAGCTGCCCTACGTGGACGCCTCGCGGACGAGCACGAACTCGATCCAGGAGATCTACGAGGTCCTCGGAATCGAGGCCGCCCGCAACGCGATCGTGAACGAGGCCTACAGCACCCTGCAGGAGCAGGGGCTCACGGTCGACATCCGCCACATCATGCTCGTCTCGGACATGATGACGAACGACGGGGACGTGAAGGCGATCGGAAGGCACGGGATCTCCGGCCGGAAGTCCTCCGTCCTGGCCCGGGCCGCCTTCGAGATCACGGCGCACCACCTGCTCCGCGCGGCGATCACGGGCGAGGTGGACTACCTCGACGGCGTCGCGGAGAACGTGATCGTGGGGCAGCCCGTCACCCTGGGAACGGGCGCCGTGAACCTGGTGTACAAGCCGCCCGCGAGCCTGCCGAAGCCGGTGCCTGCCCCGAAGCCCGTGGCGGCGCCGACGGCTCCCGCCCCGGTCGAGCTCGAGGCCGAGGCCCCGGAGGCGAAGGTATGATCGACGTGCCGCGCGCCCTGCGCCTCGCGACGGACACGGGCCAGGTGCGCTTCGGCGTCCGCGAGGTTCGGAAGGCCCTCAAGGGGAAGACCGCGAAGCTTGTCGTGCTCGCCTCGAACTGCCCCAAGGACCTCCGATCGGTCCTCGGCCAAGCGCGGGTGTACGAGTTCTCGGGGACGAACGCGGAGCTCGGCGCCGCCTGCGGCGTGCCCTTCTCCGTGGCCGCGATGGCGGTCCTTGCCCCCGGGGAGTCGAACATCCTCAGCGTCTAGGTGCGTCATGGCCGAGGTCACCTTCGACGAGAAGACGATCAAGTACGTGGCCCTCTTCCAGGACCTCACGCGCACGACGGTCGTGGACTGCGTCGATGCGGAGGACCGCCTCATCTTCGTCGTCAAGGAAGGCGACATCGGCAAGGCGATCGGCAAGAAGGGCGAGAACGTCGCCAAGCTCAAGCGGCTGATGAACAAGGACATCCACATCGTCGAGTACGCGGAGGACCCGGAGAAGTTCGTGGCCAACGTCTTCCGCAACTACGACGTGAGGGGCGTCCAGATCGAGCAGCGCGGGGACGTGACCCACGCCACGGTCACCGTGGACTCCTCGAAGAAAGGGCGGGCGATCGGCAAGGAGGGACGCAACCTCCGCGTGTCGCGGGACCTCATCGCCCGCCACCATCCGATCCAGAGCGTCAGCGTCGCCTGAGTCTCCGCGAAGGCGCGGCCTCCGCACGCGCGGATCGCGCGGACGGCCAAAGCTTACATATGACCTCGGTCTGGGACGCGCCAATCGCGGGGATGCACCCTTCCCCCGGCGGAACCTCGTGAGGTGCGACCATCCGGTACAAGTGGACCGTGCTCCTGGTGACCACGGTCGGCGTGATCATGGCGGGGATCGACTCCCGCATCGTCATCGTCGGACTCCCGCAAGTGGCGGCGGGCATCGGCGCGGACGCGGAGCAGGCGATCTGGGTCACCCAGGCCTACGTCCTCGGAAGCACGGTGGCCCTCCTCCTCATCGGGCGTGTCTCCGACGTCGTCGGACGCGTGAAGATGTATACGAGCGGGTTCCTCGTCTTCACGATCGGCTCCCTGCTCACGAGCCTCGCCCTCGACCCGACGCAGGTGATCCTCTTCCGCTTCATCCAGGGGCTCGGGTCTGCGATTCTCTTCACGAACAGCGCCGCGATGATCGTCGACGCGACGCCGGACGGGGAGCTCGGCTACTTCCTCGGGATCAACCAGGTCGCGTTCCGCATGGGCGCGATGGCGGGGCTCACCCTGAGCGGGATCATCCTCACGATCCTCGTGGACTGGCGCGCCCTGTTCTACATCAACGTCCCGATCGGGATCTTCGGCACCCTCTGGGGACATGCGAAGCTCAAGGAGATCGCGAAGCTCGAGCGGGGCGCGCCGATCGACTGGCCCGGCTTCGCCGCGTTCACGGTCTTCATCTCGAGCCTCCTCCTCGCGCTGACCCTCGCGGCCTACGGGATCGCGGAGCGCACCGTCGTCCTTGTGCTCTCGGTCCTCTGCGGGGTCTCCCTCGTCGCCTTCGTCCTCCTCGAGCTCCGCTCCCGGTATCCGCTCCTCGACCTCAAGCTCCTCCGCATCCGGGAGTTCTCGGGCGGGGTCGTCGCCCAACTGCTCAACGCGATCGCGTTCGGCGCGGTCCTCCTGCTCCTGAGCCTCTACTTCCAGCTCGTCCGCGGCATGAGCGCCCTTTCCGCGGGCCTCATCATCCTGCCCCTCGACATCACGACGATCTTCCTGGGCCCGATGAGCGGGAAGCTCTCCGACAAGTACGGACACATGCCCTTCACGACGGGAGGCCTGGCGATCGTCAGCCTCTCCCTCTTCCTGTTCGCGACGGCGGACATGAGCACGCCCCTCCCCCTCCTCGTCGTCTACATGGTCCTCTTCGGCTCCGGACTGGGGATCTTCGCCTCCCCGAACATGAGCTCGATCATGGGCGCGGTCCCCGCGGAGCGGCGCGGGATCGCGTCCGCGTTCCGCGCGACCTTCTTCAACGTGGGCTTCGTGATCAGCCTGAACCTGGCGATCCTGATCATGACCTTCACGATCCCCTACGGGCTCGTCTCGCAAATCATCTCCACGGGCAGCGCCTCGGGCCTCACGTCGGCGGAGAAGGTCCTCTTCACGGAGTCCCTGAAGAGCGCCTACTTCTGGCTGGCCGTGCTCAACACCCTCGCGATCGTCCCCTCCATGCTCCGCGGCCGGAGGGTTCGGGTGAACGGCGGCGAGGCCGCTGGAATCCAGCCCACCTCGGAGACGTGAGCCTCCCTCCGTGCCCTCGACGACGCCCTTTCCGTGCCGCGTCCCCGGGAAGGGAGGCGCCGTCGGCGCAACGGTTATTATCACAAAGGGAGATAGGCCGGGACGCCTGCGCTGGCAGGTGAAGGGACCCCCACTTCATGTCCGCCTCTCCGGAGGCGGGCTCTCCGTCCACGGAGTCCGCTCTCCCCCTGACGTTCCCCGAGGAGGACCGCGCGATCCTCGCCCTCGTCAGCCAAGGTCCCCCGGACGGCCAACGGGCCTGGCGGCTGAACGGCCTTGCCCATCGGCTCTCCCTCGTCCAGGGGTTCGACCGCCTCCTGGGCTGGCCCTCCCTGAGGGGCGTGACGCGGTACGAGCACCAGGAGCGGGCCGCCCTCCGGGTCCTGCGGGAGATGCGCGGGCGGGCGATCCTCGCGGACGAGGTCGGCCTCGGCAAGACGGTCGAGGCGGGCCTCGTCCTCAAGGAGTACGCGATCCGCGGCCTCGTTCGGCGCGTCCTGGTCCTGACGCCGCCGGCCCTCCGGACCCAGTGGCGCGAAGAGATGCGGGAGAAGTTCCTCCTCCCATTCGAGGTCCTCCGCTCCGTGCACGACTGGGAGCGGCATCCCCTCCTCATCGCCTCCCTGGACACGGCGAAGCGCGAGCCCCACGGGGCCGCCGCCCGCGGGATCGCGTGGGACCTCGTCGTCGTGGACGAGGCCCACCGCCTGAAGAACCGCGAGAGCCGTAACTGGCGGTTCGTCGCGGGCCTGCACAAGAAGTACATGCTCCTGCTCACCGCGACGCCGATCCAGAACGACCTGGACGAGCTGTTCAACCTCGTCAGCCTGCTGAAGCCGGGCCAGCTCCACACGTACGACGAGTTCCAGGCGCGGTACGTCGGAAGCCGGGACGGACGCGTCCCCGCGCGCGTGCCGGAGCTCCGGGGCCGCCTGCGGGACGTGATGGTCCGCAACCGTCGAGGGATCTCCTTCACCCTCCCGCCCCGCCGCGTCCACTCCCTCTCGGTACGACTGTCCCCGGAGGAACGCAGGCTCTACGACGACGTCACGGACTTCATCCGGGACGCCTGGGGCATGTCCGTCGCGCGACTCCCGCTCATGGCGAAGCTCACCCTGATCGTGCTCCAGCGGGAGATCGGGAGCAGCACCTTCGCTGCGGCCCGGACCCTCGCGAAGCTGCAGGACAGCCCCATGTTCTCCCCGGACGACCGAGAGCGGCTCGCGAACCTCGCGAGGGAGGCCCTCGCGATCCAGGAGAACGTGAAGGCCTCGCGCCTCCGGGACTTCCTGCGGTCCACGGACGAGAAGGTCCTCGTCTTCACCCAGTACCTGCGGACCCTGGAGTACCTGAAGGGGGTCCTCCAGGCCGACGGCGTCACGATGGCGGCGTACCACGGCGGCCTCGCGCCCGCGGCGAAGGACGCGGCCGTCTGCGCGTTCCGCGAGGACCGCCGGGTGTTCCTCAGCACAGAGGCCGGCGGGGAGGGACGCAACCTGCAGTTCGCCCGCACGCTCGTGAACTACGACCTCCCGTGGAACCCCCTGCGGATCGAGCAGCGGATCGGGCGGGTGCACCGTCTCGGGCAGGAGCGCGAGGTCCACGTGGTCAACCTCTGGGCGGAGGACACGGTGGAGGAGTACCTCATCGAGCTCCTGGACCGCAAGATCCACATGTTCGAGCTCGTCGTCGGGGAGCTGGACCTGATCCTCGGCGACCTCGCCGGCCGGAAGTCCTTCGAGGAGCTGCTCATGGAGCTCTGGACCCTCAAGGCCGCCGAGGCCCGCCGCGCGGCGCTGCAGCGGCTCGGAGCCGCCCTCGTCCGGGCCCGCGTGCAGTACGATGTCGTCCAGGAGCGGAACGACGAGCTCCTGCGGCCCGTGAGCGAGGAGGCGACCGCGTGAGCGAAGCCGGCGTGCTCCGGGCCTTCGTCGCGGAGGCCCTCACCGACGCGGGCGCCGAGGTCACGGAGCAGGGCGGCGTCCTCTGGGTCCGCTCTCCGGAGAGCGTGCGGCAGGCCCTCGAGATCCCGGAGACCCTCGCCCTCGTGTTCGAACCCGACCGCCTCGGCGAGTTCGGGGCCGAGCTCATCGCCCCCGGCAGCTTCCTCCTCGAGCGGATCCTGCAGCTGGCGATGCGACGCGGGCGCTGGGACGGGGGGAGGGCCGAACCCGCCTCGGACGTGTGGATCGCGGAGGCCCTGTCCGCCGCGGGCTTCCCCGTCCCCCGAGATGCCGCACTCCTGGAGACGGGGGACGGCGTCCTCGTCGTCTTCACGTTCCGCGTGGTCCTCCTTTCCGACGAGAAGCGCGAGAGCTTCCACGCGATCGTCGTCCCGGCAGGCTCGGACGCCAGCTGGGAGATCCCGGCGGAACGTGCCGAGGCGGTCCTGTCCCCAACCTCCCTGGCCGGTCTCTCGCCGGACCTAGAGGCGGCCCATGTGACGGCGCGGCGAACCCTGCAGGAGGTCACCCGGCCTACCGTCGAGGCGTTCCGGAAGGGCGCCCTCGTCGCCCTGGAGGAGGAGGTGCGCCGCATCTTCGGGTACTTCGACGGCACCGTGGGCGAGGTCCGGGCCGCGGCCCCGTCCGGGGCGGAGGACGTCGTCCGCGCGATCGAGGCGGAACGGGACCGCCGCCTCACGGAGGCCCTGGAGCGGTTCGAGCCCCACGCGTCCGCCTCCCTGTGCGGCGTGCGGGTCGTCCTCGCGCCGACGGCGTCCGTACGGGTGTGGCGGTCCGGGGAGGGGGCCCGAGAGGCCGAGGTCGTCGTCGACGCGTTCACGCGGTCCGTGCGCGGACCGGCGTGCGAGGGGTGCGGCCGCACCCCGGGACCGCGGTCCTGCTCTCCCTCGGGAGAGATTCTCTGCGCGGACTGCGCGGCTACGGCAGCCGCGTCCGCTCCACTTCGAGCCCGTCCGCGGTCGGATACTCCTCGACCACGTAGGAGGGACGCTTCAGCCGCGGGGCGATCTCCTCGAGGATCCATGGCGCGATCTCGATCCGCTTCCTTGCGGCGTCGAGGCCCATGAACTCCGGGGGCACGCGGAACTTCCTTGCGATCTCGCCCATGAGGTCGCCCAGGCCCTCGCCCTCGATCACGCCCTTGACCAGGGTGCCGTCCTCCGTGACGACGTCCCACGGCCGCGCCACGTGTTCGGCCCGCCGCTTGATCCGGGTCCGGAGCTGCCACGCGTCCTTGTAGCCGCTCGTGCAGTAATGGACCGTGATTCTCCACGGACGCTCCAGGAGGCGGAGGGCCACCTGGTCCGCGCCCTTCACCCCGTAGGCGAGCTCGTGCTTGGTCTCGTACCCGCGGACCTTCATCCGCGCGAAATTCGCGTCGGAGTACTCCATCTCGTCCAGGTTTACGAACGCGAGGCCCTCGGACTCGGCCCACTCGACGAGCTCGACGAGGTCCTCCTCCCGCTCCGGGATGAGCGGGACCTCAAGGCCGACGGTCATCCCGAGCTCCTTCGAGAGGCGGACCGCCGCGGGGAACCCCATCGTCTGCGGGTGGGACCACAGCCCGGGCGGCACGTGGAAGCGGATTTCGTCGAGCCCCGCCTCCGCGAGCCTGCGGATCTTGTCCGGATCCGTGGACATCGTGTACAGGTGCGTGTGGAACTCCCGGCCGAACTCCGCCTTCAGGAGGCGGATGTAGTGGCACGTGCGGTCGACGGCCTCGAGCGGGTCGCCGCCCGTGATCCCGGCGCCCTTCGCCCGGATCGCGCGGGCCTCCTCCAGGACGTCCTCGTCCCGCTCGACGCGCTTCTCGTCCGCGAAGACGACGTCCTGGTACATCTTCTCGTCGGACACGGGACAGTAGAAGCAGTGGAAGGAGCACAGGCCCGTGACGAAGAGGACCATCTTCGCGCCCTCCGTGCACTGGGCGCAGCCGACGGGCAGGGTGCCCTGCAGGAGGGAGCCGCACGGGCGCTCGGAGGGGACCACGGGCCTCGTCCAGACGACGAGGGGAGATAAAGGTTGCTGGGCACGAGGGGGACCGGGAGGGGGAGCGTGCGGCCCCGTCCCGTCGCGTACCTCTAAGTAGAGGTACGCTCCGCCGAGGCGATCGCGCGCTCGACGAGGGCCCGCCTCCGCGCGAACTCCTGCTCGGCCCGGCGGTGGTAGGCGGCCATCCGACGGAGGAGGTCTTCCCTCGCCCGCGCGGACTCGACCCGGCCGATGTACTCCTCCCGCCGGCGCGACCGTCTCGCCTCCCGCTCGTAGTGCCAGAAGTAGAAGTACCGCCGTCCGTCGAAATCCCGGATCCGGGCTCCGCAGCCGATCTCCACGTTCATACCTCTAAGTAGAGGTATGTCGCGGACCGTCATGCCCCTCCCGGTGGGATGGGCGAAGCTACTCCGTCACACGGGCCGCTTGCACGTCGCGCACACGAGGCGGCAGTCCTTCTTGCACTCGAGGCACACGCCGTGGAGGAACTCCTCCCGCACGGGGGCGTGGTGGCAGTCGCTCACGACGTTCACGAGGCGGCCGCAGTAGTCGCAGAGATGCTGCACGGGCTTCTTGCTCGCGACGTAGCGCTGGTAGGCCATGAGGATCGCGAGGACGAGCACGAGGAGGCCGATGATCACGGCCACGGTGAGGCACTGGAGGCTCCCCTCCGGCGCCTGGAGGGGGAGGGAGGCCCACGGGACGCCCACGGCCCGCCATGGCCCCCCGCCGATTAAAAAGCTCCCTCCCCGCTTCCGTTAGAAGAAAGCCGAACGTCATCCGCGCGGATAAATGCCCATACCGCCTATGCCCTGGCGGTACGACCATGTTCGCCCACCCCCGCACCCTCGCGGTCCTCCTGACGATCGCCCTCGCCTCGAGCGGCACGGTCCTGGGAATCCACGCGATCCTCTCCGGCTCCGCGGGCGGCGGCTCCGAATACGGGCTGGACACGAACGGGAACGGGAAGTTCGACTGGCTCGTCCTGAACGCGGACGTGAGCCTGCCCTCCGCGGGCACCTGGATGATCTACGCGACGCTCTCGTCCTCCACCCCGCCCACGGGCGGTCCCTGCAACTCCTGGATGCAGCCTCGGCCCCTGATGGGCGCCGCGGACGCCACCCTGGCGCCTGCGCCGACCTCGTGGCCGATCGCCTGGGCCTACGAGAGCTACTTCTTCGAGTCCGGCGGCCAGACCGTCCGCGTGGCCTTCAACGGCACGGAGATCTACCGAGCCGGCGTGGACGGCCCGTACGCCGTCGAGCTCACGATGTCCCTCGGCTCCCCGATCATCTACGGCGGCATCGCGTCCTCGGAGCCCGGGGCGATGCCGATCCGCGAGCCGGACGACATCGTCCGGTGGACGTACACGACGCAGGCCTACGCTTACGAGGACTTCGACGCCCCGGTCCGGCCCGCGTACTTCACGGGCGGGCACACGGACCTGGGCGTGGACGTCGACGCCGACACGCTGTTCGACTACCTCGAGCTCCGCGCGGAGGTGCACGCGAACCTCGCGGGCACGTACAGCCTGAACGGGGTCCTGTACGCCTCCACGGGGACCGCGGACATGCCGGTCGTGAGCCTCGGGTACGCGTACCGGGACGTGACCCTCGCGGCGGGCGACACCTCCGTGGCTCTGCGGTTCCGCGGGGACACGATCCGGAGTGCGGCCGTCGACGGACCCTACGCCTTCTCCCTGACCCTGTACGGCCCGAGCCCGACGCCCTACCTCGAGAACGGCACGATCCCGCCGTCCCGGAGCGATCCCTCGGTCCTCATGCCCATCTACTACGTCCCGGAGACGCTCTGCGGGACGACCGCAGCGTACTCGGCCTCGGACTTCGATGTGCAGTCCGAGCTCGTCGTCTACACGGGCGTCTTCGACGAGGTGCCGCAGGACTGGGACCTGGACGGGCTGTACGAAACCCTGACGATCCGGGCCCAGGTGGACGTGCTCGTGTCCGCGGCCTTCGACCTCGGGGGCGTCCTGCGCTCCCCGGACGGATCGACGATCGTCACCTCGCTGAACGTCACGGGCTACCTGATCCAGGGGATCGGCTGGGCCGACTTCACGTTCCCGGGCTACGAGATCCGGAAGAGCGGGATCGACGGCCCGTACGTTGCGACCCTCTCCCTGACCCCGGGCGCGCGCGGGCTCGACCCCACGACGACGTACACGACCGCGGCCTACCTGGCGAGCCAGTTCGATGCCGACGGCTACGCGTGCATGAACTGCACGGTCCCGCTTCCGTGAGCCCGCGGGCGCAATCCTAAACCGCCCGAGGCCCCTCCCGGCGTCGTGGAGCCCGACGACCTCCGCCGGACGCTGCGCGAGCTCGGCATCCGCCCGAGCAAGGGCCGAGGGCAGCACTTCCTCGTCGACCTCCGCGTGGCCGCGCGGCAGATCGCCCATGCGGACGTGCGTGCGTCGGACGTGGTCCTGGAGATCGGCCCCGGCCTGGGGGTCCTGACCCGGCCGCTCGCGGAACGCGCGAGGCGCGTCTTCGCCATCGAATCGGACCGCCGGTTCGCGGGGTACCTCCGCCGCGCCATCCCAGGGGCGGAGATCATCCACGGGGACGCGCTGAAGGTCGATTGGCCCGACTTCGACGTCATGGTGTCGAACCTCCCCTACCAGATCTCCTCGCCCCTGACCTTCCGCCTGCTGGCCACCCCGTTCGACCGCGCGGTGCTCATGTACCAGTGGGAGTTCGCGCGGCGGATGGTCGCGAAGCCCGCGACGCCGGACTACTCGCGTCTGAGCGTCGGGGTGTACGTGCGGAGTGCGTGCGAGCTCCTCGAACGCGTGCCGAGGAACGCCTTCCACCCCCAGCCCCGCATCGACTCCGCCCTTGTCCGCTTGGAGCCCCGGCCGAGCCCGTTCCCGATCTCGGATCCGGAGACGTATGACGCGGTCGTGGACGCGCTCTTCGAGCACCGCCGCAAGACCGTGGAGAACGGCCTGCGGCTCGCTTGGGCCGACTTCGCGCCGAGCCGGGACGCCCTGGAGCCCGTCCTCGCGGACCTCCCGTTCCGGGGCCGCCGGGTCGAGGAGCTGCGTCCGGAGGACATCGCTCTCCTTGCGGAAGCGATCGCCCGGGCGAAAGGTTAATGGGCCATCCACAAATAGCACTGCTCACCTTTCCGAGGGGCTCCATGGTCCGGAAGAAGACCCTTTCTGAACTCGATCAGGCAGAGATCAAGCTCGAGAGCCTCCTCGAGAGGCGGGACGCCCTGAACCGGGAGGCCGCGCTCTCCCGCCAGGAGCGGGACATGGTCCACGACAAGAAGCGGGAGCTGAGCGCGAAGCTTCGGGACCTCCGGGATAAGCGCGCCGCGTTCGCCTCCCAGGCCCGCGCGCACCGGGCGAAGCGGGACGAGGCCCAGGGGAAGGCGAAGGCCCTCATCGAGCTACGCCGGAAGATGCGCTCCCGGTCCGGCGGCTCCGTGACCCAGGAGCTCCGGAACCTGAAGAAGCAGATCACCCAGATGGAGATGCGGCAGCAGACCGCCTCCCTGACCCTGAGCGAGGAGAACGAGCTCATCGACGAGCTCAAGGAGCACCTCAAGCGCGCGAAGGAGCTCGAGTCCCTCAAGACGGAGCAGGACGCAATCTCCAGGGAGGTCAAGGACCTCGACTCCACGATCACCGAGCTCTTCGCGCAGGCGGAGAAGGAGCACCAGGCCGCCCTTGAGCTCAGCTCCCAGGCCCAGGCCGTCCACTCGGAGACCCTGGATCTCGTGAGCGCGATCTCGACCCTCGTCGCCGAGGGGGACGCGAAGCACCAGGCCTACCTCGAGTCGAGGGGGAAGGCGGACGAGGTCCACGCGAAGGTCGTGGAGATGCGCGACAAGGTCCTGTCCATCCGCGGCGCGAAGCGCGCGGAGGTGCGGGAGGCCCGCGAGTTCCTCCGCACGCAGAACCGCTCCGTGCGCAAGGCCCTCTACGACGAGAAGAAGCTCGAGGAGTCCGCGGACGAGGCCCTCAAGGCCCTCCTCCAGAAGGGGCGCGTGGAGATCGGACGATGAAGGCGATCGTCCTCGCGGGCGGGGAGGGCACGAGGCTCAAGCCCCTGACCTACAAGCGGCCGAAGCCCCTCATGCCCGTCGCCGGGCGGCCGTGCATCGACTACGTGATCCGGGCCCTCGTGGCCTCCGGCTTCAACGAGATCATCGCGACGACCGCCTACCTGAGCGACACCCTGATCAAGTCGATCGGGGACGGGCTCGAGTACAACGCGTCGATCCTGTACAGTTTCGAGGAGAACCCCGCGGGGACGGCGGGCGCGGTGCGCCGCGTCGGCAACTTCATCGACGGCACGTTCGTCGTGGCGATGGGGGACATCCTCGCGGACGTGGATTTCAAGGCCCTCTGGGACTTCCACAAGCGGAAGGGCGGCATCGTCACGATCGCCCTGACCGAGGTCGAGGACCCCACGCAGTACGGGATCGTCGGCCTCGACGCGAAGGGCCGGATCCAGAAGTTCAAGGAGAAGCCGTCCCGGGAGGAAGCCTTCTCGAGGCTCGCGAACGCGGGCATCTACGTGTGCGAGCCCGAGATCCTGGACTTCATCCCGTCGGACGTGAAGTTCGACTTCTCGAAGGATCTGTTCCCCAAGCTCCTCTCGAAGGGGCTCGCCCTCTACGGCTCCCGACTGGAAGGCGTGTGGATGGACATCGGACGGCCCCACGACCTCTGGAAGGCGAGCATGGAGGTCGTCCGGCGCGAGGGCCGTCTCCTGAAGCGGGCGGGGGTCACGAGCGAGGGCCCTGTGATCCTCGACGCGACCGCGGGGGTCGAGGAGGGCGTCACCCTCAAGGGTCCATGCTACGTCGGCCCGGGGGCGATGCTCCGCCGCGGGAGCATCGCGGACAACGCCTGCCTCTACGAGGCCACGCGCCTCGAGACCAAGGCCGTCGTTCGGAACAGCATCGTGCTCGAAGGGAGCGTCATCGGTCCCTCGGCAGAGATCCTGGACAGCGTCGTCTCCCGCAACTGCGTGATCGAGGAAGGCGCCCGCATCTCCGGGAGCATCATCGGGGACGACATGACCGTCCGGGCGGGTTCACGGCTCGAGAACGCGACGGTCTCGTAGGCTCGCGACGCTCTCAGGCGGGCGAATCGCCCGGAATCCGTTTTATACGGGCACCTCGGATGGCCGGGCACATGCGTCCCCGAGTCGCGTGGTTCCTGGCGGCGGCCGGCCTCGCCCTCCTCCTGTTCCTTCCCCCCGCCGCAGCGAGCACGACGATCCCCGGCACGAGCCTCCAGGTCGTCGACTTGGGCACCGCGGCCCCGCGGGTCCCGCTCGGATCCGCCGCGAACTTCTCGTGGGCCATCTACAATGCGGGGGCCCGGGACGCGACCCTGAACGTCTCGGCCCGCACGAGCGACCCCTCGTTCCTCGTCTCCGTCGGCCCGTCGTCGCTCCTCGTTCCCCGGGACGGACTCGAGCAGATATACGTCAACGTGAGCACGCCGGGTTCCTCGAGCCTGCGGAGCGTCACGATCGACGTCACCTTCGAAGCCCTGAGCCCGGACACCGGGAACCTTACCCGCTCCGTCGTCGTGAACGTGGACCAGCCGCCCATCCCCCTCGACGTCCTGACGGCGTTCCTGGCCGTGGGTGCGATCATCCTCATCGGCTTCACCGCCGCGTGGATCTTCGAGCACACGCGCGTCCCCGACCTCCTCATCCTGATCTTCCTCGGCCTCTTCCTGGGCCCCGTCGCCCTCCGCTACTTCGGGATCGCCTTCGTGCCCGCGGCGGTCCTCGACCTGGCGACGCCCTACTTCACCGCGATCGCCCTCATGATCATCCTGTTCGACGGCGGGCTCGACCTGCACCTCCGGGCCGTCGTCCGGCACCTGGGGGTCGTCGGCGTCCACACGGCCATCGCGTTCCTCCTGAGCTTCGTCGCCGTCGTGCTCGTCGCGCGCTTCCTCTTCGGGTACGACTGGATCGTCGCCTTTCTCCTGGGGGCGGTCCTCGACGGGACGAGCGGGGCCGTCGTCATCGGCATCATGCGGGTCCTGCGCGTGAGCGAGGAGACGAAGATCATCCTCACCCTGGAATCCGTCCTCACGGACATCCTGGCGGTCGTCTTCGCCCTGGCGTTCATCGAGCTCCTGCGCGGCGGGCCCGACGCGTCCTTCCTCATCGTCTTCCGCGAGCTCGGGGAGGCCTTCCTGATCGCGATGGTCTGCGGCCTCTTCGCCGGCGTGGGATGGATCGTGCTCCTCCTGCGCGTGGAGCGGAAGCCCTTCGCGTACATGCTCACCCTCGCCGTCCTGTTCCTCCTCTACGCGGCGACGGAGATCCTGGGCGGGAGCGGCGCGATGGCCGCCTTCGTCTTCGGGCTCGTCCTCGGGAACCACGAGGCGTTCGAGCGCCGGCTGCGGCTGCGCTCGCGGTTCGTCATCGACGCACGGATCCGCCAGTTCCATTCGGAGCTGTCCTTCCTCGTGCGGACCTTCTTCTTCGTCTTCCTGGGCCTCGTCTTCACCCTGGAGATCTCCGGGAACTGGCTCGTGTCCACGGAGCTGCCCTTCCTCAGCGCCTGGAACGGGACGTTCCTCCTGTTCCTGTTCGGCGTCGTCGTGATCTTCGTCCTGTTCGTGGCCGTGCGGGTCCTGACGGCCCGGATCACCGTGGCCCTGCGGCCGAAGCCCCTCCCGGAGCGGAGGGTCCTGTGGTCCGTGATGGGCCGCGGGCTCACGACCGCGGTGCTCGCATCCCTCCCCTTCACGATCCCCGCGTTCACGTCCCCCGTCGCGAGCGGCGACGTCTACTACCGGCTGGTCCTCGCTCCCTACCAGACCCAGTTCCTGAACCTCGCCTTCTTCATCATCCTCCTCACCGTCGGGGCCACGACCCTCGGCGTCGCGCTCTCCGAGCGGGCCCTGGGCAAGGCCGCGCCTCCGCGGATGCTCGCGGACATCGACCGCGGGGGCCTCGAGTTCCTCCAGGGCACGGACGCGGACGATCTCCGGGTCTGGCACCGGCCGCCGCCGGGCCCCGGGACGTGACCGGCGGCTCAGGCGAACCGGATCCACAGGAGGAGATTGGCGACCGCGATCGCGAGGAGCGTCGCCGGGAGCGCCACGCGGAGGTACTCGCCCCAGCCCACGTGAACCCCGCCCTTCTCGCCGACGGCCAGGCCGACCACGTTCGCGGACGCGCCGATCGGCGTCGCGTTCCCGCCGACGTCGGTCCCGAGCGCGAGGGACCAGGCGAGGGCGGGGAGCGGCATGCCGTTCTGGACGGACAGGTCGCGGATGATCGGCACCATGGCCGCGGCAAACGGGATGTTGTCGAGGACCATGGAGAGGAGCGCGGAGCTCCAGAGGATCAGGGTGAGGAGGAGGGCGAGGTTCCCACCCGAGGCGGAGCCGAGGAACCTCGCCGCGTCGCTCAGGACGCCCGTCTTCTCGAGGCCGCCCACGATCACGAAGAGACCGCCGAGGAAGAGGAGCGTGTGCCAGTCGATCTTCGTGACGAGCTCGGGCATGTCCTTGCCGCCGAAGATCAGGACGAGGGTCGCCCCGAGGAGGGCCACGAAGGCCACGACGAGGTCGAGGACCTGATGCAGGACGAGGAGGGTTACCGTGAACGCGAAGACGGCCAGGGCGACCCGGAGGAGCCGCAAGTCCTTGATTGCGGAGAACGGATCGAGCTCGCGGTGCAACGCGAGGTCCTCCTCCGTGAGGGGCGGACCGCGCCCGAACTCCGTGCGGCGATAATAGAGGTAGAAGAAGCCCGCGTTCACGGCGAAGAGCGCGACGGCCACCGGCCCGACGTTGACGACGAAGTCCGCGAAGCCGAAGTCGAGGGCGGTCCCGATGATCACGTTGGGCGGATCGCCCACCATCGTGGCGCTGCCCCCGATGTTCGCGGAGGTGATCAGGCCGATGAGGAAAGGGGTCGGATGGATCTTGAGGACCCGGCACACCTCGAGGGCCAGGGATCCCATGAAGATCATCACCGTGATGCTGTCCATGAACGCGGCCAGGAGGGCCGCGAGGGCACAGAAGAGCAGGAACGTCCGCCCGGCACGAAACCTCGCGAGCCGCAGGGCGTGCAGCCCGATCCACCGG
>Ga0209341_10001235_pt1 | contig 25536 bp, 46 predicted proteins | sample RifCSP13_2_FD_184020 | JGI IMG/M metagenome (GOLD analysis project Ga0209341, IMG submission 184020) | Soil microbial communities from Rifle, Colorado - Rifle CSP2_sed 13_2 (SPAdes) (version 2) | ecosystem: Environmental > Terrestrial > Deep subsurface > Rock core/Sediment | place: Rifle... | reverse complement strand
TTGATCTTCATGTTGCAACCAATGTGTCAATTCATACCACTGAAGAAGATATTAAGACCTTTAATGAAGTGTTTCTGCCGATATTGGGCAAAGATAAGGTGCATGTAATAGAACGACTTGATTCCTGGCTTGGTAAAATCAATCCATATGCAAGAGAAACATCTGACGTAATTTCTCCAGCAGTATGTGATTATAATTTCAAGGTTCTATTTATTGAATGGAATGGAAATGTTAAACAATGTTGCACGGATACTATTGATGACAAATATGTTATTGGCAAAATTACCCAAAAAAAAGATGTTAAGAATATCTGGTTTTCATCTATCATGGAAGAATTAAGAATGAGACACAATGATTTGAATTGTGAAAATCTTAATCCATGTAATAAATGTGGTAGGACTAAAGGTTACTTAAAAAGATGAATCAATATACAGCATCCATGATATTAGAAAATAGAATATATAAATATTCAATTCCTATCACTGAATCAGGTTGTTGGATATGGATAGCTTATTGCGATGAACAGAATTATGGTAAATTAAATTATAAGGGGAAATCGTTATTAGCTCATAGGGCTTCTTATGAAGCATTTACAGGATTTATTCCTGACAATATACATGTTTTACATAAATGTGATACTCCATCATGTGTAAATCCTAAGCATCTTTATTTAGGTACTGATAAAGATAATGCTTTAGATAGAGAAAGAAAGAAAAGAGGTCCTAATTCAAAAAAGACACATTGTAAGCATGGACATATATTCAATAATTTTAATACATATTTTATTGCAAAATATCCAACTAAAAGATTTTGTAAGAAATGTGCTTCAGAGAGGCAAAGAATATATAAAATTAGACAAAGGGATACTTAAACGATAATTGAGCCGAAAGAATCCATATACCTATGTCTATTATGAACGAGGTATCCAGTCCGGTATAAGCCTATATACTGATTTCAGGTGGATACCCGATTTAACCATTCCGATGGCAATGGCCATTATTGACTATTTAGGCATTAAAAGAGGACAACGAATCCTTGATTACGGTTGTGCTAAAGGATACATGGTCAAAGCTCTTAGATGGCTTGGCCGTGAAGCATATGGTTGCGATATATCAGATTACGCCTTAAAGTCAGCAGATCATGAAATAACCTCATTTCTATCAAAAGAACTCCCAAAGACCCATTTCCACTATACTATTGCCAAAGATACCTTTGAGCATATGCAGGCCAAAGATATTAAGCGTTTATTGACAAAATTGGATTCTAAAGTATTATTTGTCATAGTACCCCTTGGAAATGGTAAGAAATACTTTATTCCGGCATATGAATTGGATAAAACGCATATACATAAACAGCCTCTTATGTGGTGGAATAACTTGATAAAAAATGCCGGATGGAAGATAAAGAGCGCAGTGCCTATTGTGCCAGGGATTAAAGATAACTGGAATTATCAGGCAGAGGGTAATGCTTTCATAGTAGCGGAGAGATAATATGGGTAAACAAGGTGCTGGAATTAAGGGATCAAGTAAAGACGATGGCCCATCATGGGAAAATGATGCAGTACATAAAAGTTATGCTTGGTCAGGGGCAGTTACAAATTATCTTTTATGGCAACCGGCAAATGGTAAAAGATTTATAGTAACAGATTTCTGGATTGTATGTACGACAGCAACATTAATTACAGTATTCGATAATGAAGATGAAAACAATAAGCGTCTCGTAGGTGGTAGTTTTGCCGCTAATGGCGGTATATCAGCACCCAATCTTAGAACTCCATTCAGGTCTCAGGGAGTAGATAGAAACCTTAATTTAACAGTAGATGGTGGAAGTGGATATATAACCGTATTGGGTTATGAGGATATTTAACCTTAATAGGAGGCAACAAATGTTTAGAAACCTTATCGTAGCACTATTCGCAGTATTGGTAATGTCAGTCCCGGCAATGGCCGCAGATTTATTTACACTGAATGGCCTGAACGTCTCAGGGGACACGTTGTATTTACCTTCATCGGGCTCGTTCGCCGTTGGTATCGGCTCGGACATAGCAACCATCAAGGAAGTCTTGACAGTTCGGGGCGTCTTAGTCTCAGAGGTTACGAAGGATCAAGATAATAAGGCCGGTTTAGGCATAGGACTAAATTTAGCCAAGCTCATAAATATGGTCGGTGGGTCATGGCTGGCAGGGAACCTTAATGCAAGTATCGGGGCAACGGCATTGATTAATCTTGACGGCGATGCTCATGTGGAACCGGCATTATATGTTTCATTGATTAATTGGAGATATTAATTGCCGTTAACATGGTTAGAGAAACGATTACTGGGCTCGGCGATAAAGTATATTGCTAAACGAACACGAGGAGGGCATATGTTCAAGGATATGTTACTTAAAAATTGGGTTACAACGGCTATAGGAATAATCGGAGCTGTGGCATTGGTGCTGAATGATTTAATGGTCAAGGGGACTTTAGATGACCAGACGATTATATTGGCTGTATCAACAGCGGTTCTTGGGGCAGTCTCTAAGTCCTTTAATGTATCGGGGACAAAACCATGATAGACCGTTTCATAGACTATATCCCATTTCTTGCGATGACACAGCCAAGAGAGAGGCCGCACTTGAACTTCTCACGGATAGTGGAGGCGGTGATTATAGCGATAGTGGCAGGCGGCCTTTCTGCATACATCACCGTACAGAAGATAGAATTGAAGTTGACATACTTAGAGCAAAAGGTTGATAAGATTTATACAGATGTATATGCGCCGAAATGGGAAAGACAATGAAGCCTATAACCGCCAAAGACCACGATTTACCAAAGTTACGCAGGGCAAATAAGATAGTGAGCTTACGGCCTCGGCTCGACATCAGGACAGATGATTATGAGGCATTGCTCAGGCAAATGAAGCGGATGAATTTATCTATGTCGGGATGGATTAAGATGCAGATATTGAGGTCACTTGGAAACGACTAAAACAATAACCGTCCATTGCTGTGGAGATTGCCCATATAGCGATGCTCAGATAGACAACACATCATGGTACTGCATAGAGCCGACAAAACTTGATGGATACGGTTTTGGTGCTAAATTGGGCGATAACAGCAAGGAGACACTTAACAATATCCCTGAATGGTGTCCATTGGAGGATGCTAAATGACTGAGACTACACCGGAAGAGATTGACAAGGAACTCATAACTACCATGTACCGTATTCGCACTGAGTACGAGGCCATGACGGAGCGGATGAATCACTTTGAGGCATGGTTCGTCAATGCTTTTGATCGTATCGGGACGATAGAGAAGCAGGTATCAGGGTTGCAGCAGCAGATGAAGATATGGGTTGACGGACGGGGCGGGATGTCGTAGATGTCAGGAGGGATAGAAGGTACAGATATGCTTACATGGGGCGATGTCAGATGGTTCACTGATGCCGACTTTGATGATTCTCACGGCGTCAACAAAGGTAAGGACATGGATATGGAGACTGTCCACAGGTTAGACTCTCTACGAGGCTGGGTAGGTTGCCCGATCATCATCACGGCGGGCTACGATTCACAGGGACATTCTTCAGATTCATATCATTACAAGGGTAAGGCTGTTGACATTATCATCTGCACGGACATGACCATGAGGCAACAATGGGACTATATCAGGATCTCCGGCTTTGCTGGTATCGGTGTATATCCTGACTGGAAGTATAAAGACTTCAGGGGAGGCTGGCATTGTGACAGTAGGGATATACCTCAATTATGGCGTGAAGTCAGCAAGGGAAAATATTTTTACTTATTGCCATGATTATCAAGGAGGATAAATGAAGAAAATATTGTTAAGTTTACTTCTCTGGTCAGTACCAGCCTTTGCACTGGCGGCGACAACATTTGTGTGGACTCAGCCATCTAAGAATCAGGATGGGACGCCGCTGATTGATTTAAAAGGCAACAAGATATATTGCGGGATATCTCCTTTGCAATACACTATTGTAAAAGATGTAGGACTACCGGCTGGTGTAGGTGCAACGGCAAGATACCCTATAGCATCAGTGTTACCTCAGCCGGATGTCTATTACTGTGCGGTGACGGCGTATGATACAAAAAACAACGAGAGTGGAAAGTCAAACGAGGTGGCAGACCCTTTGGAATTACTTCCGCCGCTGGCTGTAACAGGTTTCGGGGTTGAATAATGATAGACGTAACCGTAAAAATAATAGACATTGACCTAAAGAAAGGAACTTTCTGGCTCTACGTAGGCAATCATGGCCGAGAAGTTTATATTTCCGAGTTCAAGGAACTGATGCAGGTTGATAGAGTTGAGCAGATGAATTTCGACCATGTGTTAAGAAACTGTGCCATACAATGCGCTTTGGCCGGTGTGGATATTAAGGACATGACGGCTGTTAAGAATAGGGTGGAAGGAGTGACTTTTAAGGTATGAGTATAGGTATTGATTTTGGGAGTAGGTTGGGGCCTGATGTATTATCCTTTATAGCGGCAAATGCTTATGCCATGACTGCTCTTGATGCTGGTTTGTGTGATAGGTTTATGGCAAGAACGACTAATGATGTAAAGTCGGTAAGGATGAGATGGGGTACTGTTACTACTCCAGGTGTAATAGAGCTTAGAATAGAAACTATAGATGCTGCAACAGGTAAGCCGACTGGAACTTTATATGATGCTGCTGCTACTAAAAGTTTTACGCCTGTTGCTGGTATCCAGACAGTATCTTTTGATACTCTACCTACAGTTGGTTTAACAGTGGGGACTGAATATGCTGTTGTTTTAATTACCACAACAGCAGGGACAACACAGTCATTAAATGCTTACAACTCTTCTGGAGTGGCTTTATCAAGGTACACAGTAACACTACTTACTACAGCAACAGCAGTAACAAGAAGTACATTCACTGAAGTAGTAAATGCTGTACCTTGTTTGTCTATAATTTGGGATGATGATACTGAAGATAGCGTAGGTTTTTCACCATACACAACAACACCTTCTCGTTCAGTTTACGGAACACTTTCCGAATCCATGAAAGTAATTACACCTTTAATAATAAATATATTTAGTGTGGCGGCTTTTTTCATCATAGGTGCTGGTGCGCCTGCTAATTTAAGGTGTCGTATTTTTGATTCTTCTGATAATGTGGTTTCTGGGACTACGGTAACTTTAGATAAAGATTCTTTAACTGGGTTAAGTTCTGCAAGAACATTATGGTTTATATTCCCTACTGTTGTAACCTTACCTGCCGGAACATACAGGATAGTCTTTGACTCTGCAAGTTCAGATAGTTCTAATTACTGGTCACTAAGAACCTCGCTGTTTCTTGATGCTAATGCCGTCCCTGCTAACTACAGACGAAGCAACACGGTAGATATAACAGCAAGCCCTATAACTTGGTCAGACAGCACAACTGATATTGCTTGCGTAAATTTACTTATAGACTCAATCCCTACTGCAAGTGGCGGTGGGTTACTTAGGCATCCAGGTATGTCAGGAGGGATGAACGGGTAATGGCAAAACTTTCTCGCGAAAAAGGTACGACTTCACAAATACTTCATGTCTTCATTCAGGATAGCTCTTCCACAACAGGTGCAGGTTTAGCTGGTCTTGTATACGATTCTGCCAGTTTAGCATGCAGGTATATCAATGCCGGGGGTACATTATCAGGAGCTATCACCTTACAGACTATAACAACTCTTGGTACTTATGAAGCACCTACAGCAAATACAAATATGAGGTTTAAGGAGGTTAGTTCGGCTTCTCCTTCTCAGGGAGTTTATGAAATCCATCTGCATAATGACTGGATGAATTTGACTGGTGGCAGTTTAGTAATTATGCTTGCTGGTGCTACTAATATGGCACAGTTCAGACTTGAGATTGACCTTCAGGCTGACGTTAACGTGACCCATGTGGCTGGTACTGTTCAAACAGCAGGAGACCTCGCTACCATGATAACGGCGGTGGATGATTTTGTAGATACAGAAGTAGCGGCAATCAAAACAAAGACTGATTATCTTCCTTCTGTCACAGCAGGTGCAGCAGGTGGTCTGATGATAGCAGGTTCCAATGCAACAACAACAGTTAATATTACAGGTAACTTATCTGGTTCAGTGGGAAGTGTTACAGGGGCGGTTGGGTCTGTAACAGGAGATGTGGGTGGAAATGTTACGGGTTCAGTGGGTTCAATAGCATCGAATGGAATAAATAATAATTCTCTTCATTCTAATGCTTGTTCTAAAATTACAGATTCAGGCATTCAAAGAGGAGCATCAAATTGGGAAAATAATAGCGATGACCGCTCGTTGGGTTGGGCTATATCCAAATTGGTTAATAAAATTGATCTTAATGCTGCCGGAGATACTTTAACAATCAGGAAATCAAATGATTCAACAGCATTATTCACGCAGGCGGTCACTACGTCAGGAGGGGCAGCGCCGGTGGTTTCGCTTGATACTGCAGGATAAGGAGATATATGTTCTGGATGATTACGAAATTAATTCATTGGTTGATCAAAAGATATTATCCTGATTTTATTCTGATGCCGAAAGATCAATTTGTTATTCCTGAAACATCTCAGGTTATGGAAGATGAGGATACAGGAACATTAATTGATTCTCAGTTATACGATAAGGTTCTTGCACTTGTCAGGCATATAGAAACATCTAAAAGTTTAGGCGAAAATAAAAGGATTTTCGTAAAGACTGCAATTTCCGCAGAATGCAGGAAATTAGATTTACCTCAATATACTGAAAAGGATTTGAATCTGGCAATAGAATTGGCGATAAGGGAATTATGAGAGACATAATGGTATTATCGGGTGTCTGGTATTCTGGAGCATTGCAGGCAGAAGCTCCTATACCTACACTTCCACCAACATTATTATTGATGAGAGTTGGTTATTCAATCTTGGTAGGATTATCATATGGCATTACGAAATGGATTCACTCATTCATACACTCTGGCTAAATCGGGAGTTGACTTCTGGCATGCCCTAAAAGATGTGCCTAAAGAAAATTCTCCCCACACGAAGAATTGCTATTATCGTGATGGCATTATTCAGCGCTTAGGCATGTCTAAACTTACTTCAAATCAGGTTGCCTCATCTAAGGCGATTACGGCATTACATCGTTTCTATTACGGTACAAATTCAAAGCAACTCATTGCTGCTGCCGGAACTGTAGTCAAAGCCTACAATACCGGAACATCCGACTGGGACAATATACAGACAGGTTTGACTGATGGCGCTCAGGTGACATTCCAGACTTGGGGGCCTAAAGATGCAATATATGCTGCTAATGGCAACGAGCAGTCTTATAAGTGGAACGGGACGACTAAGACCCAACTAACTGCCTTACCGTCCGGAATACGTCAATTCCTGCCTTTATTAGACCGTATGCTCTGGATAGATACTACAGACCCATCTTTCATCCGGTATACTGCCGCCTATGATGATACAGCAGTGGAATCAGCGCAGAATGCCTTAAAGGTTCCAGGTCCGGGCCGGATAGAGGGTATGGCGTATCATGGTCTTAAAACCGATACGGGTTTTGCAACTCGATGTGTAATTTCTAAGGCTGACTCGATGTGGTTATTATCAGCCAATGATTTAACCCCGGCTTCCATAGATGCAAGACTTGATGTGATATCCCCCATAGTCGGATGTGTGGCATGGAGAACGATACAATTTACTCCTATCGGGACGATATTTTTAAGTACGGACAGGCAGGTTTATTTGATCACGTTCGATGGTTCTGTAATCCCGATAGGCTCTAATATCTCCTCTAACCGGCCTGAAGTAAACGGGCTTGAAGATATACCCTCTTCCGGGAATACTTTGCCTTGGGCAGTTTACCATAACGGACTCTATAAACTATATATTCCAGCGGCATCCGGGACTTATTGCACGGTGAGTTTCTGGCTTGATTGCACCAGGTTTCATCAGCATCCACGTTCAGGGATGTATGGCCCCTGGTATGGCCCTATGATGGGGCAGGCACTGTCTCATGGAGTAGTTCAAAACGGTTCAGGTGATGATGGTGCTTTAATAGTAGGTGAGGCTAATGCGACCACTGGAGGCTATGTCTATCAGGCAGATAATACCAATGCTGATGATGGGACGGCAATAAGCATGATTTATCAGACTAATTATGCCGATGCTGGAAAGACTGATTATTTTAAGACCTATCGGCAATTTGACGCAGAGTTTGCATCTGTAGACGGTACATTAACTACATCGTTTTATGACACACCGGGAGTATTCTCTGATGGGTCACAGGTTACGTTAAGTTCAAGTGCAGTTTACTGGGATGATGTATATTGGGATGATTTTTATTGGAGCGGTGCCGGGGAGCCGACACGTTATCAATTTGTTCCAGATGAAAAAATCATCGCCCGTAATTTATCAATATCGTTCACATATTCATCCACAACAGACCAGTTTAAACTCTATAGCATTAATGCTCAGGGTCAGGTTAGAAGTAAACATGCTTATGTAGGCGCAACAGCGAGGGAATAATTTTGAGTGAGATAGGCGCAGGTTCAGGTAGTTCATATCCGGGATCATTAGATACAAATGCTGCCATAGAAATTAATTCACCGAATCCGGGAAAGACAAAAGCGAAGGCAGAGGTTATCAATGACCTTGCCGCCGCTATTATAGCTGTGGAGACGGAATTAGGTGTTGATCCTGCCGGTTCTAAGGCCACTGTAGTTGCTCGCCTTGATACAGAACATAACGCCGATGGCAGTCATAAGGATACTCTTGTTGTTACCGTCTCCGGCCATAATCAGTCAATCTCAGGTAGGAAGATATTTGCCTCCGGTATCAGCTTGGGAGTAGATGGATTATTCGGGACTGCAACAGGGCATACAACAGGGAAAACGGTTGTGGGTGCATCGGGTGCTATGTGGATTCAGGATGATGTAAGAACATCAGGATCATTTCATTCGACAAGAAACCCTACTCATGGACTTGAACTTGCGAATAAACAATATGTAGATGAGAAATTGAGTCGAAATAGTAGAGTTAGTGTAACAAGTGGTGCAGTTACTTTAACAACATCAGACACATCAATAAAAAGTGTCAATTTAGTACCGCTTATTGTTAATGATATAATATTAATATCTGTAAATTTGACAATAGCAAAGGGTGGAACAGGAGGCAGAAATCTAATATATATTTTACCAGGCGGCACATCAACCATAGTTTTTTCAGGTGGCAATGTAGCCATGCAGCATGAATTTTATCAAGAAGCATCTACAACGTATTCTCATCAAGTAACTTTAATAGGAACAGTCACAGTTGCAGGTACGGCTACTATAAATTTGAGTGGGTCTTCTTTCGGAAGCAATAGCACAATTAGCGCAAATCAAGGTGATATGGATATTACAATTTTGAGAACATAAATGAAAATCTATATATTTTCAATTATTATATTATTAATATTTGTTTCTAATGCCAATGCTGCCGAAAAATGGACAAAAGAAGATATATCTTATCAAGTAGCAAGTAATATCCTTTTATTGGCAGACTGGAAACAGACACGTTGGATAACAAAATATTCAGAAGAAGCTAATCCCTTAATTGGTGAATCCATAGGCAATGTAAATACTTATTTTATTTCTGTTTTGATTTTACATAATCTTATTTCTCATTACATTCCCGAACGCAGAACATGGCAATTAACGGTTATATGTGTAGAGTCTGTATCTGTAGGATTAAATATAATGACTGGAGTAAGAATTGAATTTTAGACAAGCCGACATACATGATATCCTCCCCGTGACCTTGTTATGGTCAAAAATGATACAGGAAGTATTTGACGGATTCGTAAACCTTGATAAAGTAGAGTTGGACGCTTTCAGTTTTGCTATGTGCGACAGAATCCGGTATCCGAACACTTATACCTTGCTGGCAGAATCGGAAGGAAAGATTATCGGGTTCATACATGGATATATTCAGGATCGGCCATACGGCAAACCCCGTGAAGTGGCTTTTTGTGAATGTTTCTACATTGAGCCTGAATATCGGGGAAAGAAAATAGGCAATAATTTATTATTGGAATTTACTAAGTGGGCAGAAGAACGAAATATGACAATAGAAATTATGACTAATCTTGATAATAAGTATTGGATACGGAAAGGATTGAAACCTTATGCCGTAGTCTATAGGAGGTAATATTATGGCATGGATGATCCCAGCAGCTATTATAGGTTCAGCATTAATTAATCGTTCTTCCAGTAAATCATCCAGTGGTTCTTCCGGCCCTGTATTTAAGCCTCCAATGATGAGTGAATCGCAAATAGGACAAACTATCGGCGATATAAGGAATTTTACTTCTAATCCTTTTAATCTTTCTCCTGCATCATCTGTATACCGAAAACCACTTGAAACAGCAATAATGAATCCCTATCAACCAACATCATCGGAAAATCAATTATTAGAAAATATCATGGGGCAAACTTCTTCTCAGTTTGCGCGTAGGGGTTTAGGTGCATCTCCTATAGCTGCAAGTTCTGTTGCTGCCTCTATAGCTCCCTCTATGGTTCAAATGAGACAGAATCAAATAGAAGCTATACGTCAAGCATTACAGGGAGATGTTGCAGAACAGGGATCATTAAGTCAACTAAATTTACAATCGTGGCTTGCCAAGATTCAATCATTATTATCCTTGCTTGAGACTGCCGGAAAATATCAACCATTGGGACAAACTTCTACGCAAGCTGGTGGTAAATCTGGTTTATTGGAAGGATTACCGATATCTTTCAGCTATAGTAATGTAGGTATGAATACACCGGAAAAAGGAGTTACAAATTAACATGGCTTCATGGTTAGATATATTAACAGGTGGCAATAAACCTTCTATTCAAGAGCTTGAAACCAAATTCTTTCAATCTGTAGGCAATCTGCCGCCGGATAAACAGAATTATGCTAATATCGTAGGCATTGCCGCTGAACAGAAATTGCCAAATCCTCCTAAAGCCGCTGAATACTGGCTGAAACAATATGATGCTCACAGGAAACGTATCAAAGAAGATTTACCAGGTCAGCCTACAGGAACAACACCACTTGATGTGCCATTAGCGAGAAAGGTTAAGGATGTAGCAGGATTAGATTATTTACAAGCCGCACCTATTCAATCGCCGTTAGGCATGCAGGGTGATTTACCTATGACGATACAGGATTTAATATCGTCATTGCCATCTGATTATCAGCTACCTTCTCCAGTACAGGGACAGCAACCGGAATTGTCTGTATTCGGGCCACAGGCGTTAGGGGAACTGCCACAACAGACAACTCAACCCTATATAGCCTCTGACATAATAGAAAAGGTTATGGCGGCTTCTACGAGGCCAGCAGGTATAACACAGATACCCACAGGGACAGAAAATATTACTTATATCACAGACCCTATTACCGGACGACCAAAAGAACAATTTGCAACTTCTCCGAGACAGATTTTGACACCTGAACAGGAAGCGTTTAGCAAGTTATCGCCGGAAGAACAAAAAGGTCAGTTAATGAAGTCTCTTGTCAATATAGATATGAGGCAACCGCCAACAACAAATGTGCAGGAAACTATCACTGGAGCATTAAACACTCTTGAACAACTGGATATTATGGAGTCCTATGTTGGTGAATCAGGTAGATTAAAAGGACTTTGGACTACATTCGGCGCATGGGCTGGAACTAATGAGGATGCCATTAAATTTAACACTGCGGTAAATAATGTATTATTGTCTACACAAAGTATTATAAAGGGTATTCCTTCAAATTATGATGCCGGTCTAATAAAAAATGTTACAGCGGCCCTATATTTACCACAGGAAACGAATAAACAAAGAATTAAAACGACAAGACAAATTACAAAGAATTTATTATACAATGCTATCGCTTTCCATAAGAGTACAAAGCAAGCTCTACCATCTGAAATCATAGCTCAGGCGAAAGCCTTTGGCATAGATGTAAATAACGTACCTAAGTGGGACGGCAAAGGCGATCCTCTACTTAAAGGTAAGGTTCCGGTTGAAGTCAGGATCAATCCTAAAACTGGCAAGAAAATGATTAAGTATGCCGATGGGACATTAGAATATGCCGACTAAACCATTGCCATCAGATTGGGATGAGGGGGTACCAGTTGCAAGAAAACTTCCGACACCGGAAGAAGAAGCCCTTAAATCATCTCTGCCTCAAATACCTCAATGGATTAAACAAGCAGCATTGCCAACCGCGGGGGCTATTGGCGGTGGTATAGGTGCTCCATTTATCGGGGTTCCGCCAGTAGTAGGACAATCCATAGGAGGCGCAGCAGGGGAAGGGCTAAATCAGTTACTTGGCATCACGGAACCATCATTGACACAGGTAGGTATTAATGCCGCCTTACCTGCCGTGTTTGCCGGTGGCGCCGGATTAGCACGTAAGGGTATTGCTGAATACGCCAAACGCTCTGGCGTTGGCCGTATTGTTGCACAACAGGAGGCGGTATCAACAGCGAGAGCATTACCTGAAGTAATTAAATTTGTGGAATCGAAACCTATTTATGCAGAACTGGCAAAACAGAACATAGATATACCGCTTAATAAAGTGACTTCCACTATTAGCCATTTGTCTGCGCAAGAGCGGGTAGCAATGGAAGGACAGAAAATACCGGCATTAAATAAACTCCTGAAAGGTTTTTCAGCCAGAATCAAACCTACAGGCAAATATGATTTAATAACTGGCGAACCAAAGGGCAATCTCTCATTTCAAGAGATATGGACATCCATTAAGCGTATAGGTCATAAGATAAATGCAACTGAAGGAACTGAAAAAGGCGCATTAAGGAAAATCTATGCAAGCCTGTGGGATGATTTAAGATCTGCATCAACCAAATTATCTCCTGATGCTGGCAATATGTTAAAGACTGCAAATCAGGCTTATGGAAGGGAAATGGCTAAATCTGATTTAACTGAACAAGTAATTAAGGCAATTAATCCGCAAGCCGGAACTGGACATGAATATATCAATGTGAAGGGAATACTGAACTGGCTTAATAAAACTCCTGATGGTGAATTTTTCCAAAAATCACTTAGTAAGACTGAGGTAGGAGAAATTAAGAATGTATTGTTTAAGTTAATTAAAACTCCATCTCTGCCACCGCCTCCTATGGCACCGATAGGATCAGGCCGTATATTGGCTACAAAATTAGCACAAGGGGGGGCAGCGGGAGCGGCTACTCAATATATGACAGGTGATGCGGCTACGTCTGCCGTTGTTGGCGCTGTAACACCATTGGCAATGGAAAAAGGTTCTGAATATGTTGCCGAAGCACTTATGACAAAAGGAGGACGGCAATTTTTGTTAAAACTCATGCAATCAGGGCCTATATTTAATCATCAGGTTATCGGAGCACTGGGAGAATTCCTTGCAACGCAGGCGGCTAATCCACCGAAGTCTAAAGGGGAGAGATTGCAGCAGGATATAAATTACAGGTCAATTCCGTCAACTGTCAGGCCCGGCCCTAATGTTCAAGGTTTACCACCAATGATAGGAGTTGAGTAATGGGTGAGATTGGCAGCGGCAATAACTCATCATATCCGGGTGAATTAGATACCAATTCTATCCCCGAAGTAAATTCACCAGCAGTAGGTAAAACGAAGGCACGCAAAGAACCTATCGAAGATTTAACTGATGCTATGATCAAAGTAGAGACAGAACTCGGCACTGATCCTGCCGGTTCCCTCACTAACGTAAAAACATTCCTTCAAACTCAGCATCAAACCGATGGGACACATAAAAATACTCATGGGCCGCATAAATGGATTGATGCAGCAGATTATAGTACTTTTACTGATGCTATAAATGCTGCCATAGGTAAAACATTATTCATTTCATCAAGTATTACTCTTGAAGCTGGAGCCATCAATATACCAGCAACAGTTTTAGGTGTATATCCTTTGGCGCCAGGAGTTATTAGTAAAGGTTCTGCTACATCCTTCACCATCAACGGCCCTGTAGTCGGCAATCCGATGCACCAGTGGCTGAGTGGGTTTGCGGCGGGGGAAGTAACTTTTGGGGATGGCATAGTTGAATATTTTAGACCTCAATGGTGGGGATTGTCGCTGTCAGCGTCAGCTACAACAAATACATTAGCTATGCACTGTGCTGCCGCTGCTGCAAATGCTATAGGTGGAGGGGTTGTAAAAGTACCTTCAGGGGGCAGTTTTGCCCTATCTCAATTTACATTCGGTTCAATGTCTAATGTAATTATCGAAGGTTCAAGTCAAGGATATAATTATGGCAGTGCTAAATCTTCTTCTGATTTTACTGTGACAACAGGTGTGTGGGGAATAAGATTTCCAGTTACAAGTGCTTATTGCGAGTTAAGAAATATTAACGTATCCAGTAATGGTTCATTGAGTGACACATACCCACATACTATTATAACAGCAGGTGTCGAGTATGGTATTTTATTGGAAACTGCCAGCGGTATCCTCGACTCGGTAACCTCTTATGGGTTTCAATACGGGTGTGTTCAAGCAGATTATGGGCAGACTAATATTTATGAAAAGTGTGCTTTTGTATGGAATACAAAAGTAGGTTTTGCTTCTACTAAAGGTAGTGCAGCTTGTTATGCCGCTTATCACCCCAATCTTATAGCCCCTTCAGACCTTATGAACGCAACAGTTTTTACATTCAGAAATTGTACAATCAGAAGAAATGGTTGGGGAATGATTATAAGAGACGGTGCGCCAATATTTGAAGGGATAAATATTATAGAATCAAATCATTTTGGTGGTATAATTGCTTATGTTGGATCACTTGATAGTGGTTGTAGTATAAGTGGTAGACTATATTTAGAAAATAATTGGTTGTCGTATAATACAAACATAAATAGCACATCAGATGCTATTAATGTAAATAATTTATTAAAAGAAACAGCATCAACATGGATGAGTTGGACACATAGTACAAATACAGCTTTGAATGATGCTGGGTATCAACTCTATGCTATGGCTGCCACAGGAGGGACGACACAAGACCCTGGGCAAAGTAATTTTTATGAGATGCGCATGGTTAATAGTGGTACAGGAGTTACTAATGGAAAAGGATTATATTTAAAACAATCATATCTTTGGACATTTTGGGATAGCTCTTGTACGGGTGGAGACCAGACCAATGCTGTCAAATTAGGAGATGGTACTGGTGGTTTTTACGCTAATGCTACACTCTTCTGGAATTTCAATGGGACATTACCTGCAACATTAGGTAATAGGGGTGCAGTTATTGATAGAGATAGGTCTTTCAGCGGTGGTTTAAGAATGACAAACGGAACAATTAGTTCTGATACTACTTTTGGGTTGATTGATGGTGTAACTGCACCAAGTACAATAACAAGTCTGGCACAAATATATATAGACTCTGCTGATGGAGACTTAAAAATTAAGTTTGGTGATGGAGTAATTAAAACTATTGTAGTTGATGTCTAAATATAACTTGACATCCTCATCCCTGTCAGGTGCAAAGTTCACAATGACGAATTAATTTCTTGACAGGATTTCTCAGCGGGTGTAAAGTTACATCATAACTCAACGGTAGAGGACGCTACCATCAATCTTAAACCTATACATAGCTCCAAGACAGCACATCACCCGGTGTGCCATACTGCGTCCTCAGTGTCTTGGAGCTTTATATATTTTTAAGGGGAGGGAGACAATGATTAAGGGATCATTATCGAAGTATGAATCAACGGAGGCGGGCTACACGGTGACATTAAAATGTGACAATGAACAGGGCGCCGGTATCCTGAGCTTGCACAAGAAAGAGGTCACTGTAGACGAGACAGGAGCAATCCAATCTGACAGAGCGACTTCCCTTGCATGTATCAGGTCCCTTGCCGAGCAGGTGGCGGAGGCGATTGACAGGGAGTTGAATGGGGTGGATGAGGATACTGAAGGTTTAATGACAGCAATGGAGTTTGATAAGGAGAGTGGAAGATGATTGAACTATCAGAGCCGGAAACACCGGCATTTCTGAAGATGGGATTCTTTGGCAATACTGCAACTGGCAAAACCTTCACAGCGGCAAAGGTCTTGTCACAGTTCATTAGGGATTTCTGTCCTGATAAGCAACTTTGTTTTTATGATACCGAACCCTCAGCAGGTTATGTCAAGGACATGGTTTACGAGATTACCGGGAAGAAGCTCCTTGCCATTCACAGCCGGTCATTCTCAGACCTTGTGCAGTTCATGGACTTGTGCAGGGACAAAGGCCATGTGGCATTAATTGACTCAATTACCCATCCGTGGCGGTCACTGGTTGAGGATTACCTTGAAGCAAAGCGTAGCAGGGTAGCAGGTGTAGGTGGCAATCCTCTTACAACAAAGTTAACAGTAAAAGACTGGGGGCCATTAAAAGAGATGTGGGGTAAGTTCTCATCGAAATTCGCTTGGGATCCTATCCATGTTTGTATGGTTGGACGTGAAGGGGACGTTTGGGAATGGAAAGATGATGAAGAAGGTAAATCTGAAATGAAGAAAACAGGCGAAAAGATGAAGACGGAGACCGAAACAGGATTTGAACCGTCTCTATTAATACAAATGAAATTGATTAATGGTCAACATCTGGCCTATGTGGTTAAGGACAGGTTCGATATACTCACTTGCAAGACTTCAGGCAATAACCCTGATATAGAATTCTTCATGCCTCATATTAAAAAGATTAACCTTGGCGGTCAAGGCTACACGGAAAACAAGCCGGAGCCGGTGTTTAAAAACACACATGGGTTAAGCCTTGAGACGATTAAGGTTCAGAGGGCAGCGATATTAGAGACCATCAAAGATGATATGATGCTGATATATCCGGGAATGACGGCAGATGATAAGACTGGCAGGATAAAATTAATGCGGAAGGCTTTCGGGACATCAAGCTGGACATCTTTAGAGGAGGATTATAAGCAGTTTCCGAAAGAAAAACTTGAGGCAGGACTGGCAATAATCAAGGCTTTACAACCTAAAGAGGAGGAAACAGTATGTCAAGAAACATAGATGATATATCAACCGGAGATTTTTCATTTCCTGAAGCTGGCAAACATGGCTGCAAGTGTATGGGATGGAAAAAGGTATTGGCAAAAAATTCCGGCAACAGTGGTATTGAACTCAGATGGGCTACCCATGACGGTGAGAGTAGCTTCACTGATACCTTGTGGCTGACCCCTAAAGCGATAGGAAGGCTTGCACTGGTGGCAAAGAAGTTATGTGAAGGTGCAAGGGAACTTGAACTGGACGATGACGATTCTAAGGCTATCTGGCAGCTTGCAGAACTAATTGAAGAGACAATTGAGGGTGTTAATGCAATTGTGGAAATTGTAGCTTACAAGGAAACCTTTATACATGAGTCAGGTGACAAAATAGGGCAGAAGGAAACACGGGACAAGAAGCGGGTGGCATTTGCCGGATATGAGAGAGATGAGGCTGAGGACGTGTTTTAATGGAAGTAAAGTGTAATAAAGCTGGTACTTACAAGGGCTGTAAGGCATGTCCTCATAATGTTACCCATATTGTAACGACTATAACTGAAAGATATAAATATAAATGTACAGAATGGACTGAGTGCTCTGTAGTTTATGATGAGTGTGAGCCTCGTAAATTACACCGTGTCCGATGCTGTAACGTGAAACTTAACCTGAAATGCTGGGATAAAACTTAATCTAAAGGATGAACTATGAAAACGTATGTGGGTATAGACAATGGTGTTTCAGGAACCATCAGCATCTTGACAGAGCAGAGCGTGTATCATTTCGATACACCCGTAAAGAAGGAGCAATCTTACACCAAGACAAAGCAGATGATTAGCCGGATAGACTATGAACGTCTAAGGGATGGCCTTATGGGACGATTAATAGGCAATTCTGGCGTCTTCTGCCTTCTGGAAAGGCCGATGGTTAACCCCGGACGGTTTAAGGCTACAGCGTCAGCCCTGAGAGCTTTAGAGGCTACATTGATTGTACTTGAGCGCCTCAATATTCCCTTCCAGTACATAGACTCGAAGGAATGGCAGAGGCATCTACTGCCCAAAGGTATTGAGAAGGATGAGCTGAAGAAGGCTGCGTTGGATGTTGCAAAGCGGCTGTTCCCACAGGTGCAGACGAAGGATGCTGATTCATTATTGATTGCTGAGTATGCAAGGCGTATGAGACTGTAAAGTTTTCCTTGACAGTTGAAACCATATTTAATAATATAGCTACATGGATGGTGCGATCATTCAAAATTCACACTTAAAACATAATATGTCGCTCAAGAATGCACCTGAGCAATTCACGTGCAGAAAAGGATCGCACCCTTGTCTTGGGCGGCATTTTGCGTTTTAGGGGCAAGGAAGGGTCTTGAAATTTGCCACGAATAAGAGGACTGAAGCCTGATTTTTTCAAGGATGAATTATTGTGCGAATTACCATTCGAAGCAAGATTATTATTTGCTGGTTTATGGTGTTATGCAGACAAATCTGGACGCCTTGAAGATCGCCCTAAATACCTAAAGGCTGAAATATTCCCCTATGACAAGGTGGATGTAGAAAAACTCCTTAACCTACTTGCAAATCCAAAATTGACTGACAAACCGGATAAATATTTTATTCGCCGCTATACGATAGATGGACGACAATATATTGATATTCCTACCTTTTTAGATCATCAAAAACCTCATCATACAGAGAAAACCAGTAAGATACCGGAGTTTAACGGTTATTTAACGGTTACGCTCCTGAGAAAAAAGGATGATACTGTTCATGGTTCACTGTTAATGGATAGAGATACTGTTCATGGAGAAGGAGCTACTTCACCATCACCAGTTACTCAAATCGTTTCAATCTTAAATTCTGTTTTAGGGACAAAATATAAACCCAACGCTAAGGAAACCATCGAATTAATACGAGCACGATTAAAGAAAGGTTTTACTGTGGATGACTTCCGAACGGTTATAGAAAAGAAATATGCTGAGTGGGGACAGGATGAGAAAATGTCTGCTTTCCTACGACCTGAAACATTGTTCGGGACGAAATTCGAGGCATACCTGAATCAGGTGATTGCAAGGCCGATGTCAAAAAATGAGCAAACAATTGATAGGGTTTTTAAACAAATGGAGGAATTGGAAAATGACAAAAGACGAAGCAAAGATGTTGGTAATGAAAATGACATCATTATTTCCTAACACAGTTATACCAGATACAACCATTGTGACATGGACTGAATATTTGTTGCCATTAGAGTCTAAGGTTATGAAGCAGGCCATTAATGAATATGCTTTAACGCCTGGAAAGAAGTTTTTCCCTACTCCGGGTGAAATACTTGAGATTTATGACCGTATCTATCAGGAGGTCATGATTAAAAAGGCACAAGATGATCGGGAAGCAGAAAAAGAGGCGGCAAAATTCCTCTTCCAGAAGCCAATTAAAACGATTAAAGATGATTATGTCCGGCAATCAGTTGAGTTAATACGGGACGTCTGTGAGGACAGGATTAAATATAACTCACCGGAATGGATATTGAGATTCGAGGGGATTTACGGAAAGGGGGCAATGCATCATGTCTGTTGAGCGTTAAAAACCCTCTCAGGGGGTCAAGAAGGTACTTTTTGGGCACTTTCAGGCTTGTAAGCATACTCAGGTGACGGTCAAGGGTGGATTAAGGGATTAGAAAGGAAGTGGCGATAATAGCAAAATACATAGATAGTGCAGAAGTTGAGTCATACCTCGCCGACGGCTGGAGCGTGAACTTTTGCCGGTTCTACCAGCGTGATAAGATGTGTTATTTGGTATGGAGGGAGGAAGATGGACTGGAAACAAGACAAGCTATATCAGGAATACCTGAAGGCGGGGTATAAGGAATGGGTGTCAGTGGCACAGGAGAAGCTCAAAGGAATCTTGACTAATATGTAATATTTTGGTAGAGTTAAATCGTGAAACCACTGGTAAGGAATCCAATACAACATAAACTACTAACCCATAAGGGGGATATGGTATCCGACAGCAGTAATGCTGCCGGTGGCGCCTTACCACGCCATCACAATACCATACTCCCCTTATTTGTTTGTGGAGGTCTACATGGGCAAATTAGATAAAATTTGTCATGTTTGTTCTAAAGTGTTTTCATCAACGAGAAAAAGCAAAAAACTATGTTCTATAAAATGCAAAGAAGAAGGCAGGATGGGTTACTTAATGAATAATTGTATTAATTGTGGACAAATATTTAGAACCAGAAGAAAACATCAGAGGCATTGTTCATCACGGTGTTGGACTAATTCTGATGAAAGTAAAAAAATAGTTTCATTAACTCAATCTGAAAGTCATAAAAAAAATCCGAGAAATGGAGAAAGAAATGGTATGTGGAATGGTGGTTCAACTCCAGAATTTAAAATGAGACTTCTACGAGTGAGCTGGAAAAAGATTAGAAATAAGGTATTGGAATCTTACAAAAATACTTGCAATTATTGTGGTAGCACTGAAAATCTGCATGTTCATCATAAAATACCATATAGGGAGGGTGGTTCAAATGATATTTCTAATTTGGAAGTTGCGTGCAATAAATGTCATATGAAAGTGGAAATAATCGGGAGATATCAACGGGCAATAAACATGTATTGCTTTCAGTGTCAAAGTAATAATAAGGAATATGATGACGGAGATTGCAGGAAATATTATTGTTCTTTATATCCTTTTACTCCATGTGGAGGTAAAAAGACAGGTGAGTAGTCATCAGGGAATAGCCTTAATTTCTGTACAGTCTTGTAATTTCTGTTGCTGTAGGAGTTTTGATTGGTTTTTAATACCACAGGCAAGGGTAGGGGTGAACAGGGGGGTAATGATGATGAAAACACTAAAACTCTGGTTATTCCGGCGTTGGCTCAGGAAACAATCCCGTAGCCGGACGAGGAGAACATTGGCGGTATGGGTAGCAAGTGGGGCTATCAGGAGCAGAAAGGCGGGGAATTTGTGAAAATTGATAAATTAACGGATGAACAAAAATCTCAAATGATAGAACATCGGGATAACTGGATCGCAATAGGATTAGAGACGAAGCCAGCTAATCGGTCATTGGCCGAGATTGCTGTTGCGGATATGTACCGATTGGGAGGATTACCGCCGCCTGCAAGAATCGTCTGGTGTGGATCACCCTTATCTAATGTCTTGACGTGGGCTTCTGTCTGGGCTTCTGTCAGGGATTCTGTCGGGGATTCTGTCGGGGCTTCTGTCTGGGCTTCTGTCGGGGCTTCTGTCAGGGATTCTGTCGGGGATTCTGTCGGGGCTTCTGTCTGGGCTTCTGTCAGGGATTCTGTCTGGGCTTCTGTCGGGGCTTCTGTCAGGGATTCTGTCGGGGCTTCTGTCTGGGCTTCTGTCGGGGCTTCTGTCAGGGATTCTGTCTGGGCTTCTGTCTGGGCTTCTGTCGGGGCTTCTGTCAGGGATTCTGTCGGGGCTTCTGTCTGGGCTTCTGTCAGGGCTTCTGTCAGGGCTTCTGTCAGGGATTCTGTCGGGGCTTCTGTATATGGGCAACATGATGCAGGATGGTTATCGTTCTATGCTTATTTCCATGACATATGCGGATTGACTAAGGAAACGGAATTACTGGTGGGATTGATGGAATTGGCAAAAAATGCAGGCTGGTGCCTGCCATACCAAAATATATGCTTGATATCGGAACGGCATAACATATTGCGTCGCAACGATGCAGGCAGATTGCATTGCGTGGACGGCACAGCGGTTGCCTACCCTGATGGGTGGGAAATATATGCGCTGAATGGAGTGCTGGTCACAAAGAACATTGTAATGACTCCCGCAAACGAGTTAGACGCAAGATTAGTTATGACCGAGAAAAACGCTGAGGTCAGGCGTGAAATAGTGCGAAAAATAGGGATTGAGCAAGTGCTGATAAAGCTGAAGGCGAAAATTCTGGATAAAATAGGTGATTACGAATTATTGCAATTACCGAAAATCGAGGGCATGACCATCGTGCCGACCTATCTGAAGATGAGAAACCCATCAATTGGCGTATGGCATGTGGAAGGTGTGCCGCCAACGGTGAAAACAGTTCAACAGGCACTGAATGCGAGGGCAGGGAAATTATTATCTACCGGCGATTGGATGCCAGAACAATTAACGTAAAGGGAGGGCTTAAAATGCAACAATTACAACAAGGAGATGTATTATTGCTCGCAGCGCAATTACCCGAAGGGTGTAAAAAAATATCAGCAGGCCGCCGTGGATATGTTTTAGTAGAAGGCGAAAGCACTGGCCACGCACACGTTATTGAGGATATTGAAGGATGTGAAATATACGAAAAGGATGGAGTGATGTATATTTCTGCATCAAGGGAAGTATCGCTGACACACGAGGAGCATAATGTTGTCAAAATCCCTGCCGGATCATGGGAAGTAGGCATAGTTCAGGAGTATGACCCGTTTGACGAAGAATTACGGAATGTGAGGGATTGACGTGAAATTATGCACACATTGTAAAGGTTTAACAGTCGAGTCCAGTTACCACGATCACGGTGTATGGTACCGGGAATTCCGGTGTGTTAACTGTGGCCGGTATTATCCGGCAGAAGTTAGGTCGGTGGCGATAGAGATACCACCGGATATAATGGGGGATGCGAGAAAGAAACAGCGGAAGCCGTTTAAGCGGATATCGGATGATGTGCTAATCATGGTTAAGGGGTTGTTAGATGCTGGGGAGTGTGTTTCTAAGGCCGCTCGTACGGTAGGGATGAGTCGCAAGCCTTTTTAAGATAGCACGGCGGAATGGCTGGCAGGTGGTTCAGGGGAAGTCGGGGCCGGAGAGGGGATATAAGAGTGCATAAACAGTACAGTGTATGCTGTGTTAAGTCGGGCATATCTACTACCTGCGTGAAATGTTATCACGGCAGCCCTCATACGGCAGAGCGGGGCGAGGATAGCTGCATGAATTTAGGGGATTGCCATATTAACGGTAAGGATATTAATGTGAAGTGTGAGAAATTGCCAAAGATAGTATCAAATAGGGGGAGAAATGCTATTTAAGTCTACCATATCAGGTTACGAGGTCACATACTGCAATGTCACAGGGATTTATCAGGTGATTGATGGGGAAGCTGTACTGAAGGAGTCTAAGAGCTTTCCTGCCATTGAGAAGTACATTGAAACTGGGGGAGAGAAGAAGGAGAAGAAGCAAAGGTTAGAGAAGAAGGTGATGTTTTGCAGGTATGGCAACTATGAAGAGGGAACAATCACCAGCATGGCAGAGGAAAGCAGGTATGGTTCAGGGTCTCAAGTATGGCTCATAATTGACGGCAAAAGAAATAAAGAACTGTTAAGGGATTGCCTTGATTATAATAAGGAAAATTTAGATAAGATTGCTGAGATTAAGTTGATTGAGAAACAGAAGGAAATATTGGGTAAAAATATTGCAACGATACATAATTCGCTAACTAAAGTGACAGTGGCAATGTTGGTGCAAGAATGACCTGCCCGGTAGACAACAGCAAGCTAATCAGGGTTGATAAGTGGGTATACTTCTGCGAGATCTGCGGCAGGGAGTATACACGGGAGGATTTGGGATGAGTGACCATGATAATGACCCGGCATATATAGGCAAAAAGCCATGTGGGTGTGTTGTTGCAATGACGACAGGGGAGAATAAATATATGGCTAAGGATGTAGCAGGATACCTTATGGCAGGATATGACGTGGAATTGACGACTATAAAGGATGGTAAAAGCAGATTGGCAAGATGTTTCTGTAAGGAGAAAAAATCATGACATCAAATAAGGACACCATGACATCAAATAAGGACACGGTAATAGAGGCGTTAATATTTAAATTTGCACCACTGGCCGCTAAATATCTCGGCACGCATCTATCTGAGGAGGCGGAATTGATCCGGGCCTCTTGCGAGAACATTTACCAGTCTGGATATTTACAGGGTAAACACGATGCGCTGGAAGAATCGTTGAAGGCGTTTAAGGGGGAGACACCATAAAATACGGCATGTTTGAATCTCACTTAGAGGCATTAGGCTTTCTTATAGCCGGTGCTGCAATTACCGGCGTAATCGTATGGGGGATCATGTGGGTAATTTGGAGGCTGACATGACGAATGATGAATATGATTGGTTTGGCTGGCTTATACTGACAGCATTTATATTTACCGGCCTGGGTTACGCCTGGGCATGGCATCATGGAAAGATACAGCTTGAGCTTGCGCATGATAAGGGTTACGAGGCCGCTGTTGATGAGTTAATGGTGGTGGTGAAGGAGGATGTATGTGGGAATTAATAGAATCAGCGCCAAAAGATGGTACTGAATTTGTGGCATGCAATATGCGTCAAGGAGGGGTGAAGGAATTAGTACATTGGGATATAGTACATAATCGCTGGAAAAGTAAGGGTGATATATTGCTGTCTTTACAAGCCACGCATTGGATGAAATTACCTATAAATCCAAGAAAGGAAAAGAAATGAAAAAGCACATTTCGGAAGTGGAGTTATGGCGGCAAGGTTTTACTCCTGACGAAGATTATCAGGGGGATGAACCGCCGTATCACAAGGACGAGTTCTGCTTGTTGTGCGGTTACTTCATGGAGGGTGACAGGCTATACCTTGAGATACATGGCTCTAACGGTGCTATTAACCGTGTCAAGGATATAGATAGCAGTCAGCCGTATATCTGCATGGAGTGTGTTGGGCAGTTTGAGGTTCGGCCTAAAATGAGGTCTTTTACGGTATATAGATTAACTGACTTTATCAAGGAGGGTAAGAAATGACAGAACTGATATTTAACACCAGCATTCCAGACAAGGATGGTTGGTATCTGGTTAAATTAAAGAATGGACATTACAGACCAACTGATTCAGGTTACCATATCGCATTTTATACTACAGGCGGTAAATATGCAGAGCCGTGGAGTAGTTGTTACGGCCATAACGTGGATGGATGGATTAAATTACCAGAGGAGGGTAAGAAATGAGTTTGTTAGATGGATGTCATTGGACGTTTACGCCAACTGAAAGGTAAGAGATTGGGTGCTGGGGTTGTAGAGGTTTATAAAGTTCAATTAAAGGAGAAATAACAAATAAAGGGAGTGGTGAAAAGTAGACACCGACAAAGTAGTGGTCAGTCTGCCTCCCGCTAATGAAAGGGGAAATAGAATGACTGTTAAAGAACTCGAGTTTTTCAATCTACCGGTCAATATCGGCATATTAACTTATTGGCCAGCTGTTAAAGATATATGTTCAATAGGGTTGGATATGCACGTTAGCGGAAATGACATTACCTATCTCTGCGATGTGATTGACGAGCTGGAGAGCATCCTGCGGGATGTACAGCATAGTTCGCCGGTAAGCGTTCAAAATACTATTGAGCGGCGGTTACTTGCGGCGATGACAAAGAAAAGCCCCTGACGTGTGAGGCCAGGGGCGGGGTGAAGTTAAGCAAGATATACAGGGCCAGTAATAGATGATGACCCGATTAAATCCCCTGATTTAGGCAGGTATTCCAGGCATTTAATTACAAAATCTTTCGGGAAGTCGTAATCAATAGC
>Ga0209341_10001233_pt1 | contig 25566 bp, 17 predicted proteins | sample RifCSP13_2_FD_184020 | JGI IMG/M metagenome (GOLD analysis project Ga0209341, IMG submission 184020) | Soil microbial communities from Rifle, Colorado - Rifle CSP2_sed 13_2 (SPAdes) (version 2) | ecosystem: Environmental > Terrestrial > Deep subsurface > Rock core/Sediment | place: Rifle... | reverse complement strand
GGTAAGAATAAATTCTCCATTCCGTTACATAACAACCGCATCAGATAATATTGAACTGGTATATACAGCTGTCCGTTTCAATAAAGTGCTCTATATAGGTACAAACCAGGGCGTTTTCAGATCCGACAGCACGGCAGGCAACCGTTTTAAATTATTGCACGGCACACAGGGACAGGTGTGGCAACTGGTGGAAATTGATGACCAGCTTCTTTGCGGACACAATGAGGGTACCTTCCGGATCGAAAATGACCGGGTAATCCCGGTATCCACCGCCACAGGCGGAACCACAATCCGGCGCTTTACGTCACCGCAGGGCGAGTACCTCCTGCAGGGTACATATGGCCCCCTGGCTGTTTACAGGAAAGATGCCGGCGGAAAATGGACGTACAGTCACAGTGTGCGCGGATTCTCTCACCCTGTCAGGTATCTCGAGGTTGACCACCTGGGTTTTGTCTGGGCATCGAATTTCATCAAGGGCCTTTACAGGATAAAACTGAATGATGATCTGACGGAGGCGGAAGAAGTAAGAACATTCGGTGTAGACGACGGCCTGCCTTCGGACCACAAATTGAGTATTGCCAGAATAAACGGAAGGGTTGTGATTTGCACCGGCCGGCAATTTTATACCTATGACGATCTCAGTGACCGGTTGGTATCCTTTGTCTGGTTAAACCGGAATGCCGGTGAATTTGCATCTTCCCACCTGGTAATACCCGCCGGTGAAAAACGCTACTGGTTTGTTAAAAAAGGCAGGTTCGCCCTGGCCGAAGTTGATAATGACAGCTTGATCATCAGGGATATCCTTCCTTTTTCGCTTCTGCAAAATAACCTGATCGATGATAATGAAAATATTGCCCTCCTGGATAAGGACAGATACCTTTTTTGCCTTGAAAACGGACTGGTAGTTTATGAAAGGAAGGCAACTGACAACCGACCTGCTTTTCAACCCCGGGTACTGATCAGAAAAATACAGGTATACTCCAACAAAAGTACACAGCAATTGCCGTTGGTTTATACCCCCCGGGCGAGGCCGGTGATTCCCTATTATTACAGGCGGATAATGTTCACCTTTGCCTATCCCGATTATTCCGGCAGCGAAGTAAGCCTTCATTGCACCCTTAAAAGCTACCGCGAAACCATTACGGATACGGTTACAGGTCAGCTCGTCACTTATGCGTACCTCGAAGCCGGCCAGTACGAACTCAGCGTGGTAGCTGTGGATGATCACAACCGTGTGCTTGGAACCACCCTGTATAATTTTCATGTCAGGCCGCCATTTTATGCATCGGTGTTTGCTTATCTTGCCTATCTGGTATTGTTGCTGCTTGCTGCCTGGTTCGGCTGGAGAGGCATTAAACTGCATATCCAAAGGCAAAATGAAAATGTTAAACAGGAACAGGTCAAACTGCAGCAGGAAAGGATTGAAAGACGGGAACAAAAAATTACCCTCCTGAAAAATGATAAACTTGAAGCTGAGTTGCGGCATAAAAGCAAAGAACTCGCCAGCTCAACCCTTGCCATTATCCGTAAAAATGAAATGTTGCTGCAGCTCAAAAAAGAAGTGGAAAATCAGAAGCATAAACTGGGCAGCCAGTTCCCCAACAAATACGCCGATCATCTGATCAGGATGATTAATGATAATATAAGTTCCGATGATGACTGGGAAATTTTTCAGCAAAACTTTGACCTGATCCATGAGAATTTTTTCAGGCACATTAAAAGTAATTACGCCGATGTTACGGCGCATGACCTAAAGTTATGCGCCTTTATCAGGTTAAACCTGTCCACCAAAGAGATAGCCTCACTCCTGAACATAACCGTCAGGGGAGTTGAAGCTGCCCGTTACCGGCTCAGAAAGAAATTCGTGATCCCGGCCGAGAAGAACCTCACAGAATTCCTGATAGAACTTAAATAATCTCCCGGCACACCATCACCCCATTACCCATCACCTACCTCATCACATGCCTAAAACGTTCCATACAGTGCGTGCTCTTCCGTATTGCAGAATATCGAGGAAAAAAAGAGAAATCCGGGCCGGTTCGTAATTAACTTTCGCTGCAGATGAAGAACCGGGTGACCCACCGGCACCTTCAGGAATTCATGAATGAGCTCGTCGGCTTTAAACGCACGGATACGCTGCTCGCCACTTTTAACTTCTATCTGATATCCCTTTCGCAATATTTCAAAAAGCGACTGGTCCTCGAACTTCCTGTTGCAGAACCGCGGAAGGTTTATGTTCGGCAGGTAATTCAGATCATAGAATACCGGCGTATCATTCACCAGCCGCAACCTCTCTATGAAAACACAACCCGAGTTGCGGAATTCATCGCTGAGCGGGAAAATGAAATCTGCAGGCCACTGCGTAACCACCGGCTTTGAAATTATCCGGGTCCGAAGGTTGTGCTTGCCGAGAACAGAGGTTGTGCCCGATATGGATAAGATACCGATGCCGTTTGGCGGCCCGTACACAATGCTGCCTTTCCCCTGATGTTTGCGGATCATTCCATCGTTCAGGAGGGTATCAAGAGCGTGTCTTACGGTTGGACGGGTAATACTATACTGGAAACAAAGCTGATTCTCAGAAGGCAGCAGGTCACCGGGTTTATAAATTCCGTCAACAATCTGTTTTCTCAGGGCTTCGTAAAGCTGCCTGTATTGGGGTATTGAACGCATAAATAAAAAAATATTGTAAATAACTTGTAAATACAAGTTTGTTTATTACATTTGTGAGATATATATTATACTTCAGATATTGTTGGTAAAGTTATATAAATATTTAACATATGTTTACAAGTTTACCTAAAAACATGCAATGTGAGTTCATGCTTTTTGCTTTCCTGGTCAACTTGTAAAATACTAATGTATTATACACTGAAAAAGACAAAATGGCTGTACCTGTAATTATGCCCCGTCAGGGGCAATCGGTAGAAACCTGCATCATAACCCGGTGGATCAAAAGTAAGGGCGATGCAGTGAAAACAGGTGATATCCTGTTTTCATATGAAACCGACAAAGCCGCTTTTGATGTTGAAGCACAGGCGGATGGAATATTGCTGGATACGTTCTATGGCGAGGGCGATGAAGTACCCGTGCTCACGAACGTGGCAGTGATAGGACAGACCGGTGAACCGGTTGAAAACCTCCGGCCGGGCAGTGAGATTGCTCCTGCAGTGATTCCTGCAGCAACAGAACAGGTCAGGACCGGAGAGAAAAGCCTCCCTGATCTGGTTTCGGTGAAAGATCAACCGGAGGACATGCGATTGCGGATTTCACCCCGGGCCAGGATAATGGCTGTGCGTATGGGAGTGGATCCTGCTTCCCTGGCAGGATCAGGACCCAATGGCCGGGTGATCGTCCGCGATATCGAAGCTGCGATCACTGCCCCTGCCCACACCACTGGCGTGGCAGCAGAATTCACGGAAACCAAACTGTCCAACATCCGAAAGCTCATCGCCAGGGCTATGTACGAATCCATCAGCCAGTCGGCACAACTTACCCACCACATGTCGGCCGATGTGCGCAAACTTCTTGAATTGCGCAATAAGGTAAAAGCAGATATGGAAAAAGGAAATCCGTTGAATATTACCCTGAATGACATGATATGCTTTGCGGTAATCAGGGCACTCGAGAAATTCCCCTTACTGAACAGCCATTTTCTGGGAGAAAGTACACGCACATTCAGAAAGGTCCACCTGGGCCTGGCGGTTGATACACCGCGCGGGCTCATGGTACCTGCAATCCAAAACGCCGACGACCTGTCTTTAAAGGGTTTGTCTGTCCGGCTTCGCGAAATAGCCGACCAGTGCAAAAAAGGCAATATAAATCCCGAACTGCTTGCCAGCAATGCGGCTTCATTCACCGTATCCAACCTGGGCAATTATGGCGTTGAAATGTTCACACCCATTATTAACCTGCCACAGGTTGCCATCCTTGGGGTAAATACAATTACCCACCGTCCGGCCGACCTGGGTAACGGCATTTTTGGATTCGTTCCGGTCATCGGGCTTTCGCTTACCTACGACCATCGTGCAGTAGATGGTGGTCCGGCAACGCTGTTCCTTAGGGAAATAAAGAACCAGATTGAGAATTTTGAAGAGAAGATATAGGAGGTTGTGAAAGCATAACGCACAACAATCACAACGTCAAGCAATAACCAATATTATACAAATTCAAACATACCGCAATGCCCAAAAGCCAGTTCATCAATCCAATAGATATCCGTAAGCCCGGAAAATTGAGCTTCGGTACCATACCTGTCAATCAATATCATAAAAGTATCGCCGGGGAGAAAAATAACTTTTCAACAGAGGATTTCATAAGGATATTCCGGGATATGGTTATCATCCGTGAATTTGAGAACATGATCAATGAGATCAAGATCAAGAACGAATATCAGGGTATCGCTTACAATCATCCCGGACCGGCACACCTGTCCATGGGACAGGAAGCCGCTGCAGTTGGCATGGCCTATAATCTTACGGTGGATGACCTCATATTCGGTTCACACCGCAGTCATGGTGAGATCCTGGCCAAGGGCCTGTCCGCGATTCATCAGCTCCCCGAAACTGAGTTGATGGAGGTAATGAAAACCTATTTTGGCGGTAAGGTGCTCGCCGTGGTGGAAAAAGATCACCATGGCACGGCAAAGGACCTGGCTGTGAAATTTCTTCTTTACGGAACGCTTGCAGAGATATTTGCCCGCGAGAATGGCTTTAATAAAGGATTGGGTGGTTCAATGCATGCCTTTTTCACTCCGTTCGGTGTATATCCCAATAATGCCATTGTGGGCGGTTCGGGTGATATTTCCGTAGGGGCAGCACTTTTTAAGAAAGTGAACAACAAGCCCGGGATCGTGGTATGCAATATCGGCGATGCTTCCATGGCCTGCGGTCCTGTGTGGGAGGGAATTTCTTTTGCCACTATGGATCAGTACACCCAATTGTGGGAGGAAGCGTACCGCGGTGGTCTGCCCATATTGTTCAACTGCATGAACAACCAGTATGGCATGGGCGGGCAAACCTGCGGGGAAACCATGGGATATGGCATGGTGGCCCGGCTTGGTGCCGGAGTGAACGCCGAAATGATGCATGCCGAAAGGGTGGATGGATACAACCCGCTTGCCGTAATCGATGCATTTAAGCGTAAAAAGAAGATCCTGCTTGATAAAAAAGGGCCCGTATTGCTCGATACGCTCACCTATCGTTTCAGCGGACATTCACCATCAGATGCATCGTCCTACCGCAGCAAAGAGGAAGTCGATGCCTGGCAACAGGTTGATTCCATTGTACAGTATGGAAACGACCTTGTTTCAGCAGGAATATCGACCCAACCGGACCTGGAAAACATACGGTCAACTACCATCGGGAATATAACCGGTATCCTCAGGCTAACCATAGATGATGCTGTTTCCCCGCGTATAAACCTGGTAAGTTCACCTGATGCCATCGCAGAAATGATGTTTTCCAATGGTTCCCAGGATGCCTTTGATACCAGGGAACCGGAAGCGCTTATGTCGCTGGAAGAAAATCCCCGTGTGAAGACGCTGAAGAACAAGGAACGCTTTTACCTGGATAAAGACGGTAAACCGGTATCAAAAGCAAAGATATTCCAGTTGCGGGACGGTATTTTTGAAGCCATCATTCATCGTTTCTATAAAGATCCTACCCTGGTAGCGTATGGCGAAGAAAACCGTGACTGGGGTGGGGCCTTTGCCGTTTATCGCGGACTTACCGAAGCACTGCCATACCATAGGCTGTTTAATTCGCCCATTGCCGAAGGTGCGATCGTGGGCACTGCGATAGGATATGGAATGGCCGGCGGCAGGGTGATTGCGGAGATCATGTATTGCGATTTCATAGGCCGGTGCGGTGATGAGCTTTTCAACCAGTTGCCCAAATGGCAGGCCATGAGTGGGAACCTTATTAAAATGCCGGTGGTCATCAGGGTTTCTGTAGGTTCGAAATACGGCGCACAGCATTCACAGGACTGGTCCTCGCTCATTGCCCATGTTCCTGGGATAAAAGTAGTTTTCCCCACCACTCCCTATGATGCCAAGGGACTTATGAACAGTGCCCTGCAGGGTACCGATCCGGTGGTGTATTTTGAAAGCCAGCGTATTTACGATGTGGGTGAACAGTTTCACGAAGGCGGGGTGCCTGAGGGTTATTATGAAATACCCATCGGCGAACCCGATATCAAACGCAAGGGGTCGGATATTACCATTCTTACCATTGGTTCAACATTATACGTTGCCCTACAGGCCGCCGATAAACTGCAGGCAGATTACGGTCTCTCGGCAGAGATCATTGACGCCAGAAGCCTGGTACCCTTCAATTATGACCTGGTGGTTGAATCGGTTAAAAAAACAGGTCGTATCCTGCTTGCCAGTGATGCCTGTACACGCGGATCCTATCTTCGTGATATGGCATCAAATATTACCGAACTGGCCTTTGACCACCTTGATGCCCCTCCCGTGGTGGTCGGATCCCGCAACTGGATCACGCCCGCGTATGAAATGGAGGAATATTTCTTTCCCCAGCCACACTGGATACTCGATGCCATTCATGAACGGATCATTCCGCTGAATGGACATAAGGTTAAAACTGACTGGTCAGTAAACACGCAGCTAAAAAGAAGCAAATTGGGAGTATGATCATGAACAATATTCTCACACAGTTTCCCGGCGCAAAAGCGCTTGTTGATATGTTCCCGGTTGGGGAAGTATACGGGGTGAATGCCCATGTCCATTCTCCTTACTCATTCAGCGCATTCACAGGAATTTCCCAGATATTCGAAATGGCAAAGCAGGAGAATATTGCCGTTGTTGGTATTAACGATTTTTTTGTCACCGACGGATATGAGCCTTTTTATCGCGAAGCCCTGAATGCCGGTGTATTTCCCCTGTTCAACATCGAGTTCATTGGCCTGATGAAAAAGGAACAACAGCAAAACATCAGGATAAATGATCCCAATAATCCCGGTCGTTGCTATTTAAGCGGAAAGGGACTTAATTATCCTTTTGCTGTGGAGGACAGGTTTCGTGACAGGCTGATCAGGATCGTCGCCGAAAGCCAGGAGCAGGTACGTTCCATGATTGCCAAAACAAATGACTGGTTCCGTCGGATAAATTCCGGGATTACACTAAACTATGATGAAATACGGAAAAACTTTGCCGAAGAACTGGTAAGGGAAAGACATATTGCCAAAGCCATCAGGATCGCGGTTTTTGAACAGTTCACCGGCGAAGTTGAACGTATTGCCGCTTTCACTGCAATATTCGACGGAAAGGAGCCAAAATCAAGCCTCACAGATATTCCGGGACTCGAAAATGAACTGCGCGGTAATTTGCTCAAAGCAGGTGGAAAAGCATTTGTTAAGGAAGATGACCATACCTTCATGAACATCGAAGAAGTAATGGATATAATCGTAAATGCAGGGGGTATTCCCTGTTACCCGGTGCTTCTCGATGACAGGAATGGCCATTATACCGAATATGAAAAGGATCCGGAAAAACTCCATAAGGAACTTACCAGCAGAAATATAGGCTGCATTGAACTGATCCCCGGCAGGAACGATGCCGGGCATATCGAAAGATTTGTGCAGTTTTTCTCCGGCAAAGGTTTTGCTATTTTGCTGGGAACCGAGCATAATACACCCGATATGATCCCGCTCACCTGCGATACACGGGGAAACAAACCTCTTTCCGCTGAAATGAAAAGGATATCCTGGGAAGGAGCCTGCGTGGTGGCTGCCCACCAGTACCTGCATGCCAAAGGTCAGGCGGGATTCATTGATCCGCAGGGCAAGCCAAAACATAACGAACGGGAGTCATTCGTCGAACTTGGCAATGCGGTTATCCAAAATTACAGGATCAAAACAAAAAAATACAACTGATGTATACAAACCTTACCGGTCTTATCGAAATATCCAGGCACTACGGCAGCATGAAGGACTATGTGATTGCCGGAGGCGGCAATACATCCTTTAAAAACGAAACAGGTATCTGGATCAAAGGAAGTGGCACTTCCCTGGCTGATATCACCGGGGAAGAATTTGCCTTCCTCGACCGGAGAATCCTCCGGGAGATCTATACGAAAAACTACAATTCGGAGAGCGTGATACGCGAAGCTGAGGTTAAAGCCGATCTTTACCGCGCCTGCCATCCCGGGGTGAAAGTGCGTCCCAGCGTGGAAACTTCCCTGCACGAACTCATCAATTACGCATTTGTGGTACATACCCACCCTACTCTGGTTAACGGCATAACATGCTCAAACAATGCAGAAGAGACAATACAACGGCTTTTTGGTGATTCAGCCCTGTATGTGCCCTATACCGACCCCGGTTATATTCTGTTTACAAAGATCCGTGATCTTCTGTTCACCTGGAGAGGCAGCCACAGCCATGATCCGAAAATGATCTTCCTTCAGAATCACGGGGTATTTGTGGCTGCCGACCGACCGGAAGAAATAAAAGAGCTTTACGCCTCCATGGAATCGGTTATCCGGAAGCAGATAAGTCAATTCCCCCCGACCGGTGACATCGAAATACCGGCTGATATTACCCGGATATTGCCGGCCCTCCGCATGATCTTTTCCGGCGACATTGTAAAGCTGGCATCTGTACGAAACAATGCACTGGCGCAACACTTCCTTACCGATGCCGGGACATTTGAAGGCGTTTCGCTGCCCTTTACACCCGACCAGATCGTATATTGCAAAGCCCGGCCTGTATATCTTGAACAGGATTCCCCGGAAGCAATCATAGATGAATGCAGACAAAAAGTATCCGCTTATTGCACCCAATATGGTTACATGCCCAAAATAGCCGGACTGAAAGGTTACGGTATCCTTGCATTCGAGGACAATATCAGATCGGTGGATACCATGCTGGATGTATTTGCCGACTGGATGCAGATCAGCTACCTTGCGGATTACTTCGGGGGACCGCACTTCATGGCCGAACGCGACATTACCTTTATTGATAACTGGGAGGTCGAGAACTACCGCCGGCAGGTGGCAAAAGCTGCTGCCCAGGTGGGAAAGGCAGAGAATAAAATTGTCATTGTCACCGGGGGGGCACAGGGCTTCGGCGGGGGAATTGCCGAAAGTATGATGGCCGAAGGGGCAAATGTGGTGATCGCAGATCTGAATGGGGAGAAAGGCCTGGAAATGGCAGGGGCTTTGAACAAAAATGCCGGAAGGAACACCGCTCTCTTTGTAAAGACAGATGTTTCGGATAGTGACTCGGTAGAAAACCTCATCAGAGCAACTGTAAAAAAATTTGGCGGCATAGATGCATTTATCAGCAACGCCGGCATATTACGGGCAGGCGGTCTCGATGAGATGAGCGTGGATACATTTGAACTGATGACACGGATCAATTACAGTGCCTATTTTATATGTGCGAAACATGCCTCCGGGGTCATGAAGCTGCAATCGGCTTACCGCGATGGTTATTACAGTGATATAATCCAGATCAATTCAAAATCGGGCCTGAAGGGCAGCAATAAAAACTTTGCTTACTCCGGTGGTAAATTCGGAGGTATCGGCCTCACCCAGTCCTTTGCGCTGGAACTGATGCCCTATCGCATAAAGGTTAATTCAATCTGTCCCGGGAATTTCTTCGAAGGTCCTTTGTGGAGCGATCCCGAACATGGTCTGTTTGTGCAGTATCTGCGTGCCGGCAAGGTAGCAGGTGCGAAAACAATTGCTGATGTAAAGGCATATTACGAAAAGCAGGTGCCTGCCGGCAGGGGTTGCCTGGTTTCGGATGTTATGAAAGCCATATTTTATGTGATCGGCCAGGAATATGAAACCGGGCAGGCAGTTCCGGTAACGGGGGGGCAGGAGATGCTACGGTAGTAAATAATGAAAAGTGAAGACCCATGAAAACGAAAGCAGTAAGGATTTACGGAAAGGATGATCTAAGGCTGGAGGAATTTGAACTCCCTGCCATACTAGATGATGAAATACTGGCACGCGTGGTATGCGACAGCATTTGCATGTCGTCCTACAAGGCTGCCAAACAGGGTGCGGATCACAAAAGGATACCGGACGACATACACATACATCCCACCATTATCGGCCATGAATTCAGTGGAGAGATCCTGCAGACAGGATCGAAATGGAAGAACAGTTTCAAACCGGGTATGAAATTCTCCATTCAGCCCGCCATCAATTACCCCGGTGGGCCCGTTGGCATTCTCAGCGCTCCGGGTTATTCCTACAGGTATATTGGCGGTGATGCCACCCATGTTATTATACCCAATGAGGTCATGGAACGCAACTGCCTGCTGCCCTACACGGGGCCGGGGTATTATCCTGCGGCACTTTCCGAGCCTCTGTCCTGTGTGATCGGGGCTATGCATGCCAACTACCATACCCGCCCGGGATCCTATGTTCACCTGATGGAGATAGTGGCGGGAGGAAACCTGGCCTTGCTCGCCGGTGTGGGTCCAATGGGACTGGCTGCCATCAACTATGTGATCCACCGGAAGGATCGAAAACCCGACCTGATGGTGGTAACAGATATTGACCAGGTAAGGCTTGACCGCGCTGCCTCATTGTTTCCGCCCGAATATGCAGCAGAAAAAGGGATCCGTCTTCATTACCTGAACACCCGGTTATTTGAAGACCCGGTGCAGAACCTTCTACAGGTCACCGGCGGCAAAGGATATAATGATGTGTTTGTTTTTGCTCCTGTACCTTCCGTAATAGAACAGGGTGATGCCATTCTGGCTTTTGACGGTTGTCTGAACTTTTTTGCCGGACCCGGAGACCCGGGATTTAAAGCCGGTTTTAATTTCTATAACGTGCATTACAATTTTACACATATCGTGGGAACCAGCGGTGGGAACAACGATGATATGGAAGAGGCCCTGGTAATGATGTCGGAGGGCCTTGACCCGGCCGGCCTGGTAACCCATATCGGGGGACTCGACGCAGTGATCGGAACTACAAAGCAACTGCCAGGTATCCCTGGTGGCAAAAAGCTTATTTATACAAATATTTCATTGCCTCTTACAGCTCTTGATGAATTTGCTGAAAAAGGTAAAACAGATATCCTTTTCAGGCAGCTGGAAGTAATTATTGGTAAAACAAACGGCCTCTGGAATGCAGAGGCCGAGGAATATCTGATAAATCATGCAACACCCATATAGATAATGCATTACGGTTTTGCAAACAATGCCAGATCAACGGGTTGATTAATTTCCACCTTATTCAGTGTAGTTACCAGGAAAAATTGCCCGCCATAATCCTGCTCTATTTTATAGGGAAGCACATAGCCCATATCCGTTTTCTGATAATCCGAAAAATTCGTGGTAATTTCCATGAACTGACCCATCATTTCACTTTGCTGAGCTGTCTTAACAATGTATTTGGTTTCAGGATCGAAAAAGTAAAATGTTTCCAGGCTGTCCGGTGATGTTACCTTGATCTTATCGGCGTTTATGTCTCCAACCGTTTCTTGTCCGATCAGCTCTGCAAAATACCCTTTCCCGGCAAAGTCAACAAACGGCCCGGCGATATGTATCTGTTCCTTGCTGGCCTTATATTGTTCGGGTGACATATCTTCGGGACTTCCGGTTCCTGCCATTGGATTGATTGACCAGCCTGAAGAATCGGTAACACAATAAACGATGACAGTGCCCATTACATCAATTTCCTGTTTGAAACCTTTACCGCTCAATGTGGTTAATTTTATGCTACCCTGATTGCCCATGACATCCAGGATGCCTTCCATGTAAAGTGATGAGATTTGTGCTAACTGGTCTTTTCCGCCGATAGCCTCAACGTAATTACTGATGATTTCATCAGCAGTCTGGGCCGATGCCGGTGCAGCACCCAGGAATGCAAAAACTGATAGAGCTAATAATTTTATGGTTTTCATTTTGTAGAAAATAGTTAGAAAGATTTATAAATATAGATGCGAAAAGATAATTTAAGTGTTTGAAATTATTAAAAAAAAACAATTTAAGCTTAAGAAATTACATTCCTTCTTTATATAAATCCACGGATTCATATATCCCTATTTCACTTTTATCGACACTTCCGCCTCCTCCAGTCCTTCGGAAGTGGCTGTGAGGGTTATATTTCCACTACTGCCCTTCGACTGCAGAATAACCAGGCATATTCCGTTATAGGCCTTCCTGTAATCGGCTTTAAAAGGCTCGTCACTTGCCTGGAATCCGTTATCAACGCCGGCAATAAAGCCCTCTCCCGAGACGGTAAAGTTCACCAGGTTGTCGGCATGAGGAACCAGATTTCCGGCTTCATCCAGGATTTTTACTGTAACAAACGAGAGATCCTGGCCGTCAGCAAGTATGGTTTGCCTGTCCGCTGCCATCATAATTTTTGATGGCATCCCGGCAGTTCTTGTTTCCCGGGTAAGTACTGTTTTTCCATCCTTTCGGGAAACTGCCGAAATAGTGCCCGGTTCAAACTGCGTTCTCCACATAACATGCATATCATCACCCGATTTCTTTTTTACACCCAGCGACTTTCCGTTCAGAAAAAGCTCAACCTCATCGGCATTGTTATAATATGCCCACACATCCACCGTTTCACCCTGTTTCCAGTTCCAGTGCGGCAGGATGTGCAGCACTGGCTTATCGGTCCATACACTTTGATACAGGTAATATGCGTCCTTGGGAAATCCAGCCAGATCGATGATACCGAAATAAGAGCTCCGTGAAGGCCACCAGTAAGGCGTGGGTTCGCCAAGGTAATCCCAGCCGGTCCACACAAAGGTGCCGGCCATATAATCGAGTCTAAAGAATTCCTTTAAGGATTCTTCGTGGGTTGATGCCCATACTGCTGAAAAATTGTCATAGGATGATGCGGTATGATCGGGGCTGAGGTTCTGGTTGCCTTGTCCGGCACGCATAATAACGTCCGAGGGCATGGTATAATCACCCCGTGAACCGAAGGCAGATGCTGATTCGGTAGCGATAAATGGTTTTTTGTCCCATTTGGCATGAACTTCCTTCCAGAAGGGATGACGATAATTATATCCGATAATATCGATGGCCCCGGATTGTATTACAGCATTTGACTTACCCTGCACCTGGTCGGCTCCGAAGGTAATAGGCCGGGTGGCATCAACTGACCGTACAATGGCGGCCAGTTCCCTGGCAATGACCAATCCGCTGCTGTCCGTTTGTCCCGATGAACCGCGTGGAGCGAACCACTGTTCCGGCACTTCGTTGCCTATGCTCCATACAAAAACGGAAGGGTGATTCCTGTCGCGCAACACCTGGTCTCTCATGTCCCTTTCATGCCACTCGTCCCAGTTAAGGTGGTAATCGTATTTATTTTTTGGTTTTTTCCACATATCAAATGCTTCATCAATTACGATGAATCCCATCCGGTCGCACAGGTCAAGCAACTCGGGGGCAGGCGGATTATGGGAGGTGCGGATACCATTACAACCCATTTCTTTCAGGATCTCAAGCTGCCTTTCAAGTGCCCTTATATTCACCGCAGCACCAAGAGCTCCCAGATCATGGTGATTACAAACCCCGTATATCTTCATTGATTTGCCATTCAGGGTGAACCCCTTTTCAGCATCAAAACTGAAAGAACGGATACCTACAGAGGCCGTGTATTCGTCGGTCATTTCGTTCTTACTAAAAACCTGCGTTACCAAACGGTAGAGGTAAGGATCACTAACGGACCAGAGCCTGGGATCCGGCACTTTTAATTGCTGATCGGTTTCTCCGAATTCCGTGCCGCCGATGTTTACCCGTGCAGTTGCACTGGCCACCAACATCGATGCCGAATCATACAACATGGTTTTCACTTCAATGTCAGTACTTTCATTCCCGCTGTTTTTGATTTTATTTACAACAGCCACAATGGCCTCGTTACTGGTGATTTCAGGAGTGGTAATATATGTACCCCAGTTGTCGATATATACGTTGCCCGTGGTGACCAGCCATACGTTCCGGTAGATACCTGATCCGGAATACCAGCGGGAGTTAGGCTGCCTGGAATTATCCACTTTTACCGCGATAACATTTTTACTGCTTCCGAAGCGAAGATAGGGTGTTAGTTCATACCGGAACGAAATATACCCGTTCGGGCGGATCCCCAGATATTGTCCGTTTATCCATACCTCGCTGTTGCAATAAACGCCGTCAAAATCGATGAATACTTTATTGCCTTCAGCCGATGCCGGAAGGGTAAACGATTTGCGATACCAACCTGTGCCTCCGGGAAGGGCTCCGCCTCCCGGTGTTGCCGGATTATCGCCCGAGAATTTTCCCTCAATGCTCCAGTCATGCGGAAGATTCAGAAGCCTCCATCCGGAATCATCAAAATCCGGATCTTCTGCCTTTTCGGGTGTACCTAAAAAGAAGCTCCATTGCTGGTTGAAACTTTCCCTGCCGGGCTCCCCGGGCTGGGAACAAGATGAAAGCAGCATGCCGAAGCAAACCAGATTGAGACAGACAAAGTTTTTCATATTTGTAGTTTGTGGTTTAAGGGTTTTTCCGAAGAGCTACCTTCGGGAAAGTGTATTCAACATTCTTTGTTCTTTAATCTTTGATCTTTGTTCTTTGATCTTTATTTTTTGATCCCCCCATCCCAATCTCCACCGCCATCTCTATCGCCCTGTCAAGCTTATCATTATTTTTACCACCGGCTGTGGCAAAAAACGGTTGTCCGCCTCCGCCACCGTCAAATTCCCGTGCTGCTATCCTTACAATTTCACCTGCATTCATTTTCCGTTCACGGATAAGCTTATCCGATATCATTACGGAAAGATGCGGTTTGCCTCCAACGGTGGCACCGATCACAAGGAACAGATCATCAATTTCGTCCCTGAGCTGAAAAGCAACATCCTTGATGATGCCGGCATTGTCAATCGTTCCATCGGCTTTCCCGGAGATTACCGTGATGTCACCAACCCTCCTGATCTTTTCAAGGAGACTGGCTTTGAATGACAATCCATATTTCTTTGTAAACCTCTCCACCTGCTTCAGGAGCGCCGCTTTCTCATCCAGCAACACAGTTATTGCTTTCACAATATCCTGGGGTTTGTTCAGAAGCTCTTCCAGCGTTCTGAGCATTTTCTCTTTTTCTTCGTAACAGGCAAGCGCTTTCTCACCGGTAATGGCTTCAATGCGACGGATCCCGGCGGCAATCGAGTTTTCGTTTATTATTTTAAACAAGCCGATCTGACTGGTGGTATCAACATGCGTACCACCGCACAACTCCACGGAATCGCCAAATTGAATTACCCGCACCGTTTCTCCGTACTTTTCCCCAAAAAGCGCCATAGCCCCCATTTTCCTGGCGTTTTCCATGGAAGTTCCCCGTAATTCATTTCTTTCAATTCCATCCCTTATTTTCTGATTTACCATGTGTTCAACGGCAGAGAGTTCCTCCTCAGACATTTTCTGAAAATGAGAGAAGTCAAATCGCAGGTAATCAGGGCCTACCAATGATCCTTTCTGTTCCACATGTTTTCCGATTACATCACGCAGCGCCTGGTGAAGCAGGTGGGTTGCTGTATGATTGCTGGCTGTATCCCTGCGGGCTTTTTCCGAAACCACTGCATCGAAAACCAGGGAAGTATCGCGGGGCAGTTTTTCCGTAACGTGGATCACCAGACCATGTTCCTTGAAAGTATTGATAATGCCGGTCTTTTCCTCACCGTCATCCAGGTAGCCGGTATCTCCTGTCTGCCCTCCGCTTTCGGCATAAAATGGCGTCTGATTTAAAACAAGATGATAATACTGTTTGTCCTTCATTTTAACCCTGCGGAACCTGCATATCTTTACTTCGGCGCGGAGCGTGTCGTATCCGATAAATTCACCCGGCTGACCATCGGGACGTAAAATAACCCAGTCGGCCGATTCAACTGTTGCAGCAGATTTGGATCGGTTCCGCTGCCCTGCCATTTCCCGGTCAAATTCCGGGCGGTTTACCGTAAGGTTGTTCTCCTTCAGTATCAGCTCCGTAAGATCAATCGGAAAACCATAGGTATCATAAAGTTCGAAGGCAATTCTACCGTCAAGTTCGTGCTTTCCTTCACCTTTCATGGCGGCAATGCTTTCCTTTAATCTTTTATCACCGGTTTCCAGTGTATGCAGGAATGATTGTTCCTCTTCAAAAATAACTTTCTCAATCAGCTGCCGTTGTGCATGGAGTACAGGAAATGCCTCTCCAATCGAATCAATCAGGGCGGGCAACAATTTATACATTACCGGTCTGTTCTGGTCCAGAAAAGTGAAATTGTACCTGACCGCACGGCGTAAAATACGTCGTATCACATAACCTGCCTTGGCATTTGAAGGAAGCTGTCCGTCAGCTATGGCAAAAGAAATGGCCCTTACATGATCGGCCACCACATGCATGGCAATATCCGTTTTTTCCGATCTGCCATAGGGGATACCTGTTAAAGCAGCTATTTCACGGATAACCGGCTGGAATATGTCCGTTTCGTAATTCGAGATTTTGTTCTGCAATACCATGCAAAGCCGCTCAAAACCCATGCCTGTGTCGACATGCTTTTTGGGCAGCAGCACCAGTTCGCCGGAAACTTTGCGGTTATACTGAATAAATACCAGGTTCCAGATTTCAATTACCAGCGGGTTTCCTGTATTTACCAGTTTGCGGCCGTCGGTCCCACTCCTTTCCTTGTCACTTCGAAGATCCACGTGAATTTCAGAACAGGGTCCGCAAGGACCTGACTCACCCATTTCCCAAAAATTATCCTTTTTACTTCCAGGTAAAATACGATCCTCATCAATATGGGACTTCCAATAATTGTACGATTGCATGTCCCTTTCAAGCAGTTCAGCATCATCCCCTTCAAATATAGTCACATAAATTCTGCCCTTGTCGATCTTAACCTCTTCGGTAAGAAATTCCCATGCCCACCGGATTGCCTCTTCCTTGAAATAATCCCCGAAGGACCAGTTCCCAAGCATTTCGAACATGGTGTGATGATAACCATCATGACCTACTTCCTCGAGATCATTGTGCTTGCCCGAAACACGCAGGCATTTTTGGGTATTAGCCACACGACTGAATCTCACCGGTGCGTTATCCAGGAAAATATCCTTGAACTGGTTCATGCCGGCATTGGTAAACATTAGGGTGGGATCGTTCTTTATAACCATGGGAGCAGACGGCACAATCTCATGTCCCCGGCTGCGAAAAAAATCAAAGAATTTTTGACGAACTAATGCAGAATTCATTTCAGCTATACTAATTTATTGATGAAATACTGTTTTTAATTTAACAAATCTTTTCAAAATTCATTTGTAAAATTAGTTTTTTTCATATAGATTTGTTGTCACCGTACTTAATTAATTAACAATTAGTTGCATTTGCTTGATTCTTAGAAAGAAAAAATATTATTTTAACCAGACATCTCTCACCTTCGAGGAAATCAGGCCCGGCAAAAAACGGCGCTGGTTTGATTTGTTCTCGTATATGTTTGGAATTGTGTTTGTTACCTTTCTATCAGGATACCTGCTCAGCAGTACTTTTGGTTCACCGGAAGCCCGTATACTGGAAAAGGAACTCTCTTCCCTGAAGAAGGATATGCACAGCCTGCTCAACAAAGGCAAAAACATTTCATCCTTGCTTCACAACGAAGTTTTTCCAAAGGACAATGCCTACAGGACGATCCTGCAGATCGACACCCTGCCCGTTTCACTCAGGGATGCCGGCACGGGTGGATCAGCTGCGGATCAGGGATTTACAAACATCAATGATCTCAGTTATCAGCTTGACATTATGGTCAGCAAGCTCAACCGGCAATTGAAAATACAGTCGGTTTCCTACGAGACTGTTTATCAGAAGGCAATGATACATGCCAGCCTTTTGACGCACATGCCTGCCATTCTGCCGGTTGCACAAAACGACCTGATTATGATCAGTTCAGATTTCGGGGTACGCTCCGACCCCTTTAACCATGTTGAGCAATTACACAACGGACTTGACTTTGTCGCCCCCACAGGCAGAAATGTCTATGCCACCGGGGACGGAACTGTAACTTTTATGCAGTTATCTCGTACAGGGTATGGAAACGAGATTGTTATCGACCATGCTTTCGGATTTGGTTCCCGTTACGCCCACCTCGACACGATTTTGGTTACCGGAGGGCAAAAGGTTAAAAGGGGACAGCTGATAGGCAGGGTTGGAGCATCGGGAAGAGCCACGGGGCCGCATTTGCATTATGAAGTACTGTATGAGAACAGACCTGTTAATCCGGCGTATTATTTTGATAACGGTTTATCAACGGATGAATACAGGCAAATTTTGAACCAGGCATCCGGAGAAACCAGATAGGGAGCCATAAACTTTTTCACCATGGGCAAGATAAAATATAAATTCAATCCTGAGTCCCTGAAGTATTACAAGGTTGAATCATCCTTCCGGCAAAAAGCCCTGAAGGGACTGGGTTATTTTTTCATATTTCTGTTAAATGCCTCCATCGGATATGGTCTGTACACCGTTGTCTTTGATTCACCCAAGGAAAAGGGATTAAAAAGACAGATAAGTGAAATGAACCTGAATATTGAAATGTTCAACAAGCAGCTTGATAATATTGAATCGGTGCTGAATGATATGCAACAGCGCGACGATAATATATACCGGACCATTTTTGAGGCTGAACCTCTCAATTATTCCGTGAGGGAAGCAGGATTTGGCGGTACTAACCGGTATAAGGACTTAGAGAAGCTTGAAGATTCAAAAATGGTTATTCAAACAGCAAAGCGATTGGATATCATAACCCGGAAAGTAGTTATCCAGTCGAAATCCTATGATGACCTTGTCAAAATGGCCGTCAGCAAGGAAAAAATGCTTGCTGCCATTCCTGCTATCCAGCCTATTGCCAATAAAGATCTCGAACGTACCGCATCCGGATGGGGATACAGAATCCATCCGATTTATAAGATCCGCAAGTTCCATTTTGGAATTGATTTCACGGCACCTACCGGGACCGATATTTATGTGACAGGTGATGGCGTGGTTGAAAAGACCGAATCATCAAAGCGCGGATACGGCAACTCGATCATTGTAAATCACGGATTTGGCATCAAAACACTTTATGCTCATATGAACGGATTCAATATAAAACAGGGACAAAAGGTTAAACGGGGTGATGTTATTGGTTTTGTTGGTAACTCCGGTCTCTCTACTGCCCCCCACCTCCATTATGAAGTTCTCCGGAGCGGCGAAAAGGTAAATCCTGTAAATTACTTCTTCAACGATCTCACTGCCGACGAATACGACCGTATGATAGAACTCTCGATGCGGCCCGGACAGTCATTTGACTAAATCACAACAATCACAACCATCACAACCATCACAACAACCACAACCATCACAACCATCACAACAACCACAACAACCACAACCTTTCTTATAAAGTATTCCGCATAAACTATTTCTTCAACTGGAATTATTTTTCTATCTTAGGGAGTTCATTTTAACCCCATGCTATGCCCTACAAAGAAAAGAAAGTTGAAAAGCTTTATTATTCCATAGGTGAAGTGGCTGAGATGTTTAAGGTGAATGCTTCCCTTATTCGTTTCTGGGAAAAAGAGTTTGATGTAATTAAGCCTAAAAAGAACAAGAAGGGGAATCGCTTTTTCACCAGGCAGGACATTGATAATTTTCAGCTCATTTATCATCTGGTAAAAGAAAAGGGACTCACGTTGAACGGAGCCCGGAAGAAATTAAAGGAAAACAAGGAAGATACAAACAATAATTTTGAAGTAATAAAAACACTTACGGAGATCAAGACCATGCTTCTTGAGATCAAGGATTCGATATAATTCCTTTCCCGTTCCTGATTCACTTCATCTGTTTTTACACACGAACTAAGTATGAAACTTGCTGAAGTCATAGCTGCCTTTGAATCGGTTGTCCCCCTTGCTTACCAGGAAAATTATGATAACGCCGGCCTTACTGTCGGCGATCCTGAAATGGAAATCCATGCCGCCCTGTTGTGCATTGACGTAACCGAGGCGGTTATCCGGGAGGCCCTGGAAACAGGTTCTGATCTGATCATCTCGCATCATCCGGTGATTTTTAGTCCCCTGAAGAAAATTACCGGATCAAATTTAACAGAAAGAATTGTTGCCCTGTCTATCAGCCATAATATAGCGCTTTACTGCGCCCATACTAATATCGACAACCTGGGCGAAGGTGTCAACCTGGGTATCTGCAGGAAGCTGGGACTGACAAAGGTTAAAGTGCTCATGCCCCTTGAAGGTCAGTTAAGAAAACTGGTGACATTTGTACCCCGATCTTATGAAGAACAGGTGCGATCTGCACTTTTTGCCGCCGGAGCGGGTCATATCGGCAACTATGATTCCTGCAGCTTTAGCGTAGCCGGGGAGGGCAGTTTCAGGGCCGGCGAGGGAACAGATCCATTTGTCGGTGAACCGGGCAAATTGCATCATGAGAAAGAGACCAGGATCGAAACGGTGTTCCCCAGGCTGCTTCAGCAGGAAATAATAGATGCACTGGTAAAAGCTCATCCTTATGAGGAAGTAGCATATGACATCTATCCCCTTGATAATACCTATGAAAAGGCCGGAGCGGGCATGATCGGTGAACTCACGGAACCACAGGATGAAACTGCCTTGTTGAACCGGGTGAAAAATATATTTGGTTGCCGTATCATCAGGCACAGTCCCCTGTTGAACAAACCTTTGCGTAAAGTGGCTGTATGTGGTGGCAGCGGATCCTTTCTCATCCGCAGGGCAATAAATGCAGGGGCAGAGCTATTTATCACGGGTGACATTAAATACCACCAGTTCTTTGATGCAGATGGAAAAATAGTAGTTGCGGATATTGGCCATTATGAAAGTGAGCAGTTCACAATTGAAATATTTTATGAGATTCTTACAAAAAAATTACCTAATTTTGCAATCCGTTTTTCTAGCATAAACACCAGTCCCATTAATTATTTATAAGGTATGGCAGAAGTAAAAAAACCAGCAGCCGAAGTAGCAGAGCTAACCATAGAGGAAAAGCTCAGGGCGATGTACAAGTTGCAGATGATCAATTCTGAGATTGATAAGATACGCACCCTTCGCGGGGAACTGCCGCTTGAAGTGCAGGACCTTGAGGATGAAATTGCCGGGCTTGAGACCCGCATTGAGAAGTTGCAGGAGGAGATCAAAAGCTTCGATTCGGCTATTGGCAACAAAAAGAATGATATGGTGAATTCCAAGGCGCTCATAAAGAAATACGAGGAGCAGCAAAATAATGTCAGGAATAACCGGGAATTTGATTCGCTTTCGAAAGAAATTGAATTTCAAACGCTTGAAATCGAGTTAAGTGAAAAGCGCATTAAGGAATTTACAATACAAGCCAAAGAAAAAAGCGATATTATTGAAGACGCACACAAGATCCTTGAAGAACGAAAGAGTGATCTTAATCTGAAAAAGGCAGAGCTGGAAGATATTACCTCCGACACCCAAAAGGAAGAGGAACAGTTGCTGAAAAAACGGATGGAATATGAGCAAATAATCGAAGAAAGGTTACTTACCGCATACAGGAAGATCAGAAAAAATGCAAGGAACGGACTTGCCGTAGTTTCTGTGGAACGCGATGCCTGCGGAGGTTGTTTCAACCAGATACCCCCGCAACGTCAGCTTGATATCCGTTCGCGCAAAAAGATCATTGTTTGTGAATACTGTGGCCGGATCCTGGTTGATGTTGACCTTGTTGAGGAAGAAAAGTAGCACGGGCTTCTTATTCTGATTCATATTTTACTATCTTTGTTAGTACCTACAGGTAAAATATGGCTAAATGTTTTCTGGTAACGGTTTTTACTGTTTGCATTACTTTTTCGGGACAGGCGCAACAGTGGAAACTGAAAAGGATTGAGGGTATCCTTGGTATAGGTACCACCAACGTTTATAGTGACCTTGGCGGCGCACCCAATGCAACAAACCTCCTGTTCATAAAAGATATAACTTTCCGTACCACCCGCCCTTCGGTATATGCAGGACTCAGGTACAGGATTAATCCTTACAGTACAATCAAAACCTCATTCATTTACGGTTACAGCAGAACAGAAGATTATTCCGGGTCCCGCAACGAAAATCGGGGATTCACCTCGGTCACGCAGCTTTTTGAGTTTTCGGGCAACTATGAGTATTATTTTTTCCCCGAGCAGCGGCGTTTGCGTTCTGCAGCCATGTTCAACAGGAGAGGCATGATCAATGACTATTCATCCTTTGGTGCCTATGTTTTTGCAGGTATTGGCGGAACGTTGTTCTGGCCTCACCTGGAACTTTCCGAAACCCGTGAAGGTGACAAATACAAGGACAATATGGGTATTACTGCCTGTATTCCCCTGGGTATAGGCTTTAAATATATCATTAGTGACAAATGGATCTTCGGCTATGAGATTGGTTACCGCCAGACCTTCTCTGACTTTCTCGATGGATTTCAGTCACCCTTCTCCAGGCGCTGGGATGTTTACTGGATTTCTTCCTTTAATTTCAGTTACCGCATACCTACCTCCCGCAGGGGACTTCCCATTTTCCTCGACAACCAATGGCGAAGGGCCCGGTTCTGACCTGTTGCCTTTTCCTGTCTTGTGAATATTTCAGTTTTTTTAAGATTATTTGTGATTTCAAGCGCTAAAATTCTATTACTTTGCGTTTATTTCCAATATACCTGATAAATCATGAACAAGTACCTGCTGCTTTGCTTATCGGGTTTATTCATACTAAACTGCGGTAAAGCCATGTCACAGCGGAATGCCAATATTGGTATATTTGGAGGCGTTTCCTATTACATGGGTGATATCAATCCTAACCGCCATTTATACCGGCCTGCACCTTCCTTTGGAGCACTTTACCGTTATAACCTCAATACGCGGTTTGCCCTGCGGGGCAGCATGTATTACGCGGATCTTTCGGGAAGTGATCTCGATTTTCCGGAGCTCTCTCATCCCGACCGCCCGGCAAGTCCGGCTGCTTTCAATACTTCTCTGCTGGATATGGCACTGCTCGTTGAGTTTAATTTTCTGCCGTTCACTCCCAATGTGGGGAACTGGTCATACACACCCTATATATCCACCGGAATTGCCGGTGCACTAATTATGGGCACTGATGCCGCATCGGAAAATCTGATGAGTTTCCCGTTTGGTTTGGGTTTAAAGCTAAATCTTACCAGAAGGATAAGTACCGGAGTAGAATGGTCATTCCGCAAAACCTTCAGCGACAGGGTTGATGGCCTGGAAAATCCTTCCGGTTCCGTTACGCTTTTGCATAATAATGACTGGTATTCCTTGCTGGGTGTTTTTATTACCTTTAAGTTTTTTAATTTTGCGGCGGAATGTCCGGCTTATAATTAGTGAAATGACCTCTGCACTGAAAGACAGGATCAACAAAGATAAACTGCCCAGGCATATTGCAATTATTATGGATGGGAATGGCAGGTGGGCGCAGAAACGTGGCAATCAGCGCATTTTCGGTCACAGGAATGCTGTAGCCGCTGTACGGGATACTGTTGAAGCTGCAGCCGAGCTGGGCGTTGGTTTCCTTACGCTCTATGCCTTCTCTACCGAAAACTGGCGGAGGCCAAAGGTCGAGATCGATGCCCTGATGTCGTTGCTGGTATCAACCATTCATGCGGAAACCAAAACTTTGATGGATAACAACATCCGGTTGCTGGCCATCGGAAACCTCGCCAGTCTGCCGCAGGGAGTCCTTGATCAGTTGGATAACGCCATCAGCTCCACAAGCAATAACACGGGTCTCCGGCTTGTGCTTGCGCTCAGCTATGGTTCGCGCTGGGAGATCATGAATGCAGTCAGAAAAATGGCTGCTGATATCGAAGCAGGCAAGCTGAGTTCGGGCAATCTTGACAATGCTTTATTTGAAAAATACCTCGATACTTCCGGATTCCCTGATCCGGAACTGTTGATAAGAACAAGCGGAGAATTCAGACTAAGTAATTTTCTGTTATGGCAGATTGCCTATGCGGAACTTTACTTTACGCCTACCTTGTGGCCTGATTTTCGCAGGGAACATTTATATGAAGCTATACTTGACTTTCAATGTCGCGAAAGACGTTTTGGGAAAACAGCTGACCAGATAAAAGAAAACATCAAAGTAAACAGTTAACCACGGATGAAAAACACCTTACTTGTTCTTACTCTGTTCTTACTCACCGCACCTGCAATCGGACAACAATCTGATTCTCTGGTCCCGGGTTATTTAGACTATGAACGGCCCAGAGATCTTACCATAGTTGACATTACCATTACCGGCGTTAAATTCCTGCAACCCACCTACCTTGTAAATATTTCCGGCCTGGCTGTCGGACAAAAAATTACTATTCCCGGTGAAAAAGTAACCACGGCGATTGATAAGTTCTGGTCTCTTGGCCTTTTCTCCGATGTTAAAATAATTGCCAACAAAATCCAGAACAATGCAGTTTACCTCGAGATTCAGCTTACTGAACGACAGCGGCTTTCACGTTTGAGAATTCATGGTTTGAATAAAAACGATACCAAGGATGTGGAAGAAAAGATCAAACTCAGACCGGGTAATCAGATTACCGAAAACGTGCTGAACAATACCGTTACCATCATTAAAAAGCATTTTGTTGACAAGGGTTTTTTCAACTGTAACATCGACATAGTCCAAAAGGCAGATACCTCACCCGGGAACAAGGTTTTCCTGGACCTGACCATCGATAAGGGAAACAGGGTGAAGATTTCAGATATCAGCTTTGACGGCAATGAGGCATTCACGGATGGCCGGCTGCAAAAAACAATGAAAAAGACCAAAAAGAAAAATCTTAACATTTTCAAGCCCTCCAAATACATTGACGCTGAATATAAGGCAGATAAGAAGAAACTGATTGAATTCTACAATAAGAATGGCTATCGTGATGCGCAAATTCTGGATGAAAAGCTGGTAGAAGTTAATAATAAACGGATTGGACTTGAACTCAAGGTGGAGGAAGGTATTAAATATTACGTCAGGAATATTACCTGGGTGGGTAATACCAAGTATCCTTCCGAATCACTTGCCCGAGTATTGGGAATGAAAAAGGGAGACGTATACGATCAGGAGCATATTATGAAGCGGTTAATGGCCGATGACGATGCCGTTACTTCCCAGTATATGGACGAAGGTTACCTGTTTTTTACCATCGATCCTGTGGAGACCAATATCGATGGCGATTCTATTGATCTGGAAATGCGGATCATCGAAAATACACAGGCTACAATTAACCGGGTAATCATCAAGGGGAATACAAAAACGAATGAACACGTTGTGAGGCGTGAACTCCGTACTGTCCCGGGTGAGCTGTTCAGCAGATCGGATATTATCCGGTCCGTCAGAGAGCTTGCTGCCATGGGCCACTTCAATCCCGAAAATATAACGCCCAATCCGCTGCCGAATCCTTCCGACGGCACGGTGGATATCGAATATTCCCTGGAAGAACGTTCCAACGACCAGCTCGAAGTGTCAGGCGGATGGGGTGGTTATGGTTTTGTAGGTACTATCGGGCTACGCTTTTCAAATTTTTCTGCCCGTAAGTTTCTGGATATGAAAGCATGGAG
>Ga0209341_10001230_pt1 | contig 25591 bp, 34 predicted proteins | sample RifCSP13_2_FD_184020 | JGI IMG/M metagenome (GOLD analysis project Ga0209341, IMG submission 184020) | Soil microbial communities from Rifle, Colorado - Rifle CSP2_sed 13_2 (SPAdes) (version 2) | ecosystem: Environmental > Terrestrial > Deep subsurface > Rock core/Sediment | place: Rifle... | reverse complement strand
TGGCATGGGCATCATTGACTTATGCGCCGAGCTCGTCCTAGTTTACGCGGATACGGTCCGGGTGAGTGCAGAGAACCAACTTCTCAAGATGACCGAATCCGAAATGCAAACTTTCATTGTCGCATCTGTGGCCGCAGTCGGTCTCAACATCATAGCCGTCTACTTCTTCAAGCTATTCGACCCCAGCGCCGAGGCTACCTCCAAGGCGCGCGACCTGGTCGACGAGACCGCCGACGCAGCCTATAAGCAACTCAACACACCCGAAGCGCGCCGCCAAATGATCGACGACCTGGCCCCGGTCCTGCGTAGCGCGATCATGGCAGACGTGACCGAGCAGGTCTATTCGGCAGCCGGTCGCTACCTAACCGGCAACAACCGCGCCATGCCCGCCCCTGGCTGGCCCAAAGAAGCAACCACCAGCGCCATTCCCGCGATCTTGGAGCACAAAGAGAAGCCGGATTTTTTCGGCCGGCTTCGCAACCCGCTCAGGCCGAAGCCACAGACACAGACCGGCACCAACGACTCCGTAGTCTGGACCGAGACCCAGGACGGGCAGCGCAATCGGATGTTTTGCTTGCAATGCTTTCACGAGGGCAAGGATTGGACCAGCCCGGAGCCTTGCGAACACATGCAGGACCTGACCGGCCAACCCGCAACGATCCACGCGAACGGCCCGACGAGCATCCCAATCCCTCCGATAGCCGACCCCGGCCCCGTAGGATAGCTCGGACCTATACCTGGACTTGTGCCTATCGTGGCTGCCTGCAACCCTTCGACACACCCACCTACTCACAGCGCTATTGCAAGGAAAGCCACAAGACCATGGAATACAGAGAACGGCTCAGAGACGCGGAAAGAGCCAAAGCCACAGTCCAGGTCGAATCAGAGTGATCGTGTTCACGGTCAGACCGTGAACACAGAATCGCATACAAGGCATGTTGGAGGGCGGTTCTGTGACCGCCCTCCAAGACCAAAACAAGGGAGACCCTATGCAATACGAAAACCCGATCAAATTACTCCGCATGCTCAAAGGCGCGCCGCTCTCCGTGCTGCTGGCTATCACCTGGTCCAAGCAAGCCGTCTCTAATGGCTGGCTGGTAAGCGTGACCGGCTATACCGACAAGTCGGTCGCCAGCGCGCTGGCTGTACTCAAAGAGTACAGCATGATCACCAACACGCGCACCGGGTGGATGATTGCCAAAGGCACACAGCTACAACTCACATTTCCCAATTCGGACACAGATGTCCGATTAAGTCGGAAAAATTCCGATTCTTCTTCTTCTTTAAATATAGAATCAGTGGATATTTATAGTGAAGAACAACAACAAGAGTCGGAAAAATTCCGTATTAATCCACAATTTGAGTCCAATTTAGTAGCCTGCCTGACATCCAAGATCCGGGAACCTAAAGCCAGCATCCTGGCAGACTTGCCACACGTCACCCCCGAATATATCTATGCCCACGTACAGACGGCGCGACTCGAAGGCAACCCAATCGGCACGGCCATCTACCGCATAGAGAACGGCTGGGAGCAACCAGCGCCACCGCCAGAATCAACCAAATACCGCGATTACTTCGAAAAGCGCCAACTCGAACAAGACCAAAGGGAGGCCTTCAAAACAGGAGAAAAAAGGCCATGAAAACGCCCATCACAATCTACTGCCGTACTTGCCGCCAAACAGGCGCGCCGCGCCTTGTCCAGCACCGTGACCGGCACATCGCGCGCTGCGCGACGTGCCGGTCGCTCAACTTCCGAGTCCTGAAATGGAGCAAAAATGAAAAAGTACCTGATACTCAGCTTGACCCTGCTACTGGCGGGCTGTCTACAAACCACCCTGGGCTTTGAACCCCCAGCCGGTCCGGCACCAGCACAACCGGCGATACCGACGTCAGCACCCACCCAAACAGCGATACCACCATCACTCGCCGCCTCGCCCCAATGCGCCACCGTCAAGGCCGACTCCCTGCACATCCGCTACCAGCCCAGCGAGCACGCCCAAGCCATCGGGTGGGTGAGCGGGGGGACGCCGGTCAAGATCATCACGACCGAGACCGGCTCTATCATCTGGTGGAAGGTCTCCGCGACCGGCATCGACGACCAGGGACGCCAGGCCAGTATGACCGGCTATGTCAATGCGGTCTATTTGAACCTTACGGAGTGTGAACCATGACAGCCATATACATGCTCAAAGTCAACGAAAAGGCCGCACTCAGGATCATAGGCATAAAGGGAAATGTCATTACCGAAGCCAAGTTCCTGGAAAGCCACGGCTGGAAGGTCGTAACCAAAGAGACCTACGACCTGAAGAAAAAAGAGATCCACCAACTAGGGAGAAAATAACATGATCGAAACCATCCAAATCCCGCTTGAATTCGTGCGCAACATCGCAGAGATGCGCCGGGCGCAGAAGCAAGGCGACCCGTTCCGAACCAGGGAGCTCGAGAAGATCGTAGATCGAGACCTGGCCGCCATCGCCAACACGCTCGAACGGCTCAAGACTGGCCGCTGGTATGACGACATCGACCAGGAAGTCGAAAGCAGGCGGTAGCCATGCCCGAAGAACTCGACCCCCGCATTGTAGAGCTCACAGGCGGGACCGTATCCACCATCGAGGAAGCCCTAGACCAGTGGGAGAAAGAACATGAACTCATCGGCGAACTATACGAGAATTACGACCGCTACCGGATCGAGAACGCCCGGCTGATCAAGCTGGTCCGGCTGGCAAACATCGCCATCGGCCAGCTCTACAAAGACGGCGGACTCTTCCTGACAGACAGATCCCGGCAGCGTTACCAGGACTGGACAGACGAGCTCGAGAAGCTCAATAGGATCATCCCACAGATCCTGGATCCCACCGCAGTACTCGTTCAGGAACAGCCTACGGAATAGCCCTAGATCGAGTCACAACCATGTCACAAACCGCGAAAAATCAAAACTCGATATACCAATCGGCCAGCGACCTTGATACGATTGTAGAGCTTCTCAGAGACAATTTTGCAAGCAAGGGCGATGTGGCTCTGTACACGGATTTGGCCGCCCGCCTGTCCAGGCTGGCAGGCCAGAGCCACAGCAAGCCGTGGTCATGGCGCTACGTGCAAAGCGTCCATCACAACACATTAGGGCACGCACCTTCGAAGCGCTTCGCCCACGCCGTCAGCCTGCTGGCCGCCGCGATCGACGGCGTCCCGCCCGAATTCGTCGATGCCCGGGAAGTGCAGGTCATGGCCGACCCGGCCAAAGTACAGGCCGGGAGCCTGGTACTCGGACAGTCCAAGCAATGCGACGAGCCAGGCTGTACCATCCAATTCGTCCCGGTCGTGCCGTGGCAGAAATACTGCCCGGCGCACCGGGACCCAAGATCAAGAAAGTAAATAACCATGCCCATCCTTGAACAAACACTCGAAGACCTCATCGCCGCCGCAGACGCGGCGGAACCAAACCAAGTCAAAGCCAGGCTAGGCGGGGGACTGACCCTAAACCTACGCAGAGACGGAACCATTTACCGGCTGCTGATATGGCGCGCCAGCGTCTACCCATCCTTCCGTGAATGGAACACCGTTTGCGCTCACTGGCCCTATCCCATCGGCGCGCCGAACCCACACAAGGGGATTTATCAAGGCAGGATGTACTTGCAAGGGATCATCCCGGCGCACCCGAAAACGAGCAAGATGACGGAAGCGGCCAACGGCCAATACAGCGGACGGGAAAACACCGCCGCTGATTTCTCATAGTTCGGCTGCGCTGCGCTCCCCCAAAAAGCGGGGGGCTTGCGCAGCCGAACGGGGCGCGCGATACATTGCGTTGTTGGCTGCTTAGGAAAGGAAAAAGGATTATGAGTACAAACGATAACGAAGAAGTTTATCTTACGCTCACAATGTGGGCTGATAGTCGAGAAGACATCATAGCGATGTTAAGAGAGGTGATATGGGAAATTCTGCGAGGAACCATTGCAAGCAATGGGGATGGCAAGATGGGTCGTTGGCAATACGAAGTCGCTGACGCAGCCGAACAACGCAATGAAGCTGTCCAACGGTACGGGGATAATCCCGTTTCGGAAATTTCTACAAGCGAAACGGACGCGGCTAGATCTGCTCAAATTCGCGACATGCTGGAAAATGGCGAACTCGAAGAAGTTGCACGGATGGACGATGAATAGCCGCGCCTTGATCAATCCGTTATATCAAGCGCGTCTAAGCCCGCCCCGCACTCCGTTGGCAGCTTATCGCGCGCCCCGTTAGCCTTCCCTTGCCAACATCAAGCACCCATGCTAAGATAACGAAGGCGGGGGACTGGCTGCCCCCCTCAGCCCGTAACCCGCCTGCTATTATTTTTAGGGGAACTGGTCAGGTCGAAGACCAGACTCCCCGACCAAGACAGGACCGCCCGGCGCTCTCCGGGCGGTTCGCATTTAAATAGACTGACCGTTGGGCAAGACCCAACGGTCAGCGCCTGGCTACGCCAGGATGCACACATTATACAACCCAGAAAAAGCGTGACTGATCAAGATCCACCGTGACCGGTCCAGGGACAGAACAGCCAGCTCGGTCACATACTCCGGATCCTACCGCCAGAAATAACGGTGCGGACCCTACCGCTATAAATGACGATGACCACGTCGGCTCCGCGGCGCGGAGTACCGCGCCTTCTGCTACCGGGGGGAGTACCCCCCGAACCCCCATGCGCGGCCACGATCCCGCACGGTAGAACTATGCGGGACCTACGCCAATGGTGCGCCTTCCCTCAGTCCCCCCTGCCGCCCCGCCCCCCACACCCCCCACCCAGGCACACCCCCCAGCAATGTACCCATTTTCGAAGTGGGGGGCGGGCGCTCTCAGGGGGGCTTCGGCTGGCTACCTTCCCTCCGGCTGGCCGACGAACACGGCGTCAGCCTACGCTCAGTCGCCCAGGCCGCCCATTGGCAGGCCGCGCAGACCCCGCACGGTGGAACTGTGCGGGGTGATTCTTCGCTATCGCTCAGCCCCCCGGCAACAAACACGCCGGGGCAGGCTCTCACAGCGGCGGCCAACCCCCGCCGCTCCCGTTCGAGCACACGCCCGCCCCCGCCACGAACGCGGGCGTGTGTATTACAGGACCATTGCAGGACGGTCGAACATTCGTGACGCTTTAGTCCCACTCTTGCGCACCTACATTGACGACCCCGAACATATGTGCCAAAATACCTTCGGCTAGACTCGCTCCCCCCAACGAGTCTAGCCGCTTTTTAAGGGGAGCGGGTCACAGCCGACAGCCGGCTGTTTTTTATCCCGCGACGGCGGGCACTACCCAGGAGAGTCATGCCAGATAGTGTAATCAACTTACTCATTCAACTACCAATCGTCGGAATCTTCGTCTGGTTTATCCTGGAATGGTCGAAACGGATCGACGCCAACGCCAACAAACACGAAGATTTGTGGAGGGAATTCCAAGACAAACGTGACGAGCAATGGAGGGAATTCTTACGAGAAGAACGCGCCCATCGAGTCGAAGCCATCGGCAGGCTGGCCGAAGAAATCAAATCCATAGCCCAACAGGTCAACCAACTCAACGGCCTACTATCCGCCCATGATGCCGCCAGCCGCGAAGCCAGAATCAAACGTCGCGACACCGGCGACTTGAACAAACCATGATCCCATGCCCGCACCCAAAGGCAACCGCAACGCGCTCAAACACGGCTTCTATGCCAGGCACTTCACCGACGACGAGATCAGCCGCTTTAAACGCAAGGCGCTCAGGGACAGCGGGCTGCAAGGCGAGATCAACGCCTTGCGCGTCATCGCCGACCGGATCCTGGAACGACTGGCAAAGAGCGGACTCGAAGAAGGCAAAGAAGGCGACATGAATAACGCCACCATCGGCGCGATCAATACCCTGGTCATCGCCCTGGCCAGCATCGGCACTCTGACCCGCGCCCAGCAGATCATCACCGGCCAGTACCAGCCGGTCGAACAGGCCATCATGGACGCCTTAGCAGAACTCAACGCAGAGGAAGGACTCTAGTGTCCACTCTCACGCAGCGCGCCAAGACCATCCAACGCACGCCCTACCGCTTCAGCCTGCACGGCGGGGGAATGGAGCTCCGCCCGTACCAGGTCGAGCCGATAGACGCGATCTGGAATTCAGTTAAACACAATCTCGGCCTGACCATCGTGGTCATCATTTCCAGGCAGTCCGGCAAAGACGAATTCCTTTGCCATCTCAAGCTATTCCTCATGCACCGCTTGCAACACAAGGACACCGAGATCGTCGAATTCAATCCCACGTACAAACCCCAGACCATCCGCGCCATCCTACGGCTCGAGAGCAGGCTTCAGACCAATATCCTGACGCGCAACCGCTGGAAGAAGCGCTCGGACTTCATGCGCATGATCGGCCAGGCGCGCACATCGTTCCTATCCGGCGACGGCAAGGCCAACGTAGTAGGCGCGACTGCGTCGCTCCTACTAATCGTCAACGAAGCCCAGGACATCTCGCCAATCGTTTACGACAAAAAGGCCAGCCCCATGGCCGCCAGCACGAACGCCACGAGAGTCATCGTGGGCACGGTCTGGACATCCGGGAGTCTCTTATCCCGCGAACGCCGGGCAGCCGAAGCTGCCCAGGCTGCGGACGGCATCCGGCGCGTCTTCGTCTACGACGCAGACGAAGTCCGCAAACATAACCCGGCCTATGGCAAGTTCGTGGACGGCGAAGTAAAGCGCTTAGGAAGACAACACCCGCTCATCAAAACGCAATACTTCAACGAGGAGATCGACGCGACCACCGGCATGTTCAACGCCGCCCGGCGAGCACTCATGGTCGGTGACCAGCCAGGCACTGACGTGCCTGTCCCTGGTCACGCTTACGCTTTTCTCATCGACGTGGCCGGGCAGGACGAAGCGCGCATGAACCTGGACGAAGACGCGCCGCTGGCAAACGCCAGCCGTGACTCGCTCACGCTCACGGTCATAGACATCGACCTTTCATCGCTTCAATTGCTAGGCTTCCCCACCTACCGGGCGGTCCGCCGCCAGGCATGGACCGGAGAGAACCACGTCAAGATGTTCGGAAAACTATCCGCGCTCGGAGAGAGTTGGCGACCGCTGTACTTTGTGATCGACGCCACCGGGGTGGGGGAGGGACTCTGGGCGATGCTGGACCACAAGTTCCCGGGGAAAGTCATCCCGGTCAAGTACACCCAGGCCACAAAGAGCGAGATCGGCTATGGATACATAGCCGTGATCGAGACCGGGCGCTTCCGCGACTGCGACCCATCCCCAGCCGTGGACAAGCAGTACAGCCACATCAAGAGTGAGATCCTACCCGGCCCGGCCAAAACCCTGCGCTGGTCCGTGCCTGATGGTACGCGCGACGACGACACCGGCGAACTGATCCACGATGACTTCGTCACCGCCGACGCGCAGGTCGCGGTCCTTGACCGGCTGGAATGGTACATCACGCAGGAGTCCACCATCCTTCAGCGGGACATGCAACGCGAGATCGACGGAGGTTACTAATGCACTTCGCACCGTTCGGAGAGTTACAAGTAACCGCAAAAAGCCTGCTGGCTTACATGGCCTTTCACTACAATATCAATACCGAACTGGCCAGGTCCACCGTAGCCAACAATGGAACCATCGCCCAAAGCGGCAGCACGGCGATCCTTTCCACCGGCACGGAGACGAACGGCTCCGCACAACTCCACTCGCGCCAACTGGTCCATTACATCAGCGGGCAGGGGATCATCGTCAAATTCTCCGCCGTCTTTTCCCCAGGTAAAACCGGTAGCCTGCAAGAAGCAGGCTACGGAAACGCAGAAGACGGATACTTCTTTGGTTACAACGGCGTTGAGTTCGGAATCAACCGCCGCAGTTCTGTCAGCGGGGAAGTGATCGACAACTGGGTCAGCCAGGCCGACTGGAACAAGCAATTATCCTTCGAGTTCGAGCCGTCCAAGTACAACATCTACGCCATCTCCTTCCAATGGCTGGGAGCCGGGGTGATTTCCTTCCAGATCGAAAACCGGCATACCGGCCTGTTCGAGGAAGCGCACGTCATCCGCTATCCCAACCAGTTCACCGTACCATCCATCCTCAACCCATCACTACCACTGCGCGCCGCTGTCTCGAATAGCGGCAACACCAGCGCCATCGTCGTGACCATCGGCAACATGGCGGCCTACGCATTCGGACAACTGGAAAAGCCAGGCCCGCGCCACGCCACACAACATAACCTGGCCTACACCGCCACAGCCGAAACGATTGTGCTGGCAGTCGAGAACATGACCGACGTATTCGGCGGGACCGGGAACAACCGCTCACAGATCAAGTTCACCCACTTTACTTACAGCACAGAAGGCGCGAAGCCGGTCACATTCCGAATCTATCGCTGCACGATCTCAGGCGGGACATCCGCCGCCATCGACACCAATACCTCCATCGCCAAGAAGTACACCGGCACACCCACACCGGCCAGTCAAAAGCTCTGGCTGGCTATCGAAGCGGCCAAAGCCGATAACGGTATTTTGTCCCTACCCGAAACCTTCGAAATACCACCAGGCGAAGCCCTGCTCATCACCGCTCAAAGCGCCGTCAATAGCGAAGTCAATGCAAGCCTGTCCTGGAAGGAGCTTATCTAATGGCAAAAATCTTCGGCAGAGAAATCCGCGTACCCCGTATTCATGGGGCACGCGTCCGCAACCCATTCCGCGCGGCCATCGACCGGGCGGTCGAAGACCGGGTCGCCGCGCGGCTGTCGACCATGGCCGAAACTGACGATACCATCATCATCGGCACGCGCAGCGGCCGGGACATCTTCCGCGACCGGATGAACTACGACCGGGCAACGATCATCGCCGAGACGCTGCTTGCCTGGCGCACCAATCCCATCGCGCGGCGTATCACCGACGCCATTGTCGAATTCGTGGTCGGCGACGGCATGGCCCCGGACATCAAGCACAAGCCCACAGCGGCAGCAGTCAAAGAGTTTTGGGAGCACCCGCTCAACAACCTGGACGAGCAGGTCCCCGAATGGGTAGCCGAACAATCCCGATCCGGCGACCTGTTTTTACTGTGCAGTGTAGACGCCAATGACGGGAGTCTATTTGTCCGCGCCGTGCCGTCCGAGCAGATCAACGAAATCCAGACCTTCAACAACGACTACCGCCAGGAAACAGCCTACATCCAGCAGGACCTGAACGCGCCGCCTTACGTGGCCTACGATCCCCTCGACCCCGAGCAGACCCAGTTCATGCTGCACTTCCCGATCAACCGGCCGGTCGGCTGCACCTTCGGCGAAGCCGACCTGACGCCCGTACTCAAATGGCTGGGCAGGCTCTCAACCCTGCTCAACGACCGGGTCATCATGAACCACCTGCGCAACCTGATCGTGTACATCGTGAAGGGCAAATTCACCGACACCAGAACCCGCAAACAGCGCGAAGCCGAACTCAACGCCAACCCACCGCAACCAGGTTCCATCGTCGTGAACGACGACACGGAAGTATGGGGCACACTCAGCCCCAACTTACAGAGCTTCGACGCCAACATGGACATCCTTGCCATCAAAAAGCACATTGCCGCAGGCATCGGGCTACCACTTCACTACCTGGCCGAACCGGAGAGCTCTACCCGCACCACAGCCGAAGCAGCCGGAACACCCACCTTCCGCAAGTTCAAGATGCGCCAGAACAGTTTCAAGCGCGCGCTGGCTACCCTGTGCACCATCGCAGTCGTCAAGAAGATCCACTTCACCAAGAAACGCTTACAGGCGGCCGGTATCGCCGTGCGCGCCGATGACGTGACCGAGCGCGACAATTCCACGCTGGCCCTGGCCGCCGCCCGGATCGAGCCGGTCCTGGCCGACCTGTTCGACCGGGAGTTAATCGACGAGCCCACTTACTTACTTCTGTTCTACGAGATGCTGGGCAAGGACTACGACACGGACGGCCCGCAGCCCAAGGGCGTGCGGCGCAAGGTGCAGCAGCCGGAAGGCGTGAGCGAAGAAACCGAGCCCGGCGAACCCACAGACACCAGCACAACGGAGGATGAATGAGTTACCGCGTTACCTTCACCTGCCCTTATTACCTGCAACCCGGCGAGACCAAGCGCGACACTATCCCCGCCGGCACTATCGTCGAAATTGTCGGTACTTCAGGGGAGTGGTCGCAGATCGCCGGGACTGACCCCAACCCATGGCGCGGGAAGTGGGTCCGCACGTTCTACCTGCAACCGGTCGACCCCGACACCGAGCCGGAACCACCACCCACCCCGGAGCCGGTCGAACCCGTGCCTTACTTCATCCTGGAAGACCCCACCGGCTCCCGCGCTCGATATGCGCTCGCGCCTGACGGTTACACAACGAGCGGCCTGCGCCGCACGCTTAACATCATCAAAGGCATCTTCCGTGCGTAAGCTGATTCTCCCCAGCGGCCTGGTTTACATCGAGATCGGCGACGAACCTGTCTTCAACCCGGCTTATGGCGTGACCCTGCACATCGGAGACTCACATCGCTTCGCTCGCTTGCGGCATGACGCGATCTCGCGCACCCACTACAACAAGAGCGGGCTGCGGGAAACCGGCGAAACGGTTGTAATCCGGCCCGTCGTCGGCGGGCAGGTCGACAACCGCAGCAAGATCGTTGTCAAGCTGGCCGACCGGCCCGCCTGGATCAATTACGGTTTCAAGCGCACCTTAGGCGAGTTTATGTGGGGGATCATACGCATCCCAGGCCGAGGTTACTTCGACACCAACGACGGGACCAGCGAAGCGTATACGGTCCTACGCAACGGCGGCGGGCTGGTCCGGGTGACCGAGATCCTTGGCACTTATGCGATCATCGAATACCAAAACTTCTACAACCCACCCGACGCCACCATCACCGCCTGGAACCGTCCCGACATCGTCACCGTGCATGGCCTAGTCGGTCACAGCACGGAACGCGATTACTGGAAGCGCCACCCTGTATACGGCCACCTGGAATGGCCGTTCGTCTCGAATCGTCAAACAGCCGTACCCTTGAACGCGCTCGAATTCTTCCCCGAACTCCCACACCTGGGCACACTGCACGGGCAACCAGTCCTGATCGAAGCCTACGGCTTCACCGGCCCGCGCGTCTTCGGCCTGATCGAAGACCAGTGGAGGCTGCTCGAAGAAATGTTGATCGTGGACCACATCCCCGGCTGGCCGCGCGCCGGATCGGACGCCGACCACCGCGTCTACATCAAGCCCTGGATCGGGACCCGTGGCAAAGCCTGGTGTAACTGGACAAGGGGGCTGTATGCCTAAAGGACCATGGGACCCCAAAGGCGGATTCATTGGCAAGTTGCTCACTCTGCGCCCTGTAGAAGTACAGACCAGAGTCCGCGGCAAACACATTGTCTTTATCAGCGAGGAAGTCGGGTTCCGCACACTTACGCGCGGCTGCGCCGACTACGAACGTGAGTTCACCACCTTTACCCAATTCGCCCAGGGACCGGCCAAGATGGTCGAAGCCGAGGAAGAAGGCGAGCCCAATCCGGCGCAGTACCTGGACTGTCCCGATCCCTTCGCCACGCTTACACCCAAGCCAAAGACCGTCCCCGAGCCAGATTACGGCATCGAAGGCTATGACCCCAACCCACCGGCGCCAGAGCCACCACTGGATACACCGTTTGGCGACCAGTCCTTTATTCCATAGGAGTAAACCATGCCAGTAAAAACCACCCTTCCCATCATGTACAGCCCGGCCTACGTGGCCGAGTTGACCATCACCAACCGCGCCGAAACACTCGCCAAGATCGAGAGCGGCGAACTGGAATTCATCGAGTTCGACGCAGCGGTCTTCCAATGGGACAAAGACAACCGCAACGGCTATTGGTTCGAAGCCGACTGGAAGAAGTTCGCCGAAAGCTTCCAAGGGCAGGCATTCGTCAAAGACCATCGTGAGAACCTGGACGCGCTCTTTGGATCCATCCAAGGATCATGGCTCGACGGCAGTCTGTTCAAACACACCATCCGCCTGACCACCCGCGAAGCCATGACCGCCTATCTGGAAGGCAAGGTACGTCGCTTCTCTATCTCGTGGTTCTATGACATGATCCGCTGCTCGATCTGCAACAATGATTTTCTGAGTCCAGCCTGTACCCATTGGCCAGGCCGGAAGTACGAAGTCAACGGCAAAATGGAAGTCATGCACCCGATTTTCGTCAATCCCTCAGGCCGCCACACCGCCGCGGTCGTTGTCCCGGCTTCCGAAGGGACCACGCTTCTCGCTGCGCTCGCAGCACATAAATCCGAAATCAATCCCGCCTCTGGCGGGGATGATCAATCCAACGCGGGGTCGTCTCAAAACGGCAACGCGTCCAAACCCACCCCTGTACTGAAAGGAGTACACATGGACCCGAACGAAAGCACCACCCAAACGGGCGCGGTCGCGTCCAACCAACCCGCCACCGTGCAAGAAGCCCAGGAACTGGGCTCGCTCATCCGCGCCAACCGCGCAGCCGCCGCCGAATTACTTGGCGAGACCGAGCGCATCGCCGCGCTCGAAGCACAGGCGGAAGAATCCGAACAGATTCTCATCGCCACCTGTGACAACCTGCTGCAATCGGCGCTCTCCAATTGCCGCCTGCCAGCCCCCACCATAGCCCGCATCGAACGCCAGTTCAAAGGCCGCAAGTTCAAGGCCAACGAACTGCATAGCGCGATCGAAGAAGCACGAGTCGAAATCGCCGCGGTCTCCAACCGGCTGGCCGTCTCCGGCCCCGGACGCACCGGGCAAATGTTCAATTCCGACGACCAGATCCGCGCGGCAGCCTATGACCTGCTAGGCGCAGAGCGCGACCCCGGCACCGAGGGGTTGAAAGTTGCCCGGCTCAACGGCATACGCGATCTATATCTGATGCTCACCGGCGACCGCGAGTTTACCGGCAACGTCGATTACGACCTGATCATGGCCGGGCTGGCCACCACCACCAACTTTCCCGCCATCGTCAAGGACTCGATGAATAAGATCCTGGTCCAGGCGTGGAAGCAGTACGGGGAAGCCGGTTACGGCTGGTGGAGAGAGATCGTTACGGTCGAGCATTTCACCGACCTGAACCAGATCGACTGGGTCATCACCGGCACGATCGGCAGCCTGCCCACCATCTCAGAACGCGGCGAGTATCCAATCCTGCCCATCGGCGACAACGTCGAGACATCCGACTGGACCAAGTACGGCGGGTACGTGCCACTCACGCTGGAAGCGATCCTGCGCGACAACCTGCAAGCCTTCAAGCAGTTCCCGCGCGAGCTTGCGCTCGCCGGAATGCGCAACATCTCGGAGCAGGTGGCAGCCATCTTCACCAACAATAGCGCCGTAGGCCCAAACCTGGCAGACGGCGGCGCGCTGTTCAACTCCACCGCCATCGCAACACCGGGCGGCCATCTCAACCTGCTGACCACGGCACTGGGCACCGATTACACCGCCTGGGCAGCCGTAGACAAAGCCATGTTCAAACAGCCTATGCACGTGGCCGCCACCATCGAAGGCACCAGCTACCTCGGCACCGGCAAGCGCCAGGGCGTGCGCCCGGCCTTTGCCTTAGTCCCCATCGACCTGGCGAACCAGGCCGATTCCCTGTTCGTTGGCCGCTGGGCTTCGGACGTGGAAGCCATCCCTTCAGCAGGTGGACGGACTTTCATGGGCAAAGTCAAGCCGTTGGTCGTGCCCGAATGGACCGACGCCACCGACTGGGCAGCCGTGGCAGACCCCAAGATCCTGCCCTGCCTGCACGTAGCCGAGATCTTCGGCGAAAAGCCGCAGATCTTCATGGCTGGCCGGGAGAACGATCCGGCCATGTTCATGAACGACGAGAGCCGCCTGAAGGTCCGCCAGTTCCTGGCGGTCGGCGTGTCCAACTACCGCGGCTTGCATAAGAACAACGTCGCAGGCTAAACCAACCTTTTGTATTCACCCCGTCCGGCGAGCCGGACGGGGATCAACCCTAATCCCACCCCGCCCAAGAGCGGCGGGGTAATAAGGAGACCAAACCATGGGATACGTACATAACACCCACATGAGCCAGTACATCCCCCCGACCGCTTTCCATTGCGTGACCGGGACCTACACCGACGCAGCCGGAGCCGTGGCCGGGACCATCGCCAAGCACCGCGCCGCAGCTGCGTCGACCGGCGTGATCAACATCCCGATCGTGCTGCCGTCCAATTCACAAGGCCTGCAAGGCGCTTATCTCAAGTCCGTAGAAGTGGATTATGAGTGCCTGCTTGCCGCAGCCACATCCATCACCGCAACCATGAACAAAATCACGCGCGGCGCAGACGGGGCCGTAGCCGTCGTGGCAGACGTGCCGGTCACCCAGGACCTGGCCGCAGCCACGGACGCCGCCGACCAGGATCAGCACAAACTGACCGTGACCGTCACAACCCCGGTCTGGATCGACAATGACGCCGAGTACCTGCTGGTCATCACCGCCATTTGCGGGGCAGTCGTTACGCTCGACTTCTTGGGTGCAGTTGCCAACTTCACCTTGAGACTGTAGGTGTGTCATGGGATACGTGCATGATACCCACATAAGCCAGTACATTCCGCCGACCCTGTTCCATTGCGTCACCGGCACATGGAGCCTAGCAGCCGGACAAGTGGCCGGGACCATCGTCAAAAAGGTCAACGATGCGAACCAGACCAGTGTGATCAACATCCCGGTCCTAATACCATCCAATTCCGTGGCCCAGCAAGGCGCTTATCTCAAATCCATCGAGATCGACTTCGAAGTGACCGGAGCCGCACTCACCGCCCTAACCGCCGTGGTCAACAAAGTCACACGCGGCGCGGACGGGGCCGTGGCAGTCGTGGCCGCACAAACGTTCACCTACGACACCGGGCACGATGCAGCCGGGGAACGCGTCGACGTGGACCAGCACAAGATGACGCTCACCATCACTACGCCATTCTGGATCGACAATGACGTCTACGTTCTGGTCGAGCTCACCTGTGACCAGGCCGGAGATACCGGCGTGATCGAACTGCTGGGCGCGGTTGCCAACTACACGCTGAGGATCTAGCCGATGGACGCCAAACTAAAAGCGATGGCCTTACAGGCCATAGCCAAAGAAACCCCACTCAAAGGCTACGAACTGGGCGTCCTGGAGGCAGCCATCCGCGAGGAAACCGACGAGCTCGTCGTGATCCTGCTGGACGGGCGGAAGATGGTCTATCCGCTCGAAGAGCTCACCCCGCCAAAGATCGGCGGGGCGGACATGCGCGCCAAAGCGCCAGCACCGAACATGGCCAGCACCGTCAAAAACACCGTTACAAGATCTAAACCTTCAAAGGAGTCCAAATGAAACTCGACTACGCATTACTCGCTCTGATCATGGGCGCTGTCTACGGGCTGATCAAGCTATTCCTGCCCGACTTCCCGCTCTCCCAGGACGTGTTTTTTGTCCTGATCCTGTACGTCCTGGTCAAACTGGGCGTAGAGATCGTCGGCGCACCGCTCCGGCGCGTGCTCGGATTAGCGCCCAAACAGTAAGCACCGGCGCCCACCTCCGCGCCGTGCCCTAATCGGTAGGCAGGGATGTCTCCCACATCCCTGCCCCCGATAGTGGCCACCACCACCAGAAAGAGAGATACCACCATGCCTACAGTCATCTCCGGTCAAAAGACCGTCACCACAGCCGGGACAGCCGTAGCCCTCGGCAGCCAACAGATCAACGGACCTATTGTTATCATCGCGCTTGACACCAATACCAACATCGTTGCTCTAGGCAACGACGGCGCGGACGATGTCACCGTTTCAAACGGGCTACGTCTCGCAGCTGGCGATAAAATCTTAATGGAAGTCGGCAACCTGCGTGAAATCTATCTCGATTCCGTAGTCAACGGCGAGGGTGTGTCCTGGCTAAAGCTCAATGTATGATCGAAGGAGCATTCTATGCGGAGAAACAGAATAGACGATCTTATGACATTCATACAGGCGCAGAAACAATTACAGATCGACAGGCACATCCACTGGCTGCTGAAAGACGACTTCAACGATACCGTCGCGGCGGGGGCTGTAAACGGCACGCTTGCCACGCCGATAGGGGGGACGCGGACGGTGACGGATGTAAACAGCAAATTATCCATTGGCTCGGGGTTAGCCAATTTTGCGACCGGCGGCGCGGGAACTGGCGACCCTGGTATTTGGTATCCAGTCATCACAAGAGTAGCGGGGCGATTGTGCGTTGCAAAGGTATCAGGCACGAATACCAACTATAGCGCCGGATGGGATAGTGCCACATCGGGGAATCCCGCGCACGGCATAAATATCACAACAAGCAACAATTTACGTGTGTTCTTCAACAATGGCTCGCCGCTGGTCGTAGGCACAGACCCGGCATCGGGCGCTACGGTTTATGTAGCCTCCATTTTGCGCGCAACCGGCGCATTCCTATTGATAAAAGAAACGACCGCATTCTCAAACTGGACATTGCTTTATCCCGATGCGCTGAACAGTCAAAGTAGCATGTATCCCACCATTTCAGCGGCGGGAGCTACCGCGGTGTTCACAGGAGATTTTGTGCGCGTCCCGCAAAACCTGATATATATCGTCCCGCTCGCATCGGACGCATTCACCCGTGCGAACGGCGCGCCAGGCGTGACCGGTGGGGGTGGGTCAGGAGAAGGTGGGGGTACAGGTCTGACCTGGACGGATCAGAAGGGTGTGTCGGCTATCGCGTCGAACATGCTCACTTTTACATCGCTCACGACAAGCCTGGGAATTGCGACTGTGCCATGTGGGACACCGAACGTCATGGTAGAAGCGATATGCACGCGTGCGGCCGGCAATTCCGGTCTGGTCTTGCGCTGGACAGATGCCAATAATTATATTGCCGCCTACCTGGACGGTACAAATCTAATAGTTGTGGAAGTGGTGGCAGGCACGCCTAACACGCTCCAGACGACCGCCGTCACGTATGGGGCGACAAAAAGATTGGTTATTTCTCTCAACGCAACCAAGATCAGGGCATATTATGGAGACGCGCTGGTCGGAGCGGAACTGACCACCGCTGTCACAACCGGCAACGCGCACGGGATCTACACCAGCGACACCGGCGCGACGTTCGATAACGTTGTCGTCTGGGCAAAAGGCAACGGCGGGAAGTACAACATCCTGGATAGGTACACGCGATGAAACTCTACTATTATTTCGTCCCCTGGCATTCTGATGCGCGTTCGTTCGGCGTAATGGCAGACGATCAGGAACAGGCCGATGCGCTGCTGTATAAATATTTTGAGCGTAACGGCTGGATCACCATAGTCCCGGCGCACGAAGAAAAACAAGAACAACATGGACAACTGATGATTGTCAGTCCTGCGCGCCCTGAGCAAATCGTTTGTGATGTTCAGGGTTGGCCGAGCGATTATGAGTGTTGGTCGTTTGACGTTGGGAAAGTCGTGGAGTTCCCGCTCATAATCAACCTGGGAGATTTTCAGGGATGAATCTATTCGATTACTGGTGGATTTGGGACATGCTCGCCAGCGAGCCGGTGACAGACACACTCTCCATCTTGGCCGGATATGTCTCGTTCTGCGTGGTGATCGTGACGGCGCTCCTGGCCGCCAGTCCCGCGTTATGGCTGGCACGGCGCGGGGCGCATTACGAGCGTGTGCGTCGCGGGGTAATCGGCGTGGCGATCTTATTCGCAGTGTTGGCATTCACGGTGGCTATGTTCCAGGTACACGACCTTCTCAACATTTATCAGTCGTGGTATCAGACTCCATCTGACCCGAACTGGCAGCCCATCACGCCGGAGAATTGGATGCTCAGACCGAACGGGTAAGAAGGATCAATAGTATGTTCCGGAAAATTTCACTCCCACCCATCAAGAAAGGAACCCCATGTCCGATTCCCTGACCACGCTCATCACCCGCGTCCAGGCCCAACTCCTCGACGACGGCACCTTATTTTCAACAGCAACCGTTACAGCCGCAGTGCGCCAGGCGCTGCGCGATTTCAACCAGCGCGCGCCGGTCAACGGAGCCGAGATCGTAGAGGTCTCGAGCGGCCTGCTCGCCTACGAGCTCACGGGCGGGGCATTTCCAACGCTAGTCCTAGATGTGCTCGACGTGCTGAAGAACGACGATTCCGGCGAGGATGACGAACCGCTCGAGTATGACAAGATCTTCGAAGACAACCGGATCTGGGTCCGCTTGCGGACCGCAGAGAGTGACGGCAACCTGCTTATTCGCTTCACGCAAGGGCACACAGTCAACGGGCTAGACTCGGAAGTCGAAAGCACCATGAACGCGGATCAAGACCAGATCCTTGTCGATGGCTCCTGTGGCTATGCTTGCCGCACCCGCGCACTTGGCCGGGTGGAGGCCTTGAACCTGTTCACCAAGACCGCCCCGCCCGACTACGAGAAAGCCGCTACGCGCTTCTTCGAAGCCTTCCGCTTCGGCCTGGCCCGCTACGAACGCAGGCCCGAACCCAGGAGCGAGCTACGTAAAACATCCTGGCTCGATAATGATATCCGTCTCACATCCAGCAGGCAGACCGGCAGCCTGAAGGACCTGTAGCCCCGCTCTATTTACAAAAAGAAAGGAAACGGGATAGACCATGCCGCGCGCGCTGCCCGCCCAACTTACCACCGCCCTTGATTCGGGCGGCTTTGTCCCCTACTTCGCCATCGGGCGGCGGAATTACACCGGCAGCCCGCCCGCTTCGCTCGCGGGCTATACCACACTCATCACACAGATTCTTTATTACAAATACGACGGGCTGGAACTGACCGTCAAGTACCACTCGGCGAACCTGCCCGCCGATGACGGGCTCATCGTAGGGAATAAATACTATCTCGAACGCGGGGTGATCGTGGGGGGAACACAATACGGGATCAAGAGCGCAAGCTTGCGCTTCGATGATTACGCCATCCATAAACAGATCGTGACCGCTCAATTCTCGCTATTCTCCCCCGACGAACGCCCGGCAGGCATCGCCGGAGACGACACCTACACCAACGTCCTAACCGCACTCAATCCCAATGCTTACGAACTCGGCACGGTCGATTTCAAAGCCACGCTCGGGAATGCCGACCATTGGGGCTACAACTTCTATCCGGCCGGCAAGACCGTCACACTCAAAAGCCGTTCCAGCCTATTACCGCTCATCAGACAGAAATATCTACTCCAGGCCGTCGACAACAGCGATGACGACAACGAAGACGAGATCCAGTTCTACCACCTGGGCAGCCCGGTCGTCCTGGATACCTGGGCGAACGGCCAGGCTGGAAAAGGCGGGGTGGGCCTGTGTTACTCACCAGAGCTAAACCTGTTCGTATCTGTTTCTGGCCTTGGAGGTCTAACTAGCTTCACGTCCACTTCCACAGACGGGATCAACTGGACAGACGCAGACGACGCCAATAATAAGCAGTGGGAGAAAGTCCGCTGGGCGGCGGAACTCGGATTGTTCGTCTCGGTCGGCTCGAACGCCATCGCCACCTCCCCCGATGGCCTGACCTGGACGCTCCGGACGCCCGCCAACGCAACCTATATCCGGGACGTGATCTACTCGCCGGAACTTAACTTACTAGTCGCTGTCTCGCAAGATGTTGGCGGCACAACCAACATTCAAACTTCCCCGGATGGCATCACCTGGACCCAGCGCACCCACGGAGCCGCAGCCCTATATACTGTCATCTGGTCAGCGGAACTTACGTTATTCATTGCCGCAGGATCGAAGATATTCTCGTCCCCGGACGGCGTCACCTGGACCCAGCGCAGCGCAATCGGCGGATGGTTGGGCTCTACCTGGTCACCCGAGCTATCATTATTCGTTTTGGTCGGCGACGGATCGGGCGGGCAATATATTTACACTTCCCCCGATGGCATCAATTGGACAGCCCGGACCGCTGCCGCCCTCCGCACCTGGAAATCAGTTTGCTGGTCGGGAGAACTCGCCCTTTTTATGGCCGTCTGTGAAACCGGCGTAGGCAACCGGTCCATGTTCTCCGCCGATGGCTTCACCTGGACGTCCATGGCCACACCCCAGGACCAAGCCTATAAAGACGTCATTTGGGCAGCAGAGTTATCCTTGTTCGTAGCCGTCGCAGGGACCGGAGTCATGCACTCCATCCATGCGGGAGTGCTCTCAATCACAGCCGACCACACCATTACGCAGGGAGATATAACCCTGCTCAAAAACGGCACGATTGCCAGCTTCCTATGGCGCGATGAAAACAGCACCATCTACACCACCGGGCAAGATACATCCATCATCCATAACCTCGGCTATCTCGAATCCACAGACGCGCCGCCCAGCAGCCTGCGCAACACCGACCGCGCCAAGGTCACTCTCGGGATACATCTCAAATACAAGACCGGAGACATTTTCACCCTACGGGTGAACGCCAGTCAAACCGCCACCTACCTGGCCCACGTGACCGAGATCCTGGACCCCGGAGCCCCCATCGGCTGGCGCTGCGAGATCGAACTGATCGAACGCTTTGCCAACACCAACGCCGGAGCCATGCCCTCGACCATCGAGAGAGTCGCGGCGTATACGCCGCTCGTCACCACCAACTTCGACGGCAACCTTGACGAGACGGTCAATAACTTGCAAGCGCTGGCCGACAAAGTCGACGAGTTGGAAATAGGCGCATTTGACGATACCGAAGGCGATCCGGCAGACGTGGCAGGCGCAGCCGCAGACGGGACCAGCATCTTTGGAGCCAGGCGCGACCACGTGCACAAAGGCGCGACCGCTACCCACACCCACACCGGGCTAGTCACGAACGGCGACAGCCACGACCACAGCGGAGGAGACGGCGCGCAGATTGCTTATAGTTCCTTATCAGGAAAACCTGCCGCAGTCGTAAATATAAACGACCTGTGGAGTTGCACTTTTTGCGGTTCATCTGCTTTTGTCGGAACAATTGCGACTCTGCCAGGCGGAGCAACATTGACTTACAACGTGACGAGTGGAAATGAAAACGCAATGGTCCCCGCGTCCACTAGTCAACTTGCCAAGATGCGATTGTATAACACAACACGGGGAACGAGTGCGCTTATCTCGAATTGCGTGACAGGCACCAACACCGTAACCCTGACAGCCAATGTCCCGGCTGGATGGCAGGTAGGGGACACAATCGATATCGCCAGTCAAACTGTTTCGGGGGGCAGTAGGGCGTGGGTGGACTTGGAAATCACAGGCGGGGATTTTACAGGGAAGTCAAGTGTGTTTCTTTTCTTGGTCGTATATGACACCGCTGGAGAAAACTACCGCATGAGTCTGCACCCGTTTGAGACTTACGGAGCAAGCAAGATCGTGGTCGAACTAAATACGCAAGGCACAGGCGGGAACACAGGACAATTTTTATATAAACTGACGAGCAATATTATTACAGCGGAATGGGCAGCCAGTGGCGCGGCGTCGATGATCGTCGTAATAAAGGAAGCCGGATATTTAGGTTGATATAAACCCGCATCACCAGGACATCACAACCTGCCCCCCTTTCCAGAGAGTCCCCTATCATAACGAAGCCCGTCCACTGGCATGGACGGGCTTCTCTTTTGGCTGCATCAAGGGTCGACCAACGAAGGCATCCAGAGAGTCATGAATATTATATATAAATATCATAAATATTACAACGTTTCGCCGGTCGGCTCGGCGGCGCGGAGTACCGCGCCTTTTCCTACCGGGGGCGCCCCCGAACCCCCACCACACCGAAAGCAATCCCGTTTCCCAGCGAAAGCCAGCGCGCGAACGCGCACCCGTGCGCGCGGGCTTCCCGGATCCATGGCTGATGGTGGAAGCCGTCAAGTATTCGCGCTCGCGTGGCCGCTCGCACATGCCGGACACTCAATACACGGCATCTGACAGGTTCGCTCGCCTGATGGCTCGCAAACTCCAACCGGCGTGCTCGCGTGGCCGCTCGCACATGCCGGACGCTCAATACACGGCATCTGACAGGTTCGCTCGCCTGATGGCTCGCAAACTCCAACCGCGCAAAGGCGCGGGCGATCCCCTAAACAACAAAGCGCCGGGTGAAACCGGCGCAGATCTATAAAACAGCCAAGCGCGGAAAAGACCATCCGCGCAATTAATCGCGGGGGGAGTACCCCCCTGCACCCCCGACCGGCGACGGACCTCCGCAGGCCCACCCCGCCCCCCTGCCGCGTGGCACACCCCCCACCCCTAGCCCGCAGCGCTCCCCTCATGCTTCGGGGGCGCTAAGCGGTCTAGCAAGGTGTGTCGAACCGCTCTCAGGGGGGCGGGGTTCTCCGCCGCACGCCCCGACGAACACGGGGCTACCGTTCGTTCCACTCACTCGGCTACGCCTGCTGCGGCCCGTTTCAACGCCGGTAAGGAAGGCCGCAGGCTGTGCCCTGGACAAACACCCAGGGCACAGCCTGGACAGCGGCCTGAGAGTCGGGCATCGGATGTCTGGAAGAACCCCAGCCACCGAAGCCCGAAGCGAAGAACGCCGAATATAGAAGCCGGACGAACAGGGCCTAAGAGCATTTAAGACACGAACCACACATGGTATCCGGTTGCGCGGGGTGCGGCCTCCGTGCCCTTGCCGCAAAGAACAAGAGCGCGGCAATTCCTATTCGGCCCACCACTCGCGCACCGGGGCGGGGCCGGGCATGGCAGGCAGTCGGTGCAAGTGCCACAAAAAGCGCGCGCGGGGGGCTTGTGCCCGTGCACCCCTAAGAACATGGGGTGCACTCCCCGCGCCGTTTTTGTGAGATCGCACTTGCACCTTGTCGGGCGGCAAAGAACAAGAGCGCCGCCCTGTGCCTTTTTGCCATGCTTAGTGGAAACTGGGCTGCGCGTTTTTTGGCCCCGCCAATCTAAGTAGCCCCCTGCGGGGGGCAAAGGTCAAGGTCATCATGTCAAGTGTTTATTTCGGTGGTTCTCGCAATCTCCCCCAGTCCGCCCTAGTGGGCAAGGTGGTTCAGGCTGTCGCCCAGTCTGGTGCATCCGTGCATGTTGGCTGTCAGTTTGGGGCAGATCAGCAGGTCGTCACTTTTGCAGCCTGCTTTTATCCTTTGTCTCTCGTTGTTTTCGCAGTTGCGCCCAGCCTGGCCCAGGCTCCCGGGCAGGTGCAAGCAGCCAGCTCCGCTGGTGCGCGTGTTGTCCTGGCCGCTGGTGGCGGTGCTCAGGTCCCCATCCGCGCCCGTTATCTCTTGCGCTCTAAGTCTGCCTTTGCTGGCTGCTCTGCTGCTGTGTTCTTTGCCCCCGGTCCCGGCTCGCTGGCTGTCGCCCGCGAGGCCGTCAAGGCCGGGCTTCCTGTTTTCGCCTTTTGGGTGCAAGCCTATCCCCCCGCTCCCATCCCGTCCACCCCCGGCCAGTGGGTGCGCTCGTCGTTTGCTGGCTTCGGTTGCTGGCAGTTCCAGCCCGCACAAGTCGGGCTGCTGTAATCCGCTCCCGGTCATCTGGCCGGGCAAATCAAAAAAGGAGTCCCTACCATGTTCCCCCCCGAAAACCCCACATCTCAACCCGTAATCCTGTCTTGTTGGTTCTGGTCCGCTGGCTGGCACGAAGGCCGAATCGAAGAGGCCAGCGCCGAGAGCCAAACGGCCGTAATCACGCCGCGTAACTCAATCACGTCTCTCACCGTTGAGTTCAAGCACATGCGCAATGTGTGTCTGTCCTTCGGCTTCGGCGAGGTGCTCGAATCGTTCGGCAGCCCCCGCACCGCTACACCCTGGCTGCTCGAGAGCCTGCCAGTCTCAGTCTATACCGAGGTGAAATAATGGCCGGTTGGAATCACCCCCAAAGCACTCGCGCGCACCCAATCCGCGATTTTATTGCCTGGATCAAGAGATTATTCGGGAGGAAATCATGACTACCACAACCCCACAAATGTCTCTATGGTCCGACATTACAACCCAAGACCCCAAAGAGCAAAGGCGCAAACAGGCCCGCCAAGCGCACACCATAAACGCCAAACTTGAAGCCATCAAGGCCGAGGGTTTCCGGTGGGCACATGAGAAAGAAGCCTGGTATTTCGCCGGAGTGCCATCGTTCAACCGCCAGAAACGGACCCTGGACGAGATCCGCAACATGCACGGAAGCCAGCGCTTTACGCGCAACGCGCGCCAGCCGATGTACGAAGACTCGGAACTTTTGACCGCCTAACCAATCCCCAGCCCGGCGCATGGTCAACCGTAGATCATGCGCCGGGCAGAAAGGTAAAACCATGACACCCAGCCTAACCGAAATCACCGTAGAGCTCACCATCTTGACCGGCGAATTATTCAAACTGTCCGAAGACGGCAACACGCTCGAAGGCGAGACCGCTTATATCCATGCCTATCTCAGGGAATGGCCCAGGCCCGCGCGGCTGGCCCTGTCCCCGGGCACACCGAAAGGAGTCCGATCCTACTTCAACACCGAGACCATCACCTGCAACCCCAACCGCGCGCCCAAAGACATCGCGCGCGACATCCAAAACCGGCTGCTGCCCGAGGCGCGCGAATTCCATATCAAAAATATGGAGTATCACCATAAACGCCTAGCAGAACTGGCCGCACACCGGGCAGCCGTCGAGCCCTTCGAAGCCGCAGGCTTTAAACACCAAACCTATTGCGAGAGCGAGACCCATTCTAAAATGTACCTCGGAGATTGCACCATCGAAATCTATGGCACAAAAACGGAATTCAAAATCACAGACTTGACCCCCGAAGAAGCCTATCAAATTCTAACTTTTGTAAAGGAGTTATGAACACATGCCCCACTACACCTACGCCATCTTTTTTTATAAGCAAGGCTATATGGCCGAGGTCTATGACTTTGGTCAGCCCATCAAACGCACTGAATTTAACATGAAGCGCGACGACGCCGCGACCGCCGCAGAAAGCGCCATCGAGGCCTTGGAAGCCGCCGACCGCGAAAACGAAGAAGCCTACCTAAAATCACTCAAGGAGAGTAAATAAAATGACCGCCCAACCCCACAAAAATTATCAGAAAGTAGAGCAATCATGAACGAGAAATTCTTCAAGTCAGTGGCGCGCCTGCAAAAGCGCGCCGCGAAACTGTACAAACAAGGCTTTATCCGAATCGAGGGAATCGAGCCAACCGTCCAGGTAACTTGTGAGTTATTCGCCAAACTCGCTCCTGAAGGCCCTGAAATCTTTAGGGAGTTTAGCGAAAAGTATCCCGGCGAATTCTACATTGGTATCACAATTGTAGGTCTGGAATATTTCACCATTGGCACGCTGGCCGAATTTGCCGAGGCCGGTATCATCATGCCGGAGCAGGTGCAATCATGACACCCAACGTTGCTAACGTCGGCTGGAACGAGCCGACAGAATCAAAGCCGAAGCCAAAAAAAGGCGGCAAGAAATGAATCATCCCATCCGTTTTCGAAATAACGACCAGTGCCGCTTGGCCTACGCCGCCGCAGGCTTGACTGCGGACGGCGAGCGCCCGCAATATGTCCACATCGACCCGGATGACTATGCCGGGAAGATCGCCGCCGAACGTGCAAAGCAGCCGTATATGACCCCAAAACAACGGGCAGAATCAGACTTACGCATCGCGTGGTATGAGAAGCGCCAGGCAGAACAGGAGCGATAGCCATGCCATACTGCAAAAAACATGACCGCGAAAACGAAGAAGCCTACCTAAAATCACTCAA
>Ga0209341_10001229_pt1 | contig 25602 bp, 26 predicted proteins | sample RifCSP13_2_FD_184020 | JGI IMG/M metagenome (GOLD analysis project Ga0209341, IMG submission 184020) | Soil microbial communities from Rifle, Colorado - Rifle CSP2_sed 13_2 (SPAdes) (version 2) | ecosystem: Environmental > Terrestrial > Deep subsurface > Rock core/Sediment | place: Rifle... | reverse complement strand
CGCTCGACATATTCGCGAACCGCTTCGATTTGTCCCGGCTTGATGTAAAGATAAATAAGCCGGTTCTCTCCGGTTGGCTGCATATGCAAGCGGCGTGTCAAATTGGGGTGATTGCGCAGGTCGTAACGAGGATCTTTCTCTGTACGAACCTGCCCGTGGTCAGCCGCCAGCAAAACCAAGGTGCCCTGCTTCAGATGAGCAGGTAGTTTTGCAATAAGCAGCTTCTCAAAAGCACGGCTGAGATCTGCGAACTCGTAGCGCACGCGTTCGTCTTCAGGCCCATATTTATGCGAGAGCGTGTCCACCTGAGACCAGTACGCATACACAAACATCCTTTGCCTGGACTGGACTTCAATTAATTGGCGTAGACTTATACAGAGATCGCTAGTGGAGTGATACCCGATGCGGGTGACGTTGGGTAAAAACATATCCGAGAGTCCGGAGCCCAAAACGGAAGAAGGCTGCAGTCCATAGCTGCCAACACCAGCCGTTGCCAAGTGGCTTCCAAGCGTGGCCGAACTCAGGAACCCGGTGGGTACAAACCCCGCATAGCGCAAAGACCCCGCCTGCCCTTCGAAGCTGAACGGCGCATGGGTGATCATATTCGCCACCATGCCATATTCCTTCAGCCACAATTCATAGCCAACTATGCCGTGCTCTGCCGGGGATTTCCCGGTCCAGATGCTGGTGAGGGCGGCGCACGTTGTGCTCGGCACCACCGAGGTCATGGGCGCCAACAAGCCCGAACCCATCAATTCGTTCCAAATAGCAAAATCAGGTTCCTGCAACCAATTTTGAAAACGGTGTAAAGATAGTGCATCCACCAACAACAAGATAATTCTCTGATAACGTCCGCCAAGCTGCGAGGTAATTTCTGAACGCAAGGTGTGTTTGCCAAACGGCGGCACGCCGAGTAAATCAGTAATAGTGCTCGGCAAATTAAGAATCGACTGGCCTGAATAATCAGGATAAGAAAACCCAGGGCCTAAATCCAAGCCTGGGAGCCGATTGTTCTGGATCAGGGGCAAAAGTTCTGGGCTTAGGTTCGACATTCAAGTTCTCAAGGATTCGGCAGGTAATCTGCTGGTCGGTAACCGTTTGCCTCGAGCACGGCGGCAATTTCCTGCAACCTGGGCATGTTGTGACCAGTGCCTAACTTCATCACTTTGGCGGCCCCGGTGGCATTCGCCAATACGGCTAACGATTCAAGGGGCAATTCGTTCATCACACCATAAATGATTGCGCCGGCGACGCTGTCGCCCGCGCCGGTGGCGTCACGAACTTCCACTGCGAGCCCTTGTGCTTTGGCGACCTCAGAGTCGCGCGCCAGCAGTAACCCTTCGGCGCCGCGTTTGAGCAACACCCAGCTAGGACCGAGGTCCTGCAGGGCGCGGATGAGATTAAGGTCATCCCGGTCCCCAACAATGGTACGCGCTTCCGATCGGTTCAGCATTACCACGTCGCTCAAACCGATCGCATCCTTCATCCAAGTATTGCCAACATCAGGGTTACCGGGTCCAGGATCGAAGAATACGCTTACCCCGGCCTGGCGGGCGATTTCGAATCCACGCAAAACCAGATCGGGAGTTTCTATATACTCAGCCCACCCATCGGCAAATAAAGCCTGCGCTTTTTGCACCACAGCAGACCATTCTTCTGGCCAGGTGCGGAGTTGCAAACTGCCGGCATAACCGAGATAAGCAGGTTCGCCGGCCCGATCCACCACCACACCTGCGACCGGCGTTCTGGCACCAGCAGTTACTTGGAGATTGGTCACATCAACTTTTTCGCGCTTGAGCCCTTCGCGCACCAGCAACCCAAAGCCGTCATCGCCAACTTCGCCCACGGCGCTTACTTGCAAGCCAAAACGCGCCGCCATGATAGCGATGTTACAGGCGCCGCCGGGCCCGACTTCCATGTAGGACAAACGATGAATGTCCCTGGCCTGCACCGGGAACTTGGGCAGGCGCATATTGATGTCGGCGATCAGGTCGCCGAGAATAAGAATAGTCACGTTTTCTTCTTTCGTTTGCGCCATTTTGAATACTGTGCAACAAACTGTTTTACACTAAGCGGATTGGCCGGCATATTTAGCGCTTGCGCCAGGCGGACAAGTTGAGGGGGCAACAAAGCTGCCTTCCCAAGAATTTCTGTTTGCCCGAATACTTTACTTGCCGGGCCATCGGCCAAGATTTTTCCATTGGCCATAACGATCACGCGATGAGCGTTTTCGGCGCAGAAATCCAAGTCGTGGCTGATCAATAATAGGGTTCGGCCCATTTTATGCAAGTCTTGCAAGATGCGCCCGATACGCTTCCGCCCGGCCGCGTCCTGGCCAATGCTGGGCTCGTCCAGTACGAGAACGGGTGTATTCATGGCGAGGGCTGCCGCCAATGCCAACAACTTGCGTTCGAAGGGTTCGAGGTCATAGGGATTCTGATCGGCTTTCTCCTTTAGGCCAACCGTGCTTAACGCAGCCTTTGCGCGTGAAACGATTTTCGTTTTGGAGAAACTAAGATTGCGAGGACCAAATTCCACCTCGCGCAGCACGTTTTGCTCGAAAAGCTGTTCGTCGGGATTCTGGAAAAGGAAACCTACCCGGCCAGCCAACCGGGCTGTGCTGTAATCGGCAGCGTCCCAATTCCCAACAGTCACTTTGCCTTCTTGTGGGCGCAGCAGACCGTTAAACATTTTGACCAGCGTGGTTTTTCCAGCGCCGTTCTCGCCGACGATGGCCACAAACTCTCCGCTTTCAATTGAGAGGTTTATGCCATCCAGCGCGCGCACGCCGGTTGGATACATAAAGGAAACATTTCTGACACTTAGTTTCATTTAAAAAATTTTTGAGCTTGCTTGAGTGTGACAGGCATTGGGCGCGACCGAGGGACTAGTCTTTTCGCCTGCGCCGCCGCAGCAGCCTGCCTGTATTGTGAGTGCCCCACCCCGAGGTTTTGCAGTTTTTCGTTCACCAGGATTTTTTCAGGCTTCCCATCCAAAACCACGCGTCCATCGGAAAGGACAAGCACGCGATCCACGAATGTGGCCAGCCATTCCAATTTATGCTCCACCAAAACGACCGTGGTGCTGCCGCGTCGAGACAACTTATCTAGGATCCTGAACACATCCTGGGTGCTTTGCGGATCCAATTGCGCGGTCGGCTCATCTAATACCAATACCCTGGGCCGCATAGCGAGAATGGACGCAATAGCCACTCGCTGCTGTTGCCCGCCGGAAAGAGCAAAAGGCGAGCGTTCTGCCAATTCCTCCAAGCCAATCAAGTCCAAGGCTTCATCCACGCGCCGCTCGATCTCTTTGCGTGCCAACCCCAAGTTTTCGAGACCGAAGGCGATCTCTTCACGTACGGTAAACCGCGTCCCGCTGAGTTGGTTGAAAGGGTTTTGAAATACCAGTCCAACCCTGCCTGCTATGTTCCCCAAAGCGGAATGCACGATATTCAGGTTATCAACATGTACCTCCCCTTCCCAGGTGCCCCTAAAGAAGTGGGGAGCAAATCCCGCCAGGGCATAGCAAAATGTTGATTTGCCTGCGCCGTTGGGACCCACCACGCCCACAAATTGGCCGTCTGGGATCTTAAGGTCAATGCCCTCCAGGGCAGGTTGTTCCTGAGCTGGATAACGATAGGTGAATGCATTGAACCGGATCACGAGGTGAAGGCCCACCAAACCCGAAAACTGATTAGCATCAGCATCACTATCAGGAAAACCCAGCGAGCCACACGCTGCCAGCCGCTGTCCCTCAATACAAGCAAGCTTGTTTTCCGCCCCGGACGGCTAAAAGCGCGTGCCTCCAGCGCCATGGCGCGTTCTTCAGTTTCCACGATGCTGCTGAGCACCAGCGGGCCCACCAAGGGAACCAGTAAGCGCAGGCGCCGGAAAATATTCACGCGGATCTCCAACCCTCGCGCCTGCTGGGCATCCAGAATCACCTCTGCTCGCTCCTGGAAGCGCGGAAATATCTGTATAGATGTCAACACCACGTAAGCCAGACTGCCCGGCAGGCCGCTTTGGGTCAGGGCCAGCATGAGCATATCGGGCCGAGTGCTGAGCATAAGCAGCAGCGCGCCACCGATTGCCAGCAAAAGTCGCGATGCCACAGTAAGACCGGTTAGCCAACCTTCCAGGGTGAAAACGAAGACGGAGAATCGAAACAGCGGCGTTTCGCCAGGTGTGAAGAAACCCTGGATTATGGAAAGCGAAATGACAAATGGGGTTATGACCGCCAGGCAACGTCGCAAAAAAGGTGACAAAACACCGCCCCAAGCCGATAAGGGAATAAGCAGGAAGAGAAATGCGCCCAAAAGCCAGAGCAAGCTAGGTAAAGTGGCTGCCAAAATGATAAAAAGCAAACTGAGCTCTAATTTTGTGAGAGGATTAAGACGATGGAGGCCGCTGTCTCCAGGAACGAACAGGGTTCTACCGCGCATTCTCGCTGATTAAACCACTGTTCAAAACACAAAGGCCCGCAAAAGCGGGCCTTGACAACCTGTTGATGCGATTAGGTTAGCGCCTTTTGCGAGCGGGCGCTTTCTTCGCGGGGGCACTTTCCCCGCTAAAGCGGGCCTGGAATCGAGCCGGCAGCGCCTGCAGGACTGCCCAAACGACCAGGAAGCTAATCATTTTGTCGATCGGGTCAGAAGTAATGCCCTGCGCTATATTGGCGCCCAATGCATCGAGTCCAGCGGCACGGAACATGGCCACAATCGCATCAGTTCCGGCTCCCAAGGTGCCCCCAAATACATAGGCAGCGATCGGTGCGGAGATAAATGCGGCGACCAGTCCTGTGACCAAACCAGCCACTGCTGCCTTCCACCATTCCTTAACCCAGCCAGCTCGAGCAAAGGCGGCTGCCAACGCGCCGATGATAGCTGCAACGCCGGCAAAGGGCGCATAGGCGGGATTACCCAGGAATGCCCAAATGATGTTGGCCAGGAAGCCGGTGGCGGCTCCGGCCCAGGGTCCCACCAGGACACCAACCAACACCGTACCGATGGAATCTAAATACAGGGGTACCTTCAGGCCAAGTACCAAGGTGCCAACCGCGATGTTGATGGCAATGGCAACCGCCATGAGGGCAATGTTGAAGGTTGAAAACTCCTTACGAAAATCGTTCATGAGTGCTCCTCCTCAAATACCGGGTGGATATTTTTCATTATATGCGAAATATGTCCAGAGCAATCAGCTACAATCCTCTCAATGGCACACCTAACAATTTATTCCGACGGATCCTGCCTGGGGAACCCCGGCCGCGGCGGCTGGGCAGCACTGATCCGTGAGGGTTCGAGCGAACAGGTGCTCACCGGCAGCGAGGCACAAAGCACGAATAACCGCATGGAATTAACTGCCGCGCTGCGAGCCCTGGAAGCACTAAGCGGCCGAAGCCAGGTGGATTTCTATACTGACTCTGAATACTTGCGGCGCGGAATCACCGAATGGCTTCCGGGCTGGCGGGCCAGAGGCTGGAAACGCAAGGGCGGCAGGCTGGCAAACGTGGAATTGTGGCAGGCCCTGGACCGGGCCATCGAGCGCCACCAGATTCATTGGCACTGGGTAAAAGGGCATTCGACAAACAAGGACAATCAAAGGGTAGACAAACTGGCCAGAGAAGCAATGCTGGGCAGGTAAATTAAAGTGGAAGAGGCCTATCTTTCGATTGGCCTCTTCTGTTTTCAAGAACGAAATTTGCCAAAATCCGTTATGTGAGGCGACGACGGGATTCGAACCCGTGGTGAGGGTTTTGCAGACCCTTGCCTTACCACTTGGCCACGTCGCCTAGCGAAAGGGGTTAATACCAGCCTTACTTCAGAGTTGATACCCCATTTCGCTATGAGAGGGGATTATACCGGTCATCCTTCGGTGAAGATTTACCCCTCTCAATTTAAGAAAAATGGGTTCAAAAACCCATTTTTCCGATCAGAGCGGGCGACGGGATTTGAACCCGTGGCCTTCTCCTTGGCAAGGAGACGCTCTACCGCTGAGCCACGCCCGCTAACAGAAATAATTATAACCGCTTGTGTCTGTGCCGAGGGCCAGAATTGAACTGGCGACACCGCGATTTTCAGTCGCGTGCTCTACCAACTGAGCTACCTCGGCATAAGGGGGGACATTGTACAAGCGCGCACAAGGCCTGTCAAGAAACGGCGGGCCAACCGTCGCGCATTCCGACTTTTTTGGCAGGCAATCCAGCCCACACTTCTCCATCACCGGTGGATTCCAGCAGCACCGCGTTGGCGCCCAATACGGTGCCACGACCCACTCGCAGCACTCCTTCTTTGCAGAGCACCTTGGATCCTGGCGACAGGATGACTTCATCACCAATCTCGACGGATATAAATTTCGATTGATCGATCGGCAAATGAATATCGGCGCGGCCAAGGGTGACGCCGGGATAGATTTTCACATTTTTACCGATCTTGGTCTGCGGGTGAATGACCACACCAAAACCGCCATGCACCAATGTGAATCCTTCGCCGACCTCAACGGAACGGGGAACCTCGGCACCGAGTGCCTTTAGCAAAAGGTAAGTGAAGCGGCCCATTAGACCGCGGCGGGCATAGACGAGACGTGAGTAAAAGTCAGTGGTCATCTAAGAAATAGTAGGGGATTGCCGCGCTTGCGGAGTTTACACTGAGCGAAGCGAACTTGCTCATTCGAGACGGGTAGTTATTCCAGGTTCCTCACCATGTATGTGTCCCCCAGTTGATAGCCCCGGCCTGCGTAGTAACCGCGCGTGCCCACCGCGGCGATCACAGCCAACCTGCGGAAGCCTTTGGTGCGCGCAATTTCCTCAGCGCGAGCCAGCAGGCGCGTGCCCAAGCCGATATGTTGGGCGGCGCCGACCTGCTCTTCGCCAACCTCCAATGACTGCCCATAAACATGCACTTCACGAACCAAGGCGGCTTCAGCTAGATCGCGCAAGCCGGTGTCTGGAGACTTTGCGCCGGGCAAGGATAAACGCAGAAACCCCGCCACTCTGTCTTCAGGTGTGACGAAGGATAAGAAATGTTCTTCGGCGCGGCTGGTCGCATAGGTGGCATCACGAAGTTCGAGAGCATCCGGGTTGACGCCGCGACCTTTGACCTCTCGACATCTGATGCACCGACATTTTTGCCCTCTTGACTTCATGACCTCATGCACGTCCATGCGCAAGCTGGTGCGCTTATTGCCTTCGACCACATTCGTTGACGGGATATCGCGGATGACGCGGTTCACGCGGCAGTATTCGGGGATAGTAGCTTTGAGATCAGCCAGCAGTTCTACCAATTCTTCGGTCGAGTACGGATGATATTCGCCGCGCTGCCAATGCAGATAAAGTTCGGCGTTCTCAAGCAGTTGCGTGGGATAGATCTTGAGTTCATCCGGGCAATAGCCAGCCCACAATTTGGCGAAATCGGCGCGGTCCCTTTCCGGCGTGGCGCCTAGCAGGTTTGGCATCCAGTGCAGGACGATCTTGAAGCCAGCCGCACGCAGCAGGTCCGTGGCGCGCTTTGTTTCTTCGGCAGAGTGGCCGCGTTTGTTAAGCTCCAGGATTCTGTTGTCGAAACTCTGCGCACCTAACTGCACCTTGGTCACGCCCAGGTAACGCAGCCAGGTAATCTCCTCCAGATTGATATGATCGGGACGCGTTTCAATCGCCAGACCTACCGAGCGATGCGCGGACGTTTCGTTGTAGTGCTGCGCTTCCGGCAAGGTTGGCGCTTCGACTTCGTTGACCGCATCGAACATACGCTTGATGAATTCTTCCTGATAATCGCGCTTGTAGGAAGACCAGGTCCCACCGAGGACGAGCATTTCGATCTTGTCCGTGGGGTGGCCGAGAAGGTCGAGCGTTTCCATCCGGCTGTGCACCTGATCGTAGGGGTCGAATTCGTGCTGTAGGGCGCGCATGGCGCCGGGCTCGTCTGGCAGGTAGCTCTTGGGCATGCGCACATCGGTAGGGCAGAAGACGCATTTGCCGGGGCAGGGGTAGGGCTTGGTAAGCACCGTGACAACGCTGACGCCGGAGAGTGTGCGCATGGGCTTGAGGCGGATGCGCGCCAATAGGCCCGGGTCCTCTACCCAGGCGCCGCTACCCACCAGTTCGCGGTAAGCCGCAACCAGCATCTGCTTGCCAACAAAGCCGCCGTTCTCCAATGGATGGTGGCTGATAGCTTCAAGCACCGGAGCGCCGACACGGATCTCTTCCAACGCGGCGCGGGCGCGCAACATCCGCTCGGGTGTGGATTTTTTGGCGGCTTCCCAAGCCTGGATGCGAGGACGGTCACTTTTCAGTAGGGTCATCTTCTTGTAACCTTGCGGGTTGATTTCGGAACAAGCTTCCCAAGATCCAACCTTCGCAAGGGGTGAGTTGCCTATAATCCTCTCATGGACACAGAAGTCGCGCAGCGACTCATCGCCCTGACCAAATCATTCTATCAAAATCTCGCCGCGCCATTTTCGGCCACCCGCGGCCGGCTGCAGCCTGGCGTAGTGCGCGTTCTGGAAAAGGTCCCAAATGAAGCGGACGTCCTTGACCTCGGCTGCGGCAATGGTGGCGTAGCCCGCGAGTTGGTTCGCCGAGGGCACCGCGGGCGTTATGTAGGCGTGGACTCCAGCGAAGGGCTGCTGGAGGTCGCAAAGTCCAATGCCCAAAGTCAAATGTCCAAGCATCCCACGTCCAACGTCCAATTCTTCTTATCAGATCTGGCCTCTTCAGATTGGAATCTCCAATCTCTAATCCCTAATCTCAGTTTTGATTTCATATTTGCCTTTGCAGTCCTCCATCACTTGCCTAGCCGAGATGTAAGGCTGAGTCTACTGCGGCAGGTGCACAGCCTGCTAGCGATCAGAGGGCGGTTTGTGCTCTCCAACTGGCAGTTTCTGAACAGCCCACGGCTACGGGAACGGATCCAACCGTGGGACCGGATTGGGTTGTCTGAAGAGCAGGTGGATGAGGGCGATTACCTGCTGGATTGGCGCAGCGGCGGGTCGGGACTGCGCTATGTCCATCATTTTGATGAGCCCGAGTTGGCGGAGTTGGCGAAGCAAACAGACTTCCGGGTGGTAGACCAATTTGCCTCGGATGGGAAAGGCGCAAATTTGGCCCTTTACCAGATATGGGAAAAGTTGTAACGCAATACCTATACAAGCCTCTCAACATTAGTCCACAACGCCATAAAACTAAAGATGTTACCGGTAAGATTTAGTCGGATAGTCAGGGTCCAATTAGTGCGTGAGTTGTGCGCCGGTTTGTTAATCAATGAATCAATCAGTCGGTTAATCAGCAGCAACACAATCAACGGCACACTGCGCCGTTGATTGTAGGCAGCAAACCTCGCAGTCACCAAGATAGCCAGTCGGGACCGGGCTGCGCTTGCACGTCTTGCAGGGTGGGCAACACCTTATTTTCGAATCGGGTGCCTTAGCACTGTCTTCAACTTCTCCGGTCTTGCGCGGCGCGGGTCGCCGAGGTAAATTTCGTGATGCTTGCCATGGGTACGGTATCCATTCTCGGCGGCGAAGGACACCATATTTTCAATAGTGGCAGGCTCCTCGGAGTAGGAACCAAGGTGCATGGTCTGCATAGTGAGACCTTCTGCAAAAGATTCGAGGCGCGCTTGATCCAACATGGCGGGATTTTTCTTGGCGCGCAATTGACGGCGCGCCTGCTCGAATAAGTCCTGGGTCACCGGATCCGGCTGCATGATCAGTGCGGTGAAATACCAGTCAGCTTTGTGGCTGACGGTGAATTCCTTATGGGAGTCCTTAGTCCACCACAAGCCCTCCAAAGGCATGACGGGATAATCTATGGGATTCTTTTTGCGCTTCTTGATCATGAACTTGAGCGTGTATGAAAGGCCGTAGAGGGTCTCCAGTGCGAGTTGGTAATCGGGCGCGTCGGCGACCTGCGTATTAGCAGGAATAGTGCCGTCGATCATGATGAAGTGAAAGCGCGGGACTTCGACCACAGTGACCTGTTTGGCGCCGGGATTGTAGAGATGCTTGTACAGTTTCTTGAGATCTAACTTTTTCATCATTACTCCTGTTTGAGATGGAGACTTTGCTATTGGTTATTCGTTACTGATAATTTGACTTTCGAGACGCGGGATATAGCGATCGAGCCATTCGAGCTCGGTCTGCAGGAGATTGAAACTGTATTCGAACATGCCTTCGAGGAAGACCGGCAGGTCGCCACGCTGTCGCCAGGTTTGCTGGACATTATCGCGATTCTGGATAACGCTACGCCGATACTGGCGGAGTGCGGCCGCGGCGTCCTGCGGCTTGATGCCGGGAACGCCGGCTAGGCCAAGCAAGAATGAAGAATCCGGATGGGAGGGGTGGGATAAAGCTTCAAGGGTTGCTTTACGCCAAGCATCCCGGCCTTCGGGCTGAATGGTGTAAACCCGTCGCGATGGACCACGGCCTGTGGCGGGTTCCTGGTGGCTGGCAATCAGGGCGCGCTGCTCCAACTTACCCAAAATGTAATAAATCGAGGAAAAACCAACTACGGTCCAGTCGCGCATTCCTCGCTCTTCGATGAGCTGCTCGATCTCATAGCCATGCCTGGGCGCCTCGGCCACCAGGCCCAATATGGCAAGCTCGGCATTAGTCATGTTATTCTAGTACTAGAATAATACAAGTTGGTCAAGGAGTCAAGTGCCTGCATTGATTGATCAACGGATTGATCAATCAATTAATCCATTAACCAGTTAATCAAACCGATTGCCCAGCTATACTTCCACCCATGCCCCGCGAAGCACGCAGCCAACGCGTTGAAGCCATCGTGCTCAAGCACAGCGACTTTGGCGAAGCCGACCGGCTGCTGACGATATACAGCCGAGAGCAGGGCAAGCTGCGCGCGATAGCCAAGGGAGCCCGCAAGCCGGGGTCGCGCAAAGGCGGGCACCTGGAGCCGTTCAGCCGGGTGCGATTGCTGCTGGGAAAAGGACGCGAGCTGGCGGTAGTCAGCCAGGCGGAAGCCGTGGAAACCAACTCGGTGCTGACGGAAAACCTGGAGGCGCTGGGCTACGCGTCGTACGTGGTCGAACTGCTGGACCGTTTCAGCGGCGATCACGACGAGAATGCAGGACTCTACCGGCTGCTGCGCGACACCCTGCAGCGCCTGGCGGGGGGCGAGGATTTGCAACTGGCAGTGCGATACTACGAGATAAGGCTTCTGGACTTGGCGGGCTTTCGCCCAGAACTACAAAAATGTTTAAACTGCCAAAAGGAAATAAAACCCGAGGATCAATACTTCTCGTTCGAGCAGGGCGGCGTTCTGTGTCCGCAGTGTGGGCGCGGTAATCGAGAAGCCAGGCCGATTTCGCTGGGCGCACTGAAGGTGCTGCGGCACCTGCAGCGCAGTAGTTATGACGAAGCGCGGCGAGCAAAACCGAGCGCGGCGGTGCAAGCGGAACTGGAAACGCTGATGAACGCGTACGTTACGTATTTGCTAGAGCGGAGTTTGAATAGTCCGAAGTTTTTGAGGAGAGTGAGAAAGACAGTAGACAGTTGACAGCAGATTGTTGACAGCAAAAGAAGCCTTGTTCCTACTAAAATCCTTCGAGCTTCGAAAAATCAGCGACACCATCGGCTAATTTGACGACGCGTTGCAGCAAACCAAGGCGGTTTCTCTTTAATTTTTCTTCTTCAGCCATCACCAGCACTTCATCAAAGAAGAGGTTTATACGAGGGATGATGGGAGTGAAGACGTTGAGGAAATCATCGACGGAACCTGGCGCACGCTTGGTGGCCTCTGCAGCGACAATTGCATTCAGTAATTCACGTTCGGCATTCTCAATAATCGCATTTTCGTCCACCGAATAAGTTTCTTTCAGGGCACGGGTGATGCGCACGCAGCGACCGAAGGCATCCAGGGTTTGCTGCCAGCTCTTGGCCTTCACCTGTTCGCTTAATGCGATCACGGCGCGCTGCGCCGCGGCCGGGTTGTGACTTTGAGCGCCCAGCACAGCGTCAATGACATCATGGCGATGATCGGCTTCCAGCAAGACGGCACGAAGGCGCTGTGTGAGGAATTCCAGAGTCTTGGCCTTGGATTCATCGCTGACAACAACAAGTTGCACAGCCGAAGCCAACACAATCCCTTCACGCAAATCGAAATCGAGATCCAAAGCGATCAGGTTTTGCACCAGGCCGATAGCGGCGCGGCGTTGCGCGAACGGGTCCTTGGCGCCAGTGGGTTCGAGGCCCATGGCAAAGAGACCGGTCAGGCTGTCGAGTCGGTCCGCAATGCCGACGGCGAGGCCAGGTTTCGATTTAGGGCTTTCGTCACCGGCGAAGCGCGGTAGGTAATGCTCGAAGATTGCCTCGGCAACTGCAGCCGGCTCGCCGGAGTCGAAGGCGTAGTATTTACCCATCAAACCCTGCAGCGAGGTCATCTCGATCACCATCTTGGTGACGAGGTCGGCCTTGCTCAACTCGGCAGCTCGCTTCGCAGTATGGGATTCCTCGGCGCTTAGCCCCAATTTGGTGCTGAGTTCCTTGGTTAGCGCAACGATGCGCTGAGTCTTATCCCACATCGAACCCAGGTCTTTTTGGAACGTAAGCGTCTTCAGTTTTCCCACATAACTTTCCAGCGGGTCTTCCCGGTCACGCCGCACGAAGTAGGTGGCATCGGCGAAGCGAGCACGGATCACGTCGGCGTTGCCAGCGGTTACGGCTTTGAGATCGAAGCTGCCATTGCCCACCACGATAAATTTGTTTAGCAACTTGCCATTTTTCTCGATTGGGAAATAACGTTGGTGCTTCTTCATTACCGCGATGAGCACATCGCGTGGCAAATCGAGATAGCTGGCTTCAAATTCGCCGAGCAACGCGGTCGGAGTTTCGACGAGATGAGTCACTTCGTTGAGCAGGTCATCATCTTGAGGGACGCTGCCGCCGGTCTTGGCAGCAAGCGTCTGAACTTGTTTCTGAATGTCAGATCTGCGTGCATCTACATCCAGCAGGATGCCTTGTTTTTTTATCTGGGCAAAATAGTCTTTCGGATCCTTAACTGCAAATTTGTCGTGTTTACCAAGGCGTAAGCCGTGACTATGTTTTGTTGAAGTTAAACCTGCGTATTCGAGCGGAATATTGGTATCGCCATAAAGGGCAAGCAACCACCGGATCGGTCTAGAATAATTGACTTTACTCTCATTCCATCTCATTGTCTTTTCAAACTTAATATCTCCAATGTACGCTGGAAGGACATGCGCAAGCATGTCAATCGTGCGAACAAGTTCAGGTTTTCTTTTATTAACAACATAATGCCCCCCGTCAATTTCAGCAGTTTTTACGTCTTCTAGATGAATCCTTTTTTGTTTTGCCCAGCTCTCAAGCGCCTTTGTCGGCTGACCAGTCGAATCGTATGCGGCTTTCACGGAAGGGCCTTTTTCCTCTGGAAAAGTCACCAGATTCTCGTTTTCCAAATCGCTAAGGGAAACCACTAACCTTCGAGGGGTAGCCATTACCTTGAAATTCTTGTAGCTCAAGTTCCTAACGTCGAATACCTGAGTCTTAAACGTAGTTTCAAAGTAGGAAATTGCTTTTTCAACATCGCTTGGAGGTAATTCTTCAGTGCCAATCTCGAGTAAGAAATCGGCCGGTTGTTTGGGAGAGGCAAGCTTCGCGGGCTTGCGGGTGGGTCTAAGACCCACCCCTACAACGCTTGCCGGAAGCCATGGGTATTCCTGACGCTGGCGACCAGCAAGGTAGGCTGCGGCAACCTGGCCGGAGAGGGCGCGCATACGTCGAAAATAGGCCTGGCGCTCTGTGACGCCAATGGCGCCGCGAGCGTCGAGGACATTGAAGCCATGGGAGGTTTTGAGCACGTAGTCGTAGGCAGGCAGCAGAAGTCCGGCTTCCAGTGCGCTCTTGGCCTCTGCTTCGTACAGTACAACCATTTGCCGCAGGCGGTCCGTGTCAGCAATTTCAAAATAATATTTGCTGTGTTCTTGCTCGCCCTGCAAGTTCAGGTCGCCCCAAGATCGCTGCACACCCTTTTTTGGTGTATTCCAGCGCACATCGCCTACAAACTGAACGCCTTGCAGCGCCATGGCGATGCGATCGAGGCCGTAGGTCAGTTCCACGGAAATGGGATCCAGGCTGATGCCGCCGGCCTGCTGGAAGTAGGTGAACTGAGTGATCTCCAAACCGTCCAGCCAGACCTCCCAACCCAGTCCCCAGGCGCCGAGCGCCGGGGAAGCCCAGTTGTCTTCCACGAAGCGGATGTCATGTCTTTTGAGATCGACACCGATTGCGGCGAGGGACTGCAAATAGATCTCCTGCGGATTGCCCGGATCGGGTTTTAGGATGACCTGGTATTGGTAGTGTTGCTGCATGCGGTTCGGGTTTTCGCCATAGCGGCCGTCATCGGGGCGAATGGAAGGCTCGACATAAGCGACATTCCAGGGCTCGGGGCCCAGCACGCGCAGAAAGGTGGCGGGGTTCATGGTGCCCGCACCAACCTTTTCGTTGTAGGGCTGCCAGATCACACAACCCCAGTCGGACCAGAATTGCTGCAGCGACGTGATGATGGATTGGAAATCCATCACTGGAGCAGCGGATGGTTTCTTTTTGGATGATTTAGATTTCGATGTCTTTTTCTTTGCCATTTGAGAACATTATACGTGAGGGAAAGGTACTCAAATCATGCATAATAGGAATAAGTGTCGACCTTAGACAGAATTCGCGGAATCAGACAATGTGGAAGACCGCGCATTAGGGTTTCCTCGCTGGTGTTGGAGTTTCCTTGGGTATAGGTTTGCATACCCGCTCGGAATGACAAATGGGGGCTATTCGAGTCCTCTTTGACGGTTGGTCCTTGGTTCACAACCCGTTGGGTTCGGCAGCCTGGCATCTGCGTACGCTGCTAGCGTTGAACCCCGAAGGGGTTCAACCCACCCTGGCGCTGCCAATGGAACCAAGCGCATCAAACGCAATCGCCGGCATAGAGACGATCCATCATCACACACACGAGCGCGGTGAATGGGAACAACGTCTGCTGCCGAGGCTTGCAGAGGAACGCGGAGCGAAAGTTATTCACACCACCAGCCTGGGGGCTTCGTTACTTGGCAAAGTGCCCACCCTGGTAAGTCCGGCGGAAACTGAAATTGCCGGCCGCGGCCGGCTGGGTGAAGCTCTGGGTTACGGCGGCTTGGCGCGGGCGAAAATCCTTTGGCCAGAGGACGTGCCGAAAGGGAAAGTACCCGGCGAGTCGAGCACGTTACCTCCGGTTGTGCATCCTGAATTTTTCCTGGGCAAAGCAAACGTGCCGAGAAGTTTGGACTTACCGGATGAATTTCTGCTAGTACATGGCCTCCACGATCAAAAAGAAACCTTGAACCTTCTGGAAAGCTGGACCTGGGCTTCAGCTTCAATCGGAGAGCTTTATCCATTGGTGATCGTTGGACTGGATGAAGCCGGGCGAGAATTTATCAAAGCGCGGCTTCCCGAGTATCATGTGCAAGAGAGTGTGTTCGTAATAGGAGATATCCAAGCGCAAGATTTGCCAAGCCTTTATCGGGCTTGTACCGCGCTGGTACACCTGGGGATCCCTGCGCCGTGGGGAAATCCTTTGCGCCATGCGCTGGCCGGCGGGAAAGCGATCGTCGCGCATCAGGAAGCGAACACGGAATCGATTGTGAGCTCTGCGGCCTATCTTATCTCGCCTGGCGATCTGCGCGGTTTCGGCGCGGCGATGATCACAGTTGTAGTTGATGAAAAGGCGCGGCAAAAACTTGAGGAAAGTGCGCAGGAACGCGCGGCGCACTGGCCAGCGGCAAAATTCCGAAACGAATTGCTAAAAATTTATGAAGGGTAGCCTAGCGGCGACCGCGAGACATCTGCCAGGTATAGAAACCAAGACCCGCGCCGCTCAACAGCAAAACCATACCCAAGAGGCCCATTAAAGGAGAACGGCCACCTTCTTCAGGCGTCAGTGCGCCAAGACCGGAGGAGGAACCTATCTGAGCGCCAAAGTTGAGTCTGGTTGCATCGCCGGCGTTCAATTGAATCGTGGCGCTCTGCGCCGTGGTGGGATTGTAGCCTTGAGGTGCGGCTACGCTGACCGTGTATTCGCCTAACGGAAGTTCCTCGAAGCAGGTGGCTACGGCTTCGCCATCGGCATCCACTTCGGCCAGCGTGGTGCCTGTGCGAGAGGCCAGCCCGGTGCGCTCGCTGACACTGGCGGCACCACCAGCGATGCCAAACTCGATTTCCTGGCGCAAGGCATCGCCATTGACATCATCGAAGAGCAACACGCAAATCATGCCGGTGCCGGGGGCCTGTTCGGTCACCGTGGCGACCACTTCGGAGGTCGGCCCCAAGGTGGCGGTGGGTTCCTGGCCCACAACTCCCAGCAAAATGACTTGGCCTTCGATCACCGGGGTATCCGCGGTCCAGTTATTCAGTTGGCGCAGGGTGTTAAGGTCAATGCTAAATTTATCGGCGATACCAATCTGGGTATCCCCAGCCAAAACGGTGTAAAGGATGCGGCCATCCGCGCCCGGAGTGGGCGTGGGTTCGGTTTGGTAAGCGAATTGGGAAGCGCGGGCAGGCAAGACTGCGCCCCAAATGAGCGACAAAATAGCCAAAATCGCGCCTACAAACAAGAATCGCGCATAGTTTTTCATAGCGGCGGGAATTATATCTGGAAAGAAAGTGATTAGTGAGTAACGATAAATGAATAGAGGGATCTCGGCCTACCCAATTCGTCATTCCTGTTCGCGATTCACGGCTCACCGTTCACTACTCACCATTCACCACGTCAAACGCAATATAATTCCCTTCGAAAACCATGAACGCCCAGGCCATTTCATTGAATCAGGCACTCCGCAGCAATCTGCGACCCTTCGATATCCGCAGGGATTTAGTGCCGGTCGCCGATCTTGTTGAGCTGTGTTTTGCAGATAACCTGGATGCAGATGGACGTCTGTACATCAGGCAGATGCGCCAGGCGGCACGCAGCGGTCCGCTTCTGGACCTGGCCTCGGCGGGCGGAAGCCAAATCGATCTGCCGATGGGTGGATACGTGTGGCAGGAAGGCGATCGCGTGGTGGGCAACCTGAGCCTGATCCCTCACCGCCGCAGCGGCGAACGTTTGTATTTGATCGCCAACGTAGCCGTGCACCCGGACTATCGCAAGCGCGGCGTCGCACGCGCATTAACCCAGGCCGCGCTGGAAGACATCGAACGCCGCGGACGGAAGGAAACATGGCTGCAGGTGGATGAAAACAACCCGACAGCTGTGGGGCTGTATCGCAGCATGGGGTTCCGCGAACGTCTGCGGCGCACAAGCTGGCGCCTGCAGCCGCGGCGCCAGCCGACCATGGAAAGCGACGCGCGTGTGACTCTGCGGCATCGCCGACCTTCGGATTGGCCAGCACAAAAAATCTGGCTGCGAAATAATTACCCTGCCGTAGTACGCTGGCAGCTGCCGCTGGATTTCAGACTGCTGCAGCCCGGACTCAAAGGCGGTCTGCAGCGTCTGCTCAGCGAGAGGCAGGTGCTGCAATGGGGTGTTGAGGGTAAGGATGGGTTGCTAGGTATACTTAGCTGGCAATCGTCTTCGCTGGAAGCAGATCGCCTATGGCTGGCTGCACAACCTGGCATTGAAGACCAGGCAATCCCTGTGCTCGCCGGCCACGCGCATGCAGTATTGCGGCCAGGGAGAACCCTGGCGTTGAACTATCCGGCGCGAAGGGCTGAACAGGCATTTACGCGTTCCGGATTCCAAGCAGTGCGCACATTGATTTGGATGGATTATCCCTGGCCACAATGACAATTGAAAACCGCAGCGAAATCCAAAAATTGCTGGCAAGCGCAAAGGTGATCGCGGTGGTCGGGTATTCCGATAAACCCTATCGCACCAGTTACCGTATCGGCCAATATTTGCGGTCAGCGGGCTACAAGGTGTATCCGGTCAATCCCACGGTAGCCGAAATTGACGGCGAACCATCGTACCCAGATCTTGCTGCTATTCCCGACCCCATTGACATTGTGGATGTTTTTCGCCGCTCGGAATATTTATCGGCAATTGTCGATGAAGCGATTGCCGTGGGCGCAAAAGCCATCTGGGCTCAGCTGGGGGTTGTCGATCACAATGCAGCCCAGCGCGCCGAGGCGGCCGGATTGAAGGTCGTCATGGACCGCTGTATCATGGTAGATCACGAACAATTGCTGGGCTGACAGCCAAACCTGGCAACAAATAGAGCCGCCCTATTTGTTAGAGGAGGAGAGAATCTCTTAAACCTTCTTGGTCTCTGGCACTGACACAGCTCCGCGTTCCCTTGTTTTTCTTCCCCAGGGTGTGCCGATCCAGGGAAGCAGGAAATAATCCAGGCCGATGTAGCCGGCGATCTTCCAAGCCATCACGATTCCAATGGCGACAGCGAACAGCAATGGATTGCTGCTGGCCGATCCCGCCATCATGAAATTCCAGTTCATCAGAGCTCCAAAGAATGCGGCGAGGCCAGTGAACGCGCCAAGGATGAGGGCAATGCCTATCAGCAGTTCGCCGTAAGCCACCAATTTAGCAAACCAGGTATACGCTTGTGCATCCAATAGGAATTGGATGAAGGAACGATACCAATCGAACGAGATCGGCGGGCGCCCTTCTGCAGGGATCTGCACCGCGCTGGTCCAGAAGCCTTTCAGGGCATCGCCAGTCTTCACCCAGGCCGGATTGTCAATCTTGTGCAATGCAGCTTCAATCCATTGATAGCCAAGCCATACGCGCAGAAGCAGCCACAAGGCCGCGGCGCGCGGATCATTGAAAAGGGTCCTTACGAATGGAGGGTCCTGGATGACTCTTCCGTTATGAAGTAATGCTGCCATTGTGAGCTCCTAGTAGATAAAGCGAAAAGGTTGCTCCGAATCTACGTCTTATGCAAGTATGTAAATAGGTACAGTCGTCCATATTTGCTCACTATTTCCTTGGGACATTGTGAAAGAATGGACAAACGACATGGTTAGCCCGGGTCATGCGCCCATGCGGGATAATCAGGCAGCACGGCATAATAAGAGCGTGGAAATGACTGCGAGTCTCGAACTTCTATATGCGGACAAACTGATCACAGCCGAAGAGGCAGCCCAAAAGATCCGCTCTAATACGCGGGTCTACCTTGGCGGCGGCGCCGGCATCCCCCAGGCGCTGGAGCGCGCCATGGCGGACCGAGCCAGTGAGCTGGAAAATGTCGAAGTCGTGCACGTGCTCACCTTTGCGGGCGGCAACTACCTGGATCCAGCTTATGAAAAGAGCTTTCGGCACCGAGCCCTATTCATCGGGCCCAACGCCCGCAAGGCGGTGAATGAAGGGCGCGCGGACTATGTACCGATTTTCCTCTCAGAAGCCCCTGGCTTGTTCAAAAAGGGGATCCTTCCGATCGATGTAGCCATGATCCAGGTTTCACCCCCCGACGCCCATGGGTTTTGCTCTTACGGCGTTGAGGTGGGTGTGACAAAACCCGCCGCAGAATCGGCAAAAATGATCATTGCCGAAGTGAACCCGAATATGCCGCGCGTGCTGGGCGATTCCTTTATCCACTTGAGCAACATCGATTATGTCGTCGAGGTTGATTATCTATTACCCGAAACCGGAACCAAGCAAATCAGCGAAGAACAAGACAAAATCGGTGAAATTATTGCTGAAATGGTGCCAGATGAGGCCACGCTGCAATTGGGAATCGGCGCCATACCCAATGCGGTTCTTAGCAAGCTGGATGGGAAGCGCGATCTGGGGATCCACAGCGAACTTTTTTCCGATGGGGTTATGGAGGGAGTCGAGAAAGGCATTATCACCAACCTGGCCAAGACGCTACATCCCGGGAAGATCGTGGCCGGATTTTTGTTCGGATCCCAGAAGCTGTACCAATTCGTAAACGACAACGCGATGATCGAATTGCATCCCACAGATTATGTAAATGACCCGTTCACCATTTCGCTGAATCATAAGATGACGGCCATTAACTCTGCCATCGAAATCGACCTCACCGGGCAGGTGTGCGCAGACATGATCGGTGACAAGTTCTACAGCGGTATAGGCGGCCAGATGGATTTCGTCCGCGGCGCATCGCACTCCAAAGGCGGCATGGCGATCATCGCCCTGCCCTCCACCGCGAAGGGCGGCATCTCCCGCATCGTGCCGAGGCTGAAGGAAGGCTCAGGCGTCGTGACTTCTCGCGGCGATGCACATTACGTAGTGACAGAATTTGGCGTCGCCACGCTGCACGGAAAGAGCGTTCGCGAGCGAGCTTGCGAGCTCATCGGCATCGCGCACCCTGACCACCGCGAGGAGCTTAAGCGATTCGCCAGCCAACATTGTTGGTAGTTACGCCGGCGGACTCGGTTCTTTTTCTTTCACAGGGACGCTGAGTTGGATGTGCGTCCCCTTTCCTTTTTGTGACCAAACGCGGATCCCCGCTTCCAGTTTCAAGGCGCGCTCGCCCATATTGCGCAGGCCATTTCCGCCTTTGTCGGCCGCATCCTTCATGTCGAAACCAACACCGTCGTCATCAATAGTAAGGACGACATGGTTGTCATCGCGTTTCAACGACAGATCTACATTTTGAGCGTAGGCGTGCTTGCGAATATTGTTCAACGCCTCCTGGACAATGTAGACCAGCTGATCAGTCTGCTCTTCGCTAAGGCCGAGCACAGTGACTTTTGGCGGAGGCGTATAATGCACATTGAGCAGCGTATTCGCATGCAACTCACGCGCCATTTGCGCCAGACTGCTGGCCAGGTTCTGCCCTTGGTAGCGGCCAGTGCGCAAACCCAGGATGTAATTGCGCAAATCGCGCAGCACCTGGCTTAGATCTTGGATAGAGCGGCTGACCCGCCGCTGCGCCTCGTGTGGATTCCTTTCTACCTGATGCTGGGCTTCCTGCAATGACAAACCTGTGGCGTAAACCAACTGCATAATGCCGTCATGCAGCGCCATTCCAAAGCGTTCTCGCTCTTGTAACACTGCCAATTCCTGCGTCTTGCGATAAAGCTGCGCATTTTCGATGGCGATAGCCGCCTGGGTGGCAAATTTCTCCAGGAGTTGACGATCTATCTGGGTGAAGATCAAGAGTACTTCTTCACCAGAAGGTCCGGTTCCGTACCGATCGGCGACGTACAGGTTCCCGAAAATCTCACCTTTGGACTTGATAGGCACACCTAAAAGGGACTTCATCGGCGGATGGTTCGGAGGGAAGCCCGCCGAGCGCGGGTCATTTTGGATGTCATTCACGATTAATGGTTGGCCGTCCGGACTAATCAGCACACCTAAGAGGCCGTGTCCCTGCGGCGGCGCCCCAATGCGAGCGCGTTCTTCTTCGGTGACACCCGAGGTGATAAATTGCTTGATGCTGCGGGTTTCCAGGTCCGCCACGCCCAGTGCCCCATATTTGGCATGCAGCAGCGAGCGACTGATATCGACGACCTTCTGAAGCACGTTCTGCAAATCGAGTTCGGTGGTCAGCGCCAGGGCAGCTTCATGCAGCGCTTCCAACTGGCGATTGCTTTGGCGCGCCTCCTCTTCGCGGCGTTCGATGGTGCCAAAGAAGATAATGGAGAAAATGATGGCTCCGAGGGCCACGGCCAGATAGGAATAGAGATCCCCTTCGAGGCTGCGTTCCGGCGGGACAAAATTCTGGCGCACATAAATGACCGCCATCATGAAAATCAGCGGAAGCAGCACCGATATCCACTTCAATTGGCGGTTGCTCATGGGGAGGGAACCCTCATGCTATAATTTTGCATAGCCAAAATTATACATGTGGAGTTCTGCGCCTTATCATGCTCAAAATCCTGCTCGTTGACGATCACGAGGTCGTGCGCTTGGGGTTGAAATCGCTCCTTTCGCATTATCCAAAATTCGAAGTCGTGGCCGAAGCCAGTAATGCCGATGAGGCGATCCGGCTGGCGAATGAATACAAACCCGACGTGGTGGTGATGGACATTCGCTTGCCGGGGAAAAGCGGGATCGACGCCACGCGCGAGATCACCGGCAAGCACAAGGATACAAAGGTGATCATGCTCACCACCTTCGCAGATGATGAACTTCTGTTTGATGCGATCTCTGCGGGCGCGTCTGGGTATGTGTTAAAGCAGATCGACAGCGGGGAATTGATTAATGCGCTGGAGCGCATTGGACGCGGGGAATCGCTTTTGGATCCTGCTGTGACACAGCAAGTGTTCAAGCGAATGCGCGAAAGCACGCGCAAGGCGGAGACAGAAGCCTTTACACCCCTGACGGAGCAAGAGTTGAAGGTCTTAGCCCTGGTGGCGCAGGGAAAGCGCAACAAAGAGATCGCCCAAGAAGTCTTCCTGAGCGAAAAAACGGTGCGCAACTACGTAAGCTCGATCCTCAGCAAGCTGGGCCTCGCCACCCGTTCTGAGGCGGCGGCCTACGCCGTCAAGCACCACATCGAGAACTTTGCACCTTTGGACAAATAGGAGGACTTTATGGAAAGCTTGTGGATCGTTCGTTTAGCGGTCAATGCGGTGGCTTTGTACGCGGCCATATACATTGTTCCGGGATTGCAAGGATCGGTAATCAACGAGAACTGGGCTACCTATGCAATCCTCGGTCTGATCTTTGGCCTGGTGAATGTCTTCATCCGGCCCATCGTGAAACTGATAACCTGCCCGTTCTATATCCTCACCTTGGGTTTGTTCAGCCTGATCGTCAATACGATCCTCTTTTGGTTGACCCTTCAGATTGGCTCCTGGTTCGATGTCACCCGACCGGTCAACGATTTTTGGGCATTATTCCTGGGCGCTATAGTGGTGAGCCTGGTAAGCATGGTGCTTTACTGGGTGATCCCTGGCAACGGGAGGCCGCGCTCGTCAGTGAAGAGGCCGACGTAACATCTGAGCCCATTACGAAGGCCTGAAAAGCCCGACTCGCAATGCCGAAATACAATGAGCGCCAGTCGGCGCTCATTGTTTTGTTTAGTGCATTCGATTCTGAATTAATAAGTGAGAATGGATTTTCCTTCATCCCATTTGCAGGTCTCCAGGCTCATCATGGGCAATTCGTTCGATCGAGTTGGAGGTTATCTCCAAATTACAGCTGTCGAATCGTTTACACCAATCCTCGCACCTTTGCGCAATCCTTTGATCTCGATATCGAAGGCCGCACTCTGCGCATTCGAATACTTGACCATTTCCAGCTTCCATCAGCTTGACCATTGATCACAGTCTCCGCACTAGCCTTGACATCCGCTATCGATTCGCAACTAACGAGACGTACGGTTCTCGGTCGTACACCTTTTGCCAGATTTCAAAAACCTCTTGCGCCGAGAGGGTCGTCAGCTGTATCTCCTGACGATTAGCCACGTATTCATCCGCCGTTTCGTGCGAAGCAAAGAAGTGGGTGGCGTCACAGAACCACCTGCGCACGTTTTTCAATCCCTCAGTCTCCGTGGGGTGAGAAATCACGGTTGTTTTTGGGTCCAAGCTTTCTACACCATTTGGCGAAACCACCAAATTAATCCTTTCCCCACTGATCGGATCCGGGGACTGAATGAAGGCTCTCATTTTAAGGAACATCGAGAACATGATGGCGTCGGCGGCACACCAAACGTAGAGGCCCCTATCCTTTATTTGGTATCTGTGAGGGGTTGGCACCAGCGAGATGCCAAAGCCAACCAAATCGCCTTTTTCGTTCACCTCCCCGATTCGCCACAGCCTGTCGACTTGAGCAGAGTCGAGCTCAAGTTCTTTTGCGACCTTCGCTCGGGAAAGGGGTTGTCCGTAGGAAAGAAGTTTGATGACTTGCAGCATCCCTGGAACCTGGGCATGCCCGCGATCAGCAAAAGCCGTCATATTCTCGATAAGTTTGCTCGTGTTTATTTCGGTTTGGGTATGAGTAGCCATTTTTCTTCACTGATGTTTAGTCCGCCACCTGGCTCACCAGGTGACAAACGCAATTCTTGCCTTCTATATCATCCGTTGGAAACGTGAGACCCAACGCATGCAATTGACCTAGATCAGCTTCCAGTTTTTTCAGTTCAGCGATGCGTCGCTTGATTTCTTTGCGCTTCTGCTCCAGGCGGGTGAGCAGAACTTCGCATGGAGCGATTTGGTGTTCCCGCAGATCCAAGACCTCTTTGATTTCATCCAGGGAGAAGCCGAGCCGCCTGAGCCCGTTCACCAACTTAAGCCTGGAAATGTCCACCTCTACGTAGTCACGATAACTGTTATTTTTGCGCGTCGGTGGCGGTAGGAGATTGATTTGCTCGTAGTACCGGATCGTTTTAGCCGTAACACCGGTTTTCTTGGCAAGTTCGCTTATTTCCATAGCTCCTCCAGGTGAGGAATATAGCCAGGATACACCTTCCAGTAACTAGAAGGTCAAGGTTAAAACCCCCTGATTAATTGCGTTTTAAGCTTGGACCCTGGGATGGCGTCTACACACCGCGGCCCAGCCTTGCCCAGAATAACAAGAACCATATTGAAGAAGATGTGGAATCATCCTTGTTTTTCAGGATTCTTTCGTCGAATCCAAGTACTTATCCATCGCACTAAGCAACTCTTCAACATCCCTTGGGGTGAGTTCGCCCATGTGGCCAATACGGAATGTCTTGCCCTTCAGCGGGCCGTAACCGTTGGCGATGCGCATGCCGCGCTCACTGAGGAACGCGTTGAGATTGCCAACATCGATGTTCTTCGTGTTGTCGATGGTAGTGACTGTCTTGGAGCGATAGCCCTCTGGGGCATAGAGATCCAGGCCGCGGTCGATCGCCCATTTCTGCGCCATCTCGGCCATGGCCGCGTGGCGCGCGAAGCGCGCCTCCAACCCTTCTTTGAGTATGCGCTGCAATTGCATATCCAGCGCGTAGATCAAACCGATGGCGGGGGTCGCCGGTGTGGAATCTTTGAGACGATGTTTTTCAAGGCGCACTAGATCGAAATACCAGCCGCGATTTTGCACCGTTTCCGCCTTTTGCATTGCGCGGTCGCTCACTGCGGCCAAAGCGATACCGGGCGGCAGGGCGATGGCTTTCTGCGAAGAGGTGAGCACCATATCCAGACCCCAGGCATCCATCTCGACCCGGTCAGCGGACAGCGAGGAAACCGCATCCACACAGATCAACGTGGCGGGGCTGAGTTCGCGGATGACCGCAGCAATCTCCTTTATGGGATTCACCAGACCCGTGGAAGTCTCATTATGAACGATCAGAACGGCTTCATATTTTTGCTTCTTGACCGCGGAGGCAACCAGCTCCGGTGTGACAGGCTGCTTCCATTCAGCCTGGACTACGTCGGTTTCTTTGCCGTTGGTCTCGGAAACCTGTTGCCAGCGGGCGGCAAAAGCGCCGTTTACGCAGCACAGCAGACGCCGGTTGACGAAGTTGCGCACGGCTGCTTCGTGGAAACCTGTGCCCGAAGAGGCGCTGATGAAGACGCGGTATTGCGTCATGAAGATTTTTTGCGCGTTTTCCGCCGAGCGACGGAATATTTCCTCGAATTGCGCGCTGCGATGCGGCAGCATGGGCTGTGTTTGGGCCTTCGCAATTTCTTCGTTTACATCTACGGGACCCGGGATGAAGAGATGGCCCATCGAAAACCTCCGTCCATTTGGTCAGATAGTCTGATAGTTTAAATAGTTATT
>Ga0209341_10001228_pt1 | contig 25615 bp, 27 predicted proteins | sample RifCSP13_2_FD_184020 | JGI IMG/M metagenome (GOLD analysis project Ga0209341, IMG submission 184020) | Soil microbial communities from Rifle, Colorado - Rifle CSP2_sed 13_2 (SPAdes) (version 2) | ecosystem: Environmental > Terrestrial > Deep subsurface > Rock core/Sediment | place: Rifle... | reverse complement strand
GACACTAAATCCGTGATAGGCTTTTCGTCAGGGGAGGAACTGGACTATGGCTGCTGACATTGAACAGGAGTTAATCGAGAAGGTACGCACTTTGCCCCTCGAGAAACAAAAGAAGGTATTGAGTTATGCCGAAGAACTGCGACAGCAAAACGGAGGCGAAGGCTCACGAGTCGAAGACCTGACGATCTGGGAAATGGTCAAGGATGTCATTCTTGAAGTGCCCGCTGAAGCTTGGGAGGAATTGCCGAAGGATGGTTCCCGTAACGTTGACCATTATCTTTACGGAGCTCCGAAGCGCGAGCCATGAAAGCGATCTTCGTCGATACCAGCCACTTTGTAGCTGTCTTCAATCCCAGCGATCAATGGCACGCGAGCGCGCTCGAAGTCGAAACCCAGTTTCAGCAAGTGAAGCGAGTCACAACTGAACTGGTTTTAGTGGAGGTCCTTAACTACTTCGCTGCTTATCGCCATGACGTCAAGAAGAATATAGCCAGGGCGATACGTCGCTGGATCGAGAGCGCCAGTGTTGAGACAGTCCTACATACTCATGACACTTTCCTCAATGGCCTCGCGTTCTACGAGGCGAGGCTCGACAAAGGATACAGCTTAACTGATTGCGTCTCGATGAATGTTTGTCATGGTCGAAGCATCACCGAGGTACTGACGAACGACCAACACTTTGCGCAAGAGGGCTTCACAATCCTGTGATTGCCTCCTGAGAAGCGAAGAGGCGCGCCGTAACGGTCGTATCTCGCCCCAGGCTCAGTACTTGAAGACCAGTGACTAATGGAATTCAGCTGATGTAAATAAGTTTACGAAGTTCTCTTCTTTGCTTAGGTTTCAGACTAGCGAGGTAGCCTGCAATCTCATAAGAGCTGAACGCTCTCCACACTGCAGCTTGAAAGCGCGGCAATTCTTCCGCAAACTCCGGGAGCCGATCGGCGTCCTCAGCGAAGTTCAACAATTTTTCGCTAAGCAGGTAATCGGCCGCGCTCTTTACGCCAAACTGTCTTCTGATCACTTGCGCCGCCTTGCACTGAGCGATCCAGATCTTTTGAAACTCCATGGACGAAGGATAACACAATCCCAACCTGCGCCGGTTACTGTGATGATATACGTGCCGTTTGATCTGCGTTTCGAAAAGCGGAAGCCTGTGAGATCAATTTCATCCCAATTTCTACTCGCGGCCAACAAAGTCGTAGCCAGATGTATTGCCTGATCCTTAGTTAGTTGAACGCAACAGTTTTAAGCTCGGACAACTGTTTCTTGCTTGTCTCGACTGGATAAAGTTTTTGGCATCGAATGTTTGAGTCGATGACCAAGTTCTTCGCCGTTTTGCGAGCCATAACGTGTAGTCCTCCAAGAGGGCCGGTACCCGAACGTCAGAGACATGTATGTTGAATGTCAGGTCGGTTGTCTAGAATGAGCTGCGGTTGAGCAGCCCCATTCGAGGAGAAACGACGATGACAGTTCAAGCTCAGTTTGTACCACGCAACTACGATGTCTTTGCCGGGCTCGACGTCGACAAAAAGAGCATGGCAGTGATTTTTACCGATCACGAGCAATTGATGCAATCCCTGCGTCTACCTTATAGTGCGGCGCAGTTGCTCCGGTACGTCGGCAAGCACTTCCCGGAGCAACGAGTGGCGTTTGTATATGAAGCCGGGCCCACGGGCTTCGGCCTCTATGATGAGTTGGTGGCCGCAGGCCATCCTTGTTTAGTAGTGGCGCCCTCGATGGTGCCGACGGCACCGGGACAACGAGTGAAGACCAATCGACTCGATGCCAGGAAACTCTCGGTAAGTTTGCGCGGTGGCGAACTGAAAAGTATCCATGTGCCGTCGCCAAAGTATCGCGAGCTGCGTCATCTGGTGCAGCTGCGCGACACGCAGGTCGGGCAGTTAACGGCGAGCAAATGCCGCATCAAGGCATTGCTGCTGTATGAAGGCATCACGTTTCCTTCGGACGACGGCAAAGAGAAGCAGTGGTCAGCACGAGTGCTGGATGAGTTGCTGGAGCTGCCTTGCTCGGAGACGGTGCGCTTTAAGTTGGACCAACTGATCGGCACGCTGCATTTTCATTTCAACGCGGCCGCGGCGGCGCAAAAGCAGATCCGTCACTACTGTAAAAACGATGCGGAACTACGACAATCGATCGCCTGGCTGAAAAGTCTTCCCGGCATTGGCGAGATCGTGGCCACTCATCTGACCGCGCGCCTGCGTGATCCTGCTCTGATTACCAACGTGCGGCAGATAGCCGGCTTTCTCGGCCTAGTCTCGAGCGAGCATTCGACCGGCGACAAACAGAATCGCGGTGAGATTACCCGCGCGGGTGACAGTCGGCTGCGCAACAAGTTGATTCAAAGCGCCTGGGTGACTATTAGAAAAGATCCCGAACTGCGCGAGTTCTATGACCGCGTGTATCAGCGGCACCCAAAGAAAGTCGCGGCGCGCAAAGCCATCGTCGCGGTCGCGCGCAAGTTGACGACGCGCATCTACGCCGTCTTGAAAGAGCAACGTCCATTTGTGTTACGAGAAGTTTCTGCAGCTCCTTTAATCACAGAGGAGACCGCCGGCCTCAGGGAACGCCTCGACGGTCAACAGAGCGAACGGCGTTAGGCTCGCATGATTTCTAGTGAGCTGGGGCTGGAAGATTCGTGCTTGAGACAGAGGACCCGGGCTTTCGGTGTTGCCTAAGCTCCAGTTAGCGAGGGCCGCATCCACGAGACCCAAGCGCCAAAACTAATCTCGGAAACTTTCCAGCCGGTGCGGCCCAGTTCTCGATAGTTCATGACAATTCAAGTGCTTCTTCTGTCACGTCGATATGTCAAGGCTCACCGCGGCAGATCCATCATTACGATATCGGAGTTCTCTCGCAGCCGGTCGAATACGATCTGCTTGCCGTCGGGCGTAACATCAAAGCTCTGGATCACGAACCCCGTCTTCAAGTCCGTGAGCTGGCGCTGCTGTCCGGTGTCCAGGTCTACCCAGTAGAAGTTTCCCCCTTTCAGCGGTTCGCAATAGATAATGAACCTGCCGTCCGGTGACCAGAGCGCGTGATAGGAAGGCGTGTCCAGCAGGCGAACCGGAGGGCCACCGTCCACCGGGACCTTGAACACGCGCGTACCTTCTCTCTGGTTGGCAGCGACGGCGACCCACTTCCCATCCGGGGACCAGGAGGCAGCACCCCGCACCTCCAAGGATTCGGCTAAGGCCCGGATATTCGTGCCATTGGCGTTCATTACGTACAGGCCTGTTTGCCCCTGCTTGCGGTACGAAAAACAGATTTGGCGGCCATCGGGCGAGATGGCCGGCGGGGCTACCACCCCTCCGTCGCTGCCTTTCCACAACTCTCTCACGACATCCTTTTCCAACTTCCACAGGCCGTCCGTGCCGCCCCTGGAAGAGAGGAAGAGTAGATAGTCGGAACCGTACCGTGGGCCGAGGGCGCGCGTATTGGGAACCGGGAAGCGGCTCACCATTGCCTCGGTCTGGATGTGATCCGACACAGGGACCGTCCAGAGGTTTGTACTTGGATTGGCAACAGAGGCGATCAGCCGGCGTGGGCGCATGGCGCTGACGGCGACCGACAGATACTGTTCCGTGATTCCGGCGCTCACCCGGTGCGGAACGCGGCGCTCCACATCCACGGCGTACAACCACTGCCCGGAGCCATCTTCGGCCGTGGCCGAGTAAATCAACGTGCGCGCATCGAGCCAGGATGGGTAGGCCACTCGCGCGTTGTGGTAGGTAATTCGTTCAGGTTTGGAGGGTGACCCGCTTGCGGAAACTGGAACTCGCCAGATATCCATCTCTTCGGTGGTTGGAGAGCCCCTTACGAAGTAAATGAAGCGGCCATCTGGCGACCAAGTGAGGTGGTGGCAGTGGCCACCCGGCTCGTCGGCAAAACCCAGTCTGGGATTGCTTCCCGTCCGGTCGGCAATGAAAATGGGATCGCCGGGCTCGAAAGTGTGATAGACGATCTCGCTGCCGTCAGGCGACCACGCAGGTTCCATCCCAGTGTCCAGAAAAGGACGGGGAGCGCCGCCCATGGCCGAGGCCAGCCACACCGCATATGGTCCCGGTGCCTGTCCCTCGCTAATCCAAACCTGCGCGCCATCGCCGGAGAAACCAACCCCGCGGATTGTTGTGGCGGCAGGGGCTGTTGTGGGAAACTGGCCCTTGGTGACGTTGGTGAAATCGCCGCTGCCGATCTGGCTGACCCAGACATCCAACGGCCCGTCGCGATCAGAGAGAAAGGCCATCAACCTTCCGTCCGGCGAGATCGCCAGGTCCTGCTCGTCGCCCTCGAAATCGGTCAGTCGTTCGATCCTAGCGCCAGCCAACGGGTTCTGCCAGAAATAATCGCTCTCCCAGAGCCACCAAAAGATGACCAGCGCAACCAGAAGGAGGGCGGCCGTGATGCACGCCCCCATTCCCCATCGGCGCCAGCGGGATCTCGCTGGGGCTTGGTCGAGAGGCGCCTCAGCCGACTTCAGCCGTTGGGCCCGTTTCAGGTCCACCGCCAGATCGCGTATCGTCTGGTAGCGCCGCTCTTGATTCTTCTCCAGGCACTGGCGCACGAGCCGCTCGAGCTCGGCAGGAATATCTGTCGCATACCGGGTCAGCGGCGGCTCGGCTCTGAGGATCGCTGCAATGACATCACTTGCCGTCTCGCCTTCAAACGGCCTGCGGCCAGCGATCATCTCGTAGAGCACCACACCCAAACTCCAGATGTCTGTCCGTGCATCTACCTTTTCTCCACGCGCCTGCTCCGGCGACATGTAGCTGGCAGTGCCCATCACCAGGCCCGCACTAGTCTGAACTCGAGTCTTTGTGGGTGCCTCGGTATCGACCTGGACCACTGGGCCTGCCGTTAGTTTAGCCAGCCCGAAGTCCAGCACTTTCACATAGCCATCACGCCGCCGCACCATGATGTTCTCGGGCTTGATGTCACGGTGCACAATACCTGCTTCATGCGCTACCGCGAGAGCATCGGCGGTCTGAATGGCAATATTCAGGACTGCTGGTAATTTCAGCTGCGTATCCGAGTCGCCCCTGCCTCCCCCGCGCGCAGCCTGGTCGTGAGCACCACCGACACGCTGGCGCAGGGTTTCGCCATCAATGAATTCAGTAGCAATAAAGTGCCGGTCATTTACCTGTCCGATCTCATAGATCGTGATGATGTTAGGATGATTGAGCGCTGAGGCAGCACGCGCCTCCTGTTGAAAGCGACGCACGCGGTCTGTATCCCGAGTGAATTCCGAAGGCAGCAGCTTGAGCGCTACTTTGCGACCAAGGGTTGTGTCCTGAGCTAGAAAGACCTGGCCCATCCCGCCGGAACCCAGTGACGCAATGATTCTGTAGTGGCTGATCTGTTCGCCTACCATCAAGTCAGGTTCGGCGGTGCTTGGTTGACCAGCGAGGCCTCGCGCCTCAACTTCGAAGGCCGGTCTCTCAATAAAGCTTCCCGCCTCCTCGTGAGCAACAAGCAGCCTGTTTACCTGCTGACGCAGCGACTGATCGCCAGCGCAGGCTTTATCAAGAAACGCCGCACGTTCATCAGGCTCGCGGGCGAGCGCCGATTGGAATAGCTTATCGAGTTGTTGCCAGCGTTCAGGCTTCATGACATCGCAAGTTGTTAACTTCCGCTGGTGCTCAGCGAGTTGTAGAGCCAGGCCTTTGCCATGCTCCATTCCCGCATCACGGTGACATCTGAGATATGGAGCGCTTCGGCTGTTTCTTTCACACTTAGGCCGCCGAAGAAACGCATCTCAACCACCTTGCCTTTCCGCGGGTCGATAGCCGTCAATTTCTTCAGTGCCTCATCGATCGCGATCAAATCCGCGGATCTCTCAGCAGAAATGACTGTCGCTTCGTCGAACGAGATCTTGTGGGCATTGCCACCGCGTTTCAGGTAGTGTCGATTGCGCGCGTGATCTACCAGGATGTGCCGCATAAGGGTTGCGGACAGGGCAAAGAACTGGCTGCGGTTCCTAAACGTCACGTGCTTCTGATCAATGAGCTTCAGGTAAGCTTCATTGACCAATGCCGAGGTTTGCAGCGTGTTTCCGGGTCGCTCTCGTTTCATGTAATGATGAGCTAGCCGCCGTAGTTCTCCATGTACAAGGGGCGTCAATGTCTCCAAGGCAGACTGATCCCCATTGCTCCAAGCCACTAATAGCTCGGTTATCTGTGATGTTGGGGAAGGAGAGGTCATGTCTCTTTCTATCGTCCTAATCTCCTGCCGGGCGAATGACTTATCGCCGCAGCGTGCTGTTCGAGACAAACCCCGTGTTTGGGCAAATTATACACCCCCTCGGATACCGAAAGAGAAGGGGTTTTGCCAAATTCATGGTGGGCTGAGCAATGGTAGCCCTCCTGATAGGTTTTCATTCCGCTTCCCGCTTATAGAAGTGAGGAGAGCCAGCTTGGTTTCATTCAATCGGTGGCCAAACGCTCAGGAGAGGGTACCGATTGAGGTCGTGTAAGGCTCCTCGCAACAGATTGTGGTGGGAAGCAACCTGGTCGGTGACCACGTCCACCCAAGTAAAATGCGGTCCTCCGGTGAGCTTCCACCGCGGCCCCTAAAAGAAGAGCTCAAAAGGAGATGTTATGCGAATTCAAACTTTGAAAAGACTGGTCATGCTGAGCGTTCTGGGGGCACTCACAGCCATTTCAGCGAACGCACAGGTTGACTATCAGTTTCGAGTGACTATACCTTTCAATTTTTCCGTTGGCAGCAAGACGCTCCCAGCCGGTAAGTACAAGGTGGGACGGATCTGGCAATCGGGCGCAGTAGTACTACACGAAACCTTCGGCAAAAATCGCGTCGTTGCTCTGGCCCAAAACGTCGAAAAGCTGGACATACAGAAGCAATCAAAGGTGGTCTTTCGGCGTTACGGAGATCAATACTTTCTTGCTGAGGTCTGGAATTCCAGCTGGGGGAGCGGCCGCGAGTTGCTAAAGTCGCATAAAGAGCGCTCGCTCGCCCGGCAGCTTGCAAAGCACGGCGGGGCCCCCGAAAGGGTTGCTGTAGTGACGACAAATGGTAACGAGTCCGGTAAGGTTCTGCGCGTCAAGTTGCGAGACAATCAGAGGTAATGGTCACTATCACTGAGACACGCAAATCATAACAGTCCTAAACGCCACCCTTAAGGCCCGAGCGCGTCCTCCTCCCGACGATCTCGGGCACCTTCTGATTGAGCTTCTTGGTTGTTCGGCAGGGGAAATGACCTTGAAAGATGAGGAGAAGATGAGGGGGTTACGTGCCGGTGCCAAGCCAGACGTAGCCTGCTTTGACGGCTGAAACGTCGGTAAATACTGCTTGGTAATGAGTATTAGAATGAGTTAGGTAGCTTTGAACCGGACTTAAAATCCCTTGGAATAATCCTGTGTGGTTTTTCTCGCTCGAATCAAATCTGAGCCTTGGGCGAAATCGACAGAGAGTTTAGACGTTCGTTCCTTGCCAGACTCTTGCCAGACTTCATGAAGAATATATAGCGCATGAGGCACATAAAGCATTCGATTGGGTGCAGTCCGCTCTGGTTCTACTGGGTTATGCGGTCTATGATGAAACTCAGTAGCGGTGGTTATTGATTCATAACCCCAAGGTCGGCAGGCCGCTATGTGTAAGCGGTCAAAAAAGTGGTCAACGAAAAATCCACAAGTCTGTAAACAAAAGGAAAGGGAAGCCGGTTGGGATTCCGCTTCCCGTTTCCATGCACACCGTGGCGATCAAATCAACTACTTACGCTCCCAAGTTTCGATCCGCTATTGCATAACCAGTCGCCCGGCGACGGTTTTCACTTTGAGCCAGTCACGCGACCGCCTAAAGGCATATACGCTATCCTTGCGCTTCATCATCATGCCCTCAAGCTTTAGCGCCTCGATCTGCTCAAATAGCGGCTCGCCTCGGTCAGCGATGTGATCGGTAAACCTCACCCTGCCCGTGTTGCGCTTCGGTAGAATTTTCTTGAGTGCTTTCTTGCGAGCAAGTAGAGGGCATTGTGTCAGGTTGAAACCGTCGAGGTAGAGCAAATCGAATGCGTGTAAACTATCGAGCACGGCCTGCCTTTGCGAAACTGTAGCCGGTCGAAACACGGCATCCCTTGCTCATCTAATGCCACGATCTCGCCGTCGAGGATCGCCCGGCGGGGCCTTGACTGACTTCGCCACGTCGCGCAACTCAGGGAAGCGTTCATTAAGAGAGTTACCCTTGCGTGAAATAAACCGCGCCTGACCGTCTCGAATGAAGCACAGTGCCCGTCAGCCATCCCACCGCAGCGGCGGATAGTTAGGCGAGGGTGGTTTGTGACGCTATTGTGACGGGAATTTAGATAAGTGGATCGGTAAGCGGTGAAGTTTTATATAGAATTATCAAAAACCCGTGAAAAACCGCTGTGGCTGCAACCTGTTTTCGTCAAAAGGGTTAAAAATTTACGCGGGTTCGGATTATGAATCCCACGCTCTGACCAGCTGAGCTACCCCGCCACAAGTGTGCATTATACGGACGGCAAAGAGCGAAGAGCAAAGAGCTAAGGGGAAAGAGCGAAGAGCAAAGGCGATTTCGAATTGCGGATTGCGGATTGCGGATTCAAAAACACTCGGAGATATCCCTGCCCTTATGTCATTAACCAACTAGACCACTCAGTGAGAACTTGAGGTTATCTGCTCAAGAAGTGCCGGTTTGTGTTAGAGTCGGCTAAGGCTCGGCCCGAGCCGGTCAGAGCCTCCAGATTCGGCTTCTAACGTTTGCAACGTGCTCCGGTTCCTGGATCTCACCACTATAGTTTCGACGCGGTCCGGTTTTCTAAATCCGCCAGCCAGCTTATTGATTTCAACGTGCTCCGGTTTCCCGGATCACCCGCTTATTGATTTCAAGGCGGTCCGGCTTCCTGGATCTCGCCTCTATTGGTTTCGACTTGCTACGGTTTCCTAGATTTAGCGCCACGCTCTTGTGCTTCCTTGGTTCGGTCACCGTTCTTGCTCAGCGGTCTGAGGCTTCGGTCTCAACCTCTCCTCAGAGGCCTGAGCTCATTGTGCAATCAGGTCATCTCTCAGTCGAATCTGTCAGCTTCAGCAGTGATGGCAAATTAATCGCAAGTGCCGGTGGCGGAGCGATCAATCTATGGGACGTATCCACTGGTTCAGAGCTACGGACCTTCAGAGGACATGATTTGGACGTGTTCAGCGTGGCGTTCAGTCCTGATGGCAAGACTCTCGCAAGCGGAAGCCGTGACGCGCCAGTGAAGCTTTGGGACATAGCAACTGGTCTCGAATTACGTAGTTTTGAAGGACACGAGAATACGGTGAGGTCTGTAGCCTTTAGCCCTGATGGCAAGATCGTGGCCAGCGGAAGTTTCGACAAGCAGGTCAAGCTCTGGGACATCACCAACGGCAAAGAACTGCGAACATTTAACGGCCACACAGAAACAGTCCATGCAGTAGCCTTTAGCCCCGACGGCAAGACGCTGGCGAGTGGATGGAAGCGCTGATGAAACCATCAAGTTGTGGGACGTCGCTACGGGTAAGTTACTGCAAACGTTGCAGGCCTTAACGACGGTGAGAACCCTCACGTTCAGCAACGACGGGAGGATGTTAGGAGTGGGGTTTTTACTACCGAAGTTCGACTCCTTGATATCGGGCAGAAAGGCATATTCTCAGCATCGGGAGAAACCGAAGGCTCTTATGCTGTAGCGTTCGCAGCAGACAAAAGAATCATGGCCAGTACTGGCTACAAGACACTGGCCCTTTGGGATACGCAGACGGGTAAGCAGATTCGGACCCTCAAGGTGGACGCGGGCTCGCCCAGGTCAGTTGTATTTAGCCCCGACGGAAGAACGCTAGCCAGCGGCGGTCCTGATGGGGCAATCAGGCTCTGGGACGTTTCCTCAGGCCAACAACTGCGTTCGTTGTCAGGACATGCTCAGATGCCCGGGCTCGTATCTTTGAGCTTTGACGGCAAAGCGGCGCTCAGCTTCAATCAAAGTGAAACCACTCCCAGGCTGTGGGATCTCGCAAACAGTGGAGGGCTCCGATTGCTCAAGGGGCACGCGAATAAGGTCTATGACGCGATGTTTAGCCCCGACGGTAAGGTGATCGCTACTGGAAGCGACGATCGTACGATCCGGCTGTGGGATGCCGGCACGGGCAGAGAACTACGCGTACTCAAGGGACATACAAGCGAGATTCGCGTTGTAGCTTTCAGCGCTGATAATAAGACCCTCGCCAGCGCGAGTGTGGATGGCACGGTCAAGCTGTGGAGTGTCGCGACAGGCGCTGAATTGCATACGTTAGCCGGTCATTCGGGGGTCGTGAACTCCATAGTTTTTGATCACGACGGAAAGTTGCTGGCGACTGCCAGCAGCGATAAGAGTGTAAGAGTTTGGGAGGTTCAAACCGGAAAAGAGCTGCGAACATTGACCGGCCACTCCGAAGAGGTAACCAAAGTAGTCTTTAGCCCCGACGGGAAAACGCTGGCAAGTTCGGACTTTAGCGATAAGAAGCTTTGGGACGTTTCCACTGGCAAGGAATTGCACGACATCCGTATGGACGGAGGATCAATCTATCTGGCATTCAGCGGAGATGGTAAGAATCTCCTAATTGTCACACTGTGCGCAATCAAACTATGGAACGTTGCTACCGGACAGCTCTTCAAGTCCTTGGAAGAATATCCCCATTGTAATGGATACTTCTTTTTTTCAATCCTGAGCACCGACGGCAAAACCTTAGCAAGTGGCGGCCGCGACAAGAATATAGAGCTGTGGGACATCTCAAATGGAACACAACTGGGTATTCTCCAAGGGCACGGCGATGATGTTGGTTCAGCCGCCTTCAGTAGTGATGGAAAGACATTGCTGAGCTCAAGTGCTGATAAGACGATCAAGTGGTGGGACGTATCAACAAAGAGAGAGCTGGCTAGTCTGGTTGCCATTGACGGCGAGGATTGGCTTGCCATTACGGCCGATGGCGTGTTTGATGGTTCGCCTGCAGCGTGGAGCAAAATCCTGTGGCGCTTTTCGCCGAATCTTTACGATGTCGCTCCTGTCGAAATATTCTTCAACGAATTCTACTATCCCGGCTTGCTGGCAGAGATCTCCGCAGGGAAACGTCTAAAGCCGCCTCAAGACATTTCAAGCAAGGACCGCCGCCAACCTCACTTGATGCTTTCTGTGTCAACGGGCGAAGAGATTCCGACGACCGGCATCTCTGCGCGCAAGGTTAGGGTCAAGATCGAAGTCGCCGATGCTCCAGCAGGTGCGCAGGATGTCCGACTCTTTCGTAACGGCTCGCTCGTGAGGGTTTGGCGGGGTGATGTGCTAAAAGGGCAGACCACTGCCACAGTAGAAGCAACAGTTCCCATTGTCGCCGGAGAGAATCGTTTCACTGCGTATGCATTCAATCGCGACAACATCAAGAGTGCCGACACCGAGCTTACGATCACGGGCGCAGCGGGACTGAGGCAGTCGGGCGTAGCATACATTCTGGCAATTGGGATCAACGAATATGCAAACGCCGAGTACAACCTGCGCTACGCTGTTGCCGATGCTCGGGATTTCGCGGCAGAAATGCAGATTCAACAGAGGAGACTTGGCATTTACCGCGATATCAAAATCATCTCGCTGTTTGATAAAGCTGCCACCAGAGCCAATATTATTGAATCACTTATCACGCTTGCCGGTCAGGTTCAGCCCGAAGATATAGTGATCTTATTTTTCGCGGGACACGGCACGGCGCAGCAGAATCGCTTCTATCTGATCCCGCATGACCTTAGCTATGTTGGTGCGCGCATGGCATTGGACCAGCGTCGCCTCCAAGTCGTCTTGAACCACAGTATTTCCGATCGCGACCTGGAAGCGGCTTTCGAAGGTTTGGACGCAGGTCAGCTGCTGCTAGTCATCGATGCCTGGGCAGACAGTTGGAACTGGTAATAAAGTTTGCTGACACTGATGCAGGTGCGCTGCGTAGTGTCCAGCGGCCGAGAGTTTTCTATCGGCGCGAGGCCGACGCACATCCGGTTGTTGTTGCTCGACCTTAAGCTCCAAGCTTGGCCAAACAGATATCGTTCAATCTCCTTGGTTTCTGCACTTGGTGAAAAAGACCTGTTGCATTGCTAACTTAAAGTTTAAACTAACCTTCAATTTATAGATTAAACAATCAATCACCTCTCTCCACCCCTAAAGATCATTTCCGGAATACGACAGGTTAAACGACTTATTACACAGGGGAAAATCCGGGACGATGTTCTTAAGTAATGCAAACGAAAGCGCGGGCCAGTTGACGAAGGACGGATCCTTGATCTTCACACGATACAGTTTTCCTTCGTCATCAACCATGATCCAGTGGATGATGGCGCCGCGCCAGCCCTCTACGATGCCGAACGCAGGTTCAAAAGCCGGCAACGGCCCCAGTGGCGCGGCAAGTGGTCCAGGAGCCAGGCGCTTGAACGCCTGCCGGATCAGGGCTACGGACTGCGCTGCCTCATCCACTCTCATCATAGTCCGCGCGTAGACATCCCCGCTTTCCCGGACCGGCACTTGAAAGTCGAGCTCGTCGTAGGTCGCAAATGGGTGATCTCGGCGAATGTCTATGTCCACTCCCGAGGCGCGCGCGACATAGCCGAGCGTACCGTGATCGACTGCGGTCTGCTTCGTCAGACAGCCCGTGCCCTCAAGCCGGTCTATCAAGATCGTGTTCTTCAAACTGATGTCAACGACCTCATTGAAGTCACTCAGAATTGAATAGAGTTCGGCCGGGAGATCGAGTCCATCCGGCAAATCAAAACGGACACCGCCGGGGACGACTCCACCACGCAGGAGGCGATTGCCAGTCAGGAGTTTGTTCAAGCGCAGCAGCCGCTCGCGCAGACGGGAGCAGTGCGCGTGTGCGATCGCGAAACCGGTGTCGTTGGCAATCGCTCCGAAGTCAGCAATGTGATTGTAGAGCCGCTCCATCTCGAGCAGGATGACCCGGAGATAACGGGCGCGGCTGGGAACTTCCGTTCCGCTAAGGGATTCAAGGGCCTGGCAGTAGGCGAGAGAATGGCCAATTGTTGTGTCGCCCGAGATGCGTTCGGCCAGCTCCACACCATCGCCCGGTAAGCGTCCTTCGAACAGTTTCTCCGTTCCCTTGTGCGTAAAGTAAAGGCGGATCTTGAGGTCGATGACGGTCTCGCCGATCACGCTGAAGCGAAAGTGGCCTGGCTCGATGACGCCGGCATGCACGGGCCCGACAGGAATTTCGTAGACACCCTCGCCGCCGACTGGCTTGAACGGGAACGGCGTGCCATCGTCCTCAAAGTGTTCCGGCGGCACGGCGTCCTTGCGCAGCGGAAAATAATCTTTGGGCCAGAACGCATGCCGCACCAGAGGTCTCGGGTCCGGATGACCGATCGCTTGAATACCGAATAAGTCTTGGATCTCACGTTCGAAACGAGACGCCGGATAGTAGAAGGTTGCCAGGGAGATAATGGGCTCTTCCGGCGCGAGTTCTTCAGTGGCATGTAGGAACCAGTTCTCCCGAGCGTTTGCGAAAAGATAATGCATTTCGAAAACGCCCTTATCGGCTCGGCGGTCGTTGGCGACCATTAGGATTAGTTCAGCGTGGAACTGGGCGCGCAGCAGGCCGGCGAGCCTGGGCGCAGCGCCGCGCTCAATTTGGCAATGGAGTTCGTTGCCGCGAGTGATGAGAATTTTGTGAACGCGGCGATCGAGGTTTCGCGCGATGGCGCTCTGCAACTGAGATAGGTCACTCATTTGGAAACGATCTCCATGATCTGGTTGAGTAACGCTGCTAGCGGAGCGGGCAAAATCAGGCCAAGCACGACGAGCACGGACAGTGGGATGAGCAGCGGCATCATCCAACCCCAGCCATCTACCTCGCCAACACTGACATCCACGGGCACAGGGCCGTAGAGCATTTTGTTCAGCTGGCTGATAAAGGAAACGAAGGCGACGGCCAACAGCGCGAGTGCCGTTCCCATCAGCCAGTGGTGCTGCGTGGAAAAACCGGCACGAAAGAGGGCAAACTCCGAAATGAAAATTCCGAAAGGAGGAAGTCCAATAAGCGCTAACGTTCCCGCAGCAAACAGCCCCCCACTCCACGGCATCACCCGGAGCATCCCGCGCACATCTTTAATCAGCGGCGAGAGGTACTTTGCCTCGATCCCTCGAACCAGGAAAAACATCATCGACTTGGCAGCCGTGTGGTTTACGAGGTGTAGTAAGGCGGCAAATACTCCAAGTGGCCCAAGGCCCAGCCCCAGACAAATCAGGCCGGCGTGCTCAACGCTCGAATAAGCCAGCATCCTTTTATAGTTCCGCACCAGCACGAGGCTGAGTGAGCCAATTAGGATTGAGAGCAGACCGACCGCGAGCAGAAGGTTACTGGCGAAGTGACCGCCAACGCACGCATCGACAACCATCTTCCAGCGAAGAATCGCATAGATCGCCACCGCAAAAAGCGCGGAAGACATCAGTGCCCCAAGCGATGAGGGTGATTCGCCGTAGGCGTCTGGTTTCCAGGTATGCATGGGAGCGATGCCGGCTTTCGTACCGTAGCCGACGAGGATGAAGACGAACGAAATTCGCATGACCTCAGGGTGCAGCAAGGGAGCCGTTGCTCGCAGCACCGGCCAGTTCATTGCGTTCTCAACTCGGCCAGAGAGCGCCACGAAGTCGAAATAACTCAAGACAGTTCCAGTGAAGGCCAGGGCAATGCCGACCGAGCCGATCAGAATATACTTCCACGAAGCTTCCACCGACTCTTTCGTAAGTCTGAGCGGGATAATCAGGGCAGAGAAGACTGTTGTCGCCTCGATAGCGACCCACATGATACCCACGCTGTTGGCAGCCACGGCTAGGAGCATTGAAGCTATAAACAGGTTGATGAAGATGTGATAACGGCGGAGTTGGGATTGATCGTAACGCGTCTGGCGGCCCAATCCAGGGCTGAAGAACAGCGTGAGCGTTGCGACTCCAGTGACCAGGAGCATGAGTAGCGCCGAGAGGCCGTCCGCCCGGAGAAACTCCCCAGGCCCGAAAACTGAGACGGCAGTTCCAGTTACTGCATGGCCAGCGAAGTTGAATGCCGCCGCGAAGGCTACAAGCGAGACGAGTGCGTTTGTCCAGGAGACCCACGAGCGGAAAGGACGCACGAGGATCGCAAGTAGCGCACTGAGCAGCGACGGTAGTAGTAGGAGAAGAAAGTTCATGTAGGGTGCTAGTGTTTCAGTTGACTCAGTTGCTCTACGTCCATCGATTCGAAGGTTCCGTGGATGTTGTAAACGAAGACCTGCATCGCCAGAAAGCCCATCAACACGTCGAGAAAGACGCCAAGTTCGATAATCAGCGGAATACCGTAGGTGCCCAGCATGGCGAGGAGGGCAATTCCGTTTTCAAGCACCAGGAAGCCGACCACCTGCGTGAGCGCCTTTCGTCGAGTGACGACGACGAGGAGGCCGACGAAGATCAGCCCCATCGCCAGTGGCAGCGCGCTGCGCGTCGGGAGCCTGCTCACTGCCACCAACGGGCGCGTCACGGCGTAGGCCAGCAACACGAGTAGCCCAGACATGATCAGCGAAGTCGCGATGTTGACGTAGGGCTGCGACTCACGCTCGGCGCCCACCCGCTGCTCCAGGCGGCGGAGGTATCTGGGAATGAAGATCACCTTTAACACAAAGAAGAAGACACCCATCGCGTAGAGTTCTGGGTCGTGTCCGAAGTAGCCGACCATAAAGAACATAGCCGCGAGCACAAGCGACTGCCACTTAAAAGCTTGCACGTAAGAGGCAAGACTGCGCCTCCAAAGCAAAGCAATCCCTGCGAGCAACGCGAGGCTCGAACCGAGCGCGGAGAGTTGGGCGAAAAGGTTACTGTCCACAGCGACTACCTCAACAGGAAGGACGATGTTACGGCCAGAAGCGCCAGCACGAATGAAACGGCTAGCAGTTCTGGCACACGAAAAAGCCTTAGCTTGGCGATGCGTGTTTCCAGCAAGGCCACCAGCAGACCCAGCGCCGCAAGTTTGGAGATGAGGACGATTACTGCGAGGCCGAGGGCAGCCGGGGTAAGCGACGTGGCCACACCCCAGGGTGTAAACATATTGACGAGCAGTGAGAAGAAGATAAGCAGACGCAAGCCGGCGGCCCATTCGATGAGCGCCAGGTATCGCCCTGAATACTCGAGAGTCATTGCCTCGTGAATCATCGTTAGCTCCAGGTGTGTGGAGGGGTTGTCTACAGGCAGTCGTCCCGTTTCAGCAAGCATGACTATAAACAGCGCGGCGAAACCTAAGAGATGGCCGGGACTAATTGCAGCTCCGGGGTGCGCTAGCGTCTGCTCCACAATTCGGCCGAGGTTAGTTGAACCGGCTCCGAGGGCGAGCCCAAAGATTGAGAGTGCTATTGTCGGTTCGGCAATGGCGGCGACCGTCATTTCGCGGCTCGCCCCCATGCCGCCAAAGGCTGTGCCTGGATCGAGGCCTGCCAGTGCGAGAAAAAAAGTACCGAGCAACAGCAAGTAGACGACCAGTAGTAGATCACCTATGCGATCGAACGGAAGCGGTGCGGCGACAAGAGGGATAAGAAGCGTAACCGCGAGCGTGCTGGAGAAAACCAGATAGGGCGTAAAGCGGAAGAGCCACGAAGCATTGTTTGAGATGATTACTTCTTTGAGAAACAACTTTCGCAGATCGTAGTAGGGTAGCAAGGGCGGCGCCCCGCGACGCCCTTGCAGCCGCGCTTTCCACCAACGCACAAATCCCACCAGGCCGGGAGCCAAGGCGAGCGCCACCAGGGCCTGACCTATCTCAAGAAAGTAACCGCTCATTTCTACGACCACCTTGCGATCAATAGGAGTATCAATAGTGCGACGGTCACGTAGACGAGGTACATGTGCACGGATCCGGATTGCATTCGTCGCACGGTCGCGGCGGAAAGCCGAATGAACCACAGCAGTGGTCCATACAACGCCTTCTCGAACCAGGGTGTGATCTCGCTCCGATACTCGATCGACTGAACGAAGTATTTCGAATCCGGATGAAAGTCTATGCTCAGTTCCTTGGTCGGGCGGTAGAGTTCTGCGAATACTCGTCGCAACGGTTCGGCAAAGGCCGTAGCTGTGTATTCCATCCTCGGAGTCTGGCCCACCCGGCCGCAGCCCCACGAGTCACCCACGCGCAAGCGCCAGTTCGCTCTGAAAAGCAGCATCACCAGTGGTACGAGACCCAAGACCGCGAGTAGGCCGAGCGCGACAAGAGTGGGTGACATGATGGCAAAATTACTGGGAGTAACCAGGTATAGGTTGAATGAAAAGACTGCATGAGTGTCCGGCAGGCCACCAAGTCCTACCAGTACGCGTCCGAGCGCCGGCACCACAACGAATGGCGCAAGTCCCAGAGCGATGCAGGCGAGCGCCAGCAAGGCCATCCCTGCGAGCATCGGACGTGGTGACTCATGTGCGTGCTCGGCCTCGGGCGAACGCGGGATGGCGAGGAACGTGATACCGAATGCTTTAACGAAGCAGGCCGCCGCCAGTCCGCTCGTCAAGGCGAGCATCCCGACGGCAATAGGCATCACGATCGCCACTTCGGGGGTCGGAATATTGGAGCCGCCGAGCAGAGATTGAAAGACCAACCATTCTGATGCGAACCCATTCAGAGGAGGGAGTGCTGATATGGCGGCTGCCCCGACAAGGAAAAAGAGAGCTGTCCAGGGCATGATTTTAATGAGCCCGCCCATCTCCTCCATGTTCCGCGTGCGCGTCGCGTGAAGTACGGAACCAGCACCCAGAAACAGCAGGCCCTTGAAGCTCGCATGGTTGATTGTGTGATAAAGGCCGCTGATGAAACCCAGCGCGGCCAGCGTCATTAGTCCGTAACTGTGAAAGATCAACCCAGCGCCCATTCCCATTAGGATGATGCCGATGTTTTCTACCGAGTGATAAGCCAGCAGGCGTTTGAGGTCGTGCTCCATCAGTGCGTAAAGCACTCCGAGCAATGCCGACACCGCGCCCGCGCCGAGCACAACGCCGCCCCACCAGGCTGGCCCTCCTCCCATTATGTCGAGAAGTATCCGTAGCAGTCCGTAAATCCCCATCTTGATTACCACGCCGGATAGGATCGCCGAGACGTGGCTTGGCGCCACGGGATGGGCCATCGGCAGCCATACATGTAGAGGGATGATTCCGCTTTTGGCGCCAAAGCCAAAGAGGGCGAGCAAGAAGACTGCGTTTCGCGCGGCTGGCGAAAGCAACGCCGAGCCCGCACGCATGGACGCGAATGAAGTTGTCAGATCGGTGCTGGAAAGGAGCAGAAACATTGCTATCAGCGCCGCGAATCCGGCGTGTGTCATCGCGAGATACCACACACCTGCGCGTACCGTACCGCGTTGGTCATGCTCGGTTACGACCAGCCAGTAAGCGGTGAGCGACATCGCTTCCCAGAGAACGAGAAAGGTTAGAGCATTGTCGGCCATGACCTGGAAGGTCAGCGTCAACAGCAACAGGTTTAACATCACTCCCAAAGTACGGAGTGAATAACGCCCCGCATACTGGGCCGAATATCCAAAGCCGTAAATCGAAGCGGCACAACCGACCAGACCGACCACGACGAGGAAGAACGCGCCCATTCCGTCGAGTCGGAGAGCGACACCAGTGAGAGGAAGAAACCGCGTCGAAGCCAATGCGAACGGAATCCCAGAAGTGATGACGACAACTCCCAGCGCCAACCCAGCGATCGAACCAACTGCCGCGCCCGCAGCCACAAGTCCGCGTCCAATCGCGCTACGTCCGCTAAAGAGCGCGGCGAGCATGCCCAGGACGTACGCCGAGACCGTGACTATAAATAGAGTCAGCATGCTTCAGTAAAGTAGACGGTCATTGCTTTACTCGATTGATAAAAGACGCGTCTCACTTTGCAGGGAGCCGGTTGATTGCAGACAGGATGCCCTGCAGGATGTCGACCGGCTCTGGTGGGCAACCGGGCACAAACACGTTGACGGGGATCACTTGGTCAACGCCGCCGACCACGGCATAACTGTCCTTGAACACGCCGCAGGTGTTGGCGCAATCACCGATCGCTATCACAATTTTTGGATTGGGAGTGGCCTCGTAAGTGCGCCTGAGTGGTTCGGCCATGTTGCGGGTTACCGGACCGGTAACGAGCAAGCAATCAGCGTGGCGCGGCGAAGCGACGAAATGCAGTCCGAACCTTTCCATATCGTAGTAAGGGTTAGCGAGCGCGCTGATCTCCAACTCGCAGCCATTGCAGGAGCCGGCATCAACCTCACGAATGTGAAGCGATCGACCAAAAAGTCGGCGGGCGCGCTCGTCTATTTGCCGCACGATAATTGCGATGTCGGCCTCCACATTGAGAGGCTCCGTCACCACAGGCGTTCGCCAAAGTTTTGCGAAAAGTGACATCCTGAAATTAGTCTGGCTCCTTACTTACAAGAGTATTGCCGGAATGCTCCGCGAGGCTGACCGTTTCTCCACAGGCCGCCGTCAGGCAGCGGCACTTGATCTGATCAGAGGAAAGTTCGTACAAGTAATTCGTAGTGATCTCTTCGCCAGGAGCTATCTCTCTGAGCGCATGGAGAAAGATCCGCCCCTCTGAAACGCGCACGTATGAGTTCGGCTCGCACGAGTGATTGACGTACTGCGTGCCGTTGCCGCCCCGGTTCCCGTCAATCGCCCATTCACCGTCAACATCACAGATATGTTGTTTCCGAGAGGCGCGACGTCTGCGCTCAGCCTCCGCCAAAGAGATTCTCTCTCCCACGTACTCGGCGATCTGTTGGTTCTGGCGGAAGGGAATTGTGGCGAAACATCCCTTTCCGTGGATTTTGGATCTTGCTACTGTGAGTCCAAACGCGAGTCTCGAATTCATCGCGCTAAGGCTTCTCGTAGTAAAGGAAGGTTATGCAGTTCGCGCAGTTAATGAACTCGCCAGCCTTGGCCTTTTGAAGCCGCGCGCTGGCCACCGTCATGTTGCACGCCGAACAGCGCCCATCCCGAATAGCGGCGAAGGCGCTGGTAGTGCGCTCGCGCTGCGACCGCGCAAGCAGCCGCTTCAAAAGCGGTTCACTTTGAGGGTGAGTGCGGAGTAGCCGCTCGCATAAAATTTTCACCTGCCTGTCGGTGTTCGTGCCTGAAGTCACTTTAGCAACGTGTTTCACGGCGCTTTTATTGTCTTGTAGTGTAGACATTTCCATCGTTTCGGTTTCCTTGTGGCTTACGGCCGAGACCCCTCTACTCTTTTTCGTCCAGCTTCCCTTGCGCTTGCGCCCGGAGTGGGTGCGTGAATCTCTTCCAGCATGCTTCTCACACCAGTCAGGTGGTGACTGAAGATCTCCTTGGCGGCATCGAGCAGCTTGAAGATGCTCTTATCGCTTACCGAGTAGTAGACGTTGGGACCGTCTTTGCGAGTCATCACGATATTCCTGTTCCGCAGCACAGCAAGCTGCTGCGAAGCGTTTGCGGGTTCTACATCAAACCGCTGACTGATCTCGTTGACCGTCAGCTCACCTTCCCGCAGAGCATCGAGAATAGATATTCTCAATGGATGGGCCAATGCTTTGAAGAACTCCGCTTTGAAGTTGCTAAGTTGTTGTCTCATCCGGACTTTCCAATCATTTGGTCATTTCTAACAGAGAGCAAAGGGCCAAGAGCAAAGGGCCCAAGAGCAGGGCAAAGAGCAAAGGGCAAAGAGCAAAGGGCCCAAGAGCAAAGTGTAGATTGGAGGGTAACGGTGGTCGGCCTACCTTAAATGCAGTCACCGGAATAGGATTAGGTAGTCGCATAGTTGCAGGATTGCACATTCGCAATCTTATGCATATGTTAGGATTCGAGGTCACGGCTTGTCAACTGGCAAAGGGGAAGGGCAAAGGGGAAAGGGGAAGAAATTTCGGATTGCGGATTGCGGATTGGGGATTGGGAATTGCGGATTGCGGATTGCTGATTGGGGATTCTGTTTTGGATTGGGGATGGGAATGGCGGATTGGATTGGGGATGTGACAGAATCGTGCCGCCATGTGCAAAAATCGGTGCACCGAAGTCCAGTTCTGGTCTCAGTCGGTGCTGCCTTTCAAAGAGGACAAAGCGTTCGCATTAGTGGGTTCGAGGTCTGGCAGATTGGCGTCGATGGCGTCATCGCGAGTCGCGAGACTACTTCGCAGTCGGACTATCAGAATCAGCTTCAACAAGGGATGACCACAAAGAGCGTCATCTGACCATCCCGTCGACGTCGAGAAATCGTCGTCGCGCGGTTTCAATGACCAGGGAGGAACAAACATGGAAAGCAAAGTAGTTGGGTCCATATCGGGGCTTTGGAGGTTCCCGGTCAAATCCATGAAGGGGGAGCAACTCTCAGTGGCAGAACTCACACCACGGGGTCTCGTGGGTGACCGTGGATACGCGCTCATCGAAGCAGATACAGGCAAGGTCGTGAGTGCAAAAAGCGTGAAATTGTTTCCAGATATGTTTGGTTGCCGGGCGGCTTTTGTCAAGCCACCACAATTGGGGCGTGAGCTGCCGCCAGTGCGCATCGACCTGCCGAGCGGCACCTCGGTGACCAGTGACTCGAATGACGTCGATCGCATCCTATCAGCCTACTTTCGCAGAGACGTGACGCTGGCCAGGGCTGCGCCGGACGATTTCACAATCGACATGTATCACCCTGATCTTGGGGATCTGGATCCTGCCGGTCACCGAAACACAGTCAGGGAACAAAAGCTCGGCTCCGCCTTCTTCGCCGAGGCCGGCCTTGACTCCCCCGTTCCTGTGGGCTCGTTCTTCGATCTGTTTCCGGTTACCGTTCTATCGACGTCTACACTCGAGCGGTTAGGTGAACTTCAGCCGCAGAGCCGCTTTGACCAGCGTCGCTTCCGGATGAATGTGATCATCGGCGCTACCGAAGCTGGATTCGTCGAGAACGACTGGGTAGGCCGCGAGTTGATGATAGGCGATGAGGTACGACTCAAAGTAGCGCTGCCAGACTCGAGATGTGTGATGACCACGTTGGCCCAGGACGAACTCCCCAAAGACACAGAGATCCTCAGGACGCTCGCTCGGCACAACAGGCTTCAAGTTGGCGATGCCGGTCAGTTTCCCTGTGCGGGTGTGTACGCCGTCGTCGAAGCCCCGGGGATTATGCGAAGACGTGACGCCGTGGCGCTTATTTAAACGTTAAGGGCGAAGGGGAAAGGGGGAAGAGCAAAGGGCGAAGGGCAAAGGGCGAAGGGGAAAGGGGGAAGAGCAAAGGGCGAAGGGCAAAGGGCAAAGGGGGAAGGGGGAAGAGCAAAGGGCGAAGGGCAAAGGGCGAAGGGCGAAGAGATTGCGGATTGGGGATTGGGGATTGCGGATTGGGGGAACTTTGGATCAGAACTCCAGGCAGGTGCGGAGCCGTTGCTTCTCAGCCTTTTGATAGACGTGCTCCGCCGCAGGCTAGATCCTCGATGGCCAGGCGAAGAGATTTGAAGATTGTGATTTCGTCGGATGTTTTGCGGCCCGGCTTCAGCCCCTTCAGAACTTCACCAATCTCTCCAACAAATGCTCCGACCTGATGGGCCTTCCGCTGCGCCTAATAAATAGTCGCCGTCTTCGTTCAGTGCCGATTGCCGGCTGATGTGATTGCCACTGACCGGGTCACATGTCTATTGTCTACGCGGGAATGCTCAATTCGACGTTGATTTGCGCCGCTGTCCTTTAAAGCTGGTTCATTTTCGATTTAAGCGTGGCAGGCACTGAGATGAAACACCAGACTTGTATTCTTCTTGCGCTCCTGCTACTTGCCCTGCCCATCAGTACGCGCGCGCAGCAAACGTCAACCTCACAAACAAGCGCAGCCGACCGAGTGTTGTCCGATGAATCATTTAACCAAGGCATTGATGCGATGTACAACCTTGATTTTGAAGAGGCGGGCAAGCGCTTTGAAGAAGTGAGACAAAGATTTCCGGACCATCCAGCAGGCCCGTACTATCTCGCCGCCAATCTGTTCTTGCGAACTCTAACGAAGCCAAACCGTCTGCTGCCATTGCTCTCAAATCTTTCCGGTTCAAAGACGTTCGGGGGAAACGCCGATGAGAAAGTGGACCCAGACACAGTGCAGCGCTTCAAGTCCTTGATGCGGCAAGCCAGACTCCTGGCGAACGCGCGCCTTCAGCGCAATTCGCGCGAGCCGGAAGCGCTCTATTTTCTCGGCAAGACGCTGGGTTTGAGCGCAGCGTTCAAAGGAACTCTAGAAGGTAGTGTTGTCGGAGCTGTACGCGACGCCTCAAGCGGCGTCGACAAACAGCGGGACTTGCTTAAACTTGATTCTAACTTTCACGACGCGGAATTGAGTATCGGTTTGTATGATTACACTGTGGGCTCCTTGTCCCTGCCAATCAAAGTGCTAGCGGCAATCGTGAACGTGCACGGCTCGAAAAGGCGCGGCCTGGAAACTCTTGAGCGGGTCGGGCGTGAGGGGCGTCTGGAGCGTTACATCTCCAAGCTTATTCTGGTCATACTTTACAAACGCGAGAAGCGATACACGGAGGCTCTGGCGCATGCCCGGGACCTTACTGCCAGATACCCGCGCAGCTACCTCTTTAAACTCGCGGAGGCCGATGCGCTTGTCTTGCAAGCCGCTGCCGACCGGCGAACCAAGCAAATGGCGGCAGCGAGCATGGAGCGCGAGGCGTTCGCGATCTTTGATTCACTGTTGAGTAGCCAGGCCGCGCAAAGGGCTCCGGTACCGCCACTCGAACTCATACATTTCATCTATGCCGAGAATCTTCTCAAAGCCGGACAAGCAGCGCGCGCGGCGCGGGAGTTTCTGGCAGCAGCTTCAGCTCCGAGGGCCGAGGCGCCAATTGTCACAATTGCCCACCTCCGCGGTGCGCAAGCGTTTGACCTTGCTGGCAGAAGACGCGAGGCTTTAGCCGAATACGATATCGTCATGAAGCGACTCAACGTCTATCACTCGCGCGAACGAGCTGCGCGGGGCTTGCGCAAGCCATATAAGGAATAGGAATCATCTGACTGCCCCGTGACGAGGAGGACACGGAAGTGTAGATGCTGGCAAGGGTTAGTTTCAAAACTTGACCCAGGTTCCGATGTTTTGCTTTTGAGCCTTTCGATAGACGTATTCCGCAGCGGCGAGATCCTCTATGGCCAGGCCGAGTGATTCGAAGAGCGTGATTTCGTCGGGTGATTGGCGGCCCGGCTTTGAGCCGGTCAAGACTTCACCAATTTCGGCAACGATATGCTCCGGCCCAATAGCGCCTTCCGCTGCGGCTAACAGGTAGTCACCGGCTTCGTTCAGTGCCGATTCCCTCCGATCAACGTACAGCCTGGCGGCGGCCATTGTTGCAGTGTCGATCTCTCTGGCTGTTGGCGAGAAAGTGCCGACGGCATTGATGTGAGCTCCAGGTGCAATCCACTCTCTTTGTAAAACCGGCTCCTGCGCCGTCGTTGCCGTAACGATCAAATCAGCTCCCCGCAGCGCCTCTTTCACACTCGCTACCGGCTCAATGGGAAACTCAAAGTTTGGCTGGGTGTCATTAGCGAACTTTTGAGCATTTCGAAGCGAGCGGCTTACCACGCGCGCCCTCTTGATCTGACGCACACTGGGGATAGCAACGCACGGGGAGGAGTGCTTCGACTTCGTGTTGGTTGAGCACAAGAATTTTCATGTTAGTGATTTATAACAGTCGGTGGATTTATTAAGAAGCTGTGAAAAATTGCAAGTTGGGAAGAAGAGGGGCAAGGCAGGCTTCTGGTCAGGAAAGAGGCCATTGTCAGTCTGCCGCCGCCCCCGCTCAAGATTCATTGTCACTCATCATTGAATTAACCACTCAGGCTCAAACAGATTGAGGTAAAAAGATTAACGAAAAGTTTTGGTTGACCAGATTAATTCAATGTAACGCGGTTATTAAGATGAGCGGGGGCGGCGGCAGACTGACAGTGGCCTCTTTCCTGACCAGAAGCCTGCCTTGCCCCCTTCCCAACTTGCAATTTTTCAGCTCAGACCCAGGATATGGACCCCTACCCCAAAACGTGACCTGAAAGTTGCTGTTCACACCGAATCGTTGAATGCTGGAACTGCTGTCCATCACCATAATTCACTCATATTCGGCGCAAATTCGATAAAACCTAGGCACCCGGCCTCTCGGAAGTTGAAGCTGCCAGGGTGGCATGCACCTTGCCAAAGTTCAAGGCACGGAGGATTCACAAAATGAAGAAAGTACTCGCAAGTGTTATTTGCCTCGTGGCACTCACAATCACGGCACTGCCGGTCAGCGCGCAGACCCGCTCTCGTTACAACAGTCGCCGGGTCAGCGACACCCGCTACAGCCAGAGCCGGACCGATAGCAGATATGATCGTCGTTATGACCGCAATAGCGTTTACCGCGACGGCCGCTATCGAAACGAAGCTTACCGCGACGATGATTACTATGCCGATCGCTCGGTTTGGGACAAGCATCGCGACAAGATCACGACTGCCGGAGGCGCGGTAGCCGGCGCGGTGATTGGCGGTCTGGTTGGTGGTAAGAAAGGCGCAATCATCGGAGCCCTCGCGGGTGGTGGCGGCGCGGCACTCTACACCTACAAGATCCGCAACAAGGATCGGAGGTA
>Ga0209341_10001227_pt1 | contig 25666 bp, 23 predicted proteins | sample RifCSP13_2_FD_184020 | JGI IMG/M metagenome (GOLD analysis project Ga0209341, IMG submission 184020) | Soil microbial communities from Rifle, Colorado - Rifle CSP2_sed 13_2 (SPAdes) (version 2) | ecosystem: Environmental > Terrestrial > Deep subsurface > Rock core/Sediment | place: Rifle... | reverse complement strand
AGCCGTGGAACGAGAGGCAGTCCTGGTCGCGCTCGACGTCGGCACGAACAAGGTCGTGGCGCTGATCGGTGAGGTGGCGCGCGACGGCGCGGTGACGGTGATCGGCAAGGGGGCGGTGCCGTCCGCCGGCATCAAGAAGGGCGTCGTGGTCAACATCGACCAGACGGTCAACTCGATTGCCGCCGCGCGCGAGGCAGCGGAGCGTTTGTCGGGCTACCGGATCGAGTCGACCATCGTGGGCATCGGCGGCAGCCACGTCGAGTCGCAGAACTCGCGCGGCGCGGTGGCGGTGAGCGGGCCGCGACGCGAGGTCACGCGGGAGGACATCGAACGCGCCACGGAGGTGGCTCGCGCGGTCACGATCCCGTCCAACCGCGAGGTGCTGCACGTCCTGCCGCGCGGCTTCGTCGTCGACGGGCAGGAGGGCGTCAAGGATCCGCTCGGCATGAGCGCCGTGCGGCTGGAGGTCGAGACGCACATCGTCCATGCCGGTGCGACCGCGGTCCAGAACCTGACCAAGTGCGTCGGCCGGGCGGAGATCAAGATCGACGAGCTCGTGGCGGGCGCGCTCGCATCGGCCGACGCGGTGCTGACCGATACCGAGCGCGAGCTGGGTGTTGCGGTCGGCGACTTCGGCGCGGGCACGCTCGACCTGGCGCTGTTCATGGAGGGCTCGCCCTTCCACACCGCGGTGCTGCCGCTGGGCGGCAACAACGTCACTAACGACATCGCCATCGGCCTGAAGACCTCGCTCGCCGCGGCTGAGGACCTGAAGATCCGCGTCGGCACGGCCGATCCCAACGGAGTCGAGAAGGATGAGGAGGTTGACGTGGCCGGCATCGGCGAAGGCGACGCGTCGTCCGCCTCGCGCTACGAGCTGGCGCTGATCATCGAGGCGCGCATGCGCGAGGTGTTCGAAAAGATCGGCGAGCAGATCGAGAAGGCCGGCTCGGGCGGCATGCTGCCCGCCGGCCTCGTGCTGACCGGTGGCGCCGCGCAACTGGCCGGCGCCGCGCGCCTGGGCCGGGAAGTGCTCCAGATGCCTGTCCGCGTGGCCGGTCCATCGGGCGTGTCGGGACTGACGGACCACCTGCTCACGCCCGCCTACTCGACCTCGCTCGGGCTGCTCATGTGGGGCGCCCAGACGGTCCGCGGCCTCGAGCTGCGGTCGTACGAATCAGCGCCCGCGCCGGGGATGATCAACCGCATGCGCGAGTGGGCACGCGGGCTTCTGCCCTAGCCACGTTCGATGCGCGCAGCGCATGAGCCTGTGGCGCCTGTCCTCAACCTTCGGGCGCAGTCGGCTGCCAGGGCCCTTCGATGACCGTCGCCTCCCTGTCGCCGGGCCAGCGCGGCATTGAGATGCAGAGGAACTGGAGCGGTATGTCACCGGTGCAGCGATATTGGAATGCGGTCCCGACGGGAATGTCGATGGAAACGCCTGTTTCCAGAACGACTACCTCTTCACCCGCGCTGTCTCGTCGCCAGATCTGCCCCTCGCCAGCGAGAACGTGCCAGAACTCGCTCACCGTGGCGTGGACGGTCGCCCGATTCACCTGACCTGGCGGGACGGTCGCGTGGATCATGTTGCCGGTCTCGCCTTCCATCAGGTACCGGATTTCTGCCCCTGCAGGGGAGCGGGCGTCGGGCGCAAATGGGAACGCGCGGGTCTGCATGGACAACCTCCGTGTGGGTCCCAGCATTATCCCCAGACGGATACGCTGCGCCGGTGAAGCGAACCCACATCACCGTCCACACCGGGACACGCCGCGGGCTGTTCGAGATCACCCGCGAGTGCGCCGCGTTCGTCGCTGGTGAGGGCGACGGATTGCTGAATGTGTTCGTGCCGCACGCCACGTGCGGCGTCGTGATCATGGAGCTCGGCGCGGGCAGCGACGCGGACCTGATGGAGGCGCTGGACCGCTCGCTGCCGCGCGACGATGGCTGGCGCCACGCCCACGGTTCGCGCGGCCACGGCGCGGACCACGTCCTGCCGCTGCTTGCTCCGCCGAGCATCACCGTGCCGGTGGTCGCGGGCGAGCTGCAGCTGGGCACGTGGCAATCGATCGCCCTGCTTGATCCCAACCCCGACAACCAGACACGGCGGGTGACGCTGACCTTCATCGGCGACTGACCCCTGCGTCGCGCAACGCTCGATGTTGACGACTCGCGGCGACTATCCACATTTCGTCCACAGGCCGCCCAAAATGACGGGCCAAATTGACCCAACGGACGGCCGATGCGCAGGCCTCCAAACGAGGTGGCGCGTCTATACTCGGCCAGCCGGAGGAACCTCGGCGTAAGGCGCCCTCGCCAGGTCGGCCAACTGTCGTATCGCGCTGGGTAGAAGGGGATTAGCTGACATGCCGCTGAGGTCCGACTCGGAGAACTTTGCCCTCATCCGAGTGATCGGTATCGGGGGCGGCGGGTCGAACGCCGTCAACCGCATGATCCGGGCGGAGCTGATGGGCGTCGAGTTCATCGCCGTCAACACGGACGCCCAGGCGTTGCTCCAGTCGGACGCACCGCACAAGATCCGCATCGGCGACAAGATCACCCGCGGCCTTGGTGCCGGCGGCGATCCCGGCATCGGCCAGCGCGCGGCTGAGGAAGACGCCGAGAAGATCTACGAGGCGCTCAAGGACTCGGACATGGTCTTCATCACCGCCGGCATGGGCGGTGGGACGGGATCCGGGGCGGCGCCAATCATCGCCGAGATCGCGCGTGACCTGGGGGCGTTGACCATTGGCGTGGTGACCAAGCCGTTCTCCTTCGAGGGCGCGCGCCGCCGGCTGAATGCCGAGAAGGGCTCTGAGGCACTGCGCGACAAGGTTGACACGTTGATCATCATCCCCAACGACCGGCTCAAGGACGTGGTCAACAAGGACACCTCGATCCTCGAGGCTTTCCGCGTCGTCGACGACGTGCTTCGCCAGGGCGTGCAGGGCATCAGCGACCTGATCACCGTGCCCGGTCTGATCAACCTTGACTTCGCCGACGTGCGCACGGTCATGAAGGACGCCGGATCGGCGTTGATGGGCATCGGCCGCGCCAGTGGCGAGGGTCGTGCCGCCACGGCCGCCCGCGACGCCATCGCGAGCCCGCTGCTGGAGCTCAACATCACCGGCGCCCAGGGCGTGCTGTTCAACATCACCGGCGGCTCGAGCCTGGGCCTGTACGAGGTCGACGAGGCTGCCGAGATCATCAAGGGCACCGCCGACCCGGAGGCGAACATCATCTTCGGCACGGTCATCGACGAGCGCATGGGCGACGAGATCGCGATCACCGTCATCGCCACCGGCTTCGACGCGTCGCGCCGGCGCGAACCGGCGCGGACGCACGCCCAGTCGTCCGAGCTCGCATCGGTGCTCCGCTCCCGCGAGCGTGAGCAGCAGATCGACCAGCGCGTTGCGGCGGCGATCCCCATCTCGACCATTGGCAACGGCGATTCGCTGCCGGCAGCGGCCACGGTTGCGTCACGGTCGTCCGGCTCAGACCTGCGCCGCGGGCCGCAGGCGGAGGTCGAGGATCTCGACATCCCGGCGTTCCTGCGCCGGCGCTCCTGAGCGACTCCGCTCCGCTCGCAGCTCGCATCGAGTCCGTTCGCGCGCAGATTGCGGCGGCATGCGCTCGCGCCGGACGTGATCCCGCGAGCGTGACGCTGCTCGGCGTGACCAAGACAGTCCCGGTCGAACAGATCCGTGCCGCCATTGCGCTGGGCCTGACCGATCTGGGCGAGAACCGCGTCCAGGAAGCAGAGGCGAAGGCTGCCGACTTACCCGCGGTGGCCTGGCACCTGGTGGGCCACCTTCAGTCGAACAAGGCCGGCCGCGCCGTCGAACTGTTCGAACAGATCCACTCGGTTGACTCGATCGACCTGGCGCGCCGTCTCAGTCGCCTCGCAACTGCGGCCGGCCGCACGCCGCTGCCGGTCTACCTGGAGGTCAACGTCGATCGCGATCCACACAAGAGCGGCATGGCCGTTTCCGACCTGGAGCGGGCGCTGCCGGAGCTGGTGACGCTTCCCGGTCTGGAGCTGCGCGGCTTGATGACAGTCGGGCGCCTGGTCTCCAACCCGGAAGACACGCGACCCACTTTCGCCGCGCTGCGCGGTCTGAGTGATCGCATGAGTGCCAGTCAACCGCGCCTCGGATCTGGGCTGTCGATGGGCATGAGCGACGACTTCGAGATCGCGGTGGAGGAGGGGGCGACGGTGGTCCGGATCGGTCGGGCCATCTTCGGCGAACGCCCCTCGCTCTGATCTGACCGAAACCTATACTCGGCCGGACTTGACCGACTTCCTGCGCGTCTTCTTCCAACTGCTGGTGACGGTCCTCTGGCTGATGGTCATCGGCCGGGTGCTGCTGTCATGGATCAACCCGCGCTTCGAGGGCCCCGTCGCCCGTTTCCTGTATGACACGACGGAGCCGCTGCTGGCACCGATCCGGCGCTTGCTGCCCCGGACGGGCATGTTCGACCTCGCGCCGCTGGTGTTGGTGCTGGCACTGGGCCTACTGCTGCGAGTGGTGCTGTTACTCTGAGCGACGGCGGTCGGGTCAGGTTCGGCGTGCGCGTCACGACGCGCGGCGGGCGCGACGCGGTGGAAGGGGTCGGGCAGAACGGGGAGCTGCTCGTCCGGGTTCGCGCCGCTCCCGCGGACGGCGCGGCCAATGCAGCGCTCCTGCGCACCATCGCCACCGCGTGTGGCGTTGCGCCGTCGCGCGTCACGCTGCTGCGGGGTGCGACGACGCGCGCCAAGCAGGTGGCGATCGACGACGTCAGGGCAGACGAACTGGCCGCTCGCTGGCCGGGGCTGCTGACAAGGTCCGGCTAGAGCGCGGATAATGGCCCGGCCCTGACAGGGCGTCCCGGGGCGATTGGCTCAGCGGTAGAGCACTCGGTTCACATCCGAGGGGTCACTGGTTCGAATCCAGTATCGCCCACCACTCCTCCTGAACTACCTCTTGACCCGATCCGCTCCAGGCACTATTGTTAACCACTATGTTAAGTATCGGCCCCGCTCGGACGAGCGAAGACCTCGACCTGCTGTTCGGCGCGCTCGCGGACGCCACCCGGCGGGGCATCGTCGAGCGACTTGCCGCCGGGGAGGCGACTGTCACGGAACTTGCGGCGCCGTACGCAATCAGCCTGCCGGCGATTTCGCGCCACCTGAAGGTGCTCGAGCGCGCGTCGCTGATCACCCGGAGCCACGAAGGCAGGTGGCGCTACGCGCGGCTTTCCCCTGCGCCTCTCGCCAGCGGCGCGACGTGGCTCGCGCGCTACGAGCGGCTCTGGACCGAGAGGCTGGACCGGCTCGACGACCACCTCGCGAAACTGAAGACGGAGAAGGGAAGGCCATGACGACCACGACGACCCCGGATCTCACCCTCACGCGCGTCTTCGCTGCGCCGCGTGCTCTCGTCTACCAGGCGTTCACAGACCCCGTTCTCTTCGCGGCCTGGTGGGGTCCCATCGGCAACTCACTGCCGCGCGATGGGCTCGAGTTCGACGTGCGCCCCGGCGGCCACCTGAGCTGGAAGGAGGTCTTTCCAGCCGATCCCGGCACCTGGACCATCGGTCGGCTTGACCTGACTGAGGTCGTCGATGGCGAGCTGCTCGACGGGATCATGCGCATCACCGGCCAGCTGCCGGGTGCCTACGAGCCGTTCGAGACCAGGATGCGAGTCGAGTTCTACGACGAGGTTGACGGACGGACCCGGCTTGAGATCCGCCAGTGGCTCCCGGAGAGCTACGTGGCCCCAACGGAGAATGGCTGGGGCGAGGCATTCACCAAGCTCGACGCGACGCTCGCTGCCTGATCTTGGTCGCCGCGCGGAACGCCTGACCTCGACCCTCTCAACCGGCAAGGTCGCGCCGGCGCATGCCCCACACGCCGATGGATAGCCCACCGATGGCGATCGCGAGACACAGGGCCACACCGGGCCAGTCCCAGTCGCCGACCATCGGCTTGCCGAGATGGTTGGTCAGGGCGAGCTGTGCGACCCAGTCGGGCGCGCCCAACATGGGCGCCAGCACGTCCACCAGGAAGTCGCCCAGCGCCAGCGTGAACACGACCGGAGCGGCCAACCGCGGACCGAACAATCCGCCTGCTGCCACGCCGATCCCGGCCAGCGCCGCCGCATACAGGCCGAGCGCCGCCATGCCCGCCATCGGCGTCACCGGATCGGTCCCGCCCGCGGCGATTCCCAGGCCCACCGTCGCGCCGAACAGCGCGGTCACCGCGCAGATCGACAGCCACAGCGCGACCGTGCCGGAAACCATCCAGCGCAATCGGCTGAGCGGCGTCGACAGTTGCAGCTCCAGGCGGCCCGAGCTCTCATCGCCGTGGTGCACCGCGACGAGGTTGACCGCAGTCAGCCCGAGCAACAGGAAGCCGAGCTCGGTGAAGGCGTATTGCAGGAAGCCGGCGATCGACGTCAGGTCTATCTCGGGGATCAGGCGGCGCAGCGCGGCTGCCAGATCGGGCGCACTGGCGAGGAGGTCGGCGAAGGCATTCGCTGAGCCGGCCATGACCAGTCCGTACAGCCCCAGGCCAAATCCCCACGCCAGTGCCGCGGGTAGCAGCTCGCCGCAAGACCTAGCCAGCGGACCGCGCACGCCCACCGGCAGCGCCAGCCATCCAGCCCGCCCGGGTGCAACCGTCGTGGTGCCGACGTCGCGGCGGACGAAGACAGCCACGCCCAGGACAAGAAGGCCGCCGGCGGCGATGCCGACCAGCCCGATGGAAGGCCAGTCGTACTGGCCGGCCAGGGGCAGGTGGTCGGCCGACCAGGAGAAGCAGCTCAGCGGCGCGACAGCGTCGAGGGTCGGCACGACATCGCGGTAGCCCTGGACGACGTAGCCGCCAACCATCCACGCGCCTGCAACGCCGGCCGCCGCGCCCCGCCCGATCACCCCCGCGAGGGCGAAGGCGAGCGCACCGGCGATCAGCCCCTTGAGCGCCACACCGACCGCGAAACCGACCGCGTCCGTCAGGGCGATCTCGTCGCCCGGGAACTGCGCCGCGAGCGAGCCGGTCAGCCATGCCGCCAGCGCCATCACGGCGGCGACGATGGCTAGGCCGGCGACATGGCCGAAGGTCTTCTCCAGCGCCACGCGCCGCCGGCTCATCGCGGCCGCGAGGGTCAGGTCAAGGCTGCCCCGGCGCGCCTCGCCGGCGAGCGTCGAGGACAGGGCGATGATCGACCACAGGCCGATCAGGAGTGCCAGGTATGCGCCGTAGTGCCACGAGATGAAGCCGCCCAGCGTGTCGACCTTGACCGGGTTGCCGTACAGGCCGCGCAGCACGTCGGGCATCATCGTCGACAGCCGAGCCAGCTCGGCGCGTGTCTCCGGTGTGCCGTAGGTGGTGGTCATGGCCACGCCGCCGGCGACGACGAAGAGCGCCACCAGGGCGCCGACCAGCGCCAGCGCCAGGCGCGAATCGCGCAGCGTCTTGCCAAAGACCGTGCCCGGCAGGGGCTTGCCGCGAGCAGCCGGCAGCGGCACCGGGGCGAGCCTGTTCGCGGTCACGGCGCTGGTCGTCTTCATCCCGGAGCCCAGTACAGGGCCCTCGGGCCGAGCCGGGAAGTGCCGAACGGTGCCTTTGCCGTATGACCCTCGGGATTCGTGTCTGCCGTCGGCAAGACCGACGACGGAGAAACCCCTGCCTCCCGTCAGACCGCGACTGCGGCCGCCTGGTAGCGCTTGCGCTCCAAGAGGTGTAGGCCCAGGTCGAAGACCGTCTTGAACAGCACCAGCAGAGCCACCAGGGCGGCGGGCTGGCCGAGGCCGATGACGAGGAAGCCACCCAGGATGATCGTCAGGTGGAGCACGACGACGCGTACGTAGGGCAGGAACATCTGGCTCGCCGGCGACACTCGCCTGTATTCGCCGCGGCCAAAGTAGTTGAGCAGCAGGCTGGCCAGATGGCTGACCAGCAGCGCGAGGGCACCAAGCAGGATCTGCTGGTCGGTGGCGACGACATCAAGCGGCGTCTGAAAGCCGCCAGGCAACCCACCGCGGTTCGTGAGCACCATCACGAAAACACCGTGAACGACCCAGAAGATGCCGTAGTGAACCGTGAAGAAAGCCGCCAGGCCGACCTTCGCCGCGGCTGACGCCCGACCGGACTGGTCGGGCCGCTGGGCGGACACGATGCGCACCACGTTGAGCGCGCCGACGATGCCGTTCTCGAGCCAGTACATGACCAGGATCGTGCGCACGTCCCAATGAAGGAAGAGCACGCCGATCAGCGGTATGAGGTTGGCCGCAACGAGGAGGACGATGGCAATCGGATTCGATCGGCTGCGCACCTCCGGATCCTGAGCCCTAGCGGGTCGTCGCTGCAAGCCGCCTGAGCACCGCCGGCAGAATGCCGCCCTGGCGGTAGTAGTCGATCTCAACCGGGCCGTCCAGCCGCGCGACGACCTCGATGTCGCGCGTCCCATTCGCGTCGTTCACGCGTAGAGTGACGCGCTTGCGCACCGCGAGCCCATCGGCAAGGCCGATCACGGAGAACTCCTCGCGCCCGGTCAGGCCCAGCGACGCGGCGTTCTGGCCCGGCAGGTACTGCAGCGGCAGCACGCCCATGCCGACCAGGTTGGAGCGATGGATGCGCTCGTACGACTCGGCCAGCACGGCGCGCACGCCGAGCAGCGCCGGGCCCTTGGCTGCCCAGTCGCGCGACGAGCCGGAGCCGTATTCGTTGCCCGCCAGCACGATCAGCGGCACGCCGTCCGTGGCGTAGCGCATGGCCGCGTCGTAGATGAACATCGGCTCGCCGCTCGGCTGGTGGGTCGTGTACGGGCCTTCCTTTTCGGCCAGGGCGTTGCGCAGGCGGATGTTGCCGAAGGTGCCGCGCATCATCACCTCGTGCTGGCCACGCCGCGCGCCGTACGAGTTGAAGTCGAGCGGCGCCACTCCGTGCTCTTGAAGCCACTGGCCGGCCGGCGACCAGGCGGGGATGGAGCCGGCGGGCGAGATGTGGTCCGTCGTGACCGAATCACCCAGCACGGCGAGCGCCCGCGCGCCATGAATGTCGCTCACCGGCGCCGGATCGCGGCCGATGCCGTCCATGAACGGCGGCCGGGCAACGTAGGTCGACGCCTCGTCCCAGTCGTAGCGCTTGCTGCCGACCGGCACGGGCAATTCCCGCCAGTGTTCGTCGCCGTCGAAGACGTGCGAGTAGATGCGCCGGAAGATGTCGGGCGAGACAGACGTGGCGATGGTCGAGCGGACCTCCTCCGGCGTCGGCCAGATGTCGGCCAGGAACACCGGCTTGCCGTCGCGGTCCGTGCCCAGCGGCTGCGACGCAAGGTCGATTTCGACCGTGCCCGCCAGCGCGAACGCGACCACAAGTGGGGGAGAGGCGAGATAGGACGCGCGCGCCAGCGGATGGATGCGCCCCTCGAAGTTGCGGTTGCCGGACAGGACCGCGGCGACGACGAGCTCGTTCGCCTCGATCGCCTTGGCCACCGGCTCGTCCAGCGGGCCGCTGTTGCCGATGCACGTCGTGCAGCCATAGCCCACGACGCCGAAGCCCAGCGCCTCGAGCGGCGCGAGCAGTCCCGCTGAGGTCAGGTATTCGGTCACCGCGCGCGATCCGGGCGCGAGCGACGTCTTGACCGTGGGCCTGACGGTCAGGCCGCGGGCGATGGCGTTGCGCGCCAAGAGGCCCGCGCCGACCATCACCGTTGGGTTGCTGGTGTTGGTGCACGACGTGATCGCGGCGATGGCCACGGCGCCGTGGTCGATCGTCTGCGGGCCATGGCCGTTGCCCGGCAGGCTCACCGGGTGTCGGTCGGAGGTCTGCGGGTAGGCGGTCCGGAAGTTGGCCGGCAAGTCGGGCAGCAGGACCTTGTCCTGTGGCCGGCGAGGGCCGGCGACGGTCGGCTCGACTGATCCCAGGTCGAGCTCGAGCAGCTCGTCGAACTTGGGTCCGGGCCCGGGCTCGCGCCACAGGGAGTTGGCCTTCGTGTATGCCTCGACCAGCGCCACCTGCTCGGCCGGCCGACCGGTCTGGCGGAGGTAGGCGAGCGTCTCGTCGTCGATCGGGAAGAGCGCCGCGGTGGCGCCGTACTCGGGCGCCATGTTGGAGATCGTCGCCCGGTCGGCGAGCGCCAGCGATGCCAGGCCGTCGCCCGCGAACTCCACGAACGACCCGACCACGCCGTGCGTCCGGAGCATGTTCGAGATGACCAGCACGAGGTCCGTGGCCGTTGAGCCGCGCGGCAGGTCGCCGTGCAGCCGCACGCCGACGACGCGCGGCAGCGGCTGGTAGAGCGGCTGGCCCAGCAGAACCGCCTCCGCCTCGATGCCACCGACGCCATAACCCAGGACGCCCAGGCCGTTGACCATCGTCGTGTGCGAGTCGGTGCCGACGAGCGTGTCCGGGAAGGCCACCGTTGCGCCGGTCTCGTCCTCGCGCGTCGATACCACAGACGCGAGGTACTCCAGATTCACCTGGTGGACGATGCCCGTGCCGGGCGGGACGACGCGCAGCCCGGCAAAGGCGGTCTGCGCCCAGCGCAGCAGCGCGTAGCGCTCGCCGTTGCGCTCGTACTCGCGGTCGACGTTGAAGGCGAACGCATCGGGCGTGCGGTAGCGATCGACCTGGACAGAATGGTCGATTACGAGGTCCGCTGGGACGAGCGGCTCTACCAGCGCCGGATCGCCGCCGATGTCCGCCATCGCGTCGCGCAGCGCGGCAAGATCGACCACCGCCGGCACGCCGGTGAAGTCCTGCATGAGCACCCGTGCGGGCATGAACGGGACCTCTGCCGTGCTGTCCGAGTTGGGCCGCCACGCGGCGAGGGCGCGTGCCTCGTCCTCGCGCACAACGCCGCGACCGGCGTGGCGCAGGGCGTTCTCGAGCAGCACCTTGACTGTAATCGGTGCGCTCGCCAGGTCCGCCAGGCCGCTCCGATCGAGCCGGTAATAGGTGTACGCGCGATCCCCGACGCGCAGCGTTGCGCGTGCGGAGAAAGGATCGGGAAGGGAGGTTGACTGGTTCATCGGCGCCGGGTCTCCAGGCCCCCGCAAGCATTTGGCGGGGCTGAGCGGCACCTGGCGGGAGTGCCCGCCGCGGGTCGCGATGTGTCGACCGGTCGAGTATACGGCAGCCGCCGCAGCCGACAATGGGCCAGATGACCAGAGGGACGTCCGACCACCCCCACGCCGCTGCCCAGGCGCACGACCACCACCACGCCGACGATGGCAAGCCGCGCATCGGCTTCATCGGCGCGGGGCGCGTCGGCACGGCTCTCGGCGTCGCCTTCAGCCGCGCCGGCTGGGAGGTCACTGGCGTAGCCAGCCGCGACGAGGCGCGCCGGACGCGCTTCCACGAGCTGGTGCCCGGGGCGCGTGCCTTCGCCGACGCGACCAATGTCCTCGACGAGGCCGACCTGATCTTCCTGACTGTGCCCGACGATGCGATTGCCGGCGTCGCGGAGGGCCTGCACCTGTACAGCGGCCAGGCGCTGGTCCACACGTCGGGCGCCTTGCCCGCGGCGGTGCTCGCGCCGGCGATGGCCGCCGGGACCAGCAAGGCGAGCTTCCATCCCCTGGTCGCGTTCACGGATCTCGACCATGCGCTCGAGGCGCTCCGCGGCGCGACCGTCGCGCTCGACGGTGACGAGTCGCTGCTGCCGGTGCTGGCGGAGCTGGCGGAATCGGTCGGCGCGCGCGCGGTGCGCCTGCCGGAGGGTGGCAAGGCCGCCTATCACGCGGCGGCGATGATGGCTGCCGGCGGCCTGGTCGGACTGCTCGACGGCATCGTCGCGGTGGCGCGTCTGGCCGGGCTGGACGATCACACGGCCTTGGCCGTCTACACGCCGCTTGCCCGGCAGGCGCTGGCCAACAGCGAGCGCCTGGGGGTCGACGGGGCGCTGACCGGTCCGTTCCTGCGCGGCGACGTCGGCACGGTGCGCGGCCACCTCGAGGTGCTTCGCTCATCCGCGCCTGAGGCGCTTTCCCTGTATGTCGCCGTCGCCCGGCGCGAGCTGGCCATTGCGCGGCGCCGGGGAGAGCTGGACCAATCGGCCGCGGCCGCGCTCGAAGCGCTGCTCGACGACGCCCAGCGTCCATCCTGAGCCGGCCGTCCCGTTGCGCGGACCGGGCCAGCCGCTACCATTCGAAAACAGATGCGAATCAGCACGGCCGGACTCCGCAGTGGCCATCCGGCGACCCGTTTCAGCCTCTCGCCCGGCACTCGGCGCGAGCGCCAGCTTGGGTTGCGGCGCGCAGTCCGCGCGCAGATGACCGCCCATCCCGGCGCGAACGCGCGCGTACCCCTGTTGGCTTCGCTCCGCCGGGCCGCGCGTAGCGCGTCGAACGTCGAACCCGCCACGCGTGGCGCGGCGCCGGCGGCCATGCCATCAGCTCGTCTCCGGCCGAGCATCTCGATCACCTGGTCTGGACCGGCCGGCCGCGGATCGCGCCGACCCCGGCCGCGCAGCGCCGCGCCGTGGCGCGGCTGACCGAGCAGACGCGGCGCGACCAACCACGCGGCGGACGGACCGTCCGCGCGACGTCCTGCGGCGGCATCGTGCTGCGCGAACAAGACGGAACCACGGAGATCTGCCTGGGTCGGCGACAGCGCTCCTTGGGCCGCAACGGGACAACGTGGACGCTCCCCAAGGGCACGCCGAGCGACGGCGAGAGCACCGACCAGACCGCCCTGCGTGAGGTCGCCGAGGAGACCGGCCTGGAGGTGCGCATACTTGCCCCGGTCGGAGCGATCGACTACTTCTTCACCCAGGAAGGGCAGCGCGTCCACAAGACCGTGCACTACTTCCTGATGGAGGCAACCGGTGGCAGCATCGACGCCCACGATCACGAGTTCGATGAGGTGCGCTGGATGCCGCTCGATGAGGCGCGCCGGCTGATGACCTTCGAGACTGAGCGCCAGATCGTCGAAGAGGCGCTGCCGATGGTCCGACCATGAGTGACGACGCGCCGGACACAGCCGCGCCTGACATGGCCGCGCCGGCCCTAGCCGCGCCGGCCACCCCGCGCCAGACCGCGCTGGTCGAGCGCCATCGCGCGCTGGGCGGGCGGCTGATCGACTTCGCCGGCTGGGAGATGCCGGTCTCCTACTCGGGCATCCTCGACGAGCACCGCGCGGTGCGCGAGCGCGTTGGCCTGTTCGACCTGTCGCACATGGGCGAGGTCTGGGTGAGCGGTCCGGGCGCGGCGACCGGGCTCGCGGCCGCGGTCGTGAGCGACCCGACGCGCCTCGCAGAGGGCCGGGCGCAGTACTCGATGATCTGCGCCGCCGACGGCGGCATCATCGATGACTTGATCGTCTATCGCGTCGCCGGAGAGCGCTTCATGGTCGTGCCCAACGCGTCCAACAGGGAAGCGGTGGCGGACGCGCTGCGCGAGCGCCTTGCCGGCCACGACGCCGCGCTCGACGACGCGTCGCTGCGCACGTCGCTCGTTGCCGTCCAGGGGCCGCGCGCGGCGGAGCTGCTCCAGCCGCTGACAGACGTCGACCTAGCGTCGCTCAAGTACTACGCCATCGCGGCCGGCCACGCCTGCGGCCAGCCGGTGCTGATCGCGCGCACCGGCTATACCGGCGAGGACGGCTTCGAGCTGTTCCTCGAATGGGACCTGGCGCCGCCCGTGTGGGACACGCTGCTCGACGCCGGCCGCGCTTTCGACATCCTGCCGTGCGGCCTTGGCGCTCGCGACACGCTCCGCCTGGAGGCGGGCATGCCGCTCTACGGCAATGAGCTCGATCGCGCCACAAATCCGTACGAGGCCGGTCTGGGCCGCGTCGTCAAGCTGGACAAGCCGACGGACTTCGTGGGCCGCGCGGCGCTCGAGCAGGTCGCCGCCGCCGGTCCCGCCAAATCGCTCGTCGGACTGACCATGCGCGGTCGCTCGATCGCCCGTCACGGCTACCCGGTGATGATGCCGGGAGACGAAGCGCAGGCGGGCGTGATAACGAGCGGCGCGCCCTCGCCGACGCTGGGCGTGCCCATCGCCATGGCATACGTGCCGCCTGCCGACACGAGTGTCGGTACCATGGTCGAGGTCGCCGTCCGCGCGACCCGGGCCGAGGCCGACATCGTCCCGCTACCCTTCTACAAGCGCGCTGACTAAGGCGCGGCAGGGACGGAGCAGCGCAGCGTGCAGGTACCGGAAGGACTCCTCTACACAGCGGACCACGAGTGGCTGCGCGTCGAGGGCGACGAGGCCACGGTCGGCATCACCGAGTATGCCGCGACCGAGCTGGGCGACATCGTCTTCGTCGAGCTGCCGGCACTGGGTGCGCGCTTCGAGCCGGCGCAGTCGTTCGGGGTGATCGAGTCGGTCAAGACTGCTTCCGATCTCTACTCGCCCGCGGCGGGCGAGGTAATCGCGACCAACGAGGCGCTGGCCGACAAGCCCGAGCTGGTCAACAGCGACCCGTACGGCGAGGGCTGGATGATCCGCGTCCGCCTCGCAACCGGCGACGGCGGCCCTGAAGGGCTGATGGACGCGCCCGCGTACCGGGCGCTGCTCGAGGCCGTCTGAGCCACACCTCAGAGTCATGACCTACGGACCGCACACCGCGACCGACCGCGAGCGCATGCTCGGCGCGCTTGGCCTCGACTCCATCGACGGCCTTTTCGACGACATTCCTGCCGCGATGCGCGCGAGCGGGCTGGACCTGCCGGCCGCGCTCGATGAGCTCTCTCTCGCGCGACACCTGGAGACGCTCGCCGCGCGCAACCAGCCTGGCCTGACGAGCTTCCTGGGCGCCGGTGCCTACCGTCATCATATCCCGGCGACGGTCGATGCCATCCTGTCGCGCGGCGAGTTCTACACCGCGTACACGCCGTACCAGCCTGAGATCAGCCAGGGCACGCTCCAGACGATCTACGAGTACCAGTCGCTCATCGCCGCGCTGACCGGTTTGGACGTGGTCTCTGCCTCGCACTACGACGGCGGCGCAGCGACGGCGGAGGCCGCGTTGATGACCGTGCGCCAGACCAAGCGCGATCGGGTGCTGGTGAGCCGCGCGGTTCACCGCCACTTCGTCGACACGACGCGGACCTACTTCGAGGGCGGCCGCCTGGCGCTCGACGAGCTGCCGACCAATGCTGACGGGACGACCGACCTGGCCGCCCTGGAACAGGCGTTGGCAGATCCCGACCGACCCGTCGCCGGCGTGCTGCTCGGCCAGCCCAACACATTCGGCATCCTCGAGCCCATGGCGGAGGCGGCGCGCCTCGCTCACGACGCCGGCGCGCTGTTCGTCGCCGTCGTCGAGCCGGTCTCGCTCGCGGTGCTCGCCGCGCCCGGTGACTACGGCGCAGACATTGCCGTGGGCGAAGGTCAGCCGCTGGGCATCAGCCTGCAGTACGGCGGCCCGTACCTGGGCCTGCTGGCGGCGCGCGCCGACCTGGTGCGCCAGGTGCCGGGACGCCTGGTCGGGCGGACAACGGACGTCGACGGCCGGCGCGCGTTCGTGATGACCCTGCGCGCGCGCGAGCAGGACATCAGGCGCGACAAGGCGGCGAGCAACATCTGCACCAACCAGGCGCTGTGCGCGCTGGCCGCGACGGTCCACGTGGCGACGCTCGGCCCGCACGGGCTGCGCGACGTTGCGGCGCTCGGCGCGGCACGTGCGGCCGAGCTAGAGCGGGCTCTCGCCGCGGCCGGCGCGCCGCGCATCCACACCGCCCCCTACCTGAACGAGTTCGCGGTCCGCGTGCCCGACGCGCGCCGGATCCACGCCGCGCTGCTCGAGCAGGGGATCCTGGCCGGACTCGCGCTCGCCGACTGGTATCCGGAGGATCCAGCGCTTGCCGATGCGCTGCTCGTGTGCGCCACGGAGGTCACCACGAGCGACGACATCAATCGCTTCGCCAGCGCTCTGCGCGAGGTGGCCGCGTGACGACCACGCTCGAGCGGCCGGAGCAGTCGCCAGCGGCCGAACTCGGTCCGTCCCGGGTGGTCGGCCCCGGGCTGCAGCCCACGCTCGACGAGCTATCGCGACCGGGGCGCGGCACGACCACGGTGCCCCACCCTGTGGCCGACGCACTGGAGCGAATCCCGCAGTCACAGCGCCGGGCTGGGCCGCTCGGCCTGCCGGAGCTGAACGAGCCGGAGGTGATCCGCCACTTCGTCAACCTGTCGCAGCTCAACTACAGCGTCGACACCGGCTTCTATCCGCTCGGCTCGTGCACCATGAAGTACAACCCCAAGATCAACGAGTGGGCGGCGCGGTTGCCGGGCTTCGCCGCGCTCCACCCGCTCGCGCCTGACGCCGCGGCCCAGGGGACGCTCGAGCTATTGTGGGAGCTGGAGCAGTGGCTGATCGCCATCAGCGGCATGAAGGCCGTCACACTCCAGCCAGCTGCCGGCGCGCACGGCGAGCTGACCGGCATCCTGATGGTCCGCGCCTACCACGCCGCGCGCGGCGACCACGAGCGGACCGAGGTGATCGTGCCCGATTCGTCGCATGGCACCAACCCAGCGACGGCGTCCATGGCCGGCTTCAAGACGGTCACCGTCAAGTCGGACGCAGAGGGCCAGATCGATCTGGAGGCGCTCAACGATGCGCTCGGCCCGCGCACTGCCGCGGTGATGCTCACCAACCCCTCGACGCTCGGCCTGTTCGAGCGGCGCATCGAGCAGGTCATCGCCGCCGTCCACGGCGCCGGCGCGCTGGCCTACATGGACGGCGCCAACATGAACGCCATCCTGGGCAAGTTCCGGCCGGGCGCCGCCGGCTTCGACGTGATGCATTTCAACACCCACAAGACGTTCTCGACGCCGCACGGCGGCGGCGGCCCCGGCGCCGGACCGGTGGCGGTGAATGAGGCGCTCGTCCCGTTCCTGCCCTGGCCGCGCGTGCTGCGCGAGACAAACGCCTTCCGCCTCGAGCAGAGGGGGGAGCGGCCCAGCTCGATCGGCCGCGTCCGCTCCTACCAGGGAAGCGCCGGCGTCCTCGTGCGCGCCTACGCGTACATGCTTGCTCACGGAGGGGAGGGGCTCGAGCAGGTCAGCGAGGACGCCGTGCTGGCGGCGAACTACCTGCGCCACCGCCTGGCGGATACGTACGAGATGCCCTTCGCTCAGGTCAGCAAGCACGAGTTCGTGGCCAGCGCGCAGCGCCTGCGCGCCGAGACCGGCGTGCGCATGCTCGACGTCGCCAAGCGGCTGATCGACAAGGGCTTCCACCCGCCGACGATCTACTTCCCCCTGACGGTCGAGGAGTGCATGCTGGTCGAGCCGACGGAGACCGAATCGGTCGAGACGCTCGATGCCTTCGCCGACGCGCTGATCGAGATCGTGCATGAGGCACACACCGATCCGGCGCTCGTCAAATCAGCCCCGCACGACTCCCCTGTGCGCCGCCTCGACGAGGCCACGGCGGCGCGCCAGCCCGACCTGCGCTGGCGAGCGATGACCGGCCGCGAAACACCGTGCCCGGATTGATTGCGCCAAGCGGAGACGGGGCGTGCTACCCTCCTGGACCATGACGCTGGCATCCGAGACGGTGGGCGCTGAATCACCGCCCGTCGACACGCTCGCGGCAACGACTGGGCGCAGCCTGCGCCAGATCGTCACGTCGCGCCTGCGCCGCGATCGGGTGGCGATGGTCGCGCTGGTCATCCTGGTCTTCGTGTACCTGCTCGCGATCATCGGACCGTTCATCGCGCCCTTGTTCGGCTTGAACCCATTCGCGTACGACCGCGCGGCGGTCGACACGCCAACCGGCGGACCCGCCCTGCCTTTCGGCGGCATGAGCCTCTCCCATCCGCTGGGTGTCGAGTGGGGAACGGGCCGCGACATCGCCTCGCAACTATTGTGGGGCCTTCGCATCTCGCTCATCGTCGCCACCGCTTCCACTTTCCTGGTGGTCAGCATCGGCACGGTCGTGGGCATCGTCGCCGGCTACGCTGGTGGCTGGACGGACATGCTGCTCGGGCGCTTCATGGACTTGATCCTGGCTTTTCCGACGCTGCTGATCCTCATCGCCATGTCGGCCGTGCTCACGCAGCGCCTGACCGAACTGGGCGTGCCACCAGGCAATCCCTCTAGGATCCTCTACCTGATTCTCGCGATCAGTGCCTTTGGCTGGCCATATCTCGCGCGCATCGTGCGCGGGCAGGTACTCAGTCTGCGCGAGCGCGAGTTCGTGGAAGCGGCGCTGGCGACGGGCGCCGGCCGGCGGCGCATCCTTTTCACGGAGATCCTGCCTAACCTCTGGGCACCCATCCTCGTCTACACCACGCTCGCACTGCCGGCGTTCATCGGCCTCGAGGCCGCGCTGTCGTTCCTGGGCGTGGGCATCCTGCCGCCCGACGTCACCTTCGGCGTGATGCTGGCCAACTCGGTCCGTTACTTCCAGACCGTGCCCACGTACCTGCTCATCCCGGGTGGTTTCCTGGTGATCATCGTGGTGGCGTTCAACCTTCTGGGCGATTCGCTGCGCGACGCGCTCGATCCGCGAGCAATCCATTGAGCCCGGAGTCACGTATCCGGAGTTAGCGTCAGACATACTCTAGTTGTATGATCTGGCGGCATTTGGCCGGGGGCTTCCCGGCATAGGTCTTTGAGGAGGACCAGTATGGTGACAACCCAGGGGCGCTTTACCCGCGCCCTGGCGCTGGGCGTTACGGCCCTGCTATTGGTGGCCGCGTGCGGCACCGGGACGGCGACGCCGTCGCCAGCCCCGCCGACGACCGCACCGACCCCGACTACGGCGCCGCCATCGGGCACGGCCCCGCCGCCAACGAGCACGGTCCCACCGACCGACGCCCCGACGGCGACCCCGGAGCCGGATCTTTCCGGCGGCACGTTGTACATCCTCATGTCGACTGCTGTCTCGAACGCTGGCGAAGGGTTCCAGGACCTGGACCCGCAGCGCACGTACACCGGTGAGGACCTGGCGTTCCTTGGCGCCACGATCAACCGGTCGCTCAACAACACGGTGTATTCCGAGGATCCGGCGGAAGCCTCAGCGCTCGTCGCTGATGCCGCGACCGACACGGGTACCTCGAGTGCTGACGCGATGACGTGGAGCTTCACCGTCCGCGACGGCATCAAGTGGCAGGACGGCTCGCCCGTTACCTGCGAGGACTTCAAGTACGGTGCCTCGCGCGTGTTCGCTACCGATCTCGTCGGTGGTGGCCCCGCGTACGCGCTGGCTTACCTCGACATTCCTTCGGTCGACGGCTTCGTGCCGGTGCTTGATGACGCCGGCAACGTCACCGGTGCGGAGGCGGGCAGCCACATCGCCTACGCTGGCCCCTACCAGGAGAACCTGCCGAACTTCTTCGCCGACGAGGCGATGACTCAGCCGGTCCCGAACGGCCAAGCCGCTTTCGATGCCGCAGTTACCTGCGACGGCAACACCATCACCTATCACCTGAAGCAGCCCATCGCCGACTTCAACTACACGGTGACCCTGGGCATGGGCGCTGTCCCCGACCCGACGGATCACCCTGGTGTTGACTCCAGCGGTGAGGCCTACAACGACATGCCATGGTCAAACGGCCCGTACATGATCGAGTCGTTCGAGCGCGGCATCGGTGGCCACCTGCGCATGGTTCGCAACCCCTTCTACGATCCCGCCACGGACGAGAGCGGCCGCATGGCCTATCCGGACGAGTGGATGGTAGAGCAGGGCCTTGACCCGTCAGTCATGGACACGCGGCTCATGACCCCCACGGGCGACGACAGCTTCGCGGTCTCGTATGGCGCCGTTCAGCCACAGAACCTGGAAACGGTCTTCGCTGACCCGAGCACTGCCAACCCCGCCTTCACGGGCCGCGCATTCAGCGCCTACGACCCATACGTGTCGTACTACACGATCCGCACGGACGTGGTCCTGAATGTCAAGATCCGTCAGGCCATGGCGGTGGCGCTCAATCGTGACGCCATTCGCCAGAACGGCGGCGGCGAGTTTGTTGGTGACTACGGCGACGGGTTCATCAAGCCGAACATCGGCATGGACTACGCGCCGACGCACCTGTGGGAAGCCGCTGGTCCGTTCGGCCAGGACATCCCGGCCACGGGTGATCCTGTGCTTGCCCAGCAGCTGATCGCCGATTCCGGCGAAGCAGCCCCAACACTGACCTGGCAGTACGTCCCAGGGGACGTCGCTGGCAGGGCAGCGGGCATCATTCAGGATTCGCTCCAGCAGGCAGGCTTCACCATCAACCTCAGCGAAATCACCGGTCCGCGGTATGCCTGCTACTTCGATCCTGATTGCCAGACGGAGTTCCAAGGTACCGGCTGGGGCCCCGACTGGCCAAATGCGTCCACGGTCATCGGGCCGCTGTTCACCACTGACGGCGGTTGGGATATCTCTCGAGTTGGGCAGATAGGTGGCGTACCGGATCCTGCGTCCCCTGACGCCGACTATGTCGATGCGGTTCACGCCAATCTCGGCCAGATCGATCGTCAAGCCCAGGCCGCCGAGTGGCAGCGCCTGAACGCTCTCGCTGGGGAGCGCATGTACGCCATCCCGACGTTCTTCGGCCTCGCCCAGAACCTCGCTGGCGACGGCGTGGGCAACTTGTACCGCTGGGGTCCGTTCGGCTCCTGGCCGTATGGCGTCCTGTACGTCAAGAACCAGTAAGGTCTCCTTCGGGAACCGAACAGTGAACACCGGGGAAGCGGCTTGCGCCGCTTCCCCGGTCCGCTTACCTGGCGAAACACAGCTGCTGTTCTAGCTACACAACTGGAGGGCAGGTCTCGTAGTCGGTTATCTGATCCGGCGCCTCGTGGGCATGGTCATCCTGCTGCTTGGCCTGACGCTGGTTGTGTTCGTACTGTTCAACGCGCTGCCCGGTGACCCGGCACGCCTCGCTTGTGGGAAGACATGCTCGCCTGATGTTCTCGACGCCATTCGCCATCGGCTCGAGTACGACATCCCGATGTGGGAGCAGTACTTCAGATTCCTGAAGGGCATCTTCTTCGGCCGCGTGTACGGAGACAACCCGGCCACGCAACTCGAGTGCGCGGCGCCGTGCTTGGGCTATTCATATCTGCGCCACGAATCTGTGCTTGGCCTGATTGCCCGGTCCTTTCCGGTCACGTTCTGGCTGACCGTCGGCGGCTTCGTCGTCTGGATGGTCACCGGATTGATCGCCGGCATCTACGCCGCGCTCAAGCGCGGCCGCTGGCAGGACCGCAGCCTCATGGGCATCGCGCTCCTCGGCTATTCGATGCCCTCGTTCTTCATCGGCCTGCTCCTGATCACATTCGTTGTTCTGCAGTGGCACTGGCTGCCGTTCCCGAAGTTTGCGCCACCGGAGCAAGATCCTGCGCGCTTCATCCAGACGATGCTGCTGCCGTGGATCGTCATCGCCGTCCTCAACGCCGCTTTCTACGTGCGACTGACGCGCAACCAGGTACTTGAGACGTTCAGCGAGGACTACGTGCGCACGGCACGCGCCAAGGGCCTACCCGAGCGAACGGTCGTGGTCAAACACGCGCTGCGCGCCGGTTTGACGCCCATCGTGACCGCCGCGGGCCTGGACATCGCCTACCTGTTGGGTGGCGCAATCATCACCGAGAGCATCTTCACCCTGCAGGGCCTGGGGCAGGTGTCGATCGCCTCCATTCGTGACTTCGACCTGCCGATCATCACCGCGATCACCTTTATCAGTGCCGCGTTCATCATCTTCGCTAACCTCGTAGTAGATCTCTTGTACGCGGTTCTCGACCCGCGCGTGAAAGTCGGCTAATGATCGGCCGACTACACAAGACGGCACCCGGCGGAAGCGTGGCTGTCGCAGACGCCAATGACGATCGGCCATTTCTCGAGGTCAAGGATCTCTTCGTCAAGTTCCCGACGGAGGACGGCCTCGTCCATGCCGTAGATGGCGTCTCGTTCACGCTCGAGCGCGGCAAGACGCTGGCGATCGTCGGCGAGTCCGGCTCCGGCAAGAGCGTCACTGCCCAGGCGATCATGGGCCTGCTCGACCGACACCAGGCGAAGGTCAGCGGCGAGATCTGGCTCGATCGGCTCAACCTGCTCGCGCTCAAGCCCGCCGAGGTGCAGGCGCTGCGCGGTGAGCGCATGGCGATGATCTTCCAGGACCCCATGTCCAGCCTGCACCCGTTCTATCGGATCGGCGACCAGATCATCGAGGCCATCCAGGCCCACCGCAGTGTCAGCAAGTCCGCTGCCCGCCACGAAACGCTCGAGATGCTCAAGCGCGTCGGCATCCCCGCGGCCGCGCGGCGCATTGACGCCTATCCCCACCAGCTCTCGGGCGGCATGCGCCAGCGCGTGATGATTGCCATGGCGCTGATCAACTCGCCGGCACTGCTCATCGCCGACGAGCCGACCACCGCTCTCGACGTGACGGTCCAGGCTCAGATCCTCGAGCTGATCAAGCAGCTCCAGGCCGAGTTCGGCACGACCGTCATCGTCATCACCCACGACCTGGGCATCGTCGCCGACGTGGCCGATGAGGTGGCCGTGATGTACGGCGCTCGGATCGTGGAGCGCGCCACGACCCAGGAGATCTACGAGCACCCGGAGATGCCCTACACCCTGGGCCTGCTGTCGTCGATCGCGCGCATGGACAGAGATGTCACCGGCCGGCTCGAGCCCATCAGGGGCAATCCACCGTCGGCCATCCGACTGCCATCGGGCTGCGTGTTTGAGCCACGCTGTCCGTACTCGGGCCTGACCGGCGGGCTTTCGAAGACGACGCGCCCCGAGCTATTGCCGACTGGTTCCGGGACCGACCACCTCGTGCGCTGCCACCTGTTGCCCGAGCAGCGGCGCGAGATCGCGGCGGAGGTCATGGGCAAGCTGCGGAGCGTCAAGGCATGAGCGAAGGCCAGAACGGCTCGATCGTTCAGGTGCGGGGCCTGCGCACGTACTTTCCGATCAAATCGCGCAGCCTGATCCCGCGCGTCGTCGGCCAGGTCATGGCAGTAGACGGGATCGACTTCGACATCGGTGCGGGTGAGACATTGGGCCTCGTCGGCGAGAGCGGCTCAGGCAAGACGACAGCGGCGCGCTCCGTCCTGATGCTGGTCAAGCCAACTTCGGGCTCGGTCAAGATCGATGGCACCGAGATAACTGGTCTCAACGCGCGCCAGCTCAGGCCCATCCGGCGCAAGACCTCGATGATCTTCCAGGACCCATACAACGCGCTCAACCCACGCCACACGGTCGGCGCGATCATTTCGGCACCGTTCGAGATCCAGAACGTCAAGCCGGAGGGGGGCGTCAAGCGCGCGGTGCAGGACCTGATGCAGCGCGTGGGTCTGAACCCTGAGCACTACAACCGCTACCCCAACGAGTTCAGCGGCGGCCAGCGACAGCGCATCGGCATCGCCCGCGCAGTAGCACTGCATCCGGAGCTGATCGTCTGCGACGAGCCGGTGAGTGCTCTCGACGTCTCGATCCAGGCCCAGATCCTCAACCTGCTCCACGACCTCCAGAACGAATTCAACATCGCCTACCTGTTCGTGGCGCACGACCTGGCGGTCGTGCGCCAGGTGTCGCACCGCATCGCGGTCATGTATCTGGGCCACATCGTCGAGAGCGCACCGCGCAAGACCATCTACTCCATGCCACTTCACCCGTACACACGCTCGCTGCTATCGGCGGTGCCGGTGCCGGACCCGGTGCGTCAGCGCCAGCGCACGCGCATCGTGCTTCAGGGCGACGTGCCCAGCCCCATCGACCCGCCGCCCGGCTGCGTGTTCCACACTCGCTGCTGGCTCTACGAGCGGCTGGGCAAGCCAGAACGCTGTCGCACGGAAGAGCCGCTGCTGCGGCCGTTCACGACTGACCAGACCGTGGCGTGTCACTTCGCCGAAGAACTTGTCGGACAGGGCGTGGGCGAAAGCGCAGCGGAGGCCGCGGCTGCGGCGGCTGCACTGTCGGCGACGCCGGACGACGACGAGCCGGAGGCCGGGGCAGACGCAGGCGCGACGATCCAGGAGAGTCCTGTCCAGCAGGCCTAGCTGCGCCCAGGCCACGCCACCCGCGCCGCTACCATCACCTCATGACCGCCGCGAGCACACGCAAGGGCCGCTTGCGGATCGGGCTCGGCCAGCTCGCACCGGCGTTGGGCCGGGTGGAGGACAACTTCGCCGCGCACGAGGAGATGATCGACCGGGCCCGATCCGCCGCGGTCGACCTGCTGGTGTTCCCGGAGCTGGGCCTGACCGGCTACTTGCTCCAGGACCTTAACGCGGAAGCAGCGATGGCCACCGACGACCCGCGCCTGACGGCGCTGGCGAAGCGCGCCGGCCCGATGAGCACCGTCGTCGGTTTCGTCGAGCGCGCACCTGACGAGCAGCTGCTCATTGCAGCCGCGCTCATGGAGGGCGGCCAGATCCGCCATGTCTACCGCAAGGCGTACCTGCCCAACTACGGCCTGTTCGACGAGCAGCGCTTCTTCGGCGCGGGCAATCGGCTGAGCGCCGTCGACTCGCGCCTTGGCGTGCGCCTTGGGCTGTGCATCTGCGAGGACTTCTGGCATCTGCCAGTGCCGTACCTGCTCGCACTCGACGGCGCGCAGGTGCTGGTCAACATCTCGTCGTCGCCCGGACGCGACGTGGCTGCAGCTGTCGAGGGCGGCCTTGGCAGCGCCGAATCGTGGGGCACGATCATGCGCGCCTACGCCCAGCTCACGACGACCTTCGTCATCTTCGTCAACCGCGTCGGCGTCGACGAGTCGGTCACCTTCTGGGGCGGCTCGCAGGTCATCGACCCGGCAGGCGATGTCGTTTTCGCGGCGCCATTGCTCGAGAGCGGCCTGTTCACGGTCGAGATCGACCTTGACGACGTGCGCCGCGAGCGCACCGCGCTGCCGTTGCTGCGCGACGAGCGGCCCGAGTTCGTGCTACGCCAGCTGGAGCGGCTGGTGCGCGAGCAGGCCGGCGTACCCCAGGAACCGGATTAGGCGCGTGGCCGCTTACCAGCTGCCGGCGGAGCTGCTGATCGACACCGCGATCGCGCGCCGGATCATCGCCGAGTTCATCCGCGGCCACCTGCGCCAGACAGGCTTCGAGCGCGTCATCCTGAACCTATCCGGTGGTCTCGACTCTGCCCTCGTGGCCAGCCTCGTGGCAGAGGCGATTGGTCCCGATTCGCTGCTCTGCCTGGTGCTGCCGTACCGCACCTCGTCTGTCGAGTCGCGCGCCGACGCACATGCGGTCGTGGCGCAGCTCGGCTGCCGCAGCATGCTGATCGACATCACGCCCATCGTCGACGGCTACCTCGAGACTGCGCTGGGCGGCGCGGATGTCGAGCGCGCGCGCCGCGGCAACTTCGCGGCGCGAGCCCGGATGGCGGTGCTGTACGACCAGTCGGTGCCGTGGCGTGGGCTGCCCGCTGGCACGGGCAACAAGACTGAGGCGCTGCTCGGCTACACCACCATCTACGGCGACAACGCCGCGGCGTTCTGCCCGATCGGCGACCTGTACAAGAGCCAGGTGCGCCAGCTGGCAGCCGAGATGGGCGTGCCTCAACCCATCCTCGACAAGGCGCCGACAGCCGACCTCTGGCCGGGTCAGACCGATGAGGGCGAGCTGGGCATGACCTACGCCGACATGGACCGGCTGCTGTACTGGCTGGTGGATAGGCGGCGCACGCGCGGCCAGCTCGAGGCAATGGGTTTCATGGCGCCACAGATCGAGCATGTCGAGCGGCTGATCGCCGCGTCCGAGTTCAAGCGCCAGA
>Ga0209341_10001225_pt1 | contig 25672 bp, 38 predicted proteins | sample RifCSP13_2_FD_184020 | JGI IMG/M metagenome (GOLD analysis project Ga0209341, IMG submission 184020) | Soil microbial communities from Rifle, Colorado - Rifle CSP2_sed 13_2 (SPAdes) (version 2) | ecosystem: Environmental > Terrestrial > Deep subsurface > Rock core/Sediment | place: Rifle... | reverse complement strand
TTCAAAGATGCCGATCGCGCCAAGAAGCATGTCAAGAGTCTGTTCGACTTTGCCGCCAAGACTCCCTTCGAGACTGGCCCTATCATTCAGGCTAGTCGTATCATGCAGACATTCGGTGGGGATGCGCTCAATACCGAAGAGAATCTCCGTCGGGTTGGAGACGCTGCCGCCGTTGCCAATATTCCCATCAATGAGGTGGGCTTCTGGGTGGGCCGCGCCTATTCCGCCATCAAGAACGGCCAGCCCTTCGGCGAGGCAGCCATGCGCCTTCAGGAGATGGCTGTCCTCTCCGGCGAGGCTCGTCTAAAGATGGAGAAACTCCAGAAGAGCGGGGCCGATTCTGCCGAAATCTGGTCTGTTTTCGAGGGGGTGCTCGATAGCAACAAGGGCGCGATGGAGAAGCAGGCTGGTACCTTTGCGGGCCTTACCAGTACCATCTCCGACAACATCCGGCTCGCCTCTGCCACTGCTTTCAAGCCGCTTTTCGATCTTATAAAGGGGCTACTTGGAGCGATAACTTCTCTGGTTTCCTCCAAGGCATTTTCCCAGTTCGCTGAGGGGGCTGCTTCATCTATGAAAGCAGTTATCGGAGCCTTCAAGAGCCTATTCTCTGGTGCGAAGAAGACCGGCTCGGGAATGAGAGCTGTTTCCAAAGAGATTAGAGGTCTGATTCAGCAGTTGTTGACTGTTTCTAAGGTGGGAGCAAAATCTCTATTGCCAAGTCTCAAGAGTGTAGGCAAAGAGTTGAGCAAAGTTTTCAGTCCACGTAATCGCCAGGCGGTGTTCGCTCTAGTAACGGCTCTCGTAAGTCTGTCTCGCAGCGTTCTGGGACAGGTCTTGAAGGACATCTTCAAGACCTTCAAGATGCTTCTGGATGAGGTCATCCTGCCCCTGTCCCGGTACGTAGCGCCGCTCGTCACGAGCATTCTGGGCTTGGGCGAAGGCTTCTCTAAGAGCGCGGACAAGATGGAGTTGGCTCGTAAGATCCTCGTAGGCATTCTTGAGGCTTGGTTGGCTCTCAAGGCCATATCCTGGGTAATTACCTTCACTCAGAACATCGTCCAGACCGGTGCTACTCTCATCACTCAGGCGGCTAACATCACTCAGACGATAACACAGAACATCAAACGGGTAGGAGCCTTCTTCTACGATGTCAAACAGATCGCGGCGGTCTGGACGCAGGTCATTACTCAGGAGATCAAGCGCCTTGGCGAACTGATTGAGAAGGGCGTAGGAAAGGGTGCGGATTTCATTCAAACTATCACTCAGAAGGTAGCAGGGCCTACAAAGAAGGACGGCCAGATCTCTGGGGAATCCTTTGGTAAAGGCTACTCCAGCGGGCTACTGGGAGTGTTGGGAAAGGTCCTCGGAGGGTTTACTGTTGGTATCATTGCCGCCTCTCTAGGAGGATCTCTGGTGGCGGGGATCGGAGTCGGATTCATAGCAGGACTGGCAGCAGTAGGTTTTGGGGCGCTCATTGCTGGAGCGATTCTGCTCGGAACGGAGAAGCTCGGGCTGTCGCTAATAGAAACCATCGCTTCTGGAATCACCGGCAGTCTTGTCCTACGATCCTTCCTCCCGATATTTATTGGCCCGCTTGGTTTTCTGGCGAGTTTTGTTGCAGGTGAATTTGTCTACCGCTTCCGAGATACCATTCTCAAAACTCTAGCCGAGGTTGCCGGCAGCATAGCGGGCGGCATCGCCGCGCTCTTCTACTACGGGATTCCCTTCGCGGCGGAGGCTCTTTTCGGATTCTCAGAAACTGTTCGCAAATTCTTCCAGGAGACGATCCCTAATCTCATTATAGAACAGGGGCCGGGGGTGTTGGTAGCGATTGGGAAATGGCTCTTCGGAATCGAGGAAGACGTCCGCAAATTCTTCCAAGTCACTCTGCCTGATGTGTTCTTCAAGTTCCTCACAGTATCTTTGCCGAACGAGGCCAGTCGGGGATTTCCAGTTTTCCGCAATGCTTTCTTCACGGCACTCAAAGCAGTATTCTTTGACCTTCCGAAGTGGTGGTACACGAGTGTAATTCCTGCCACTTTCACTTTCTTCACGAGCACTCTACCTACAGCGGTTGTGAAGTTTCTTACGAGTACTGTCCCTACTCTCGCCACCAAGGCATACGATCTGGGGAAGGCGATAGTAGATGGGATTGTTAAGGGGGTTGGAGATCTTTTTACTACACTGAAGAAGCCTTTTGAGGAGGGTTTCAACAAAGCGGTGGATTTTGTGAAGGGTCTACTGGGCATCAAGTCTCCTTCAACGGTGTACAAAGGTATCGGAGAGGATATTGTTCAGGGTCTCATCAACGGAGTCTCCGGAATGGCCGATGCCCTGGTGAAGGCCCTTGAGAAGCTCGTGTCGGACGCCGTGGGCAAGGTGCCAGGAGCGGAGCTCGTCATCAAAGGTATAGGCGTAGCAGGTGGCCTCAAGAAGAAATTGTTCGGGGGGCAGCAAGGCATATGGCGTGTTCCTGGCCCTTGGAATGTGGACAGTTTCCCTACGAGGTTGGCGGGCGGCGAGATGGTTGTACCTGCTCGTCTAGCTGAGAGGTTGCGGGACACCATCAGTTATCCCCACTCGACCAATCAGATTTCCAGTCGCCAAGACTCCTTCACAGCCAGTATCTCAGTCGAGAGTGAGGATAGAATCTCGGCGGCTATTCGTCGAGAGTTGAAAGGTTTTCTGTTCTCATCAGGATTTGCGAGGTAGAGAATGCCGAACGATATCTGGACGCCGCCGACCAACTGGAACGCAGGTACAGATTTCACGGAAGCGAAGGCGGAGCAAGAGATCACGGACGACATGTACGTGCTGTCGTTGGCGATCGACGGCGACAGCAGTGTCTCTACGATCAAGCACCGCCATCTGGCGGGCATAAACGCCGCCCGCCCAGTAGCTGGCGAGGCAGGGCGGCTCTACTACGCTACAGACGATCCTAGATGCGTCTACCTGGACAACGGTGCAGTCTGGATCATAGTCGGCGGCGAGACTCCGCGCTGTCACGTCTACAATAGCATTGCTCTCACTATCAATGACGCCACTGATACTCAACTCACTTTTGACAGCGAACGCTACGACAACGCCGGTCTCCATAGCATTGCTGCCTTGACGAGCCGGATAACGGTTCCGGCAGGGGCAGCGGGACTCTACGGTATCGGAGCCAGTATCGGTTGGGGAGCCTCTCCTACGGCGGGAACTGTTCGCAGATTGGCCTTAAAATTGAATGGAGTCACCTATCTGGACATCGAAGAGGTACCAGGGATTGACTCCGCTTCAAAGTCGAATCGGCAGTCGATCTACATCGAACATCGCCTGGCAGTGGCAGATTATGTTGAAGCGGAGGTCTATCAGAATCGTGGAGGGACTCTTTCGGTTGTCGCCACCGGCAATTTCTCACCTGAATTCTATGTGAGGCATCTTGGTGGAGCCTAGTGTCTGAGTTCGTCTGGATCAACAACACGCGGAGCCTGCGGCGGGTGTTCTCGGGCCGTTCGGGCTATACTCTCGTCCGCTTCGATGGCCTCAGCCTTCCTGGGAAAGACCATCTGGCGGCTCGAGGGCCGCGCCAGCACGGAGCTACCTATGTGGCGACCTATTTTCAACCTCGGCAGTTTTCGTTGGAGGTGGCGATAGCGGGCTGTGATATGGAGGAGCTTCAGGCCAAGCATCGTACGCTGGCAGCGGCCATCAATCCCCTGGATGCTAGCGAGCTCCGCGTAGTGGCCGAGGATGGTAGTCGCTACTACCTCACCTGTAGACCGGTGACCTCAGTAGCCTGGCGGGTGGCGGATGGACGAGTAGCCGAGGCCCTCATCCAATGTGTGGCTGACGACCCCTTCTTCTACAGTATGAATCAGCAGAGTGTAGCCATTCTGACTGCTCTGGTCTCTCTGACGATTCCGTTTACGATACCGGCTCGCATAGGGGGCTACCTGGACGACGTGTCTGTGACCAACAACGGGCAAGTGTTTGCCTACCCAGTTTTGGTCTTCAATGGGCCAGCAACGAATATCCATATGTTCAATAACACTACTGGCGAGGATCTTCAGGTGAATGAAGTCGTCGCGGGCGGCGAGGTTCTCACAGTGGATATGGGAGCCCGCACTGCTCTGGTGGATGCTGGGTTGCCTACAGAGCGCAATGTGGTAGGAGGTGCTGTCGGAGACTGGTGGGCACTCCAGCCTGGAGTCAACGATCTCACCTTCACCAACGAAAATGCGGCAGCGGTCAGTGGTACTTTGACTTTCCGAGAGAGATTTCTGGCTGTGGTGTAGATGGCCCAATACGAGCTACTCCTACGCGATTCCGCGTTAGCTGTCATCGGTTATCTCTGGCCTCTAGAGGGCCAGTTAGCTCCTTCGTCAATCCGCTGGACACGGAATTGGCGCACTCCAGGCATTCTTGAGATCGTTATTCCCAGGGATATTGCGCTGGCGGCAGATCTAGTCACTTTGGGCAATTTTATAGAGGTACGGCGGGACGGCGATTTCGAGGCTCTCTATCTCCTGGGGGCTGTCAAATTTGACAGAGGCTCGGTGGCTTTTACTCGTGGGTTAGGAGACTTGTATAATGCTGTCTATCTGGGAGGTCAGGGTGAGGGGCGCAACAGAGAGCTCCTCCTCCGCGAGAATGTCGCTTCGATAGCAGAGGCCGGACGGATAGAGAAGTTCATCGATGCTCGCGACGTAGAGCTGGGAATGGTGTCAGAGCTTACTTTGCGGGCAGATGCTGCCCTTGCCAACTCCTCTGTCCGACAGTCCGCTCTGATAGATGTTGGAAATCCTGTCAGTCAGGATACGATAACTGTGTACGGCGTCAATCCGATGGTGTACGCAGCTGGCCGTGTGGTGCTGCCGCCGCCTGCTACTAGGGAGGCAGGCTCCAATTTCATCAACATCCAGAATGACGAGTACGATCGGGTGAATTCTGTTCCGGCTGACGTCGCGATGTCTCACTATGTTTCTAACCACATGGTTGCGCCTGCGGATTCTACGCGTCAGGTTCCGAACTTGGCCGCGCCAAATCCTGGCGGAATCCTTCCGAACGTCAGCGTAAGCAGCCGCTTCCAAACTGTCTTGGAGATCCTTCAAGAACTGGCTTTGACTTCGGAATCAGGCTTCGAGATCACTCTCGTCGGAAACTGGTTGGAATTCACTGTTATACCCGAACGTGATCGTACTGCTGCTAGTTCTGTACCGGTGATCTTTCGGGACGATGAAGTTCTTCTAGACATAGCGGGCAGAGCCTATCGTGAACACTGGGATGTAGGTGATCTTATCACCTTCGAGTTAGGGGGCGGCACCCAGATAGATCTACACATTCTGGAGGTGGCAGTACGATTGCAGGCGGGGCAGGCTATCGAAATAGCGGTAGCTCTAGAGGCAGGTTCCTTGGAGCCCGGATCTGCTTTTGGTTCACTCCTAAAGGGCGTTACCGAGCAGGGCAAAGCCCTTGCTAGGGTAGAGACTCGTGCGGGAGGCGATGCCAATGCGATCCACGACAACATTTCCAGTGAGATCGCCGCCATTGCTGAGAAGGTGGCCCCTGCCAATGCCGATTTGGTTCTAATCGAAGACTCAATCGACGGCTACACTAAGAAGAAGGTACAGGTAGGAAATCTTCCGGGTGGCGGAGGTTCCACTCCGACTGGCACTGGTTTTCGGCATGTTACTGGGGGTGTCGAGGATGCGGCAGCCAAACTGGTAGACACTGCTGACATCAATGCCGATCAAGTCACCTATTCCAGAATTCAGAATGTATCAGCTATCTCTCGTCTATTGGGGCGGGGTTCGGCGGCGGGAGCGGGGGATGTTGAGGAGATCTCTCTGGGCACCAACCTGTCGATGGCGGGCACTGTTCTGAATGCCTCGGGTGCCGGAGGTACCCTTAACGACGCCTACGACTTTGGTGGCGCAGGGGCTGGCCGCGTCGTCACCGTCGACACAGGCTTGCCGGTCACGCTTGAGGGCGTTACGGACTACGGCCTTCTCTGGTTCCAGCAAAACGCCGACGCCGCTCCTCGGCTCTCCATCTACAGAGACGGCAAGCTGGAATGGGGGAGTGGCGGCGGAGCCGCCGATGTCGTGCTTCAGCGGGCTATGGCCAACGTGCTAGCTCTTGCGGCAGACGACACGCTTCGTCTCAAAACTATCGACACGGCGGCAGGTGACCTGCTAGTCAGGTCTGCAACCGGCGTGATCGACCTCATACACGACGGCGGTGCGGCGAGCATGCGCGTAACCCGTTACCAGGACGGAGCCGCTGGAGCATGGTTTGAGGGCCTTCATGCCCGTGGAACTGAGGCCCTTCCGACTGCTGTCCTGACCGGCGATGACCTTGTCGTCCTCGAAGCCTCTGGACATTCAGGAGTTTCCTTCGTAACGGGCGGGCAGCTTGTCTTTGAGGCATCGGAGAACTGGGCAGGGGCTGCTTGGGGAACCCAGATGCGGCTTCTCCTGGTGCAAGTGGGCTCCTTCCTGAACAGCACTCAGATCATCTGGTCTGTCGCTGGCGGCGTGATTACTGTCGCCCATGAGCGGGCGACAATCCTGTCGACGGTTGCAGGGGATCTGACGCTTGACCCAGCAGGTAACATAGACGCGCTGGCGAACACGCTCCGAGTTGCCTCGCTCGACACGGCGGCGGGTGACCAGGTGACCAGGCCGGCAACCGGAGTTTTCAGTGTCATACGAGATGGCGGTGCGGCTGGCAGTTACGTCACACGATACCAGGATTCGGTGAGTGGGGCGCAATTCGTGGGTCGCCATGCGAGGGGAAGCGAGGCTACACCCACAGTCCTCCTGTCTGGCGATGACATCCTTGTTATAGACGCCGTGGGCTACAGAACTGGCGCTTTCATAACAGGCGGTCAGCTGGTCTTTGAGGCATCGGAGAACTGGGGCGCGGTCTGGGGAACCCAGATGAAGCTCAGGATGGTTGCTACCGGCGGTTTCAGCCTCGCAGACCAGATCATCTGGTCCGTGGCCGGTGGCATCATTACTGTTGCTTATCAGCAGGAAACGATCCTGTTCACGGTTGCAGGCGACTTGCGTCTGTCCCCATTCGTCGACATCGATGCAGACGGCAACGCGATCGAGAACGTTCTCTATCAAGACTTCGATGAGGGTGTCGCGCCTGGCACTCCACCGGCAGGCCACGTAAGGCTCTACGCGAAGACGGACGGTTCGATCGCCTCCAAGGACGATCTGGGGGTCGAAACAGTCCACGGAGCGGGCGGTGGCGGGTCTGTCGCCACCGATGTTATCTGGGATGCTGATGGCGATTTAGCCGTAGGCTCTGGCGCGGATACAGCGGCGCGGCTTGCCAGGGGTGCGGCGGGTTCTCTCCTTCAACCTAGTGGCACGACTCTCGCTTGGACTACGGCACCCACAATAGCTGGTCTTCTGACCCTGAGCGGGGGAGCGAAACTTGCCGCCGCCCAGACCATCCAGGACTCCGGCGGCAGCCCCCGCATCCTTCTCGCCACCGCCAGCCAGCACATCACCCTTACCGGCGACGTCAACGTCGACGGCAATCTCAAGGTTGGCACCGGCCCCTTCGGCAACCTCCACGCCTACAACACCAACCCCTCCACCGGCATCGTGAACATCGGCGGCAACACCGTCTTCACCCCCGCCACCGCCAGCGTCACCGGCCTCCAATGCCAGACTGTTTGCTCCCCTGCTGGCGCGGGTGTAAACAATATCGCCATTGCTGGTTACGCCAAGAGCGGCGGCGGCGGCGCTGGCAGCTTTAACAACCTTATCGGCCTCCAGTTCTACGCTCAAGCGGGGGGCGTAGTCAATACCACCAGCGCCAAGTGCATCGAGGCCAAGATTCAGGTCACCAGCTTCAGCGGCACGCTCACGAACAGCCTCGCCGTCGACATTCCTGCTATTGTGGTAGCTGGGGGGGTACCCACTATCGTCAACGCTTGGGGAATCCGGGTTGGCGACCAGGGCCACTCCAGCGAAACAAATGTATATGGAGGTCAGATTCTTAGGCAGACTGCCGGCACGAACCGCTATGGCCTGGCTGTCGGGGATATGTCCGGCGGCACTCTAGCTTATGGAGTGCAAATCGACGCCTTTGACGCCTCTGCTGCGGGCACTCAGTACCCGTTTGCCTATGGCGATGTGGGGTCTGAGCACACCTATATCAATCGTGAAGGCGCAATAACCGTCACTCAGTTCGTCACTCTCGGCAACCCCGTTCTGACACTAACCAGTCTCGCAACCAATGACGATCCGGTTGAGATACTCTACCAGAATCGTCTGGCAACGACGGATGGCACTGCCAATCAGACGCTACACACTTTCGCTATTCCTACTTCAACGACCGTAACCATTGAAGTCTGGGTCATCGCGAAACGTTCTACTACGGAGCAAGGAGCTGGTTACCAAATCCTAGCGACGTACAAGAATGTCGCTGGTGTAGTGACTTTGATCGGCGCTGCTCGCACTAACACTGCTGAAGATGTCGCAGGGTGGGACTGCAATCTGTTCATCTCGGGAACGAACGTTCTCTGCCGTGTTACTGGGGCGGCGGCGTCTAACATCACCTGGCACCTGACAGCTCGTCTCTGGAAGGTTAGCACCTAGAGGAGATCCTATGCCCGCCAGCATCACCAAAACCGCCATCGCCTTCGACAGTTTTCGTGTCCAGCGTGAGATTCAAGAGGAGGGCACATACAAATACTTCATCGCTGTGGGCTATCGTGTGGAGACAACGGAGGAGCCCTACCAACGCGACCGTTACGTTGAGTTGACAGGAGCACGAGCAACGGAGGCAGCAGCAATGTTCAACAACCTAACGAACCGTATCAAAACAGTGGAGGGCCTGCCATGAGGACGATTACGCTTCCGACCTTGTTTGAGTTGGGAGGGAAGCCAGCTGTTCTATGTCCTGGATGTGGTGCGGAGGTTGTGCCTAAGCAGGCCGTAACCGCAGCCAACTTGCTAATTCAATGGCTCAATCCGCCTACCGGCAAGCACATCGATGTGCTGGAGATGGCTCTGCGGGTTTCTCTCGTACAGAAACTCCGGAAGGCCACAACGACTCTTCGTCTTGAAGATGCTGAGTGGGAGAAGCTGAAGGAGTGCGTTGAGGAGTGCCAGTTCGTCGTTGTGAGCGAGGATATCACTGCCGTTTACACAGCCCTCGTCAATGCTGTTCCCGAAATCGAACAGGTGGAGAAGAACAAGCATTCACAAGCTGCTGCTTGAGCCATGACTGTGAAATATCTCTGGCCGCTCGCTGATTCCATCACGACTCGAAATTTCTACTTCGAGAGCAGTTTATATGTGGGTGGACAACATGCGGCAACCGATCGCATTAAGCGGATTGGGTCCACATTAGGAGCAAATCTGGTCGCGGCGGCAGACGGCATGGTTATAGGGGATGCCTGGGATCCATACAGCGGCTATTTCATCGGCATTCGTCACGCGGATGGCTGGATCTGTTTCGTGCGCCATCTGGTCGCCGACTCCCCCTTGGTCCGCGGTCAACTGGTCAAACAAGGGCAGGTCATTGGTCGTGCGGGCAGCACCGGCGCCAGCTCCGGTCCTCATGCCCACATTGATTGGTGGAACGAACAGCGGCGGTCGCCCGAGGCCGTTTACAAGCACGGCTGGTGGGCACACGACCCAGAGTCGTATCTCGGGAAAGAGGTTCCCGAGGAGGAGGAAGAGATGAAACTGTGGCTTATCAAACCCACAACACCCGATGCCAAGGGTTCCGTTTACGTGACTGACGGCATCCATAAGCGGCGGGCGAACCGGATGCTGAACGATCTACAGGCCACGATTGGTCTACAGAATACTGTCGCTATTGTCGTGAGCGATCTGTTTCTGACATGGTTGGCAGACTTTCCGGAAGGCCCTGCTCCTTAGAGATATGGTTGGCAAACTTTCTGCTCTGAAACCTTTCCGCTTAGTTGAGTTGACGCACATTGCGCGGCAGGTAGCGGCAGATTCGGGACATCCTGAACTGTTCGAGGATATTGTACAGGAAGCTCTGCTGCGCTACATCCAGTGGCCTCCTCGCTTTCGAATAGGGGCTTGGCTGTTTGCCCGACAGGCTCGAGACGAAGTTCTCCGAAGAGAGCTGCAACAAAGTGCTCTCCGAAAGAGACTGGGAGAGAGTCTGTCTGAAGAAGATCGGCTCGAGGGGTGGATACGACTCTGGGATGCCCGCTCTTTTGAGCACTGGCAATGGTTGGTAAGATATGCGCAGTCCGAGTCTCAGCGGAGCGGGGCTCTCAGAGCTCAGGCTTGTCGCTATCGGGCTAAGTTGAAAGAGCTTATTGAAAGGAGGTGATACCTAAAATGATCTCGAAACTATTGGCTCTTGGTGAGGAACAGTTCGCTCCTGTCATAGTTGCTACCGCTCGGACCATTGTGTTGGTAGTTCTTGTGGCGGCGCTGGGAGGGGCACTAGAAGGCCTCAATGCTGTTGATTGGTCGGAGTATCTGGCAGGGGAGCAGCTGCCGATAGCCGCGTTCGCTGTCGGTCTTCTGCGTATCTTGCTCGAAGGTGCTCTAGATCAGGTACGCTCTGCGCGGAAATGAAAATTCCATTTCGTGGGGGAGAGAGCGGAGGTCTTACAACTGAATAGGACACAACCTACAGTTTCTAAGCGCTCCCCTCCGCTCTCTTCCTCTCCTCCCTTCCTTTTAGAAGCAGCGGTCTGCGTAGACCGCGAGGAGCAGAGCCTCCGCTTTGTTATGACTGACAGCAGTTTGAAATTCGATGGCCATCTTCGGGAACAGCTGGCAGGCTTTCAGGCGAGAGGCTCCCTTGTCCTTTCCCATGTCTTTGAGCACAGCAGCTTTCCACGTTTGTGGAGCCACAAGGGTATGAGGCATCCCGAGCGCTGCCAGTATGCCTAACCAAATCCCGAAGCCCTTGCCATAATTGAAGGCTCCCACGGTTCCATCTCCTGGAAAGGCTTGGGCCTTCTCCAGAACCACATGTAGATCTTTCGACATTCGCCATGGCTCGAGGAGTTCCACCATCCCCGCCACGGCATACTGGCGGCGTCTGTTGACAACTATGGTAGGAGTACTCCGGATGATCGGGGCTTCGTTAGGGATCAGAACAGAGACAGCGCCCTGTAGTCCTGGGTCGATTCCGACACGACAGCGGCGCTCCCAGGGATTTTTGTCGGCTCCGCCAAGAGCTCCAGCAACTGCGGCAGGGGATTCTTGTGATCCAACCATACCGTTCTCTCTCCGTTCTCTTCTGCTATGCGCATGATGTCAACTACGTCTTTGAATTTGCTCCCGACATTTTTGTGGAGCCTCTCTAGATCCTCTCCGGCGTACTCTCGCTGCGAGCGGGCCTGGATCCGTGCCAGGCAGACTTCCAGGGGCGTATCCAGCGCTGCCCACACATACCGGCCAGGAAACGCCTCTGAGACGGCTCTCCAGCGCTTCCAGTAGCAGATTAGCAGCCCCTCGAAGACCACATTGCCCTCGGCGGCTAACCTGCGGACGAGTTCATCTACTCGGGCTATGCCTCCTTTGAGGCTGCGTTCCTGTTTGCCTTTCTCGTTGAGGTAGGGATGACCCTGGATCTTGTCGCAGCCTCCTACGGTTCTGCCCTCGGGGTAGGGGCCTACGACTCTCATTCCCCATTCAGGTAGCCAGTAGCCGCAGACCTCCTCGTACTCGTCCTTGAGTTCTTGGCGGGCCGGACTCTTCTCTAGAAGCTGTTGGATCAGAGTACTCTTACCGGAGCCGTTGGTTCCCATTACCGCTACGATGCTCATATCCAGACAAATCCTCCGCTTCCTCTAGGCACAATCTTCTCCTCCAGGATCTGGGTTCCAGGTTTCAGAAGATAGTAGGCTCCTCGAGGAGTGTAGGCGGCTCGGGCGATGCTGTATCCATGCATAGCGAGGAAAAAGGCTGAGCATCCTCTGGCATAGTCCTGGGGAGTCTCCATTTGATAGCGAAGGGCCTTGGCGTACTTGGCCTTGTTGGTGTGGAAATAGGGTTTGCTGGAATCGAAGATCTCTACGGCGAGAGGCCGTCGAAAGAACACATCTTCGAGAAAGGCCCGCCGCCGCTGCCAATGGAGAACTGTCCAACTGTTCCAATCAAGTAGCACAAGATCGGCTCGCTGGCCGGTCTGCTCCCAGGCATTGCCTACCCTGACTGTGACGTAGGGGGGGAACACTCGGCGCAGGTGTTCCAGGCATTCGAGATCCTGTTCGATAATGGTGTGGCGGCGCGGGCGGTAAAGCTTCTTGACGATAAGCGAGCGCAGTCCTGCTCCGCCGAAGAAATCTAAGCAGGAGTTCAAGCGAGGCAGCCCTTCCAGAGTCCAGGCGGCGGCAGTCATATTGGCAGAGATGTCCTCCATCTGGGAACCGAAAATGTGGGCGAGGTAGGACTTCTTCTCCGCAGAGACTCGGGAGCTCTCGCCGGAGGGAATTTCGAACTCCATTTCCCATTTCCCGCAGATGAGAACCGTTTTCACAGTCTGATGCTCTTAGGCCGATAGAAAGTATCCTTCGACATCCCTAATCGGCGCTTCATCCCGTCTGCTGTACTGCCGTTGCTGGAGAAGGTTGCTCCTAGCTTGAGGTGGACATAGTCTAACCAGAATCCCCAGAGAGCATCGGCTAACCAGTTGCTGCTGTAGTCGTGCTTCACCAGTACGGCTACAGCTCTGGTGCCTCTTATGTACCCTCCCACAATCCCGACTCTCTTGCCGGATTCTAGGTCTCGACAGAAGAACAGGTGGGAATTGGGCAATTGAGAGTGAAGCTGTATGCAGGCTCTATAGTGTCCTATGCCCCTAACCCAATTGATCTCGCTACTCTGCTGGTAAGAGTTAGGTAGACCTCTCAAGTACGCCGCGAGCTGGATATTTCCGTGGCGTTCTTCGGAGACAGCTCTCCATCTCTCGAGGATATCCAAAGCCTCAACCAAATTTCTCGGAGTCACTGGATCAAAGTCGTACATTTCTAGGGCTTTTTTGAATTGCCACCGGCGGTTGGAATCCAAAGCTGAATTACTTCTCCAGCTGGAGAGTGTATGCCACACAGTTTCTCTAGATCCTCCAGGAAACACTTCTCTAAGATCGTTAGATAGTGCTTGGAACTTCAAGGATTTGAATCCAGCCGTTCGTAAAGCATAGAGAACTTCTTCTGAGGATTCTTCTGTCTGCCAAGAGGCGATAACCCCTTTGGTGGTCTGACCTCGGAGATAGACCCCTCTTCCCACTTTCAGAAGACGGGAGTTTTTGATGCCGAGACCCCAAGTGTACAAGACCTCTGGGAAGTCCCAGTAGTAGGGGCTTCCGAGGTCCGGTATTTCGGAAATGTGTTTGATCTCTACGATATCCACCGGAAACCTTCTGCCCCGCCCGTATAGAACTCCTCTAGCGGGTGAGAACCTCGTTGGAGAAGGTAGTATGTCGAGAATTTACAGTATACCGCCGTACTCAGAGCGTAGGCTGGAAATTTGTCTGCGAGAAAGTGGCGAAATCCTCGGGCGTAGTCCTCGGGGCGTCTCACTTCTGAGTGGAGTTCCTGGGCATACAGATTCTTGTTGACGTGAAAGAAGGCTTTCGAAGTATCCCACCAAATTATCCCAAGAGGATCAGCTTCTATGAGCCCCTTCCAATGCCTCTCCCAGCGATCCCAGTGGTGAATCGTCCAAGCATTCCAATCCAGAATGTAGATGTCAGCAGCCGGAGGAGAGTCTAGAACCTCTAGAGCATCTTGATGCCTGATCTCAACATTAGGGAATTGCCTCTGGAGGTGGCGGTAGCACAGTTCATCCCGTTCGATTACGAGGTGAGAAACGGGGACCAGGAGATTCTGGATTAGGGTAGTCTGGATTCCAACTCCACCAAAGAATTCAACCCACCTCAATCCTGTAGGGAGTCTCCTCAACAGAAGGTAGGAGCCCCAGACACAATCGGACACTGTCTGCGGTCTCTTTTGAATCCTATCCATGAAGGATTCCCCTTCCCCAGGGGATTTTCCTGTCCCCGTCACCATCTCGAACTCCATTTCCCATTTCCCGCAGATGAGAGCTTTCTTCAAACCGGCGTTCCTTTCAAGGACTCGTAGAAGTCGTTCCGGAAGCAGTCCCACATGGAGTCCATAAGGATCACCTGGCCCGTTTCACGATACCAGTTTTGCTTCCTTGAGTGGAGACCAGGATCCTGCGGATTGTCTTCGAGACGGAGATTAACCGGCAGGTTGCGGCGGCGGGCCTCCCAGAAGAGGTTGAAGTCCTCTTCTGGCCAAGCCTTCTCGGTGTCTCGAATGCGCCGGTAGAACATGTCATTGTAGACGTTCGGATACCTTCGGTTAGGCCGGTGCCAGGATTTGTAGCAGCAGAGGGTAGACTCCAAAGTGAAGTAGTTGACATCATCCTCGAAGGAGCGGTCCCGAAAGCGGGCTTGCGCCTCCTCAAGCAGGGTCTGCCCTTCCTCTGTCAGCCAAGCTATCTGCTCCTTGGAGTAGCCGCCGAACTCGGGGTTACTGGCGTGCCAATCCAGATCGTCGCGACCCAGTACTATCGCCAGGCCGTTGCGGTGGGATTTGGAGCCCGAGAGATCGTCGAGAAAGAGAGTGTCGCAGTTGATCGATATCCCCATGATCCGGAGGTACTCGAGATAGGAGAAGGTAGACAGCCGCCCGAACGAGAGGAAGTCGTTCCTCACTTTGTCCCAGGCCTGGCGGAAGGAGATACGATCGGTGTCCGCGAAGAACTCGGTTTGTGTCCATCGGCCCAGAATCTTGCGGTAGTTGGCTACGCATTCCACGAACATCTTTTTGTGGTAGCGTCGGTCGGTGTCCCACCCGAAACGGGAGTATTCCTGTTGGAACCAGGAGTCGAGCTCTCTCAGATCGATATCTTGGAGAACAGGAAACCGGTGGTAGATGAGGTATGTCGTAAGCACATGCTGGGTGCAGCCATTGATGAAGGCGAACCAGAGTTTGTCCTCCTGAGTCATGGCCAGCTGCTGGGCTAGGTAGGGGAACATGTAGTAGACCGCACCAGGATGGGCTCGCCATTTGAGGTGGAAGGCCCAGAAGCGCAAAAAGACCTCGCGGCGATACTGAGGCAGCCGGAAATCTAGGCCCGCCTGGAGGTCGGTTTCCTCCGGAAGACCCTTGAGCTCGCAGTAGCGGCCTATCTCAGCTGTCATCAAATTTGCCGGCAAGGAGGGTCGGAATGATGCTAGTTGCCCGATAGAGGCTTCCTGTGATAGGATCGTAGACTAGACCTCTAGCCTCTACCTCCTCTAGAGTCTTCTCGTCCTCAAAGACGAATTTGTTAGGCCGACAAATCTGCTCTTTCCGTTTTCGAGGATAGTCTCCGGCGAGGATTCTCGTTAGATCTGGATCATCGTCGGAGATGAACCAGATTGAGCCGATCGTAAGACCGTAGCGGTTGAGAGCAAGTCCCACCCAACTGATGGGATCATGTCGAGTATCCCGCCCTGCTACAAATTCTCTCCTGGCTTGGCGTATAAGATCCAGGGTTAGTTTGTACTCTTTTGGGCCGCTTCTGTCTTGCAGATTAAGCATTGGCCTTTTCCTCCTGAAGATGCGGTTCCATAGCAGCCCAACTCGGGCGCGAGCCCACTATCCAGATGCAGGTCTTGCCGTCGGGTTGCAGCAGGCGCGGCAGTTTCTCGTTCAGATACTTCATCACCTTCCCTTCATAAGTGGGATGGAAATCTATCTGCTGGTCACCCATTCCCCAGTGGCTCCAAGGAACCTCATCGTGGTAGCGGGCGTACTGGCTTGTGTGGAGATCGTGGGTGTGATCGATGTAGGGTATCAGCCAGCCTGCCTTCACGATAAGCACCAACCTCTCGAAGATCCAGTCGATCTTAGGCGGGCCGATGCCAATCAGGTAAACCTTTTTGAGATTCTTGGGAGGAAAGAGAGTGATGCCGTACAGGATAGACACGGCGCTGTTGCCACTGCCGGTGGGGATGACCAGATTCTCCATCTGGTCGGGGAGATTGCGAACCTGCTCCGCACCTACGCGGTGGAAGGCTTCAATGGCGGCGGGCGGATTTTTGAAGTGGTCAAGGGAGATGCCGTACTCAAGCAGGAAAAGGTCGGGATCGCGGGTCGAGAGCTCTCGGACTCGCCGTTGGAGGGCAGGATTGTAGCCAACCTTTATGACATCGAATTCGGCCCCGAACTTCTGGGCCATAGCCACGTTCTCGTTCTCCGCCGCCCGAGGGAAGTAGGTAGCTCCTATCACGCAGAGAGTTGGCAGGCCGTAGTGAGCGGCTACCGCTGTGCTCATCGGCAGCTGTGGCGATTTCACACTGGCCCCGGACACTATGCCCTTCGGCCTCGGAGCGGTGCGGACGTACTCATCTATCAGGTATATGCACTGGCGCAGTTTGGAGCCGTTGATGCCGCTGTAGCCGAGCGGGGCGAAGTAGTCCTCCCGTTTGAACCAGACACCGCCGACCTCCTCCACCGGAGTGAGTTCTAAGAGCTGTTCCTCCCAATGGATCTGGGAGCGGTCAAGGCTTAGAGTCTGGAAGATGGTATTCATCTAGACCATCAGATCGGGGTTAGGGTCTTCCTCCATGCAGTCGGTACACTCGCCCGCCGCGTTGGGCTCGCAGTTGTGCTTTTGGCACTGCCCACAGACGGGACAGAAGACGTCGGTGTTAGGGTCGTGCTCGTGCTCCACGAGGTCTCCTTTCGAACTCTTTGGCGGCTGCTATCCAGGAAGGATGCAGACCCCTGTTTTCAATGTCGGCGAAAGAGTCATAGGATTCAACATCTAGATATCTGCGGGCAAACCAGAATTCTACTGGCCAGGGTGGAGGATGGTTGTCGAGAATAGCATTGCATTCGTCCAGAAATGCTTCCGGCTTGAGCTGCTCCATTATTCCTTTCAGAAGAGGAGTATTCGGAGGCGGATCTGGCAAGGGCTCGGCGCGGGCTGCTACCATGCGGCGGGTGATCTCCGCACCTGGGCCGTCGAGATAGATGTGAAGGCTGTTGCTCAGATGTGTTTGGGTGCCAATCTCCACGCGCAGACGAGCGGCTATGTATTCCTGAAGGAAGCTGAACTGGTAGACATTCACAGCGTAGAGGCCCCAGTGGAGATCATTGCTGCGATTGATGACGGTCATGTGAAGGCGTCCGTCCCGGAGTTTGAACATTACCATGTCATTGCAGGGCGGGTCCTTTGTCTCGATCCAGAGATCTTGGGGTTGCCAGATCGTCAGCACCGCCCGCCGGTCGTGCGGGTCGCGGCGGAGGCGTTCTATTAGATGCGGCAGCTGGTCTTTGATGCGGTAGCCGTAGGCACCGTAGAGAGTCCTGCCGTCGTCACTGAACTGGCCAATGCGCTTGTTGTGGCGGGCCAAGGAGGCTACATCGTCACGACCCGCCAGCACGTGTAGCGCCTCGCTTAGGGCCAGGTAAGGATTGGCGTAGCGGCCAGGCACAATGTGAGGACGGCGGAGGGGTTGCTGTATGATGGTAGCTACGTCTAGGAGCTCGCGTGTGCGGAGGCCGCGAACCATCACGTCGTGGCCGTGATCGAGGATGGCAAAAAGCTGCCGTCGGTACAGATCAGTTGCACAGGTACCCTCAAACAGGTGCATTGGGTCGATACCTTCTCTGTCTGCCGGTGCCTTCGGACAGCTGGGCATACTTCGCGTACTCGCACAAATTATGTTCGATGTCGCACAGAGAGATGTCGTGACCCTCCAACATAACCGGCGCGAGCCGCAGCCTCTTCCAGGTTCCCCACTGGCTCTCTCGTAACATTCTGGTGTAGGCACGAAAATCGTTGGCGCGGCGGGCCGAGGGGAAAAGTCTTTGGACACCCCGCTCCGCACCAGGGCCGAACTCTACCCAGTCATCGTCCGTGAAGGGCAATCGGCCTACCATTATAAGGTCGCGGTAGATCTGGAGGGCAATGAAAGGGCCGATGCCATACTCACTCTGGAGGGCCAAACTGACTTCCTGAAGGGACTCGGCATGCTGGATAATTCCTACCAGAACTAGAAACTCGCGGTTGATGAGGTCGAGGATGTGTTCAAGACGGTCGAGCCGATTGTGGAGGTGGAGTGGACGGGGCAGTGTGAGGTGGGCGGGGCTGTTAAGGACTATGCCGCGCTGGCGCATCAGCGTTATCATGTCCCGCCACTGAGCGCGGGCCGGTATCCCGCCCAACCCGTGGAACATCCCCCAGTTGTTGACGAGCCGGAAGACGATCGTCCGCCAGAGCAGATCGGGGAAGTCAGCGGGGGCAGCGGCCACACTGGATGTGTACCACAAGCAGCCTCGGTCGAGCTCACGGAACACGTTACAGAAATGGAACTCCGCCAGCACCGGATCTGTAGTCCAAGGTGCGGACAGCCCATTCTGACGGCGTTGCCAGATAGCATGACGCTCCGCAACGTATTTCCAAAAGTCGGAGATATCAACCATATTGCAATCTCTTTTGGAGAATCGCTTCGAATTCTCCAGACAGGATAACCTTTTCTGGAAGGCGAAGGACAGTGAGTCCAAGAGAATTCAGAAGGGTATCCTTTCTCTTGTCGGTTCGGGAAGCTCGATGCCAGTATTCCCCGTCGCATTCTATGATCAATGACAGAGAAGGAAGCAGAAAATCAACTGTATATCTACCAAAAGGGGTCTGCCGTTGATGGAGGATCCTGGAGGTTTGGAGGAATTCTCCTACGATTCTCTCAAGTGAGGTATCTTTCTGTTGAAAACTACGAGCTAGATTTAATCTTCGGAGGATTGCATCCTGTTCGACCTTTGAGAGAGTTCTCCACCAAAGTTGCCACTTCCGAACCATTTCTGGAGAACGTTTCTTACCTCTCTGGGCTTTCCCTATCCGCTCGCGGTGTTCTGGAGTAAGCTTTCTGCCCAGATTTCCAACTTTCCGTCTGCGCGCATTGAGTTCCGGATCTTTGTTCATAGAAATGATTCTAGCCGCAAGAACTGCCGATCCCTCTGGGGTCATACATTTCTTACGCCCGCTGAGAGCCTTGGAGAGTTTGGCTCGCTGTTCAGCCCCTACTACATAAGTTCCATTGGCCTTGCGAGAGGCCGCGATGCGAGCAGCATGCTCCTTAGACCTAGCCAATCTTCACCGGCCAGAAGGCGTCTATTGCAGATGGGTTAAAGCGGTGAGGCAAGATTCCAGGGTTGCCAGGATCTTCCAATCTGAGCGCTCCTTCAGATTGAGAACCAGAATGTTCCAGACGGCATCGACAAGCTCTTCGCGGGCCAGCTGGCGGCTGTCCGCGGCCATGCAGGTGTTGATTGCTCTACCGTCCTCGCGCCCCTCGCCAGAATCGTACTCCCAACCATGCGCATCGTATCGGCGACGGAGCTCTTCAATAAGGTAGGCAGACAGCGGATTGGGAGAAGCCTCAAGCATCTCCAACAGGCTGGGGTACATGGCCTCTGAGGCGGCGGGTTGGGTCATGCCGCGATCTCTGCGGCCTCGCGTCGTTCCTTGAGGCGAGCCAGATGCATCTCGTAGTATTGTTCCCAGAGCAGCGGGGCTTCCTCGCGAGTGGTGCCGAGTCTTTTCAGAGTCTGGCTGGCGTGGCTGGCCGCGATAGCTTCCAAACTGGGTGCGATGCCACGCTCCTTCATAGTCTTGCTGGCCTTCACCCGCCCGCGCCAGAAAGCCTTGGAGGAGTGACGATCCCACCGTCCGCTTCGCATACCCTGTTTACCCGACATGCACTCATTATAAGCCCTAGCGAGGGCAAAGTAAAGGGGGCAGCAGATGCAAAAATAGCCAAAAATCTCCGCCGAAACCCCTTTACTTTGCCCTCGGGGCGGGTTATAATGAGGGTGGAGAAAGGAGGCCAACGGAACATGAGTTACCGCTGCGAGATCGAGCGGTGGGAACACCGGGAGATTCAGAGAGCTGCTGAGCTAGCCGGTGATCCCCCAGAGAGCTGCCCAACCTGCAAGGGCCCTCTGAACGAGGGCAGTGGCATGGTGGGGGAGACGGTGCTCTACTGCCCCAAAGGGCACGGCATCGCCTGGGAAGACATGGGAGACGCAGTACGGAGGGTGATCTAATGGCCACTCAAATAGCCCGCGACCCCTTCGGGCGAGCCTCGCTGATGAGATCGCCGGTGCTACGCCAGCACAATCTGGAGTGTGATTGGTGCGGTCGGCGGGCACGGTTCTACTACTACTGGGCCGGCGACTCGATAAACGGCGACCTCGGGCCGCGCTACGGCAAGACCCTGCGGCCCTTCTGCTCGGTAGGGTGTTACCGAGCCTACTACAGCTAAGGAAGGAGGTGACAGCAAGATGGAAACCGCTGTGAACATCGCAGTGCCAATGATCCTAACAATCGCGATCTTCGGCATCGGTCTGGCCCCATCAATCGCGCTGCTTCTGGGGTTCAACCGCATCGACCGCGACAACAGATAGGAAGGAGGCGAGTGTGCGCGATATCGAAATCGTTCTGGTAGCGGCGGGGCTGACCGTAGCGGGTCTGCCTCACGCCCCAGAGATCTTTTTCGGAGCAGTTTCCATAGCCATCATGAGAGCGGGTGACGGCGACAACCGCTCTCTGGTGAGAGTAGTCCTGGAAGGTCTCCACGGGTTCGTCAGGGAGATCGTAGAGGTCTCCAAATGGCGGGGTGTGAGATGGTACTAACCCTCGTCCTCGCCGCAGCATTTGTAGCAACGATTTCCGTCCTGGCAGCCCCAAGGGGCTTCTGGGATATCCCAATCAAGGTCTCTTCTCCAGAGCTCTACGGGGCTCTGGAGAGGGTGACGAGGAGGATTTCATGAGCGAAAGAGTGCCTGACACTGAGCTCAAAGGCCACGGCTTCGAGAGGGCCAACGTCTGCTCCGGCTGCCGTGAGCAGCTTCGCAATCCTCGCGACGGCCACTACCACACTCGCGAGGCACTGGCAGGCGGGGTGGCCGCCATCTGCTGCCTCTGTGCCTGCGTCAGCAAAGCGGATGATGCGGGTCAGGCGCGACCCGAGGCTCCACCCCTGCCGGAAGCCGACCAGGAGCTTCTGGAGCGCGTGCTGGCGGTGGTGGATGCCAGCGGCGCTACCCACTTCAAGGTGGGGGATGTCTGGAAGGTTCTGGGGGCGGAGAGTGATGCTCTCTGGTACAGCATCAAGGGCCTCCTCCAGACCTCCGACCGGTTCGAACAAGTCAGCAAGCAGTGCTGGAAAGTGAGGATCTAATGAGGGTCTACTACATCAAGAAGGCGCGGGCCAGCAAGACCCGTCGAGTTTGCCACCAGTGTCGGCACGAGGTAGAGCCTGGCGAGGCCTACCGCTACATCACCCCTCGCTTCGGGCCGGAGAAGTACTGGTGCTCGGCCCATTTGCCCCGCCAGAGCGACCTGGTAGGGGGTAAGCTGTCCGAGGCCTACGCCGCCCAGGAAGCGCTTGAGGACGACATCGACGCCTTCCGGCGGGGCACACTCGAGGATCTGGAAAGCTCGATCTCCACGGCGGCAGAGGAAGCCGACCGCATCGCCGAGGAGTACGAGGAGAGCATCTCCAACATGCCGGACAGCCTTCAGGACTCGCCAACGGCACAGGAGTGCCAGGAGCGGGCCGACGCCCTGCGGGAGTGGAAGGACGAGCTCGAGGCGGTAGATCTTGGCCTCGAGGAGTTCGATTCCGAGGCGGCGGCTGCGCAGTTCGACCGCGATACCTTCGAGTCCGACGAGGACTTCAAGGCGGCGATAGAGGAGGAGCGGGAGAAGTTCGAGGCGGAGGAGCGCGAGCGCGTGGCGGCGGAAGTGGAGAGCGCCTGCGGGAACCTTCAGATATAGTAGAAGGAGACAAAATGAGCAGACCTGAACTCACCTGCGACAACTGCGGACGGTTCGTACCCCAACTGGAGTCGGCCCAACTGCGTGAAGCCACCCTCCGCACCCAGAACGCCGAACTCCTCGCGGCGCTGGAGGCGGTGCTCCCGGTGCTAGACCATGCTTGGGAGCGGGCGATTATGAATACCGAAGGTGCCCCGATGGCCGCCAAGCTGGCGAAAATCAAGGAAGGTAGCCCAGAAGCAAATCAAGCCCGCGCCGCCATCGCACAAGCGAAAGGAGAATCGAAATGACACACACACCCGGACCGTGGGGTTACGCCGCTCGGCTGTCGGGCTCCGAAAACCACAAGGGTTTTGGCCTGTGGCCTGCTACTGGCGGTGCTATCGCGGACATCTACCCGATGGATGAGGACGGGATTGAAGGTGAGGCCAACGCCCAGCTCATCGCCGCCGCCCCCGAACTCCTCGCGGCGCTGGAGAAGTTACTCCTGTACGTAACAGACCCTGACCTCTTCGAGGAGGAATACGGCCAGCCAGAGTTCCCTGACAGCTCTATAATCTGTGAGGCGTGGCTTGAGGCCCAGGTACGAGGCCCCGCCCGCGCCGCCATCGCCAAGACGAAGGAGACACAGTGAGTCTCGGACTTCAGCATTATTCCACAGATCCAAAGGTCGGGGCTGGCATCGACCGCATCCTTGCCTACACCTACTGGAACACGGGCAACTGCGGGATCGTCATCCTGGCCCGTGAGGGCTATGCCGATGACTGGGCAGCATACATCGGAGCGCTGCCAGGCGACCACACGGAGCAGGAGGCCATCTCTTGGACAGCGGCGCACGGCGCCAAATTGTCGCCAGCAGAGGCGACCCGCTGGTTCCGCGATCTGCCAGCGAAGGCATACCGGCGATGACTATCTACCACGACTGGCCCGGAAACCCGCTGGCGGTGGGGGACATTGTCCTCGAAGAGAGTGGGCTGTTGTGGCAGATCAAGGAGTTCAACTATGGCCGCGAGAACTTTGCTCTCTGCCACTCCTTCAACGGAAAGGGGGAGCGAGCAGTCGATCTCTCTCGGACGTTCAGACTCGGGGGTCTGTCAGATGACTATCCAGGCCCTCTTCCTAACCAGAAGGAGGGCCGCATGCGTTACCAGCTACTCTACGATTCCCTCCTCCTCGGCCCAGTTCAGGAGGAGCTCCGAGGGCGCAAGCGCCGATTCCAGCAACTTCGAAAAAGACCCAATGACCCCCTTTACTTTCTCGAGGCAGAGGGGTTATAATGAGCGCAGCATCAAGAAAGGAGCGCTGAAAGATGCACAATCTTTTCGGATCACGTTTCGTTAGTCACCGCGAGCCTGCCTGGCATGGTTTGGGCCTCGTCTTCGAGGAGGAGATAGGGGCGCAGGAGGCTTTCCGCCGCATGGGGCCGTACGAGGTCTTCACAGCGGCGGTAGGGGCCAAGGTGAAGAAGAGCTATCTGGCTCTGCCAAACCGCGTCATCGTCCGCTCGCCGACAAGCGACGACGCCCGGTACCGCACATTCGGTCTGGTCGGGCCGGACTACCAGCTCATCACTCCCACGGACTTCTGCCAGATCTGGGATGAGCACGTGGCGAAGCCGGTGGAGACCATCGGGGCGCTGGGCAAGGGTGAGACCCTGTTCGTCAGCACCCATCTGCCCGCCTTCTCCGTTCTCGGTGATGAGGTCGACAACTATTTGCTCGCGGTCTCGCCAATGACCGGCGGTTCTGCCGCCGAGATCCGCGTGACGCCGGTGAGGGTAGTCTGCCAGAACACTCTGGTGCTCTCGGCAGACGCGGCTACTGAGGTCTACCGCATCATCCACAAGGAGGGTGCCAAAGCTCAGATGGCCGACTGGCTCACCGATGCCTACCAACGAGCAGAGGCCAAGACGGCGGCGCTGGCGGAGGCTTTCGAGGTACTGGCTCGCCATGAGGTCACGGACAAGGAGATGGCGAAGGTGCTGAAGCGGGCCTATCCTGATCCCAAGCCGCCTCGTGAGGATGCACCGTCCATCGTTATGGAGAAGCGGTTGGCCGAGGCCAACTACGCCCTGGAGCGCCAGCAGTATCACCGCCGTGCGGCTCAGCAGCTGTTCGATGGTGACGGCACCGGCATGGAGCATCTCGCTATGACAGGCACGGCCTGGGGTCTCTACAACGCCGTGGTGGAGTACGAGGATTACAGGCGGGGGCGTGGCGACATCTCCATAGCCAATGACGCCCTCTTCGGTTATCGTGCCTGGACAAAGGCTCAGGCGTTCGAGGCCTGCTTGGAGATCTCGAGGAACTAGAAGATGGCCTGGCGCAGAGTTGAGCTCGGCGAGAAGATCCGCATCCGTCACGGTATCCATAGGGGCAAGGTGGGCAAGGTGGTGGCCCACGAGCACCGCCCAGATCGCCGCCCTGGGAGAAATACTCTGCTCACTTATGTAGTGGAGCTCAGTGATCGGCGTATTCGCGTCCCTGGCAGTCATCTGGATCTCTGGTTAGGTTCAGGCTAAGGAGGAATAGATGGAAGAAGTGAAGGCGATCATCCGGCGGCTTCTTATCCTCAACGAGGAGAAGGAGGAGCGGGAACGGGAGACCAAGCTGCTCTGGGACACGTTCTATCGCATCGCAGACCGCGAGGCAGGCGAGGAGAAGCCCTACCGCTTCCTCGACGAGGAGACCGGCCTGGCGATCGCCCGCATCATCGCCCGCCACGAGAGCATCGATCCCGAGCTCCTCCAGGCCAAGCTCACTCCAGGCCAGTGGCTCAAGGTGTCGAGGGCCGTCCGTGTGCTGGAGCCTACTTTGCTGGAGGCGGCGATGTTGAGGGGTCAGGTTCCGGCGGCGGCAGTAGAGGAGTGCACAGAGCGCAAGAACATAGCCCGCCGCTACGGACCCCGCAAGGCCTCCAAGGAGGAGCTTGAGCAGTTGGCGACGGAGGAGGCAGCGGCGAGATGAACTACCAGGGTACCTGGCGGGCTCTGGTTCTCGTGAATTTTCTCCTGGCCGCTGCCTGGGTGCTTACGAACGGTTTCGGTACAGGGTTGGCCATCGGCCCCTGAAGGAGAATTGAAGTTGGCAGAAACAGCGATCCTGCTCATCGATGGCAACAACCTCGTCCTCGAGGAGGGCAAGCGGCTGAATCTAGAAACCTTGAAGAGATATCTTGAGGGGAAGTTCACGCTTCTGGAGGCTCACTACTTCTTTGCTCTGAGACCAATAATGGAAGAGGAGGCCTACGAGCGGCACCAAGGGTTTCTCAATGTGCTGGTTCGGACGGGCTACCGGACTCACCAGAAGCTGATGCGCAAAGGCTTCGACAGCTGGAAGGGGGACTGCGATATCGACATTGCGTTGGCGGCGACAGAAGCTCTTCAGAAGGCGGACTGGGTCATCCTTCTCACTAACGACACAGATTTCACTTCTGTCATTGCCTACAGCCACCAGAAGGGGGGCAAGGTCGCTATCGTCTCGGTGGAGCGTACGGCTTGGGATCTCAAGAACGAGGCCGATCTCGTTTTAGACATCTCGGAAGAGCCGGAGATGTTCTTCTCCGTAGCAGCGGAGGCCTCCCCGAAATGAGCCTTTCTGGCAAGGAGGCGGTTAAGCTTCTCAAGAATTCAGGTTTCGTTCTGCAACGGGTAGACCGCAATGGCCACTACCAGATGCAGCGCGGCGACCAGCGTATCATGCTAGCGCCGATGAAGCCGGAGTTGGATCCGGCGATAGAACACCGTGTGCGGCGGCTCGCCACCAATAATCCAGCGGCTCGAGACCTGCGGAGGCTGTCGGATAACCGTTTGCTGCCCGAGGAACCTGCCGAAACGGGAATCCTGGTAGGCGCACACGGTGTTC
>Ga0209341_10001224_pt1 | contig 25678 bp, 23 predicted proteins | sample RifCSP13_2_FD_184020 | JGI IMG/M metagenome (GOLD analysis project Ga0209341, IMG submission 184020) | Soil microbial communities from Rifle, Colorado - Rifle CSP2_sed 13_2 (SPAdes) (version 2) | ecosystem: Environmental > Terrestrial > Deep subsurface > Rock core/Sediment | place: Rifle... | reverse complement strand
ATTACCAGGTCGAGCCCGATGATCCGACCCGTTCCGTGCCCAACCCCGCACGCAAAGCGGTAGAGAAGGAGCTGCGCGCCGCGCGCGCCAAACTCATGAAACTTCAGGAGTCCTATGGTGCAACGGCCATCGATTTCATCGAGGAGCCGAGTTCCACCATGAAAAGCTTTTCAGCCGCCGAGGAAAAGATCCGCGATGAAATAAGTGAGACCGGCGCGCGCATTGCCGCAATCGAGACCCGGCGCGACGCTCTGCCCGCCCGTGTGTCGATCGCGGATGCTCAACAAGGCCAGGAGGTTGTCAAGTTGTCCACCGAGCGCAAGCATCTGACCAACGTTCTGAAAATGGTCGCCTACCAGATCGAGAGTGATCTCCTCGCTTTGATTCGCCCCTACTACAAACGGGTCGAAGATGAAGGACGCACTCTTGTGCAGATGGCACTGCAAGATACTGCGGCGATCCAGCCTACAGAGGACGAACTGCGGATAACCCTTGCTCCCCTCAGCTCCTCTCATCGGTCCCGAGCTCTGGAGGCCCTTTGCGAAGCGCTCAATAAGACAAACACGGTGTTCCCCGGAACCACCCTTCGAATGAATTATTCCGTCGGGGAGTCTCCCTGCTGAATGAAAAAGGGGACAGTTTATTACCAGACCATGTCAGGAGTTCTGAAGTTACTGAACAGCTTTAGAAAATCCATGGTTTTGTCTGGTCTCGATTGTCGGAGTAGGAATCATGGTCGTCCACAACCCTCTCCATGGATCCGGACGTGCAGCATTACTGCAACTGGCTCTTGCCTTGGGTAATAACGCCAAACCGCTGCCAGACTTGGCCGTCGGACGCTGTCTTCATGGGTCACTCCCAGTTAAGACAATCTATTTCTCAGCAGCGGCTTTCAACGCTTCATAAAAGTCCCGATACGGCTTTCCCGGCAATTCGATCGGCAAATCTCGAAGTATTTTTACTCCCCAGGTCTCCGGCAGTTGGACGCCGACGACGGTGCGCACGCAGAGCAGGTCCATGGCCTCTTGGGCGTTGCGGCGAACCGTCGCAACCACATGGCGCATGCGATATTTTTTTCGGCCCGGCGCCAGATCGCGCAGGACCATGGGCATCGCATCGCCTTCCTTCAATTCGCCCGAGCGACGCACAAAAGTCTCCCAAACCTGTTTCTCAGTCTTTGAAGCCATACGATTTCCACTCCGCCAAAACTTTTTCTTGCACCGATTGCGGAAAAATTGTATCGAAAGTCGCTTTGACCGGTACTTCCCATTCTCTCGACCACTCGCCGGGCCAGGTGCAATCGTAAAGCACGGTGGCGCCTTTCTGCATCGCCCTTTCCCTTTGGCTGTAGCAGGGTGTCAGCGTGTTGGCCCGGCCTTCGTAGTGCACGACATGAATGCCATGGGCCGGGTGACATTTGGTGGAAAAAGCGTGGATCACTTTGCCCAGATCATAGACATCGAGGTCAGCCTCCACCAGAAATATTTTCGAGATCAGGGCGCGCCGCGAGGTGAGAGTTTCGAGGATTTCCCGCGCCACCTGCTTACCGCCGTACTTGACCCCGATCACCGCCATGTGCACAGCGCTCTCCCGCGGAATATTGACCTCGAGCACCGGCACCCCATGCCTTTCGAGCCTGCGCTTGATCGCCACCGCACCGGTAAGCGCGGTGATGGTCGAGCTGTCGTCGCGGTAACCGGTGGCGTCGATGGTGAGGATGGGATTATTTCGGTGGGTGATCGCGGTCACAAGACAAAAAATACCGTTGCCCATCTCGCCGGTGCGGTAACCTGGATATTCACCGTAAGGACCTTCGAGTCCGCTTGCGTTAGGCAGCACTTCGCACTCGATGACAATTTCCGCATGGGCGGGCACGAGAAGATCGCTGGTCTCGCAGCGAACAAGCTCCACCGCCGCGCCGCGCAACCCCCCGGCGAGGGCGGCCTCCTCGCCGCCAAGGTGATAGGTCGCCGCGGCCGTGAAGTGAGAGATCGGATCGGCGCCGATCACCAACGCCATCGGCATCGGCTGATTCAGCGCCACGTAGTGATCCTGAAATACTTTACCGAAATGGCTGGTCGGCCTGGGAAAGCCGCTCAGATATTGTGAATTATAGACCATGAAGCGATACATTCCCCAGTTCATCCATTTGGTCTGCGGATCATACGACACCGCTATGTCCCAGGTGCCGAGGTAACGACCGCCATCGCCGTCATGTAGCATCGGCGCGGGTAAGTCATAAACATCGGCATCCTGGCCGAGTTTGATGTTTTCCTTGCAGGGGCCTCCCTTCACCACGGCGGGCGGGATCAGCCTCCCCTCGCGCTTTTCGTACTCGGCGTAGATTTCTTTAAGCGAAGTATCAGGCGGCAATCCGAAGGCGAGCGCTACGCGCCGCCATGTCGCCATTGGATTCGCAAAAGCGGTCATCTCCTGCGAATAATCCGTGATTCGTTTGAACCAGAGCGCAGGGCCATCCTTTTCGCAGGCAAGCCGGCAGACGGCGCCGAGCTCGAGATCCCAGTGGACTTCCTTTTCGATCTCGTGCAGATCGCCGCTGGATCGCAGCGCCTCGATAAAATCTCTTGTGTCGTTAAACATTCGTCTCACTCCTTCGATCCCAGATCCGTTTCACTTTGACCCGCTCCTCGACTTTTAGCGAACGGCTCAGCTCCCCGGGCGCGAGCAATTCCGCGTCCATGGCCAGTCACGTCGTTACTTTCAATTCCCGCTCCAGCCGTTCTCGAAGCGAGTTTGTGTCTTCTGCGATCGAACGCTTCTCCACCTGCAGCATCACCCGGTCCTGCTGGCCCGCCCGGTCGAGTATCAGCCGGTACTCTCGAGTCAGTTCGGGAAAACGCTCCAGCACGCGCTCCACGGCGGTTGGGTAAAACGGCACACCGCGCACTTTCAACATTTCACTGGCCCGCCCCTTGATCTTCATTAGCCTGCGGAATGTTCTTCCGCAGGGACAGGGATCATCGCTGATCGAGCTAATGTCTTCTAAATTGTACCGGATAACCGGCGCAGCTTCCTTGAAAAGGCTGGTAACCACTACGACACCATCCTGTGCCGAGCCCGCGGGCGTCAATGTGTCGCGGTCCAAAATCTCGAAGATGTACGCGTCTTCATTGATGTGATAGCCGCTTTGCTCGGGACATTCGAACGTTGGCGCGCCCGTCTCTACACTGCCAAAATTGTCGTAAGCCTTGATCCCCCCAGTGCGCCTCGATGGCCCTTCGGGCGGCCTCGGTCATGGCCTCAGCGGTGTGAACGCCCAGTCGGAGCTTAAAGTCTCGTTTCAAGTCCAGCCCTATGCCTTCCGCCACATCTGCCAGGTGCAAGACATAAGAAGGCGTCCCCGCTACGACCGTCGCTCCCCAGTCAGAAAGAAGTCGGACCTGCCGCTCGCTCGGTGTGACAGCGCCACTGCCGGTGGGCACCACCAACGCTCCAAGCTTCATCGCCCCCTCGGTGGCGGTGAAGCCTGCAATAAACAATGAATAGGTAAAGACAACGTGAAAAATGTCGCCGCCACGAACTCTTTGGGCATAAAGGCGGCGCGACCAAAGATTGGTTATCGTGTCCCAGTCGCGGCGGGTATGAAAAAATGGCTTGGGGTTTCCCGTGCTTCCGGAACTCGCTTGAACTCGAATCGCCGGAAAATTTCCCTGATAACTGCCGAAGGGAGGATAGGCGAGAAGATCCGCCTCGATATCTCGCTTGCTGATTACGGGAAGCTTCTCAAGATCAGCCAGCAGCCGGATATCGTTTGGCCCAATCCCTTTCTCCTGCCAAAGCTTTCGGTAAAACGGGATATGTTCCCAGGTTCGACGGAAAAGGGCGATGAATCTATCTTTTTGGAGGCGTTGTAATTGGCCTCGGGGAGATCTTTCGATCGTCGCGCTGGCCGGAGCGGGCGCATAAGTCTTTACCGCCATGATTCATTTCTCTCGGCGATCAAACAGCTCTCGCCAATTTCTCATAGCTGCATCTTTTTGTTGCGCGCTTATTTCTACGGCGGCTGGAAAATCTTTCAACCATTCATAGGGTCGGCAGGCGTCGATGATCATTCGCGAACTGAAGCCCTTTTTGTCCTTGGGAATCGCAGGGTCTAAGGGTCCGCTCCAGGCCCGGCGGATGATCTCCACTGATTGCACTGGATCAACCCGGGTGCACATGGCCCAGAGGACATCGTTGATGTCGGTGACATCGATGTCATCGTCGACAACAATCACGTAGCGACCTAGATAGGCGCCCGCGTGACACTGCGAGGCAACCAAACCGGCTTGGCGGGCGTGTCCGGCATAGCGCTGACGAATTGAGACAACCGTCATGAAGCGATTGTAATAGGATGCTACATCTATGATGTCGGGAACACCCGTTTTCTCCAACTGATCCCGAATATAGGCGGACCTAATCAGATCGCTACAGCCATCGGAGCGACCCGTGGGTCGAAAAGGTGGGGAGCCGGTAATGATCGGATTGTTGCGGTGATAGAGCCGTTTCACTTTAACCACCGGCTCCAATCTCTCGCCACTTGCGTAGTAACCGGTCCATTCGCCAAAAGGTCCTTCAATCTTACTTTCGCGTGGTAAGATTTCACCTTCAATCGCGATCTCAGCATGAGCCGGGATGGGAAGACCCGTCACCTCGCCTTTAATCACTTCCACGGCCTGCCCTTTGATACCTCCCACATAGTCCAGTTCCGAGCGGCCAAAGGGCTCTGGCTTGGAAGCGATCAAATGCAGGAGGGGATCCTGACCAAAGCACGCAACCACCGGACAAGATTTTCCGTTTTCAAAGTACTTGGTCCGGTGAATTCGTCCATGCTTTCCGGGTGACATCCAGATCGCGATAGTGTCTCGGTCATGAACCATGATCCGATAGGTGCCCATGTTGATCCAACCATCGTCTGGATCGCGTGTTATGACTATGTCCCCTGTGCCGATGTACCTTCCACCGTCTTTTTCATGCCAAAAGGGAACTGGAAATTTCCACAGGTCGATATCACTGCCGTCGTAGACATTCTCCAGAATAGGACCGGAAGACACAGTGATCGGCGCAATGGATTGGGGATTCGACAGCCGCTTGCGCCAGGCGTCAATAAACTCGTGACGAGTGATATCGACGGGAAGGTTTGTAGTGAGCGCAGATCTGCGCAGAGATTCGAAGAGTCCGACCAAAACCCGATAACCCTTGGGATAACCCTTGATTTGGTCAAAAAGAAACGCAGGGCTGTCTGCCTTTCCCTTAGAGGCGAGGGCCGTGATCGTACCCATTTCCAAATTCCAATCGGCCCCATCGAGGACTTTCAATTCCCCCATATGTTCCACCTGCTCAAGCCACTCTCTTAGATCTCTGTAGCTCACATAAACCTCCCGTTGCTTCATTCCGCCACTCGCATTTCCGTCGGCAGTATATTGAGTTCCTCGACGCCGTCCTGTCGCACGATCACCGTTCCACCGATATTGGTGCGCTGTTTCCCCTTACAAGCGTTTGGCTCAAGCTCAAAGACCATTCCCGCCTGGATCACGAGATCTCCGCCCATGGCAGGCCTTCCGCGCAGACCATTGTATTTCTCGTGCCCTGGCATTTGCTCGATCCCCACTTGGGTGGCACTGGTCCAGCCAATGGGATTCAAGCTATGGATAAGGGGCGTCAAATGCCAGCACCCTTCTGAGCGGATCGGCTCTTCCATGGCATCACATACCTGCTGGAAGGTCTTTCCTGGACGAAGCGCTTCGAGCCCCACCTCGTAAGAGATCCGGGCAACCCGGCCGCACTCGGCCGTGATCGAGTTTACTGGATTGAGCGAGACCGCCATCTGCTGCTGAGCTTCTAAACCACCATAGCAAGGAAAAATCTCGGCCTGAACTAAATCTCCGGCCTGCAAAATCCGCGGCGGTTGCGCCTGGTATTGCCACATGGGCGGGCCCCAGCTCATGTTATCTATCCCGGTATGCAGTATTAGGAGCGGATAGCGAACCGCGGCGCCGCTTTCGCAAATGCTCTTCATAATCTCCGCATAGAGTGAGCGCTCGCTCACACCCGGCTTCATGTTGTTAATCATCACCTCGCAAGCACGCTCGCCAGCTCTCGCGGCCCATCGAACCAGCTCCAACTCTTCATCGCTCTTGACCAGAATGAGTTCGCAGAACGACAGAGACAGGTCGATAAACGTCGCGCCCTTTAGCTCCTCCAGGATGTAGTCCCAAGTCTTGTATGGGATAGTGCCGCCGCTTTCTCCAGGCGCCCGGCTTTCCAGGCCCACGACGCCGATTTTTCCACGCTCAAATCCCTTTTCTTTCAGCACCGCTGCGATGGCCGGACCTGTCACACCCACCCGCATGTCCTCTACCCAGGCGGGAAAGCCGCGCAAAGTGCTCTCCATCTGGCGGGTGATGCGGGTACCGGTCCAGCTCAAACAAACAGGGTCGCCCTCCAGTGGAAAAATGACAACCCCTTCCGGGTAGTCGTTGGTAAGATAGCCCTCAAGTTGCTCGCGGCTCTTGAATCCGCCTAACAGGAGGCACTCAACCCCCTTTTGCCTCATCATCTCCCGGACTTTAAGCCAACGCCGATCACGCTCATTTAGCGACAGTACCGGATATTCTGTTTTCATGATTCAAACTCCTTCTGACGAACGTTGCCAAACTATTTTCGCGGGCGGTATACCACTGCATCCATCCGGACTTCTACACCATTGGCCACGCATTCGCGGATGAAGGTCTCCCGAATGCTTGGATCTTCATCTTCATATTCGATCTGCTCACCGAAGTTTTCCTGATATTTTCTCCAGTTGGTTACTCCCGGATATTCGAGGCTTCCCCAACGCAGGGCGAGATGCCGAGCCGGAGCTTTTCCCGTGGCAAAGTGCTGGTGATACCACATATCGGGGGGAGAGATGATAACGCCCGGCTTCCAGTCCACGCGGGAGACCTCCCCGCCTTCCGGCCAGACCAAACTGTAGCCTGATCCGCTCAGGATGATAATGTGCGCTCCCGGCCCGTGCCTGTGAGCTTTCTTGTAACTGCCACTCACAAACTCCAGGATATGCCCCGACATGGTGTTGTCCGATAGACCAAAAAAGATGATTCGAGCACGTCCTTCTCCGAACATGTGCTTTTGTTCCGCAAGCGCATTGAAGTTAGGCACATCGGCCATGAAGTTGGTCTTCCAGTAATTTTCCGTCCGATTCTTGGTCCTTGCCCTTTCAGACTCCGGCAGCTTGACCGTGAGTCGCACTCCCTCACCGCTAAAATAGTTCTCTTCTCCTGGGAATCGATTACTGAAGACATAAGGATTATTGAAAATGTACTCGGTGTCATGAAACAGATTGATCATGTGAGGGGCGCTAGTCACTGCGACGTAACGGGCCGGCATGTCCCCTGAACCGTTATAGTGCTCGTGCCAAGCATTTAGAGGTGGTGAAAAAAGACTCCCCGCCTGCCACTCAAAGGTCCGTTTCGGTAGACCGTCATACCAGACGGTGGTGGCTCCCCGGCCGCTCACAACATAAATAGCCTCTTCAAACATCTGGCGCTGCGGCGCCGTCTTGCCACCAGGAGGAATCTCAAGCACGTAGGCATCCAGGGTTTCTTGGTCGGCGAGATTGATGAATGCACCCTTGGCAGCCTTGCGCGACCATAGGTCTACGTCGATTGTGTTTAGATCTGCGGCAAACCCTTTGTGGCTGCGAATCCCTTCCTTCTCTTGCCACTTCTCATAGGGGGTTTGCATCTCGATAGTCTTGCTCATCGACTCTGCCATAAACTTATCTCCTTAACACCGATTAGTAGTTCTCAGGTACGAGTTCCAACTGCACTTTAGGCCTGAGTTGTTCAGGACTGAGGACTGAGCGAGAGACCTCTTAATACTCAGACCTCAGCACTCGGCACTCAGTCCTGCGAGCTATGACCAATTCAAAATCGACTTCCACTTTGCGTAGGTCTCTTCCAGCTTTCCAGGACTCCAGGAAATCTCCCGGGGAAATTTTTCCTTCCAGTGAAAGGGCCGGCAAGCATTGATAATGGCTCTGCTGTTTGTCGTGTCTCCGGTTTCTTTCCTTTCAGGCGAAATCGTCGGATCCAGCGGCGTGCTCCAACACTCCCGAACAATATCGATGCTCGTGGCGGGATCGCAGCGGGTTGCCACCGCCCAGATCACCCGGTGCAAATCCCAGGGATTGATGTCATCGTCCACGACGATCGTCAGTCGCCCGTGATAAGCATTCGGTCCTCCCATGGCTGCCAGAGCGGCGTGCTTGGCATGGCCTGGATAGCGCTGTTTGATTGCTATCACGGCGATGTTCGCTCCCGCGTGATGAGCGACGCCCACGATATCCGGCACGCCGGCCTCTTCGATGGCCACCCAGGTCTGAGCCATGCTAGGCCCGTAACCGCCACTGCGACCGAGCAGTATCGGGTCTTTACGGTAGTACAGGGTTTTTACATGAAAGACCGGCTCCGCCTTCCCTCCGTGGGCATAGTAGCCGGTCCACTCACCGAATGGGCCTTCCGGGTGAGTCTCAACGCCTGGTGGAGGGACTTCCCCTTCTACAGCAATTTCAACATCTGCCGGAATGGGGAGTCCTGTAAACCTTCCCTGAATCACCGGCACCGGCTCTCCCTGAAGGTATCCGATTACATCGAGCTCGCTTCGTCCCCAGGGAAGTTGCATAGATCCCACATCGGAGTAGATGGGACTCGCCCCGAAAATCATGACTGACGGCGCGTTTTTCCCGAGCGCCCAATATTTCTCACGCATGATCCGGCCATGATGACCCGGCGAGATATACTGGCCAACGCGATTTTTTTCGAAAAGCTGAACCCGATAGGTCCCTAGGTTTATCCATCCAGTATCCGGATCTTGAGTGATGATCCCATCACGAGTTCCGATATAGGGACCTGCATCGAGTTCATTCCAGCGCGGCACAGGAAACTTCAGCAGGTTCACTTCATCGTCGCACTCTACGTTTTCCAGAATGGGTCCCTCTTTGACCAACTGTGGAGCAATAGGTTGATACTCCTTGAGCTTGCGGCGAAAAATCTCGGCATAACCCTTGACGTCGAGATCCCTGGGAAGGTCATAGAGAATCGCCACCCTGCGTAGCGTGCTGCTCTGGTTCATGCACACGCGAAATCCGGCGGCAAAGCCTTTACACCTGTCGAAGAGCAATGCCGGGTTGCGCTTTTGCCGGCTCGACAGTTGCGAGATCATGTAAAGCTCCAACTCCGGGTCAGCCCCTTCCACAATCTGCAGGTTATCTTCTTTTTCGACTTGCTGTAGAAAAGTTCGAAGGTCCTTCCGCGCCATTGTTTCCTTCTCCTATTTCAGCGGCAGTAGGTCAGCGTATACTGCGATAGAACGCCAGATTACAAAGAACTCCTACGAGGGGCGGTAATAAAATGCTCGCTGCGAAGCGTATCAACGAAATCTTGGCGCCTAGCAGGGGAATTTCCCAAACCAGAAGACGGTTAAGACTCGTCACCGACCAGGAGGTCACAAGCGCCATGAGCGGCCCGACGCTGGCGCCGGCCTGGTATAGACCGCCAATAATCGGAAACATTACATAAGGCCCGCCTGGCATCAGCGAGCCCGCGAAAGTGCCGATCCATATGCCGGAATGCCCTGACTCCCGCCCAATCCATTTCAAAACGTATTCAGGCGGGATAACTACTTGCATGAGCCCAGCCAGGGCAAAACCGAGAAGCAGCCGCACCCCCACTGAGGCAAAAAGATTCCATCCTTTTTCAAGGCCCTGGACCATGGCCGCCAGTCCTCCGGTATGTAACGCAATAGCCATGAAGCCCAGGACAATAGCGGCAAGGACGAGTAAAGATATATCCATTTTTTTCCTGCGCTGTTTTCCATCCGTGGCGTCTGTTTTCTTTGGAATACTGCGCTCTGTCATCGACTTGGTGATTCTCGAATATCGGTCGGTAGTGGGTCACTTTGAGCAAGATCCCTCACTTCGTTCGGGATGACAGATCGGCTAATTGTCATTCCGAGTGGAACCGAGGAATCTTTCTTCATTCTACAATTGAGCTCACCATGCTAAGTGAAGCACTACTATCGGTCCGGCTTTTTGCCCTTTGCTCTTGCGCTCTTAGCTCTTACAGATTAGGTAGTATGTATTTTTCGATCGCCAGGACTTGAGCCCTGATGTCGTAAGCGTGCAGGTAAAACACAACGCGCTCTGCTCCCAGCTTCTCCACCTCCTTGACCTTCTCCAAAAGCCTCTCCGGTGGCCCGTACAGTGCCGCCTGCTGCTTCACATCAAACGGCCGCCCGCCTTCGATGTATTTCCCGACTTTCTCCCAGTAACGGCTCGCTTCCTCCACGGCTTTCTTCGCATCCGGATTGATGTTCGCCCGAAACATCATCGAAAGTTGTATCGTGCTGAAATCACGCCCCGCCTCCCGGGCAAAGCCCTTGAGCTTGCCGATGACTTCCGCCGCCCCGTAGGTTTTCACTTCCCCTTCCAGATGATCCATCCCCACATGACCCGTCTCCAGATGTCCGGCCCAGCCGTTTCCAATGCGCACCACCCGCCGCAGCGCTGCGTCCGAAGAGCCGCCGATCCAGATGGGAGGATGAGGCTTCTGCACCGGTTTTGGTTCCAGGGAAAACTCGGAAAACTTGAAGTACTTCCCCTCGTGGCTGACCACAGGCTCCGTCCAAAGCCTCTTGATCACCTGCATGGCCTCATCCGTGCGGCCAGCCCGCTGATTGAAGGGAATCCCTAAAAACTCAAACTCCTTGTGAAACCAACCCAGCCCAACGCCAAAGTCGAAACGCCCACCCGAAATCGTGTCCAGCGTCGTCACCCGGCGCGCAATGTCGATGGGATGGCGAAGCGGCACCTGAAAGACATCCGTGCCGATGCGAATCCTCTTTGTCTTCGTGAACAGGGCAGCCGTCTGGATCAGAGCATCAAGCTTGTGGAAAGGCCGAGCAATGGAGTCCGGGACAGCCAGAAAATCCAGTCCAATATCGTCCGCCAGCGCCGCCACCTCCAGTTGCTCAGTGAAGGGTGCACCCACCTTATCCATAACCGTGATCTCGATTCCCACTTTAAGTTTCCTGGTCATCTTTAGCTCCTCGTAAGGCAGTCGTTTATTATTGTTGCAAGCGCCGCAGTGATCCTTACTCAAACATTTCCCCTCTACATATGCGGAAGAACCGTCTTCTCCAAACGATCGACTTGAGTTCTGATGTCTGGAGAGTGGAAGTAAAGAACGATTCTGTCGGCGCCGTAGGAAAGGAGTTCCTTGACTTTCGCCGCCACTTCTTCCCCCGGCCCGTACACCGCCACATTCTTTTTGATCTCAAACGGACGCCCGCCTTCGATAGCGTTCATCTGGCTTTCCCAGAATGCCCTACCCTCTTCGATGGCCTTCTTGGGGTCAGGATTGATGTTGCAGCGAAGAATGAACGAGAAGCCAATGGAATTCGGATCTCTACCCTCGGCCTTGGCGTACTCCCGCAGCTTTTGAATCGGTTCCTCGGGCTCCATAGTCCTGACCGCGCCTTCGATATGTTCCTGGCCTACATGCCCCGTCTCCAGATGCCCCTGCCAGCCGTCTCCGATGCGAGCGGCCCGGCGTAGAGCAGCGTCCGAAGAGCCGCCGATCCAGATCGGCGGGTGAGGTTTTTGCACGGGCTTGGGTTCGATGACCACGTCCCGAAACTGATAGTACTTGCCCTGATGCGTCACCGATGGCTCTGTCCAGATCCGCTTCAGGATGTGCAGGATCTCGTCCGTTCGTCCCGCCCTCTGCTTAAAGGAAATGCCGATGTCCTCACACTCCTTAGGCCACCAGCCGAGCCCCGCCCCAAAGATAAACCGCCCATCGGAAAGATTATCGATGGTGACGATACGCCGCGCCAATTCGATTGGGCTACGCAGTGGAGTGACCAGCACATCCGTTCCAATCTTGATGCGTTTGGTGCGCACGGAGAGAGCGGCAATATAGGTGAGCGCGTCAAAACGGGGCACGGGCCGGGAGATGAAGTCGGGCACAGAGAGATAGGCAAGCCCCATCCGATCGGCCCTCTCGGCCATCTCAATGTACAGCTTGGCGTCGATCGCCTCCCCCTGAGTTGCTCTCGGATTAATGTTAAAGCCGATCTTGAAAGTTTGTTCTGCCATGAGCGTCTCCTCTTTCGCTATGAAATTTCATCAAATAGCGCCGGTCCCCCAGGTGATCGATCATCTCGCGAACGGCTCTTGCTCAGGTAGTAGTCCCAGAACCGCGCCGGCCCCTCGCCGCCCGCCAACGGGTTCTCTTGCTTGAGTTGTTCACGGACCTTCTCCACCTCTTCTGGGGAAAGATACCTGGGCGTGCCGATCATTTCGGCGAACACCTGCAGACGGGCAAGCCGCTCCAGATTGAACGACCTGAGACATGTGTCCTGAACGTTGGATCCCACAACCACGCTGCCATGGCCCTTCAGAAGAACGGCCCGACAGTTTCCCAACGCCTTGGCCAAACCTTGTCCCTGCTCATGGGTTGTGATGAGTGTGGTCATGGTGGGGGTCAGCTCTTCGTAGATCGGTGTGCCGTTAAGAAAGGCGAGTGTCGAGTTGGACCCCGCAACCGGCCGTATGCCTTGCCCGACCATACTCAACACGATTGCCATCGGCGAGTGAAAATGCGCCACCGAATGAACGTCCTGCCTGGCACGGTAAATCGAAGAATGAATAACCGCTTCGATGAACGGACGTCCCTCCCCCTCTAGGACCTTGCAGTCCCAGTTCATGGTCAGAACATCCGCATCGGTCACCAGCCCGGGGCTCATCGCTCTAGGTAGGAGAAAACGATCCGAATCCGGAACCCGGATACTCAGGTGACCGAAAACGTCGGCAACTCCCGCTGCATCCAGAACCCGTGAGCCCTGGGCGACAAGCTTTTTGAGCGCTTTTAAATCTGTTGTCATCGTGTCTTCCTACTAAAAACTCCCTACAGATTTACGTGAGACTGCAACTTACCCAGTTGTTTTTGTTTCAATTCATCTTGGAAAGGCGCTCTTTCCATCTGTCTCTCACGCGAGCGAGCAGCTCCGGCGTGCAGCCCACGACTGGCGAAAACTCCGTGCGCCACTCGTACGGACGACAGGCGTCGATGATTGCGCGCGAGTGGAAGCCTTTAAACCCATTGCGATCAAACGGAATGGCGGGATCTAGAGGGCCGCTCCAACAGCGTCTCATAATCTCGATATCCTGCTCCGGATCGCTACGTGTGGTCACAGCCCACATGACCTCTTCCAGGTTCGAGGGATCGATGTCCTCATCCACGACAACTGTGTACCGTCTCATGTAGCCTCCCGCACGGCATTGCGATGCCACCAGAGCCGCCTGTCGCGCATGGCCGGCGTAGCGTTGTTTGATCGAAACAACCTGCATGAGGAAAGGCCCTCCCACCTCACTGCACCACACCCCTCTGATATCCGGCACCCCAGCCTGCTCCATCTGGTGCCATATCTGCGCCGATTTCTCGATGGGAGGGGCGACGCCCCAAGGGGGTCGTGGAGGAAGAGCGCCTTCCAATATCGGGCCGTTGCGGTAATAGACCGCCTTGACACGAATCACAGATTCCGGGCGCGTCGCGCTGCCGTAATAGCCGGTCCATTCCCCAAAAGGCCCCTCCGTCAGCACATCTCCCGGAACGCATTCTCCTTCCAATACCACTTCCGCGCGGGCGGGGATTGGCAGCCCTGTCTCCGGTCCGTTAATGACCTCGACGGGCTCTCCCCGAATAGCACCTGCATAAGCATACTCGGAGATCCCGACAGGAAGACTCATAGCCGAGCAGAGGAACAGCACCGGGTCCTGACCTAGAGAGACAGCCACGGGGAATGGCTCCTTGCGGGCGAAATATTTGCTCATGTGCAGCAACCCGTGACGCCCAGGTGACATGTAGAGGCCCATGGCTTTCTCGCCATGGAGCATGCCCCGGTATGTGCCAAGGTTCACATCCCCTGTGTCAGGATCCCTGGTAATGACCATGCAGCCGGTTGCGAGATAACGACCGCCGTCCAGCTCATGCCATCGCGGAGCAGGGAAATCGAGCAGGTTTACTTCCTTTCCGTGCTTGACATTTTCCATTAACGGCCCCGTCTTTACTTCCAGCGTTGGAGTGAGCTTTAAAGCAAGTATCCGTTCTTTCCAGGCACGGACCATATCCATAGGGGAGAGATTGGTAGGAAGATTCAAGATAAGAGCAGTGCGGCGCAGATTGTAATGGGAGTTAGCCAGGATACGGTAATCAGGTGGATAATCGGCAATCGCTTCGAACAGAAGCGCCGGGTTCCTCCTGCATTCACGGCGAACGGTCTCGACCAGCGCGCCAATTTCCAAATCCCAATGAGCTCCCCGGATAACTTCCAGCTCTCCGAGTTGCCTGACCTGTTCGATCCAATCCCGCAAGTCCTGATGCATACTTTTCTCCTTGAAGCCCCAGGCTAGCCCTGACTCGCAAATACAGGAAACACCCGCTCTCGAAAGAGCTCAAACTGTGCTAACCAGTCAGTCGCAAAAAATCTAAGGATCATCGCCTCTGCGCCAGCCTCTGCATAAGCTGCGATCTTCTCAACGCACTCTTCAGCCGGGCCGAAGGCGCCCCCGTCAACAATCATCTCGAAAGGTTTATTCTGAATAATCTGTCCCTGGAACTGCGAATACCACTGCTCCCCTTTTTGAAGGGCGATTTCCCGAGTGCTGGCCAGGTGCAGGTCAAGCTGAACCACGGTGGAGACTTCCCGCGCCGGCAGTCCTTCCTTCACGAAGATCTCTCCCAGGCACTCGAGCCCCCGGCAAATCTTCTCGGGTGTCGTGCCCGATCCAGGTAACCAGCCGCTCCCTAGCCGGGCCACGCGTCTCAAAGCCTTCTCGCTTTCGCCTCCGAACAGAATCGCGGGATGTGGCTTCTGCACGGGCTTGGGATTCACAGTGACCTGCCGGAGGTCGAAGTAGCGGCCATGAAAATCTACCTGATCACGGGCCCAGAGTTCTTTGAGGATCAGAATTGTTTCTTCCGTGCGGCCGGCACGCTCGGACTTGGGGATGCCGAGATTCCTGAATTCCTCCGGAAGCCAACCGAGCCCTGCCCCCAAGACAAAACGCCCGTCTGAGAAGACATCAATCGTACCAATCATGCGCGCCAGCAAGATGGGATGGCGCAGCGGAGTGGCAAGCACCAGGGTTCCTAATTTCACCTTTCGTGTTTTCACGGCCAGCGCCATAAGGAAGCAGAAAGTGTCGAAACGGGGAAAGCTTCGTGCCACACTGTCGGAAGTCCATACGGAATCGTAGCCCAGCGAGTCAGCCATCTCGGCCATCCGCACCAGCTCATCGTGACGATCCTCTCCAGAGCGTGCTCCCAGATAAGGAAGCGGCAAAACCACAATGCCGAACCGAACGCCCCGCCTTACAGCATTCATGGAAGCCAACCCTTCACTCTCTAGCCACAAGAAACCATCTCGACAGGCAAGCGGCTCAAGCTTTCCACGCCTTTATCCTTGACCACAACCACATCTCCCAAATGAACTCCTCTCGCCTTCCCCTCTGTTGCCGCGCCCACTTCAATGGCCAGCGTCATGCCTGCCACAAGTTTCCGGGCTCGCATCTGCTCGCTCATACCAGGCATACCCAGTGGAGTTTCCCAACCAAGGCCAATGCCGTGGAATAGAGGCCCCTTATAAATTTCAAAGCCTCGGGACAGAATAGGCTCGGCGCACGCATCATAAAACTCGCCGACAGTGATCCCCGCTCGAGCCGCCTTCATTCCGCGTTCGTAAGCCAAAGCCGAGGTTTCCAGGAGCTCCCCATAAGGAGGCGAGGGGTCCGCAACCGCAACCGCCCGCTGGAAGTGGCCATAGTACCCCTGAACTCTAGGCGCAAACTCCGTACAGATCACGTCTCCGGCTTGGAGAAGCCGGTTACGGTTGTATGTCAATCGCCGGGCGCGGTCCGGAGCGCCGGAATCCCACAAAAACATGATAGGGTGCTCAGCTCCCTCGCGGAGCATCGTCCCGACCATTTCTGCAAAGATCTCCCTCTCTCTCACGCCAGGGCGACTCACGCGGTACATGACCTCTGTGGCCACATCGCCTATCCTCATGGCCTCCTTAATGAGCGCGATTTCTGCGTCGCTTTTGACCAGCCGGACTTCCTCAAGCAGGTCAGTCGCGTTTTCGAAGCGGGCACCCGGGCATGCTTGAAGAATCTTGCTGTAAGTCACGTAGGGAATGTCCCCCTCGGGCTCTCTTCCCTCAAGCCCCACGACGCCGATAGAACTCCTCTCCAGTGCCATTTCCTTAATCCGCTGCACCACCACTTCGGACCAATTCGGCCGCCGCGCCAGCAGGTTTTTCACCCACTGTTGTGACTCCAGCCATTCGCCCCGCATAATCGGAGACCAGAGGAAAACTGTGGGCTCACCCTCCAACGGGAAGATCGCCATGGCCTCTTCGCCGTTTCCCCCGATCTGGCTGATGTAGCGGATATTCGCGCTCTTCGAGTCCCACTTCGCGCTGTTCCCCCAGATGATCAGCGCCTCCAATCTTCGCTCGCGCATGGAAGCGCGTATGAGAGCGTAGCGCCGATCGCGTTCCTGCAGCGATAATTCCCCAAACTGAGCCACATCTACCATCGTCTTGACCTCCATTCGTAGCGCCGTTCGTTAGATTCCATGAATATAAGAACACCTCTCATAGGACAAGCCGGACTGTCCCCCCATCGACGATGAGAAAACTTCCCGTAAGAACCCCGGCTCGCTCCGAGGCAAGAAAAACCACAACGTTGGCCACTTCCTCCGGCTCGGGGAACCTCCCGATCAGCGTATTCTCCCTGGCGTAACGTGCCAGCGCCTCTTCAGCGGAGTCCATGTTATAACTCTGAGCGATTCTCTCTCCTACACCTCCGCGCGCCAACACCCGGTGAGGCGACATAACGATCCCAGGTGAGACCGCATTTACCCGAACCTTATAAGGGGACATTTCAATCGCGAGTCCCAGGGTATAATTGTTGAGGGCCGACTTGGCCGCTCCCAGAGGAGAAACGTTCATGGGCTTTTTTGCCGCAATGGAAGAGATGTTAATGATGGCCCCCGAGCGCTGGTCTTTCATTACTGGCGACACTTCCTCACAGCACCAGCGGGCGCTGTGAAGGTACTGCCGCAGATGATCCTCCCAGCCTTCGTCCGTGAGCGCATCCTCTCCTCTCACGGACTCACCTGCATTGTTCACCAAAACGTCAATGCGCCCAAAGCGCGATTTGACCGCAGTCATAAACTCCCGCACTTGGGCGCGAACGGATACATCGGCGGGGAGAGCCAGCACTTCGGTTCCAAGACTTTCAATCTCCCGCTCTACTGATTTTAAGCGCTCTAGATTGCGAGCGCAGATGGCAACCTTTGCTCCCTCGTCGGCGAAAAGGCGAGCGCAAGCCTTGCCAATCCCGCGAGTTCCCCCCGTGACTACGGCGACTTTTTTTGCAAAACCAAGGTCCACTCTCTTTACTCCGAATCCAGAGGTCAGACGTCAGATAACACTGACCTCTGATTTCTTGGGCAATCACAGGGGGGTTGCCCCTACGCGCCTTACGATACCCCGCCTCTTCGCTCCCTGCCCCCCGCTCTTTGCGCCATGCGCTTAGCTATTTGTCGCTCAGACCTTTACTCCTCTTCCGGCTAACTTCTCTCCGGTCTGATAGTAATCCCCGCGCACCGCGATCTGGGCCTCCTCCTCGTTTTCCGGCGTCCAGTCTCCCAGTGAGTAGCCGTACCATGGAACCCTGGGAGTCAAAGCAGGCAGATCCAACTCCTGCCAGATCGCGCGCGCATTTTCCATGTACATCTTTTCCGGCAAAGAAACCGGAGGATATGCCCATTTCCGAGTGGCGTCGATGAGCACACAAGATGTGCCGGTAGGAGAAGGATAGTGTCGTTCCTCCCGGGATGCTCCGGGAGGAGCCGAGGAGGGATCCAACGCATAGACCCTTCCCGGCACCACCCGCATATCCAGATGAGGCTGCATGCGGTAGCAGAGAGCCCAGTTGACGTTCTCCGAGTCGTGTGGGTCGATGTCCTTATCGACGGCTACAATGATTTTCCGGGGTCGTAACCGGCAGCCGAGTTCAGAGCCTGCCATGCATGACTGTTATGGATCTTGTCCATTTGGATAACCACATAGTTGTTGGATCCGCAGTACTCATGGCAGGCGACATCCAGAATGCCCGGGACGTTGCAGTTGTGTTTAAGATGCTTGTAAAGCACCGCCTCCCGCCCGATTCCTCGGATCGTGCTGCTTTCGCTCGGCGGGAACTGGCTGATGTAGGCGTGATAGATTGGATTGCGACGGTGAGTGATGCATTGGATGTGGAAGACCGGACTCAGGATTCGCTCCCCTATGTAGCCGGTGAATTCTCCGAAAGGGGCCTCGGGTTCCAGGTAATCCGTGGGAATAATCCCTTCTAAGACAATCTCCGCGTCGGCCGGGACCTCCATGTCAATCGTTTCGCACTTCACCAAGGGGATCGGTTCTCCCGCGATTCCGCCAGCGATGCTGAACTCGTCGATGCCATAAGGGATCTTCGTGACACTACACAATCCCACCTGGGGCGGATAGCCTAGGATAATAGCAACTTCCAAAGGTTTATTCAGTTTCTTGCACTTGGCCATGTGAACGCCCATATGCTGCGTGCGGTGGGCAAGTATTCCCAGGCGATTGCGGGCCTTCACCATGCCCCGGTACGTGCCCACGTTGCGGATTCCCGTGTCAGGATCCTTGCTCACCATGCAAGGAGCTGAAAGATATGGCGCTGAATCGAAGCCGGGAAGAGAGATAGGAGTCGGGAAAAGATCCATCCCTCCGCCTTCTTTCAATAGGTCGGCTCCACGTTGAATGACCTCTTTGACCCTCCCTGTTTGCACCAGAACCGGATCGACTGGGTGAAGCTGCGCCTGCTCCCAGACCTTGGATATTTGGTCTACGGTAGTCCCCATAGCCAGGGCGTAAATTTTTCGCGAGGCGCCGAGAATCCCGACCACCACTGGCATGTCGTATTTTCTGCCCTTCGCATCCACGACGTTGTCAAACCAGAACGCCTTGCGCTGCTCTTTGGTCAAACCTCGAAACTGCCAGCGCACCAGGGGCATAAGCTCTGTATCCTTATTAATCCTTCGCTTGACACGGATCAGTTCTCCCTCTTCTTCTAATCGCTGAAGATATTCACCCAGGCTTTTGTATCCCATCGATTCCCCCTTCTTAGCCTCTTTTACCGGTCTTTCTCCGGGTTCATTCATAGGGAGACGCATAGCCTAGAACTTAGGCCGATCACCCAGCCTGCTATGGAGCCAGAGAATGTGCTGGCGCATTTCGTCGCACGCTTCTTCCGCATCTCTCTTTTTGACGGCTTCGATGATCCTCGCGTGGTGTTTTTGCACCTCTACCTGAGCCTTTTTACTCTCCGTGCGAGCATTCATGAGTTCTAGGAGGAGATCACGCAACGAACCTGCAAGCATGATAGCCAGGTGGTTTCCCGAGGCCAGCGCCAGTCTGCCGTGAAAGTCGATGTTGGCCCCACTCACCGGGGATCCGACGGAAATAAGGCGCTCGGCCTGATCGTGCATCTTTTCCAGAGCGCGCACATCGTCCGCATTTCCCCTAATTGCGGCTAGCCTTGTGAGCTCGGGTTCCACCATGAGCCGAATCTCTGTCAAGTCATTTAGCCTGACCTTGCCTTGGACCATCGCCAAATTAAAAAAGCTTGTGAGAGCATCGTTATTGATTTCAGAAATAAAACATCCTCCTCCGCTCCCTTTCCGGACCTGGATCAGTCCCTGCTGCTCCAACGTCCGCATGGCTTCCCGAACCGCCATATTGCTTACTCCGAAGATTCTCATCATTTCCTTTTCAGAAGGAAGCCGATCCCCAGGCTTCAGCTCTCTTCTGAACACGGCTTCTTTGATCTGGCTGACAATCGCCTCGTAGATGCGGCGGCGCGGCAGCATCTGAAACAACGGCTTACTCTCTTCCATTCGGTAAGACGGCTTCAATCTCCCCTCCCAATGCCATTCACCCCGTGCCACAAAACGCCCCGCAGGTGAGTGTTGAAATGAACCCCGATGCGAAAATCCTCGATCACAAAGGTCTCCACTCCTGTGAAAGTGTCGGATCCAGGTGAACGTTCTGGACTTCCCCTAAGGGCGCCCCAAAGCAGCGGACGTAAGTCCGTGGTACAGGGTTCATTCCTTGGACTCCACACACCTGAACAAGTGCAAGCAGGACATATCCAAAACTGCAAATATCGCCCCACCAGACGAATAAGTCGATGCCGGGCGGACAGTTGCTCTTGCAGAAATTCTTATTCCGCTGCTATTGAGCTCATACATGGTCGCATTGCCCAGAAACTGCCTGTGAACGATCGAAGCGGCCACTGCATTATTTGCCTGAGGCTTCTCTCCGCACAGTTGGATATCTTCGGGCCGAATTCCGAGCACGACAGCCTCTCCCACAGAGACCTCCCACGCCGAATCGCTCATGAAATTCCCGAGGCGGGTTTCCACCAGATGCGGGCCCCGCAACTCACCACCCACCTTGCGTCCCTGAATGAAGTTCATCTCTCCCAGGAATTCAGCCACCTCAAGACTCTCTGGACGACTATAGAGCTCTTGCGGAGAGCCACGCTGCAGAATCATCCCTCCCCGCATGACCGCCACAACGTCACCCATAACCAGTGCTTCCGACTGGTCGTGGGTCACATAGAGAACTGTGATTCCCACGCTAGAGGTTATCTGCTTGATTTCTGACCTCATCTCTTCCCGAAGCTTGGCATCCAAGTTGCTCAATGGCTCATCCATGAGCAGAACCTTGGGCTTGCAGGCGAAGGATCGGGCCAACGCGACTCGTTGCTGTTGCCCCCCGCTCAGATCCGTAGCCCTGCGTCCCTCCAATCCTTTGAGGCGCACCAAATCCAGGGCCTCTGCTACCCGGTCTCTAATTTCAGACCGAGGCAGTTTCTTCTTCCCGTGTTCCAAAGGAAGAGAGATGTTGTGAAAAACGTCCAGGTGGGGCCAGATGCCGTAGGACTGAAAAATCATGCCGATGCCGCGGTCCTCGGGGGGGACGTAAATCTTCCGCTGGGGAGAGTTCATCACTGTGTCCTCGATGATAATTTCTCCCGAGTCAGGCTGCTCCAAACCTGCCACACACCTCAAAGTTGTGGTCTTCCCGCATCCGCTCGGACCCAGTAGAACACAAAATTCCCCCTTCTCGATGTCCAGAGATATTCCCCGCAAGGCTTTCACCGCGCCCTGGTCTGTCTGGTACTCCTTGATTAAACCCGTGACGCGAATCATCTCGTATAATTCCTCGATGCCTACGGAAGCCCCCGCCACCCTTCGAACAACTCAGAATGGATGGACAAGGCGACTCTCCAAGAACTTGCGCGCTAAAAACCAGACTACTGCAACAACAATTACCAGCACGACCCCGAGGGCGGCGGCCTGAGCTGTGTCAGCTCGCCACAGACTCCAAATCTGAGTCGATATAACCACGTTCCGAGTCGAGTAAAGCATGAGCGCCATGGTCACTTCTCGCAGGGCCAGCAGGGCGATCCACATCCAGCCGTTGACTACGGACGGGCCGATGAGGGGAAGGATGACCCTGCGCAGGACCTGAAGGCGGACCATTCCATGGACTTGGCCCGCTTCTTCCAGCTCTTTGTGGATTTGAATCATCGTACTGTTTACGCTGCGAGTTCCCCAGCCCAGGTATTTGATCGTGTTCCCAAATATCAGGATGAAGATGGTCCCGTAGATGGGAAGCCTGAGGGTCAGAGCAAAGATAGCCAGAGCTAGCGCGAAGACGACCGAAGGGACCGCGTGAGGCAAGAAGGCCGCCATATCCAGCGCCTTTTTCCACCTGAAGCTACTGCGAATGACCACCCATGAGATGAGGACACTCAGGGACATTACGAGCGTGGCTGTAATGGCCATCAGGAGCGCTGTATTCATTAGCACGGTTGGACCGGCGGCGTCCCAGATTTTCGTGTAGGCATCCAGGGATGCCAGCGACAGGGCCTTAAGGGACGGCGCCTGCAGGTACCGGAACAGCGAAGCCCAAACCAACGTGAGGAAAGGCAGAACAAGTGCCGGCAGAAGATAAGAAAGAGCGAAAGCCATCCCGACCCATTTCCATTTTCCAAGCGCGATCTCTCTAGTTCGGTAGCCCTTGCCTGTGATCACCGCGTACTGGTTCGCCCTGCGCAAGGTGCGAAAGTAAATGTACAACCCCGCGGTGGAAAACGCGCTCAGCAGGATTCCAATGCTGCTCGCGCCACCGTAGTTAGGGAGACCCGCATCGGGCTGCGTGCTTTCATAAATCAGGGTCGTCACGACGAAAATCCGCGAGGGCAGACCAAGGATCGCCGGGATCTCGAAGGTCTCGATCGCGGTGACGAAATAGTAGAGGAGCGCAGCCACCAGAGCCGGCATCATCAGCGGAAGAGTGATCCGGCGCGCGATAGCGCCGTAACGCATGCCATGGACCCGAGCAGATTCTTCAAGCGAGATGTCCATGGCCCGGAAGGCTGTCACGATCATGAAAACCGCTGGGGGGGTCAGACTCAATCCCTGGATGAAAGAAATGGCGGGAAGCGTGTAAATATTGATCGGCGCCCGTTCCAGACCCAGCAACCCCATCAGAACAACGTTAATGATCCCGGTGCGCGGATTGAGGAGGAGAATCCAGGCAAAGGCCTTGAGGAAACCGGGAATAAGGATCTCCACGCTTAGCACTGTCAGCCACAGACTCTTGGCTGGCAAATCGGTGCGGGCCAAAAGCCAAGAAAGGGGGACGGCAAAGAGCATGACGGTGATCATCGTCCCTACGCCGAGCCCCAAGGTGTTGAGGAACACCCCATAAACCTTAGAGGAGCCGAGGACGTCGACATAGTTCTTCAAGGTGTAAGGGGAAGGGAAACCGGGAAGCCCAGTGCGAAAGCTAAACCAGAGCGCTGTCAGAATGGGTCCCAGCACCAAAGCAAGCGTTACCAAGAGAACGAATACGGGCGTTCTCCCATCGCGACGCAAATCCACGCCGGTCCTCATAACTTCAGATCTTCCCTGCCGGGGCAAACGAGCAGGGAACTTGCTCTCCGTTCCATGCTCCCTGCCCTTTGCCTTTGTTGCCAGGGGTTGCCCCTACACGCCTTACCCCTCACGTCTCACGCCGTAAATCTCCATGCTCTCTGTCCTTGCTATTCCCCCGCCTCGATCCCCAGGGCGTCGGCCCACTGCTTCACCAGTTCCTCGCCCTTCAGCGCCCACTCCGGGCTCATGGCCGCTACCTTCTTCCCCTTGAGCACTTTGGACAACGAACTCGTCTCCACAAACGCCGAACTCAACCCCGACACCTCCTCATAAATTGCGTGCCCGGAAGGGGACATGATAAACGCGACAAACAGGAGGCCCGCGTTGGGATGGGTCGAGTTCTTGGGCAAAGTCAGGTATGTCGCGGACATGGGCATCGGCTCCACAAACGCCATCTCGATAGGAGCTCCCTTACCCTGGATTCTCTTCATGGTCCCGTAAATCTGCGTTGCCGCCAGGGGAAACTCCCCCGCCGCCAATCTCTGGAGAACCGCGGTAGCTCCTCTCTGAATCGCCACGTTTTGCCCCTTGAGCTTACGCAGAAAATCTTGCACCCGATCCACCCCCCAGGTCTCCGCCAAGGCCGTATACTGATCAAGTCCAGTGGACATGATCATGTTGTCTTTCCACGCAGGAGTGAGCAAATCCTCCCACTTCCTGGGAACCTTGTCCTTGGAGACCAGGTTCGTGTTGTAGACGGGCCCGTAGACCCCGTGCCAGAAGACCACAGCCCGGTTCTGGTTGATAATCCAGTTTGCCTTGATGTCCGGAAAGGTCTTCGAAAGCGATGACAAGTCCCGCAGCATGCCCTGGCGCACTAGAAGGTCCATCCCCGAGCTGTTCATATTGACCGCGTCGTTGGGGGACGGCAGCCCCGCCTTGGCCTCGGTCACGAGAGTGGCCGCCTTCGTGCCAAAATGGCGCGACGGCTCGTGCTCCAAGGCCAAGTTGGTCCCGAACATCTTGTTGAGACCCTGCTCAAGCTTCTTTATATCCTGGGGGGACAGGTTCACCCCATAGAAATTGATCTTTCCCTCATTTTTGGCACCGGCAATGATCTTCATCACCTCCGCCGACCACTTTCCCTGGACCTGTGCCCGGGCTACCGTGTTTTCCCACAGGCAAACCACGGCGATGAGCAATGGTATTGCGAAGCGATTCATACTTTTTCCTCCCTTCTATGTGAAAGTTTCTATGTTTCCCTCGATTCCGGCGCTGGCTCTACTTGCTCCCAGCACGATCCCCGATCCACGCCGAGAGCATGGATCAGGTTCGGCTCGCAAGCGAGCAGCGAAGCTGGTTCCTCGGCGCTGTCGTTGATGTGTTGGAAAACCACGCCCTCGGGACGCAGCGGCAGCATCAGAAGATCCTCAGCTTTCCAGACGATCTTTTCTCCATCCAAAATGGTGCGCCCTCGTCCTTGCAGAAAATAGATCAGCATTCCACCTGGATGACGCTGGGTGCCGCTGCGACCTCCAGGCGGAATTTCCTGCAAGTAAATAACATGACTCTGAAGAACGTTTTCTTCCATCGCTGGGTGCATGTACCACTTGAGCCTGCCATGGGGCGTGCTCTCCCACGCAAGGCACTTTGCGCGGGCGACCACGATTCCCGTCTCTGTCTTGCGGCGCTGCTCGTCCCTTAAAGCCATAAGTTTCTTAAATAGAGTATCCTCGCGCTTCATAGCTCCTCGCTTCTGTGACTGGCCCGACAATCATTCTCTATAGTCCGGGGAGTTCTCCTTTTGGGTAATCGTACTCGCCAGATACTCCTTGAACGGCCGGAAACTAAAGGCGATCCACTTCACCTCCTGGTTAGGATCCAGGTTGAAGTGCTGGTGTTCTACGCCTCCCGGTTTGATTGGCAGCATGATGAGATCACCGGCTTCCCAATCCACGCGCTTACCGTCCACGACGCTGTAGCCCTTTCCTTCCAGGACGAAAATCACGGTTCCCCCCTGGTGAACATGCTTCCCACCCTGGCGACGTATCCGATGAGCGAAAACGTTCCAACCGCGGAGCACCGAGTCCTCTTCGACTCCCTCCTGGAAATACCACTTGATCAACCCCTGGCGGTTCTGCTCCCAGGGACGCTCTTCGGAGCGAATCAACAACTTTCCCGAACGCTGCCGGCGCAGAAACTCCTGATGGCGTTCCAGAGCCTGATCGTATACGGTTTTCTGATTTTCCATGTTTCTCATCCTTTCACACATCGGCGCCTCAAAGCCCTTTCAGCACCAAACCATTCCAAGCCTTCACCACCTGGCTTCCGCCGGGTTTGGTGGCTTCATACTCGTGCTCCAATGTTCGAATCGCCTTTCGCTTTCCCGCCATCCGCTTCGGCCAGTCCTTGAAATTGGGCGTAAGATCACCGAGCCGCGGGTGCACGGGGAAAGTGTTGGTAGCTTGGGAATAAGCTCGTTGTCCTTCTTCGCTGAGCAGCCAGTTCACATAAACCCGCAAGGCATTAGGGTGAGGCGCATCCTTCAACGCGCCCATAAGACCCCCAGACGTCGTCGG
>Ga0209341_10001215_pt1 | contig 25799 bp, 25 predicted proteins | sample RifCSP13_2_FD_184020 | JGI IMG/M metagenome (GOLD analysis project Ga0209341, IMG submission 184020) | Soil microbial communities from Rifle, Colorado - Rifle CSP2_sed 13_2 (SPAdes) (version 2) | ecosystem: Environmental > Terrestrial > Deep subsurface > Rock core/Sediment | place: Rifle... | reverse complement strand
TCGGACTGAGGGCTGTAACCCGCCCTCACGAAGATGGATTCCGTAGTAATCGCGTGTCAACATCACGCGGTGAATATGCCCCTGCTCCTTGCACACACCGCCCGTCAAGCCACCCGAGTTGAGCCTGAGTGATGGTGCCGTTCTTGCGGCGCTAGAACTTAGGTTCAGCAAGGAGGGCTAAGTCGTAACAAGGTATCTGTAGGGGAACCTGCAGATGGATCACCTCCTACGTTATCACGAGGAGGCCTTGGCAAGGTAGGCAACGGGCCTCTCTGGATCGTCGAGCGTCTAATCCACCCCGCGCCGCGCGGCCACATTTCAATACTTTCCGCCACCCCCCGGGCCGCCGGCCTTTTCCCGGATTGACCGTTCGAGTGGTCGGGTTGAGCGGGATGGCGGCTTACCGACGATCCCGGTCCATCCCGGTCTGGAGAAACGTAACGATTCAGTCGCGCCAGGCGTATCTGCTATGTTGCGCTACACGACGGGCTCGTGGCACCCTAGGAAACCCGCAATTATCTCCCATCTGGCGCTCTGATGCGGTGGAGTGGCGACCATGCGTATCGGCGCGTTCCCTAGCCCTGTTCGAATAATTGGTACCGGGTCGATTTCATCGTGAATAAAGGATTCACTCGCATTTTTATAACGTCGTTATCTCCCCTAGGGTATGCCGGATACCAAGCTCCTTGCTGAGGTGCTGCAGGCGAATGCCGAGTACGCGCGGACGTTTGACCGGAGCAAACTCCCCCTGCCGCCCGCGAAAAGACTCGCGGTCCTCGCGTGCATGGACGCGCGGATCGATGTCCATGAGATCCTGGGCCTCCGCGAGGGTGACACGCATGCAATCCGAAACGCGGGAGGGATCGCAACGGAGGACGCCCTCCGTTCGTTCGCGATCTCCGCGGAACTCCTCGGGACGCGGGAGTTCATCGTGATCAACCACACGGACTGCGGAATGCTCACGTTCAAGGACGCGGACCTCCAGAAGCGGCTCACCGCGAAGTACGGAACGAACGCTTCGAAGCTCAACTTCCACTCGTTCAGGGATCTCGAGGAGAACGTCCGGACACAGGTCGAACGGGTCAAGACGAACCCGTTCATCCCGAAAGACATCCCCGTGACAGGGTTCATCTACGACGTGAAGACGGGCGCGCTGAACCGCGTCGCGTGACCCGAGCGGACTCACAGCCACTTCTTGCGGTGGAGCCAGTACACGAGGGCGCCCGTCGGGACGAACATGAGCGCGAGGGCCAGGTACAGCCCTTCCACGGCGTCCCGGCCGAAGAAGTGCACGTTCATCCCGAAGAAGCTCGACACCGCGGCGATCGGTAGGGTGACCGTGAAGATCACGGTGAGGACCTTGATTACCTCATTGAGCTGATTCGAGGCGAGGGTCGCCTGGACCTCCATGAGGCTCGTCGTGATCTCGCGGTACGTGTCGAGCGTGTCGAGGACCCGGATCATGTGGTCCTGGACGTCCCTGAGGTAGTTCCGCATCTCCTTTCGCACGATCGGGGTCTCGAGGCGCGAGAGGTTCCCGAGCATGTCCCGCTGGGGACGCAGCGCGTTCCGCACGAGCGTGAGGTCAACCCGGAGGTCGTGAATCTTCGCGATCCCCGACGCGGTCGGGTTCTGCACGATTTCGTCTTCGAGCTGGTCCAGGATGTCCTGGAACCGGTCCAGGTGCGGGAAGTACGAGTCCACGAGGACGTCGAGGATCGTGTACGCGAGGAAGTCCGCGCCGCCCTTGAACATCCGCGGCGTGCGTTTGCGCAACCGGATCCGGATGTCCTCGAGCTGAGGGAACACCTTGTCGTGGATCGTGATCACGAACTTCTTCGCGACGAACAGGGTGAGCTGGTCCGTCTCGATCTCCTCGGCCCACACGATGGTCCGCGCGACGATGAACGCGATGTCGTCGTACAGCTCGACCTTCGGCACGAGGTCTTGGTTCAGCGCGTCCTCGAGTGCGAGGGGGTGGAAGCCGAACAGGGTCTCGAGCTCCTCGAGGGTCCGACCGTCCGGGTCCACGATGTTCACCCACGTGACCGAGAACTTGTCCACGAGGTCGCGGCACCGGCCGATCGTCACCTCGTGCTCTTCCACGAGGTCCGTCGGCGTGTACGCGATCACCTCGACCCGGACCATCGCGGCCGCGAACCCGCCCTACCCCATATAAGAGTTGTGAGGCGAGTCCTCATCGGAGGAATCTGCTCGCGCAGGTCGGAAACTCCAAATGGCCCGGGTCCCTTGCGGTCCGCGAGGCGTTCCGTGCGGGTCATGCGCGTCGCTCAGGCGAAAGCCCTCCAAGGGGACCGGAGCCGTTCCTTCCAGCTCATCGGCCCCGATGTCCTCGGATCCCGCAAGTTCATGATCACGCTCGTCGAGATCCGGCCGAACGGCAGCACCCCGCTCCACGAGCACAGGACGGTCGAGTCGATGTACTTCATCCTCGAGGGACGGGCGGAGGTGTCGACCCAGCGCGAGTCGAAGGTCCTCGGCGCGAATACGGCGATCTATTTCCCCGCGGGCGGGTCCCATGGAATCCGTAACGTGGGACGCGGCCGCCTCCGGTACCTCTCGTGCCACGCCCCTCCGTACGAGATCGAGGAGCTCTACCGCCACTGGCAGGAAGAACGCTTGAAGGTCGTCCTCACGGGCGGCTGATCCGGAGGGCCGGATGGCCGGACGGCGCTTGGACGGGCCTCCGAGTCCTATCGATGCTCGGGGCCGTGCCTGCATCGTCGTCTCCATCCTGGCCCTCTCCCTCGGCATCGCGGGCCTTCCCATCCCGGCCGCGCGGGCGGCCCCCCTCGCCGAACTCGTCGCCGGGAACCTCGCGTGGCCCGTGAGCGTGGCCCTCGCACCGGACGGCCGGATCCTGTACAACGAGCGGTTCACGGGACGCGTGCGCGCCCTCGTCGACGGGGTCCCCGTACCGGGGGAGCTTGGGAACGTCTCCGTCGTCTCCGCGGGTGAACAGGGACTCCTGGGGCTTGCCCTCTCTCCGGATTTCCCGGCGACCCCATGGGCGTACGTGTACCACACGTACTTCAACGGGACCGCCGGTCTCCCGATGAACCGCGTGAGCCGCCTCACGGTCGGGGCCGCCCCGAGTCCTGCGACCGTGATCCTGGATGCGATCCCGGCTGCGACGTTTCACAACGGCGGAAACCTCGCCTTCGCGCCGGACGGCTCCCTGTTCGTCACGACCGGGGACGCCGGCGACTCAGCCTCGAGCCAGGACCCGTTCAGCCTCGCGGGGAAGGTCCTCCGCCTCACGCCGGAGGGCACGATCCCGGGCGACAACCCGATCGCGGGGTCGTACGCGTACACGATCGGCCATCGGAACGTGTTCGGCCTGGCCTTCCATCCGACGACGGGCCGTCCGTACATCAGCGAGAACGGCCCGAGCTCGGACGATGAAGTGAACCGCCTCGAGCCGGGCGCGAACTACGGTTGGCCCGCGGTGACCGGCGTGGCGAACGACCCCCGTTTCATCGATCCGATCGTCGCGTATCCCCAGGTCATCGCGCCGACCGGGGTCGCGTTCGTGGGAAACGACCTGTTCCTGGGCGACTACCTCCGCGGGATCCTCCAGCGGATCACGCTGGCTACGCCGGGGTTCGATCGCGTGGTCCGGAACGAGACGATCGAGCGCCTCCCGGCCGGGATCGTCGAGGTCGAGGCGGCTCCGGACGGGTCGTTGTACGTCGCGACGCCGGACGCGATCTACCGGGTCCCGCCCCCGCCGGAAGGGGGCGGCCCCGACCTACTCCTTCCCCTGACCCTCGCGGGGCTCCTCGCGGGAGGGGGCCTCATCGCTTGGTTCACCGTGTTCCGAAGGCCGCGACGATGAGTCCCAAGTCCCGGGCCGAGCGCGCGGGGCCCCGATCCTTTAAAACCTCGCAGCGGATATAGTGTGTCTAATTGTCTCACGGGGCACGGAGCCCGGGGAAGACGAGCCGGCCGGAGGGCGCGAGGCGCCTCCCACGGGGCGCCTTTCTTGCGTCGCACCCGGGGCGCCACCGGAGGGGAAGGCTGTGAGCGCGAGGTTCACCGAGCAGATCCTGGAGCAGGCTGCACAGACGCCCGTGTCGGACGAAGTCGAGAGCGATGACAACCTCGTGCGGCTCTGGCAAGACGAGCTCCGCGAGGCGTCCGAGAAGATGGACACGTATCGGTCCGACGCGGGTCTCGCGAGGACGTTCCGGGCCGACGTGAAACACACGGCCACGGTCCTCGAGGACCGCCCCAAGCGTATCGCGACACGGCGCGCGGCGATCGCGTACGAGGCGTGGGCCCGCGAAGAGCTCGCCGCGTTCCACGAGATCCCGGTCACCTCGAAGGACCGGACGTTCGCGTCCGTCCCGAAGGCGCACCTCGAAATCCTCGCGCCGGAGCTCGCCCAGGAGATCCCGAAGAAGTCCGCCCTCTGGGCCGACTGGTCCGTCTGGAACTTCAAGCGGAACCGGCTGAATCGGTTCAAGGCGCTCCCGGCGGAGGCCGTCCAGCGGGCGCGTGGATCCGTCCGGCACTTCGAGCGCGTCGAGGTGTGGCAGGCCGTCGGCATGGCGGACCCCTGGCTCGTCGGGGTCATGCGGGAGCCCTCCGGGCGGGATCGGTTCTACCTCCTGTTCGACTGGGGCCTCGAGACGACCCTGGACCGGGAGATCCTCCGGTAGGGCGCCCTCTCGGGGTGGGCGATGCGACCGATCCTCCTCGTGGTCGGGGTCATCGTCCTCCTCACGGGCCTCGTGTGGGCCCTCCAGGGGGCCTACGTGCTGCCCGCCACGTTCATGCGCGGCGAGGCGTGGATCGGGCTCGGGTCCGCGATCGCCGTGGTGGGCCTGGGCCTCGTCTGGCTCGGCGTGCGGCCGGCCCGCTCCGCTCCGGGATCCTCACCCCGAGACGAGTAGCGTGATCGCATCGTATCCCGAGGCGCCGTCCGGGAACGGAGAGGCGGATCGCGGTTCCTGAGGGACCCCGAGGCCGTCCGTCGCTCGCGCGAGGATCCGGTACGCGCCGCCTCCCGGGGGCGACCAGGCGTACGTCCAGAGGACCCATGACGTGGCGGACAGGGGAGTCTGGAGGGTCGCGTCCCCCCAGGTCGTCCCGCCGTCCGCGCTCACCTCGACCCGCGAGATGCCGCGATTCCCTGCGAACGCGACACCTCCGACGGTCACGGGCGATCCGACGACCGCATCGGGTGCCGGCGTCGTGACGATCGCGGTCGTCCGGATGTCCCCCCGGTTCGTCCATCCCTTCTGCTGCCAGAACCCGAGGAACTCGCCCTGGACGGCCGTGATGCGCGTGAGCCACTTCGCGTGGAACATGCCGTACAAGCCCGGCACGATGATCCGCGCGGGCCTCCCGTGTTCCTTCAGCAGGAGGTCTCCGTTCATCTCGACCGCGACGAGGGAACCGGGGGCCGTCGCGCGGGCTCGCGGGGCCGCGACCGTGTATCCGTCCGCGCACGAGAACGCGATCCAGTCCGCCTCGGGCGCGAGCCCGGCCTCCGCGAGGAGATCCGCGATCCGCACCCCGCGCCAGCGGGCCGTGCTCATGAGCTTCCCGCCGACCTCGTTGCTGACGCACTCGAGGGTCACGATCTCTTCGGCGTCTGTCCGCGCGCGGAGCCCCGGGAGGTCGTGCGTGCGAGGGGACGAGACGAGCCCGTCCACCACGAGTTGCCACGCGGCCGGGTCCACGTCCGGATCGATCACGTTCTTCGTCACGACGTAGAACTCGGAGGTCGGCGTGAGGGCCTTCGCGATTAGCTCCTCGATCGTCGCGAACGTCAGGCGCCCCGTTCGGGAGGCAAGGGCCCCGAGGCCCGCGATCGCGACGGCCGCGGACGCGATCAGGAATCCCAGGCCGACGATGAACTGGCGCCGCGTCGGGCTGAAGCCCTCCGGATGACGCGACGCGATGTCGACGAGGAAGTAGTCCAGGACGGCCGCGAACAGCGCGCCCGCGAGGATCTGGCTCAGCGTGGCGAACCCCACGCCCGCCGCCGTGTCCGCGCCCGCGATTCCGCCGCCCAGGGCGGGGAGGACCCCGAAGAGGGATCCGAGCGCGTACATCCCGGCGTACGCGAGGAGGACACGCTCCCGCTTCCGAAGCCGTCTCTCGACGAGGCGGTACGGCATCGCGAGGGCCCCGGAGAGGCCGACGAAGACGAGGAGACCGACCGCGAGGCCGAGCAGCTTCGCGCCCTCGCCCATCGTCTGGATGAAGAACGACTCCACGGAACCGGGGATCCGTGCGACGACGAAGTCCACCGCGAGTTGGGGCAAGAACACCCCGATCCCCAGGGTCCTGAGGAGGAACGTGAGGCCCAGTGCGACGGCGCCCGCGATGGCTCCCGCGACGAACCGCCACCAGCCCAGCCGCCCGATGGCCTTCCCGAGGCCTCGGAGGGAGAACGCCACGCGGCTGCGACGCGGGCACGCGGCTTGAACTTTGGCCACGTCGGGCTGCCGTGGAATCATTTAAGTAGATACAGGGGGCTCGTACGTCGGATGGCATCCGCCGGGAACCCGCGCGTCGGGCTACGGGTCCTCCTGACCGTGTTCTGGACGATCATCCTCGTGGCCGGCCTCACGGTCGGGGTCCTCCTGGCGGCCGCCGGCGCGGCGTCGCGGATCGAGGCAGCTCTGACGGCCACGATCGAGGCCACGAGCGTCGCCGCGGCCCTCGCGGTCGGCATGGTCCTCATCGGGCTGTGGGGGATCGCTTCGAGCCACAAGAGCCTACGACACAGCGTCGAGCTCATCGCGGAAGTCGACCGGGCCCGCCGCGAGACGATCCAGCTCGAGAGCTCGCGGCACGGTCAGCAGTTCAAGTGACCTTGGGTCGCGTCGGGCCTCGAGCGGATCTTCACGTGGTCCTCGGGCATGCCGGGCCTTGGAGCGCGTACGGCTCAAGGCCCGTGAGGCACGTCCGCGACCTCGCGGAGCAGCCCCTCCGTGAAACGCAGGTAGAGGAACACGGGCTCGCCGAGCTTCGCGACCCGCCGGCCTTTGTCCGTGAGAGAGTACTGGACCCGCGGGGGACGGGTCTGGAGGACCGCGCGCTGGATCAGGCCGAGACTCTCCAGCTGTTTGAGCTTCAAGGACAGGACCCGGGAGCTGATCCCCTCGAGACTCTTGCGGATCTCCTGGAACCCGACGAACCGGTTCGTGTACAGGATCGCGATCAGGTCGACGGACCACTTGCTGAACACGGTGCGGGCGATCCGGAGGTTCATCTGCGCGTTCTCGTCGGGGTCCCTCGGCGACGCGACGGACGCGAATCGCGCGACCTCGCGCGAGAACCGCGAACAATCCTCCGCGAAACGCGCGAACTTCGCGGTGAGGTCTACAACTAGCTCCGCTTCTGCCATGCATCGTGAATGTCCTTTCAGGGATAAAATAGTTGCATGGTTTCCTCTTGGATACCTCCTCACCTGCGTGCCACTGTCCGATTCTTATTCGTCACGTACATTCTATGCGAACATGCACGGACGGCTTCCCCTTGCACTAGTCTTGGCTGGCTTGCTCCTGGGTTCGCTCGTCGGCGGGTTCTCCCTCGCACCGGGTCGCGCTGGGCCCTCCCGAGGCGTCTTCGTCGAACCGGACCTCGCCGCACAGCTCGATAGCGCGTCGCCTTCGGACCGGCTGTTTGCGGTCGCCGGGTACGACGGGCCGCCCGGGCCATCCGCAGTGGCGGCTCTCGAGGCGCTCGGCCTCACGGTCGTCCCATACCGGCACCTGCCGTACGCGGCGATCGGCGGGGTGAAAGATCAGATCACGGGGGCGATGGCCCTCGACGGCGTGAGGAGCCTCTATTCCAACAGACCGGTCCGTGCGCTCAGCCACACGGCCGAGCCGGACGCGTCCGTGATGGCCCGGGACACGAACGCGTACGGGACGGGTGCGACGTCCGTCCTCGCGGACCGTGCCTGGGCCCTCGGGTTCACGGGCCAGGGCATCGGCGTCGCCGTCCTCGACACGGGCATCGACACGTCGAACCCGTCCCTCGCTTTGTCTCCGCTCGGCCCCACGATTCAGAACGTTCAGGTCCTGAGCGACGAGCTCCTCCTGTTCCCTCAACACGATGTCGAAGTGTACCTCGAGAACCAGGTGAGCACGGACACGTTCGGGCACGGGACCCACGTGGCTGGGTCCGTCGCCGGCTCGGGGCTCGCGAGCGGCGGCTTCTACACGGGCATGGCCCCGGGAGCGCATGTGATTGGACTCGACGGGCTCCAGTGCAGCATCATCGGCCTGGGCCTCGTGGAGGGCATGGGCTGCCTCGTGACGATCCTCGCCTCGTTCGACTGGATCCTCGAGAACCACGAGGAGTACAACATCCGCGTGAACACGAACAGCTGGGGCAGCTTCCCCCCCGCGCCGTTCAACCCGGACGATCCGATTTCCGTCGCGGTGAACGCACTCGTCGCGGAGGGCATCACGGTCCTGTTCGCGGCGGGCAATGAGGGCCCTGGGGCGGACACGATGACGCCTGAATCCCGGAACCCGAACGTGGTCGCGGTGGCGGCGTCCCAGCCGAGCGGCGGCCTCGTTGAGTTCTCCTCGCGGGGCACGACGGGTAGCGCCGTCCCCACGATCGCATCGCCCGGCCACCTCACGATTTCGTCGCGCCTGCACACGGGCGGCGATTTGGACGTCTTCACGGTCTTGGGCTTCGACGGGGTCCTCCCGCTCGAGCACATCCCGAACTACCTGATCGCGCAGGGGACGAGCATGGCCACGCCGGTCGCCGCCGGCGTCGCGGCCCTCGTCCTGTCCGCGAACCCGACGCTCACTCCCGCGCAGGTGAAGCAGGTCCTCTCCGTTACCGCGACCCCGATGCTCGGGTACGCGACGTTCGAAGTCGGCTCCGGCTTCGTGAACGCAGAGGCGGCCGTGAGGAACGCGCTCGGGCTCACCGCGAAAGCCGCCCGCGTGAAGCTCCCCGCGCAGATGTCGATCTCGTCCGATCCCACGGGCGGGACCGTCACGCTGAGCCACGAGTACCGCGCGTCCATCACGGGCTTTGGCCTCGTAGGGTTCGGTCATTTCGCGTTCTCGTTCCCCGTGTATACGAACGAGGTTCGCCCCATCGAGATCTTCCTCGATTGGGAGACCGTGCAGGACTACGCGGTCTACGTGACCGGATATCGCATGACGGTGTACGACCCGACCCTGACCCCCGTCCTGACCGTCGACACGGACATCCTCGCCCTGAGCCACGGGCTCACGATCACGATCGACGCAGCGACCCGAGCTTCGCTCACGCCCGATGGCGGGGCGTACTGGTACATGGACATGGTGAACTTCAACCCGGGATGGGGGGTCCTCGACTTCACGGCGAACGTCCAGTACGCGGAGGACTTCCGGCCTCCTTTCAAGACGGAGACCCTCAAGCCCGCCAAGCTCGTCGGGAAGCCGGACCGGTCCGCGACCCATCCGGGCGGCGGCGCACAAGCCCAAGGCAGCGTGTTCGACTCGAACGGGCTCGGCGTGGACGGGGCGCAGGTCCGGGTTGACCTGCGGAGCGCGTTGGGCCTGATCGTGTGGTCGGGAACCGCGACGACGGTCGACGGACACTTCAGCCTGTACGCCCGAGCGCTGGAGTCCTTGGCCGACGGGACGTACACGCTCTCGATTACGGCCGACCGGCTGCAGACCTCGAGCCCATTCACGGTCGACTCGACGATCCCCGGGCCGACGTGAGCCCTGCCGCCCGGGTCGCACCTCCGAGGATGGCCCTCGCGGCGTCGATCCGCGACGTGTCGCCGATGCCGCGAGCCTTCACGCCCCCAAGTTTCTCGCGCGGTCCTCGAGGTAGCGTAGGTCGGTTCACACCAAGACGCCTCCGGGTCTCGTAGGGATTCGCGCGCTCTGCTCTTGTTCCGCCCGGGGACCCCGAAACCGCTGAACGAGTTCACGCACGTCCTCCTCCGCGGATCGTCCCCCTTCGCTCCAGCCGAGCGCGAGCTCATCGCTGCGTACACGTCCTTCGGAACGAGTGCACGTTATGCACCAGGACTCACAGCGCGGCCGCGGGCCATCCGATGGGCAACGCAGACCTCGTGGAGGCCGTGAAAGCGGCCCCATCCACGGCCCCGATCCCGCACAAGTTGCGCGCTCTCGTCCGGATCGCAGGCCAGGTGGCCCGGGTCGGACGATCGGTGGCCGCGGACGACATCGCATCCGCGCGTCGGCTCGGGGCCACGGATGTCGAAATTCACGATGCGGTCTTCGTCGCCGCCGCGTTCTGCATGTTCAACCTATGCGTCGACGGCCTCGCTGCGCTGACGCCCGACGATCCCCGGGGTTACGCCGCGCGAGGACGGAGGCTCGCGGAGAAAGGCTATGTCCAAGGACCGCCGACCCCAGGCGCCGGCTCGCGGTAGGCAACCCGCGGGCCACGTTGGTCCGCATCCGATCACGGAGGTTCTCCTCCGGCCCCCATGGGTTGCGTCCGTGGACCGCACAACGCTTATAGCGAGTCCTATGTTACCGCGGCTCACCGGGTCCGTGGGGTAGCTTGGTCTATCCTTGGTGGTTCGGGACCACTAGACTCCGGTTCAAATCCGGACGGACCCATGTTGTTTTTGCCATCGAACCTTGGAAGTTTGGGACGAGACCCGAAGCGATAGGAACAGACTCCGAACGGTGAACACAATGCACCTCACGGGACCACTGGCTCGATAAGTACGGGCATCGGGTCGGCCGCGCAAGGAGGTGGCAAATATCGCGAGACGATTGGCCATCGTGGGCTTGATCGCCATCGCGCTGGCCCTCGTGTCGTTCGGGGCGTTTTCTGCGCTCCCGAGCTACGCAGGGCCGCGCGGCGGCGAGCCGACCGCGAACGCGACGACGCTCGCAGGCCAGTCGGTCACTGCGGCGATCCCGATGCCGGTCCGCGTTTCCGTCGCGGCCGAATCATCGGGGTGTGAGAACGCACCCGGACCGACTGTGACCTTGTCGGGCGAACTCGCGCTCGCCGGACTCGGCGTTGAACTGACCTTCCGCAACAACGCGAAGGGGACGCATGAGCACACCGAGGAGACGACCGCCACGGCGGTCCTCATCCCGGAGGGCGAGAGCGTCTCGATTCCGAAGCAGCCGGTCCTCGGTGGGGCGGGCGGCAACCCGTACATCTGGGTGCAGTTCCTTGGCGGGGACGGCTCCGCGATGAGCGGGGAGATCTTCCTGGGCCGCTGTGTCCAGGGCTTCTTCGCCGCATCGGGCGACTTCGTGATCGGGTCCCTTGCGACGGCGGAGGTCTCAGGCGGGGGCTGCGACAACACGGGATCGACGATCAGCCTGAGCGGGGAGCTCGCGCTCTCCGGCATCGACGCGCGGCTGATCTTCCGGAACAACGACAACCCGGTCGGGGGTCCGCACAGAGCGGAGAAACCGACGACCGTGGACATCGTCCTCATTCCGGAAGGACAGACGATCGAGTTCCCGAAGCAGCCGGTCCTCGGTGGAGTCGGCGGGAACCCGTGGATCTCTCTGCGGTTCCTGAACGGCGATGGCACACCTGCGACGGAGGAAGTCCTCCTCGGTCGGTGTGTCCAAGATTTCTGAACCGAGGTCGGGCACCCCCCTTCCTTTTTTTCTGCTCTCTCGGCGGGATGGTCCTCGGCGGACGCTCATCGGCGCGCGACGAAACCGGCTTCGACACGCTTATATAGCCCTCCCTCCGTCGGCGGCCCGATGGAGTTCCCTCTCCGCGAGAAGATCGCGGGGGAGATCGCCCTCTCCGACGCGCCCGGCAAGACGATGCGGAAGTGGCGGGAGGAACTCAAGATCTCGCAGACGGACCTCGCGAAGCACATGCGCGTGTCCCCGAGCGTGATCAGCGACTACGAGGCGGGCCGGCGCGAATCCCCGGGCATTCGCACGATCCGGCGGCTCGTGGAATCCCTCCTGGAGATCGACCGCACGTCAGGCCGGCGTCTGTCGAAGCGCTTCGAGGACTTCCACGACGTGATCCCGTCGATTCGGGATTGGGCCGTCGGGGTGCGTGCCGCGGACTTCCTGAGGAAGATCGAGGGCAAGCTCCTCACGACGCCGACGAACACGCGGCGAGTCATCAACGGGTACACGGTGATCGACTCGCTCAAGGCGATCACGACCCTCGACGCGAGCGACTACCTGCGGATCTACGGGGCCACGAGCGAACGGGCCCTCCTCTTCACGGGGGTCAAGTACGGCCGCTCCCCCATGATCGCGGTGAAGGCCCATCCCCTCAAGCCCGCGATGGTGGTCTACGTGCAGCCGGAGAACATCGACGAGCTCGCCGTGAAGCTCGCGGAACTCGAGAACATCATCCTCGCGAAGACGGACCTGAGTCCGTCCGCGGTCATCGAACGGTTGGAGCGTGTGACATGAAGACAGGCATCGTGAGCTACGGCGGGTACGTCCCGCGGTATCGGATCCGGCCGAAGGACATCGGGGCCGTGTGGGGCGCGGATGGCGAGGCGATGGGCCGGGCCCTGAACATCCGAGCCAAGAGCGTTCCGGGTCCGGACGAGGACGTGATCACGATTTCCGTCGAGGCGGCCCGGGCCTGCATGGCGAAGGTCGACGTGGATCCCCAGGACGTGGGTGCGATCTACGTGGGCTCCGAGAGCCATCCGTACGCCGTCAAGCCGACCGCGACCGTCGTGTCGGAAGCGATCGGCGCGTCCCCCGTCCTGACCGCGGCGGACTTCGAGTTCGCATGCAAGGCGGGGACGGCCGCGATGCAAACGTGCATGGGACTGACCCTCTCGAAGATGTACCGCTACGGGCTCGCGATCGGCTCGGACACGTCCCAGGGTGCCCCGGGCGATGCGCTCGAGTACAGCGCGTCCGCGGGCGGCGCCGCGTTCCTGATCGGCACGGAACACGTGATTGCGGAGATCGACCACACGGTCTCGTACACGACGGACACGCCGGACTTCTGGCGTCGGGAGGGCCAGCGGTACCCGAGCCACGGGGGCCGCTTCACAGGCGAGCCCGCCTACTTCAAGCACGTGGTCAACTGTGCCCAGCTCCTGTTCAAGCGGGCGGGCACGAGCGCGGACGACTACGACTACGCCGTGTTCCACCAGCCGAACGGGAAGTTCCCCGTCCGGGCGGGCAAGCAGCTGGGATTCAAGGACGCCCAGATGGACGCGGGGCTGCTCGTCCGCGACATCGGGAACACGTACAGCGGGGCGATCATGGTGGGCCTGTGCGCGATCCTCGACGAGGCGGAGCCCGGAGACCGCGTCTTCGCGGTCGGCTACGGGAGTGGCGCCGGTTCGGACGGGTTCGACATGACGGTGACGGACGACATCGCGAAGATCCGGCGTGACGGCCGGACCATGAAGGACATGATCGCGGACGTGAAGTTCATCGAGTACGCGACGTACGCGAAGTACCGGGGAAAGATCCTGATGCGGGAGGCCGCCGCATGAGGGACGTGGCGATCATCGGAGTCGGGGAGACCCAGTTTGGCGAGCTTTGGGACCGGTCCTTCCGGGACCTCGGGATCGAGGCGGGCCTCAAGGCGATCCAGGACGCGAAGGTCACCGCGGAGGAAATCGACGCGGTCTACGTCGGGAACATGAGCGCCGGGAAGTTCATCGACCAGGAGCACGTGTCCGCCCTCGTGGCCGACTATGCGGGCCTCGCGGACATGCACCTCCCGACCGTCCGCGTGGAGGGAGGCGGCGCCTGCGGAGCCATCGCGCTCCTCCAGGGCCGCATGGCGATCGCGTCCGGGATGTACGACGTCGTCGTGGTCGGCGGGGCCGAGAAGATGACGGACGTCGGGGAGGTCCAGGCCGCGGAGATCCTGTCGAGCACGGCGGACCAGGAGTGGGAGAGCGTCTTCGGCGCCACGTTCGCGGGCCTCTACGCGATGATGGCGCGACGCCACATGCACGACTTCGGTACGAAGAGGGAACACCTCGCGGCCGTCGCGGTGAAGAACCACAAGAACGGCGCCCTCAACCCCGTCGCCCAGTTCCAGAAGGAGATCACGGCAGAGACGGTCCTCCAGGCTCCTTGGGTCGCGGAGCCTCTCGGCCTGTTCGACTGCGCGCCCCTCAGCGACGGGGCCGCGGCCCTCGTCCTCTGCTCGATGGACCGCGCGCGCAAGTTCACGGACACCCCGATCCGGATCGCGGGCTCCGGCCAGGCGAGCGACTTTCTCGCCCTCCACGACCGCCGGGACCTCACGATGATGGACGCGAGCGTCGTCGCGGGGAAACGCGCGTTCGCGGAAGCACGCCTCGAACCGCGGGATGTGCAGCTCGCCGAGGTCCACGACAACTTCACGATCACGGAGATCCTCGCGATCGAGGACCTGCGGTTCGTCGAGAAGGGGAAGGGCGGGCCGGCGACGATGGACGGAGTCACCGCGCTGAACGGAAAGATCTCCGTGAACACGTCCGGCGGTCTCAAGGCGCGCGGCCAGCCCGTCGGCGCGACAGGGGTCGCGCAGGCCGTCGAGATTGTCCGGCAGCTTCGCGGGGAGGCCGGGAAACGTCAGGTCGTGGGGGCCAAGCGAGGCCTCACCCACACCCTGGGAGGCACGGGGGCGACGGCCATCGTCCACATCTTCGAACGGGGGGACTAGGATGGCGATCCCGCGGTTCTGGCGGGAGATCCAGAGCCGGTACAACCTGATTGGGACCAAGTGCGGCTCGTGCGGATCCGTCGACTTCCCGCCGAGGGCCGTCTGCCCGACGTGCGGCCGCAAATCGATCGGGAAGATGCAGCGCGTCAAGCTGAAAGGGACGGGCCAGGTCGTCACATACACGGTGATCCACGACGCCCCCGTGAACTTCGAGATGCAGAAACCCTACGTCGTGGCGATCGTCGAGACGGACGAAGGGGTCCGCCTCACGTCTCAGATCATCGACGTCGAACCCGATGAGGTGACGATCGGGATGCACGTCCAAGCCACCTTCCGCCGGCTCGGCCAGGAAGGCCCCGCCGGCGTGATCCACTACGGCTACAAGTTCCGCCCCGAGGCTCCGCGCTGAGCCGAGGGCGTGTCGTCCCCGGTCGCCGCGGCTCTTGCGAGCTAGCCGGGTGTCGATGCCCGTCCCGAATAGTGCCCAGGCATCGCGATGAGTCGCCTTGCGAAGGTCGTTGGCATCGACCCGACAGCCGTCGGGCCGTCCGTCGCGGCCCGTGCGAGCGCGGCATCGCCTGAATTCCGCTCCGCGGCCGCGGACGCCCGAACGTACTCCCCGAACACGTCCGTCCTCCCACCTGCGACGACCTCCACGGTCTGGGGCGGGGGGGTCACGAACCCGGCGATGGGCCCCCAGGACACCGTGTACGTCCCGGGTCGCAATTGGATCCAGGTCCCCGCGTCGTTCATTCGAATCCCGTCGACGAACATCTGGTCGCCGGGAGACGCCATAATGCGGAGCTGGCCCTTCCGCCCGAAGACGCCTTCCACGAACGTCGTATCGCCCGCGACGACGTTCACCGTGATCGGATCCGGCGTCCGGAGCCCAGGCACACCGGTGAACTCGACGACGTGCTGCCCGCCTGGGACCTTCAGAAAGTCCAGGGCCCAGATGTTCGAGACGATCCCGTCGACGGAGATCGTGCTCGGCACACCCACCGTGCCGTCGTCGACGACCGTCGTGACCCGGAGTCGTCCGAACGAGGCCGGATCGGGTCCCGGAGCACCCGGCGAGGCCGTGTACGTACCCACGATCGTCTGGGTTCCGGTTCCGTAGGAGAAGGTGACCGTGCTCCCGGGCGGCGGCAGGTAGCCGGCCACCGCGCCGAAGCTCACCCGGTACTCTCCCGGACCGACCGGAAGCCAGAGCCCCCAGTCATCCCGGGGGATCCCATTGACGGAAATCGTGCCCGGCAGCGCGGGATTCGTGATGACGCGCAACCAATTCGCTTGGAAAAAGGGGGGGAACACCGCGGTGCGCTGGCCGGCCACCACGATGACCTCGACCGGGTCCGGCGTGAGCCAGCCCGGGACATCCGACACCGAGATTGTGTACGTCCCCGGGGTGACTCGCTGCCAGGCGAGGTCCCAGTCGTTCCGCGCGATCCCGTTCACGAAGATCGTCGTCGGGAGGCGTACGGAGGGCGTGACCACCAGGGTTCCAGGGTCCACGAGGATGCCCACGACGGACACGTCATGGCTGACCGTGTCCGCATCGCCCGAGTCGTCCAGGACTGTCAGGGTGACTGGATACGTGCCCTCCGCGCTGTACACGTGCCGGACGAACGAACCGCTCGCGGTCCCGCCGTCCCCGAAGCCCCATGCGTGGGAAACGATGGACCCGTCGTCCGCGGAACAGCTCATGAACGAGACCCCCTCGTTCGCCTGGGGGACCGCGGGGGACCAGTCGAAGCACGCGCTCGGCGGCGCGTTCAGGACGATCTCCACGAGGATGGACGCCGACGAGGTCTCTCCCTCGTCGTCCGTGATGACGACGGTCGCGGCGAACGTTCCCACTTCCAGGTAGGCATGCTCCACGAAGGGGTCCGTCGTGGAGGCCGCCCCGCCGTCCCCGAAGTCCCAGTCGAATCGGAACGTATCCCCGCCGTCCGGATCGACCGCTTCCACGTACAGCTGCACGGGCCGGCCCGTTGAGGACGGGTTCGGGGACGCCTCGAAGAAGGTTATCTCCGGTGGGAGGGTGAGCTCTACGAGGAACGCGTCCCAGCCCGTGCGGCCCGCCGAGTCTCGGACGATCAGCTGGACCGGGTACCGGCCCGTCTCCGGGTACGTGTGGCCCGGGGCCGGGGCCACGGCGGTCCCGCCGTCGCCGAAGGACCACGCGAAGGAGTAACTCCCGGTCCCACCCGACACCGTCGCGTCGAAGGAGACGACGAGCCCGTCGACCGCGGCTGCGAGGGCGTCCACCCCGAGCTCCCCCGGGCGGGGATCGAACGCCCCCCACCAGGCCTGGTAATCCTGGGTCTCCCTGAAGTCGTCCGTCGCGAGGATCGGATCGGACAGGATCAGAGTGACCGGCCGCGTGGACGGTGTGAAGGGCTCCCACACGACCGCGTCGTCGATCCATGTGTTCGGCGGGACCGGGTCCGCACCTGAGACCGGGAGGGCGAGGGGCGTCGTGTCGGGCACCCCGTACGTTTCGCCCGCAAGGAGGACCTCATCCGCCGGAGACGTCGCGGCCCCGTACACGTAGCGGTCCCCGGAGTACTGGGGGGAGAGGAACCCGAACGCATCGAGCGGCGTGCCCGTCGGGCCGAATGTGACCACGGGGGTCGCGAAATCCCCAAACGTCGGGTAGTCCCAGGCCCCGCCGGACGCGGCGAAGGATCCGTCCGAAAGGGGCGTGAGGGTCCACAGATCCAAGACGGGCACGGAGGTCGTGAGGACTTCCGTCCACACGGCCCGGAGCTGATCGTCGAACTTCGCGAGGAGGGGCGTGGCACCCCATCCGAGCGCAATCAAGGAGCCGTCTGCACCCCACACGAGATCGTAAGCCCCTTCCTGTCCGTCCGGCAGGGGGAGGACCTTCTGAGCGGCCACGCCCCCCGACGGGTCGAGCTTCATGATACCGAGGTCGTACTCACTCCCGGAGCGGAGCCGGGAGAGTAGGGCGTACGAATTCCCCGCGGCGTCCACGGCGATCCCGTACGGGTACGCATACTCATCGCCCGCGACCCGGACCCCCCAACGGGGCTCGCCGGTCGCATCGAGAGCGATGATCGCGTCCTGCGCGAAGGTGCTCGTGTGCACGATCGTTCCTCCCGTGGCCGGATCTGCCTCGAGCCGGTACACATAGCTCATCCCCTCGAGGATGCGGGAATACCGCACATCCCCGTCGGGGCTCATCCGGATCACAACGACTTCGTCATCCGGGTACGAATCCCCGAGGAGGTGGAGGTCCCCGTCCGGGCCGATGTCCAAGTCCCAGATGTAGAAGCCCTCCGACCCCATGAACGTCCGATCCCACTGGAGCTGCCCGGACGGTTCGAACTTCGCGACGAACCCGAGGGCTCCCTGCCCAGTTCGGAAGGACATCTCCCCTGCGATGTACACGTTCCCATCGGCGTCCGCCTCGATCGAGTACGCGGCTTCGTATCCGAACGAACCCCACGTGTGACCGAACCCGAGGGCCTGCCCGCTCACGGGGACCGCGAAGAACGCGATGACGAGCGCCCCTACCGCCGCGAGCCCGAACGCACTCTTGGATACTCAGCCCCCTCCCGGGACGGGACATGGACATCCGGGCGCAAGAAACCTTCGAGACCCCGCCCCGTTCACCGGCCGGCTCCCGGATCCGTCTGCCCGGGGTCCGGGAGGGCCTTCAGGACGTTCCGGATCGTATCCGCCTCGGCCCGCATGGCCCGGATCGCGGTCTCCAGCTCACCCCTCCAGTGCCGTTCCGCGTCGGCCCCGTGCGATCGGTAGATCCGAGCCGCCCTCTGGAGCGTCTCGAACCGCCCCGATCGAAGGTCTTCGAAGAGGGTCCGGCCGCGCGCGAGGACGTCTTCGGGTGCCTGGGTCCGCTCCAAGAGGGACACGATCCCGGGGAGCCGCCTCGTCAGGACCCCGATGTCCTCCGTCCACTCGATCCCGAGGGTCCGTCGCTCCTCGTCCCGGATCATCTTGAGCCAGGGCCAACATGCGTCGAGGGCCTGCCGGATCCGGCGGGCATCGCCGAAGAGGTGCGTGAGCTTCGCGTCGGAGTACCCCGGGAGCTCGAGGAGGCCGAAGAAGGACCGGGTGCGGATCGCGTCGAGGGTCGGATCCGCGTCCCGGAGGAGGGCGAGGAGCGGATCCGGGTCCGCGCCCCGGGGAGGCGCCGGGACCCCCACGCCACTCCCCTCGGAGAACTCGAGGAGGAGCGGGATCGCGACGACCACCCGGACCCGGGCGAGGAAGTCCATGTACGCCGCCGCGGTCGCCCCGTTGAACGCGTCCACGGCCCCGATGTGCCCGCTCGCGTCCTCGGGCGACGCAGGCGGTCGGGGGATCTTCGAGAGGCGCTCCGCGGTCGACAGGAGGGTCCGGATCCGGGCTTCTGCGCCCCGGAAGCGGGTCCGATACTCGCCCTGGAGCCGCCGGACCTCCGCGGCCTGTTCCGCGACTTTGTCGAGCTTCCGCCAGGCCTTCCTCGCGCCGTAGAAGTCCCGTTTCCTCGCCTTCCGGAGAGAGAGGTCTAGGACGTGGAGGTGTTTCGGATGGAGGGCCCGGTCCTTCGCGGCCTTCGCGAGGTCCGCCGCGATCGCGTCCACGTCCCTCAGGAAGATTCTCACCTGGCGCCAGTTGTCGACCTCGCTCTCCCGGATGAGCCGGTCGATCCGGTCCCGGAACCGGTCGAGCTCGCCGTCCAGGACCCCCGGGACGTCCGCGAGGCCGGCCCGTGCCTCTCGGATCGCCTCGAGGAGACCCTCGCTCTCCTCCTTGAGCAGGTCCGCATCGAGGGCCTCGGACGGTGCCACGGCGGTGCAAACCGTGCATCTCGTATTTAGAGGGTGAGGGGTCTCCGCGCGATTTGGCGAAGAGGCCATATACTCGATTACGATTTCCATAGTAACCAGAGGTAGCATCGGCATGATGTCGGAAGACCCGGCCGCGCGCGCGGGAGGCTCGCCTGGGCAGCGGACGGTGGAAACGATTCGTGGAAGTCGCGAGGCGGCTCAGGCGTCCATCGTCGCGCTCGGGATCGGCGCTCTTATCGCACTCGCTCCGTTCGTCGCGTCGGGGACGTTCGACGTCGGCCCGACGGCGGCCGTCACGTTCAACCTCCACGGGAGCCTGAGCGGATGGGGCTCCACGGCCAACACGATCACGTCCCCGGGGCCGACCCTCACGGTCAACCTGGGGGACACGGTCACGATGCGGCTCTTCTCGTTCGACCTGAACCCGCACACGTTCCTCGTGGACTACGACGGCGACCGGAACCCGGATGCAGGAGAACCACGGTCGGGCGTCTTCGCCTCGAGCAACACGGCCCTCGTGTACACGTTCACGGCGGACCGGGCGGGCTCGTTCACGTATTGGTGCGACCTGCACTACGGCCGCATGCTCGGGACGTTTGTCGTGCAGGGCTCCCCGAACTCGCCTCCGACCGTGATGGCGGTCATGGGTTCCCCGTCCTCCGTGATCCCAGGCCAGGAGATCACGTTCACGGGTACGATCGGGGACGCGGACGGGGACGTGGTCAGCTACGCGTGGACGTTCGGTGATGGTTCGACGGCGTCCGGCACGACGCCGGCCGGAGGCGGGCCCGTCAGCGCGATCCACGCGTACGCTTCGACGGGCTCGAAGACCGCGACCCTCAGCGCAAACGACGGGCAGGGCGGGACCGCGAGCGGCTCCGCAACGATCACGGTGGTCCAGCCCGGGCTCCTCCGGGTCACGACGAATCCCGCCGTGGCGGGGAAGGTGATCGTGGACGGCGTGCCCCGGGACGAGTGGGGCCTGAACTGGGTCAAGATCGCTCCGGGCACCCACGAGGTCTCCTTCGGCGAGATCTACGGGACCCGGGCCCCCGTGCTGCAGACGGTCCCGGTCACGGCCGGAATGACGACGGTCGCCACGGGTGAGTACCTCGTGTACGGCTCGCTCCGCGCCACGACCGAGCCCGCGCTGCCCGCCACCGTGTTCGTGAACGGGCAGCCCTCGAACGACTGGGGGATGTGGCGCGCGGTTCCGCCGGGTGACTACACCGTGTCGTTCGGCCGCGTCGCGGGGTACGACCCGCCCGCGCCGACCCCGGTCACGATCGGACCGGGCGGCTTCGAGCATGTGGTGGGTCGCTTCACCGCAAATCCGACGGCACCGGGCCCCGATCCCACGTTCGGATACCTGCGCGTGACGACGAACCCGGCCTTGTCCGCGACGATCGCGGTCGACGGGATCGACCGGGACGACTGGGGCCTCACGTGGGTCAAGATTCCGGCGGGGAGCCACATCGTGCAGTTCCGCGGGGTGTACGGCTACACGACGCCCGCGCCGATTCCCGTGACGATCACCCACGACGTGACGACCGAGGAGGCGGGCAACTACGTGCGCCATGGATCCCTCCGGGTCATGACGAGTCCCGCCGTGTCCTCGACCGTGTTCGTGGCGAACATCCCCCGGGACGACTGGGGGATGTGGCAATCGATGCCGCCCGGCTCCTATCGGGTCACGTTCGGTCCGGTCCCCGGCTACATCACGCCCGCCGGGCAGACGGCCGTCGTGACGGCCGGCGGGTCCATCACGATCACGGGGACATTCACGACCATGGCGAGCCCGTCCGCCTCGGCCTCCGCGACGTGCTGCATGGACTCCTGCTGCGACTGCGGTTCGGCGTGTCATCCGCACGGAAGTTGACGCGCGTCCTCCCGACCCGCAAAAGCTTAAATGGCGGCTCGCGGTGGACCGCGACGATGCAGCTCCGCCTCCTGGAGAAGGACAAGAACGCCCTCCGGATCGAGATCTCGAACCCGGACGACACGGTCCTCTACCCGCTCATCACGGCCCTCCTCAAGCACGAGGACGTCACGGACGCGCGGTACTTCACGGGCCACCCGCAGCTCGACAAGCCCGTCCTCACGATCGTCACGAAGAAGGGGAACCCCCAGGCCGTCCTCAAGAAGGTCGCGGAAAGCCTCGCGGACGAGTACGGCGCCGCGAAGCAGCTCGTGGAGAAGGAGCTCTCGTAGGCGGGCCATGGGCATCGACCTGGGGATCGCCGGGTTCATCACGACGACCCCGGGCGTGGGCGGCGTCCTCAAATCGACTCCTGAGGACTTTGTCGTCGAGGAAGCCTCCTCCCCGCCTCCCCCGGCGGAAGAGGGACGATTCGCGATCGCGACCGTGCGCGCGCGGAACTGGGAGACGAACCGGCTCGTCCGGCAGTTCGCCCGCAGCCTGCGCGTGAGCCGGCGGAGGATCGGATTCGCGGGGACGAAGGACAAGAGGGCCCTCTCCGTCCGGATGGTCTCCTTCGAGGACGTGCCGCCGGACAGCCTCCGGGCCCTCCGGTTGAAGGACGTGGAGGTCCTCGACGTGTACCGGGCCGCGGCCCCGCTCGAGATCGGGGACCTGCACGGGAACCGGTTCCGGATCGTGGTGCGGGACCTCGCAGTGCCGGACGACCGAGCGGCCGAGATCGTGGACGAGACGGCCCGGCAGGTCCGCGCCCATCGGGGGTTCCCGAACTTTTTCGGCGTCCAGCGGTTCGGCTCGATCCGACCCATCACGCATCTTGTGGGCCGACACATCGTCCGCGGCGAGTTCCGCGAGGCCGTCGATGCGTACGTCGCGAACCCGATCCCCGGCGAGGACGAGGCGTCGTTCGAGGTCCGCCGGGATCTCGCGGAGACTGGCGACGTCCGGAAGGCCCTCCGGGAGTATCCCCGGGCGTACTCGTTCGAGAAGGCCATCCTGAACCACCTCGCGGTGCGGCCCGACGACCCGGCCGGGGCGTTGCGGCGGCTCCCGTTCAACCTCCTCATGATGTTCGTCCACGCGTACCAGTCATTCCTGTTCAACCGGATCGTGTCCGAACGGATGCGACGCGGCCTCCCGCTCGACGAGCCGGTCCCGGGCGACCTCGTGCTCCCGGCGGACCGCGAGGGCCTCCCGGACCGGGGTCGGACCATCGAGGTTACGTGCGAAAACCTGGAGAAGGTCGTCGCGCGCTGCCGCGAGGGGAAAGCCTGGGCGAGCGGGATCCTGTTCGGCTCCGAGCCCGAGTTCGCGAGCGGGGAGCCCGGGCAGATCGAGCGGGACGTGATCGGCGCGGAGGGCGTGCGTCCTGAGGACTTCGTGATCCCGGACATCCCGCGGATCTCGTCGAAAGGGACACGCCGCGAGATCTTGGCCCCGGTCCTGGCGCTCGAGGCGCGCGTGGCCAGTGGGGCCCTCCACCTCTCCGTCGAGCTCACGCGGGGCGCGTACGCGACGTGCCTCGTCCGGGAGTTCGTGAAATCGGCGTGATGCGGCCGCCTACGCGCGGAGTTGGCCCCAGGTGTCCGCAAACCGTTCGACCGCGTCGTCGTGGAAACTCCTTCGGTTCGCGACGACGATCTGGACGACCTCGTTGATGTCCTTGATCGCGAACACGCTCTCCCTCCCTCGTTTCGTCCTCAGGAGGATCTCCCGCGCGAGGAGCTTCTGGAGGTGGTAGGACAGCGTGGACTTCGACACGCCCGCGGCGACCTGGAGGTCCGAGAACGTCCTCTCCCCGTACTGGAGGATCTCCAGGACGATTCGGCGGGGCACGTCCTCCCGGAGCACGCCGAGGATGCGCCGCTGGACGTCCGCGAAAGCGCGCGCGATGAAGTACCGCTTCCGGTGTCCGAGCTCCTCGGACTTCAGGAGGCCGCGTCGCTCAAGGATCCCGAGATGGTAGGAGAGCATGCCCGTCGACATACCGAGGTTCTGACCGATCCGCCGGAGGTGGACGCCCGGGTTCGCCAGGAGGAACTCGTAAATCCGCCGGCGACTCTCGAGTTCGAGGCCCTCCGTCATCCGTTCACCCATCCGGGGACCCGGGAAGGGCCGCGCGGGACGGGATGCGGGGCCACGATGCGACCCGACGGCCCCATGGACGCTCGATCCGTCCCATTGTTTTCGAATCAGGGCCCAGGACCCAAATACTTTATGGGACATCCGTCGACAAGGCATCTGGCGCGCGAGCCGGAGCGTTGGCCACCGGTCCCGGCGCACCTACAAATAGCGCGGCTTGCATCGCGGCTCGGATGGCCCCCGACGAGGTGTGCGCGGTATCTGGGTGCGGCGGCAAGGCGGCCCGGTCCCTCCCGACGTCGAAGATCAAGGAAGTCCTCCCGGACCTCTCCCTGACGGGCGACGCGCGCCGAAGCCACCTGTGCCGAGACCACTACCGCCAGTTCCGCAAGAAGACGAAGACGGAGCGCGAGCTCGAGCGGCTCGGCTGGTGAGTCCGTCCCGTGTCTCGGCAGCGCGATCCCGCGCGCGTGCGTCCCCGACACGTGAACTTTCCTCGTGAATGCGGCCGCCTCCGCGTCGGGCCTGTTCATCCCCCTGTACGCGCGGGCGCCCCCGATCTCGGCCTCGCCGGAGCAGATCGGGTTCATCGTCGCGGCGTACAACGGATTCATTCTGTTCGCGTCGTTCCTCTTCGGACGGGCCGCGGACACGAGGGGGGCAGGGCGCGTCCTCCGCCTCGGGATCCTCGCTTCCGCGGTTGCCGCGATCGCCCAGCCCCTCGCGTTCGATCCGTGGTCCCTCGCCGCGAGCCGCGCGGCCCTCGGGTTCACCGTAGGGATGTATCCGGCGGCCCTCCTCGTGTACTCGAAGACGGCCGATCGGCTCATGGGCAAGTTCGCATCGTACGGTTCGCTCGGATGGGCCCTGGGGAACCTGGTCGCGGGGCTCGCCGCGCAGTTCGATCCGGGCGCGTTCTGGCGGGTCTTCGCCATCTCGTCCGGGCTCTGGTTCGTCGCGTTCTTCGCGGCGGCCGCGATGCCCTTCGTCGGGGGCGCGGGCATCCGCGTGCCCCTCGTCCCCCTCGGGGTGATCCGCCGGAATGGGGCCGTGTTCTCGATGATGTTCGTGCGGCACACGGGGGCGAACATGGTGTGGGTGATCTTCCCCCTGTTCCTGCGAGAGGTGCGAGGGTTCGACGATCTCCAGATCGGGATCGCGTACGCCGTGAATCCGATCGTCCAGTTCGCGGTCATGCAACGCATCGATCGGGTTCGTCGCGAGTCCTAGTCGTCTCGGGCCTGGCCGGGTCTGCGGTCACGTTCTTGCTCTTCGCGGTCGCATGGGACTTCGCCACGATGCTCGGAGTCCAAGTCCTCCTCGGGTTCAGCTGGGCGACCCTGTACGTGGGGTGCCTCAAAGTCCTCACGGAGACGAACCCGGAGACGGGCACCGCGGGAGGCCTGTTCAACAGCGTACTGAGCCTCTCCTCGATCCTCGGCCCCATCCTGGGCGGCGTCCTCGCGGGAGGCGCCCTCGTCCTCCCGATGTACGCGGCCTCGGGCATGTCCGCGGCCGCGCTGAGCGTCTACGCGGTCGCGTCGCGGCCGCGAGGTTCGCCACCGCGAGGCGCCGCGGGATCCGTTGGTTGAGTCGCCCGGATCGTCCACATGCGCGAGTCCTGCACGACGACCGGAGTCCCGCACAGGGCGCAGCGGAAGTAGCGAGTCCGGTCGCCCGGGCCGAGAAACTCGAGCGTCTCGTGGGCGCAGCCGTCGCGGGGCCGCACGGCTTCGGCCCGGTCCGACCGCGGACCCGCGGGCGGCGCGCGTGAGCCGTCCGTCGCTCCCCTCGCGCGCCGGCCGGCGCGACCGATCCGCCCGATCCACGCCCGGAGCCCGGCCCGCGAGGGGCGACCGGCGGGTCCCGCGAGGAGCCAAGCCGCCTCCCGGCTCCCGTACTCGAGCTGCGCGTACGCCTCCAGCCCCGTTCGTCCGTCCGTCTGCAATCCGTCAAGCCCGAACATGAGACGTGGAACGGAACGGCGGGACAACGAGGTTGAGCCGTCTCACGGAGCCGTCGCACGGCGGGTCCCGGTTCATCTCCCACGGTCGGGCGGCTCGATGACCAACTCGCGGAGTCCCGTCGCCGGGTTGAACTCTCGGGTCAGCCGGATCCCATCGAACCGGGTCAGGAGGATCTCGTTCACGACGCACACCTTCGCGCGGAACAGGTGGCCCCCGATCACGGAGTGGTCGGGCCGGCCCGCGGCCACGTGGAGGTGGATCCTCGGTTCGGCCCGCATCGCGAGGCTCCCATGGAGGCCCAGGAGCTCGTGCCGGTCCGGGAACGCAGCCCGCACGTAGCCGTCCTTCGTGAAGAAACCGATCTCGAAGTCTTGG
>Ga0209341_10001210_pt1 | contig 25860 bp, 36 predicted proteins | sample RifCSP13_2_FD_184020 | JGI IMG/M metagenome (GOLD analysis project Ga0209341, IMG submission 184020) | Soil microbial communities from Rifle, Colorado - Rifle CSP2_sed 13_2 (SPAdes) (version 2) | ecosystem: Environmental > Terrestrial > Deep subsurface > Rock core/Sediment | place: Rifle... | reverse complement strand
GCTCATCGAGCTGAAGGCGCCGGACGTCATCGTCCGCAACGAGAAGCGGATGCTGCAGGAGGCGGTTGACGCGCTGTTCGACAACGGCCGACGCGGCCGCGTGCTGCGAGGTGCCAACAATCGACCCCTCAAGTCCCTCTCCGACACCCTCAAGGGCAAGCAGGGGCGCTTCCGCCAGAACCTGCTCGGAAAGCGCGTGGACTACTCGGGTCGCTCGGTGATCGTAGTCGGGCCGGAGCTGCGGCTCCACCAGTGCGGCCTGCCGAAGAAGATGGCGCTCGAGCTCTTCAAACCCTTCATCTACAACAAGCTTGAGAAGGAGGGCCTCGTCACCACGATCAAGGCGGCGAAGGAGATGGTCGAGCAACAGAGGCCGGAGGTGTGGGACTTCCTCGAGGAGGTCATCCGCGAGCACCCGGTGCTCCTGAACCGCGCGCCCACCCTGCACCGCCTCGGGATCCAGGCCTTCGAGCCGATGCTGGTCGAGGGCAAGGCGATCAAGATCCACCCGCTCGTCTGCACCGCCTTCAACGCCGACTTCGACGGTGACCAGATGGCGGTACATGTTCCGCTGTCGCCCGAGGCCCAGATCGAGGCCAGCGTGCTGATGCTGTCCTCGAACAACATCCTCTCCCCCGCCAACGGGCAGCCGATCGCCATCCCAAGCCAGGACATCGTGCTCGGCTGCTACTACGTGACGAAGGAGAAGAAGGGAACCCGAGGTGAGGGGCGGGCCTTCGCCTGCCCGGAGGACGTGCTGATCGCCCTCGCCCATACCGAGGTGGAGACGCTCACCCCCATCCGTCTGCTCTACAGCGGCGAGCTCATCGACCTGACCACGGTCTACGACGACCAGGACGTGCTCCACACCGAGACGCAGGTGGTCAAGAACCAAATCGTCAACACCACGGTGGGGAGGGTCATCTTCAACGACGCGCTTCCGAAGGGCACACCCTTCATCAACGGGCTCCTGCGCAAGAAAGGGTTGCAGCAGCTCGTGCAGTACTGCCACCTGCGCTTCGGCCTCGACAAGACGGTGGACATGCTGGACGCGATCAAGGACCTCGGCTTCACCTACGCGACCCTGGCCGGCATCTCGATCGGCATCGACGACCTGATCATCCCCGAGGGCAAGGACAGGATGGTGGGCTCGGCGCAGAAGGAGGTGATCGAGGTCGAGAAGCAATATCTCGACGGGGCCATCACCAACGGCGAGCGGTATAACAAGGTCATCTCGATCTGGTCCGCGGTCACGGAGCGGGTGGCGGACGCCATGTTCAAGGAGATGGAGAAGGAGGACAGGGAGGACGGAGAGTTCAACCCCATCTACATCATGGCCGACTCCGGGGCCCGCGGCTCCAAGCAGCAGATCCGCCAGCTGGCGGGCATGCGCGGGCTGATGGCGCGGCCCTCGGGCGAGATCATCGAGAACCCCATCACCTCGAACTTCCGCGAAGGTCTCACCGTGCTGCAGTACTTCATCTCGACCCACGGCGCGCGGAAGGGGCTCGCCGACACCGCCCTCAAGACCGCCGACTCCGGCTACCTGACCCGCCGTCTCGTCGACGTCAGCCAGGACCTCATCATCAGCGAGCACGACTGCGGAACCGTGGAGGGCATCGACATTCGGCCCATCGTCGAGTCCGGCGAGGTCATCGAGCCGCTCCGCGACCGGATCGTCGGGCGCGTGGGCCTCGACAACGTCGTGGATCCGATCGACGGCAACGTCCTCGTCAAGGCCAACGAGGAGATCACCGAGGAGACGGCGAACGCCATCCAGGCCGCGGGCATCGAGAAGGTGCGAATCCGCTCCGTGCTGACCTGCGAGTCTTCGCGGGGAGTGTGCGCGCTGTGCTATGGGCGCGACCTCGCCGCGGGCAAGCTGGTGGAGATGGGCCTCGCGGTGGGCGTGATCGCCGCGCAGTCCATCGGCGAGCCGGGTACCCAGCTCACGATGCGCACGTTCCACATCGGCGGCACCGCCAGCCACACGACCCAGCAAACGACCCTGGACGCCAAGAACGCCGGCACCGCGAAATTCCACAACCTGAACACGGTCAAGGACAAGCGCGGTGACCTGGTGGTCATGAACCGCTCCGGTGCCCTCATCGTCCAGGACCAGAAGGGACGCGAGCGCGAGCGCCACGTCGTGGTCTACGGCGCTCGTCTCAAGGTCAAGGATGGGCAAGAGGTGAAGCAGGGCCAGCTGCTCGTGGAGTGGGACCCCTATTCCTCCACGATCATGACCGAAGCCGACGGCCAGGCCACCTTCCGCGAGATCATCGACGGGCAGACGGTGCACGAGCAGGTGGACGAGAACACGGGCATGTCGGCTCTCGTCATCATCGAGTCGCCCGACGAGAAAAAGCAGCCTCGCATCGAGATCCGGGACTCCAAGGGCAGGGTGTCGAAGAAGTACCTGCTCCCTTCGGGCGCCCACCTGATGATCGAGGACGGGCAGGGCGTGTCGGCGGGAGATGTGCTGGCCAAGATCCCGCGCGAGACCGCGAAAACCAAGGACATCACGGGAGGGCTCCCGCGGGTGGTGGAGCTCTTTGAAGCGCGCCGGCCCAAGGAGCCGGCGGTCATCACCGAGATCGACGGCACGGTCAAGTACGGGGATGTGCAGAAGCAGTACCGCAAGATCTTCGTCGTCGGAGACGACGGAGAGGCCCGCGAGTATCAGCTCCCGCGGGGGGCGCACATCAACGTCCAGGAGGGCGAGCGCGTTCGGGCCGGAGAGCCGATGATGGACGGCCCGATCGACCCCCACGACATCCTGCGGGTGAGAGGCGAGAAGGAGCTGCAACGCTACCTGGTGGACGAGATCCAGGAGGTCTACCGGCTGCAGGGCGTGAACATCAACGACAAGCACATCGAGGTCATCGTCCGGCAGATGATGCGGTGGGTGAAGATCGAGGAGGTTGGGGACAGCGAGTTCCTGATCGACGAGGTGGTCGACCGCTTCCGCTTCATGAGCGAGAACGAGCGGCTCGTCGCCGCGGGCAAGAAGCCGGCGAGCGGCCACCCGCTGCTCCTCGGCATCACCAAGGCCTCGCTCAGCACCGACTCCTTCATCTCCGCCGCGAGCTTCCAGGAGACGACCCGCGTCCTCACCGAGGCTGCGGTCAGCGGCAAGGTGGATCACCTGCGTGGGCTCAAGGAGAACGTGATCATGGGCCGGCTCATCCCCGCCGGCACCGGGATGGAGTTCTACCGGCGGATCCGGATTCCCGAGGAGATCATCGAGCACGGGGCCGAGGGCGGGCTGGAGGGCGAGTACGCCCCGGAGTACCTGGTGGAGCCCGAGCACATCCGCGAGAACGCGGAGGTCTAGGCCGAGCGCGTGCCCGTGCGACCCGCGCTCACCATCGCCTTCATCGTTCCGCTCGCGCTTTTTGCGTGCCGGCAGCAGGAGCGGCCGCCCGACCTGCGGGCATTGATCGCCCAGCTCAAGAGCCCGGAGCCGGAGAAGAGCGGTCGGGCCCGTCTCGAGCTCATCACCCAGGGCGAGGCCGCGGTGCCGGCGCTCGTCGAGATGCTGCGCGGCGGCGACCCGCGGGAGCAGATGCTGGCCGCGACCACGCTGTGGGGGATGGGACCCCGGGCGGCCACCGCCGTCCCCGATCTGGCCGCCGTCCTCGCCCTGCCCGATCCCGAGCTGCGGCTCACCGCGGCGATGGCGTTCGAGACCATTGGACCCGCGGCGAGCGTGGCGGTGCCGGGCCTGGTGAAGGCGCTCTCCGACCGCGACCGCCGGGTGCGCCAGGCGGCGGTGAAGGCCCTGGGGAGCATCGGACCCGCCGCCCGCGCCGCCCTGCCCGCGCTCACCGCCCGCCTCAAACGGGGCTCCTGGCCGGAGGCGGAGGAGGCGGTGCTTCGCATCCGCGGCCAGGAGGCCTCACCGGAGCCGGTCGGAGCGCCGTCGGAGGCGCGGTGAGCCTCACCGGGCGGCTGGAAGAGGTTGAGCTCACCGAGATCCTCCACTTCCTCGCCTTCAACGCAAAGACGGGGCGGCTCACGCTCAGCCGCCGGGACGGGCATGGCCTCGTCGTGCTCCGCCTCGGACGAATCGTCTATGCCGCCTCCACGTCGGTCCGCGAGACCTTCGGCAACATCCTGGCCTGCCGTGGCCTCGTTGCCCCCGAGCACCTGGCGGAAGCTCTCGAGCATCAGCACGCCGCGGCCGACGGCCGCAAGCTGGGGGCCATTCTGGTCGAGATGGGGCGGCTGACGGACGAGCAGCTCATGGAGGTGCTGCGCCAGCAGACGGGGCTCGTGGTGCACGAGCTCTGCCGCTGGAAGAGCGGCTATTTCAAGTTCGAGGTTCTGCCCGTGGCCTCTTCGGGTGAGATCGGCGTCGACGCCGAGGAGTTCGTGGTCGCGGGTGGGATGCCGACGGACCAGATCCTCATCGAGGCGATGACCCGCGTCGACGAGGAAGGACCCGGGAACACGGAGGGTTCACTCGAACCCACCGCCCGATCGATCGCCTCCGGCCTTGCCGCTCCCGCCCTGCGCGGCGAGATCACCCTCGGCCTCATGCGGCGGGCGGCCCAGGTCGTTCGCCGCGGGTTGCTGCTCGTCGTGCGGGGCGACGAGGTGCAGGGCGCGGGACAGTTCGGGCTTGAGGGGAGCGCCGGAGGCGACGAGCTCGCCCGCAGCATCCGCCTGCCCCTGACGGAGCCTTCCGTGTTCGCGGAGGCGGTGGAGAGGCGCGAGACCTGGCGGGGACCCCTGCCGGCGACGCCGACCAACGACCGGCTGCTGACGCTGCTCGGCGGGGCGAGGCCGAGAGAGGCGGTGGTCGTTCCCATGCTCATGCCGGAAGGGGGCGGTCTCGTCTTCTACGGCGACAACGCCCCTGAGGACCGCCCGATCGGTTCCGCGGAGGAGCTGGAGTGGGCCTTGCTCGAGGCGGGCCTCGGCATGGAGCGCGACGCGCTCGAGCACAGGCTCCGAGAGTTCGAGCGGGTGAGGGGCTTCCGGCCCTGAGGGCGCCGTGACACCGCTCATCCTGCTCGCCCTTGCCGCTCCACCCGTCCGTCCGGTGGCCACCTATTCCATCGTGGCCCGTGACTCCGCGACGGGCGAGCTTGGCGTGGCCGTACAGAGCCACTGGTTCTCGGTGGGCGCGGTCGTGCCCTGGGCGGAAGCGGGCGTCGGCGCCGTCGCCACCCAGTCCTTCATCGACCCGTCGTACGGAGCTCTCGGCCTCGACCTCATGCGGGCGGGCAAGTCGGCCCCCGAGGCCCTCGCCGCCCTCCTCGCCGCCGACGCCCAGCGCGACGTGCGGCAGGTGGGGATGGTCGATGCTCGGGGACGCGTGGCCAGGCACACCGGCCGGCTGTGCATACCGGCCGCCGGGGACCAGGCGGGCGCCCAGTACGTGGTCCAGGCCAACCTGATGGAGAGGGCGACGGTGTGGCCGGCGATGGCGCGCGCGTTCGAGGCTGCGACCGGGGATCTTGCGGAGCGGCTGATGGCCGCCCTGGAGGCGGCGGAGGCGGAAGGGGGGGACATTCGGGGCCGGCAGTCCGCGGCCCTGCTCGTGGTCAAGGCCCATTCGACGGGGCGTCCCTGGGCGGACCGTCGGTTCGACTTGCGGGTGGAGGATCATCCCGAACCGCTGCCGGAGCTGCGGCGCCTTCTGCGCTTGAAGCGGGCCTACGACCACATGGGCGTGGGAGACGACTGCGTGGCGGCCGGGGACTGGACCTGTGCCGAACGTGAGTACGGTGCGGCCCGCGCCCTGCAGCCCGACAACGCCGAGATGGCGTTCTGGCATGGCGTGGCGCTGGCCACCTCCGGGCGGCTGGAGGCGGCGCGGCCGCTGTTCGCCCAGGCCTTTGCGGCCGACCCCCGCTGGCGCGAGCTGGTGCGCCGGCTGAGCGGAGTCGAGCAACTCCCCCGCGACCCGGCGCTGGTCGAGTCGATCCTGGCCATCCGCTGAGCCCCAGACTCCTCCCCCGGCGGGCTTGACACTCTCCCGACTTTCGCTAAACTTGTAAGGTTGCTCTATTGTGGCCCGGGCGGCCCCGTCGGCCGCCCCCCGCGAGAGGCATCTCAAAGAGGCTCGGAGGCAGCGTGCCCACGGTCAACCAGCTCGTCCGGATCGGTCGGACCAAACTGCGATCGAAGACCGACTCGCCGGCGCTCCAGGGGTCCCCGCAAAAGCGGGGGGTGTGCGTCCGTGTCTTCACCTCGACGCCCAAGAAGCCGAACTCGGCGCTGAGGAAGGTGGCGCGCGTCAGACTCACGAACGGAATCGAGGTCACGGCCTACATCCCGGGCGTGGGGCACAACCTGCAAGAGCACTCGATCGTCCTCATCCGGGGCGGCCGTGTGAAGGACCTGCCGGGGGTGCGCTACCACATCGTCCGCGGCACCCTGGACGCGGTGGGCGTACAGGGCCGCAAGCGAAGCCGAAGCAAGTACGGGGCGAAGCGTCCCAAGGCCTAAAGACCGCGGCGCTCTGAGGGCGCCGGGGGGAGGAAGTCGAGCCGAGCGTTCCAGCGGGAGCTGGAAAGACACGGTCGGGGAAATCGCGTTCGCCCCGCGCAGGGGGTAGGACGAGGATCCTCGAGGCGGGGCGGACGTTGGGCCTCAGACGGACGCCGGCCGGGGCGCAGCCTCGGGGCGCCGTCTGTTGCTTTTTTTGGTACGGGCTGCGAGCGAGCGGGTTCACTCCCGTGAGCGAGCGGGGGTTCCCGGGGGGAAGAAGAGGTTCTATGCCGCGTCGTGGATTGGTCGCGCGTCGTGAGGTGGTGTCGGACCCCCTCTTCAACAGCGCGCTGGTCACCAAGTTCATCAACTGCATGACCTACGACGGGAAAAGGGCCGTCTCTCAAAACATCATGTACGACGCCCTCAACGTGGTGCAGGAGAAGACCCAGGACGACCCGCTCAAGGTCTTCAAGAAGGCGGTCGACAACGTCAAGCCGTCCCTGGAGGTCAAGAGCCGGCGCGTCGGGGGCTCGAACTACCAGGTCCCGGTCGAGGTTGCGCCGGGACGGCGGACCTCGCTCGCCCTGCGCTGGCTGATCGGCTTCGCCCGCAAGCGCCCCGAGCGCACGATGGTGCAGAAGCTGGCGGCGGAGATCATCGACGCCGCCAACCTCCGCGGCGGGGCGATGAAGAAGAAGGAAGACACGCACAAGATGGCGGAGGCCAACAAGGCCTTCGCCCATTATCGCTGGTAGCGACGGCCGGAGACGAGCACAGTGGGCAGGATCGTACCCCTCGAACGGACCCGCAACATCGGGATCGCGGCGCACATCGACGCCGGGAAGACGACCACTACCGAGCGGATCCTCTACTACACCGGCGTCAGCTACAAGCTCGGCGAGGTCCACGAGGGCACCGCCGTCATGGACTGGATGGAGCAGGAGCAGGAGCGGGGAATCACCATCACCTCCGCCGCCACCACCTGCTTCTGGCGCGAGCACCGGATCAACATCATCGATACTCCCGGTCACGTGGACTTCACGGCAGAGGTCGAGCGCTCGTTGCGCGTGTTGGACGGGGCGGTCGCCCTCTTCGACGCGGTGGCGGGCGTGCAGCCGCAGTCGGAGACGGTCTGGCGCCAGGCGGATAAGTACAAGGTGCCCCGCATCGCCTTCATGAACAAGATGGACCGGGTGGGCGCGAACTTCCTCCACTCGATCCAGACCATGCACGACCGCCTGAACGCGAAGTCGGCGGTGGCGATCCAGCTCCCCCTGGGCCAGGAGGCCAAGCACCAGGGGATCATCGATCTCGTGGAGATGAAGGCCGTCCGCTACCTCAACGAGGAGCTGGGGGCCACGTTCGAGGTGATCGAGATTCCGGCCGATCTTCGGGACGAGGCCAAGCACTACCGCGACGTGATGATCGAAAAGGTGGCGGAGGCCGCTGAGGCCGCAGGCGACGACTCGCTCATGCACAAGTACGTGGGCGGCGAGATCCCTACCACCGCGGAGATCAAGGCCGCCATCCGCAAGGCCACGATCGCGATGAAGCTCTTCCCGGTCATCTGTGGCTCCGCCTTCAAGAACAAGGGCGTCCAGCCCATGCTCGATTGCGTGGTCGACTACCTTCCCTCTCCGCTCGACGTCCCCACCACCCTGGCCAACGACCCCAAGACGGGGGAGCTCGTCGCCCGCGAGGCGAGCGACGACGCGCCCTTCAGCGCGCTGGTGTTCAAGATCATGACCGACCCCTTCGTGGGGCAGCTGGCCTTCATTCGGGTCTATTCGGGGGCGATGAGGAGCGGGGACACCGTGCTCAACACCACGAAGGGCCAGCGCGAGCGCATCGGGCGGCTCCTGAAGATGCACGCGAACAAGAGGGAGGAGATCAAGGAGGTCTGGGCGGGAGACATCGCGGCCGCGGTGGGCCTTCGCCACGTCACCACCGGCGACACCATCTGCGATCCCGGTGCCCCCGTGGTCCTGGAGTCCATCCAGTTTCCGGCCCCCGTCATCTCCCTCGCCGTCGAGCCCAAGACCAAGGGGGATCAGGAGAAGCTCGGCAACGGCCTCGCCAAGCTCATGTCCGAGGATCCGACCTTCAAGGTCGAGACGGACCGGGACACCGGCCAGACCAAGATCTCGGGCATGGGGGAGCTGCATCTCGAGATCATCGTGGACCGCCTCCGGCGCGAGTTCGGGGTCGAGGCCAACGTGGGTAAGCCCCAGGTCGCCTACAAGGAGACGATCAAGAAACCGGCGAGGGCGGAGGGCAGGTACATCAAGCAGACGGGCGGCCGCGGCCAGTACGGCCACTGCAAGATCGAGATCGAGCCCGCCCCCGGCCAGGGCTTCGTCTTCGACAACGACATCACGGGTGGCGCCATCCCGAAGGAGTACATCAAGCCCGTCGAGCAGGGGATCAAGGAGGCCATGGAGCGCGGCGTGCTCGCGGGCTACCCCATGGTCGACGTGAAGGTGCGCCTTTGGGACGGCAGCTTCCACGAGGTCGACTCCTCGGAGATGGCCTTCAAGATCGCGGGCTCCATCGCTTTCCAGGAGGCGGCGAAGAGGGCCACCCCCGTGCTGCTCGAGCCCATCATGAAGGTCGAGGTCGTGACTCCCGACGAGTACACGGGTGCCGTCACCGGCGACCTCTCCAGCCGCCGCGGCCACCTCGAGGGCCAGATCGCGCGCGGGGGTACACAGATCATCACCGCGCTCGTGCCGCTCTCCAACATGTTCGGCTACTCCACCGACCTGCGATCACGGACGCAGGGACGGGCCACGTACTCGATGCACTTCGAGCGCTATGCGGAGGCGCCCCGCAACGTGGCGGATGAGGTCGTGGCGCGGGTCATGGGCAAGGTCGCCCGGGAGTAGGGGTCAAGGGTCTCTTCGAGCTGCGAGGCGGGGAACGAGATGGCGAAGGAGAAGTTTGAGAGGTCGAAGCCGCACGTGAACATTGGGACGATAGGGCACGTGGACCACGGCAAGACGTCGTTGACGGCGGCGATCACGAAGGTGCTGTCGACGACGAACCCGAAGGTTCACTTTCGGCCCTTCGACTCGATCGACAACGCTCCGGAGGAGAGGGCGCGGGGGGTGACGATCAACGCGTCGCACGTGGAGTACGAGACGGCGAATCGTCATTATGCGCACGTGGACTGCCCGGGGCATGCGGACTACATCAAGAACATGATCACGGGGGCGGCGCAGATGGACGGGTCGATTCTGGTGGTATCGGCGGCGGACGGGCCGATGCCGCAGACGCGGGAGCACATCTTGCTGGCGCGGCAGGTGGGGGTTCCCTACATCGTGGTGTTTTTGAACAAGGTGGACATGGTGGACGACCCGGAGCTGCTGGACCTGGTGGAGCTGGAGGTGAGGGAGCTACTGAAGCAGTACAAGTTCCCTGGGGACGAGGTTCCGGTGATACGGGGATCGGCCATGAAGGCGCTGGAGGGGTCGGGCAAGGTGGAGGATCCGGCCTCGAAGCCGATCATGGAGCTGATGGAGGCGGTGGACAAGTCGGTGCCGCTTCCGCAGCGAGATGTGGACAAGCCTTTTCTGATGCCGATCGAGGACATCTTCACGATTTCGGGTCGGGGGACGGTGGCGACGGGGCGAGTGGAGCGAGGGAAGGTGAAGGTTGGGGAGGAAGTGGAGCTTGTGGGTCTGCGCGGCGAGATTCAGAAGCGGGTGGTGACGGGAGTGGAGATGTTCAAGAAGCTTCTGGACGAGGGTGTGGCGGGGGACAACATCGGGGTATTGCTTCGGGGGACGGAGCGCAAGGATGTGGAGCGGGGGATGGTTCTGGCGAAGCCGGGGTCGATCACGCCGCACACGAAGTTCAAGGGCGAGGTGTACGTGCTGACGAAGGAGGAGGGGGGTCGGCACACGCCGTTTTTCACGGGATACCGTCCGCAGTTTTACTTCCGGACGACGGACGTGACGGGGGTGGCGCAGCTGCCGCAGGGGGTGGAGATGGTGATGCCGGGCGACAACACCCAGATGGCGGTGGAGCTGATCACGCCCATTGCGATGGAGAAGGGGCTGCGCTTCGCGATCCGCGAGGGCGGCCGCACCGTCGGCGCCGGCACCGTCACCGAGATCATCGAGTAGGAGGGTTGCGTCCTCGGACGCGAGCTTGATCGATGCTGAACGAGAAGATCCGCATCCGGCTGAAGGCCTACGATTACCGGATCCTGGACCAGTCCACGGGCGAGATCGTGGACACCGCCCGCCGCACGGGCGCGCGGGTGGCGGGACCGATCCCCCTGCCCACGATCACGAACCGCTGGACGGTGAACCGCTCGCCGCACGTCGACAAGAAGAGCCGGGAGCAGTTCGAGATCCGCACCCACCGCCGCCTCATGGACATCTTCGAGCCCACACCGCAGACGGTCGACGCGCTCATGAAGCTCGACCTGCCGGCGGGCGTCGACGTGGAGATCAAGGCGTTCGGCAAGGAGCATGCGAAATAGGGTGCACGAGGCAGCCAAGATGTCGGTCCAGGGAATCATCGGCCGGAAGGTGGGCATGACGCAGGTGTATGCCGAGGACGGACGTGCGTTTCCCGTCACCGTCATCGAAGCGGGCCCCTGCGTGGTCGTGCAGCGCAAGTCGCGGGAGAAGGACGGCTACGTGGCGGTGCAGCTCGGCCTCGTCGAACGGCGCGCCGCCAAGCGGGTCACGAGGCCCATGAAAGGCCACTTCGAGAAGGCGGGCCTCCCACCCTGTCGCGTGCTCCGGGAGTTTCGACTGGAGGCGGGGGCCGAGATGAAGATCGGGGACCGAGTCTCGGTGAGCCTCTTCGCACCCGGCGACACCGTGCGCGTGACCGGGGTGAGCAAAGGGAAGGGCTTCCAGGGCGTGGTGAAGCGGCACCACTTCCGCGGTGGGGCCGCCACCCACGGCTCGATGTTCCATCGCGCCCCGGGCTCGATCGGGGCCTCCGCCTTCCCCTCCCGGGTGCTCAAGGGGATGCGGGCGGCGGGGCATATGGGCCAAGACCGGGTGACGGTGCGCAACCTCGAGGTCGTGCGGGTGGACTCCGGGAACAACCTGCTCGTCGTCCGCGGCGCGGTGCCGGGGGCGGGCGGGTCGTACCTGGTGATCAGGAAGAGCTGACATGGCGCAGCAGAGGACTCGGAAGACCCCAGATGCGGCGGCCGGCCCGGCGTCTCCCAAGACGACGGTGGTGAACGCAGCCAACGAGACGCTGCGCGAGATCCAGCTCTCGCCCGAGGTCTTCGGGGTGCGGGTGAGCGGCCATCTTCTCTACGAGGCGGTCAAGCAGCACCGAGCGGGCGGGCGCCGCGGGACGCACATGACCAAGAACCGGGCCCTCGTCTCGGGCTCCGGACGCAAGCCTTGGCGTCAGAAGGGGACGGGGCGGGCGCGGGTGGGCGAGGCGCGCAACCCCTTGTGGCGGCACGGGGGGACGGTATTCGGGCCGCAGCCCCGCGACTACTCGTACTCGATGCCCCAGAAGGCGCGGGCGGCTGCCCTGCGCGGAGCTCTGACGCAGAGGCTGCGCGAGGGTGCCCTGAAGATCGTGGATGCCCTGCCCCTGGAGGGCGTGAAGACAAAGGGGCTCCGCGACATGCTCGACCGGCTCGGTGTCGAGGGCAAGGCGGTCATCGTCGACCACGAGCCGGCGGACACCCTCGTCCTGTCGGGCCGCAATCTGCCGGGGGTGAAGGTGGTGGCGGACACGCACCTCACCGCGTACGAAGTGCTCGATTGCCGACACCTGGTGATCTCCCAGGAGGCCCTCGACAAGCTCGAGGAGCGGCTGACGCCACCGGCGACGGGAGGGGTGCGATGAGGAGCCTCTACGACGTGATCCGGCGGCCGCTCATCACCGAGAAATCCAGCGCCCTCAAGGACTCGCAGCGCACAGTCTGCTTCGAGGTTCACCGCGACGCCACCAAGCCCGAGATCCGCAAGGCGGTCGAGACGCTGTTTGGCGCCAAGGTCGCGGACGTGAGGGTCGCCAACATGCACGGAAAGATGAAGCGTCAGGGTCGCTACGCCGGGCGACGTCCCGACTGGAAGAAGGCGTACGTCGTCCTGCGGGAAGGCGAGAAGATGATCGAGTTCTTCGAGCAGGCGTAGCGGGAGAACGGAACGATGCCACTCAAGGAGTACGGAGCAACGTCGCCGGGACGACGCTTCATGACGACGCTCGACTTCTCCGAGCTCACCCGGAAGGAGCCCGAGCGTGCGCTCACACAGCCGCTCCGCCGTAGCGGGGGCCGGAACAACAAGGGGCGCATCACCATCTGGTTCCGCGGCGGGGGGCACAAACGCCGCTACCGTGTGATCGACTTCCGGCGCGACAAGCGGGATGTCCCCGCGAAGGTGGCGGCCATCGAGTACGACCCCAACCGCTCGGCGCGTATCGCCTTGCTGCACTACGGCGACGGCGAGAAGCGCTACATCCTCGCCCCGGACGGGATGCGGATCGGGCAGACGATCCTCGCCGGCGATGGTGCGGACATCCTTCCCGGCAACGCGCTGCCCCTGCGGGCCATCCCCGCCGGCACCATGATCCACAACATCGAGCTGCGGAAGGGGCGCGGCGGGCAGCTCGTCCGAAGCGCGGGCGCGGCCGCCCAGCTCGTGGCCAAGGAGGGGGACTACGCCCAGGTCAAGCTGCCCTCGGGTGAAGTGCGCAGGGTGCACGTCGAGTGCATGGCCACCGTGGGCCAGGTCGGGAACATCGACCACAAGAACGTCTCCTTCGGAAAGGCGGGCCGTCGCCGCTGGCTCGGTCGGCGGCCCCACAACCGTGGTGTGTCGATGAACCCAATCGACCACCCGCACGGCGGCGGCGAAGGTCGGACCTCCGGCGGACGGCACCCGGTGACGCCCTGGGGGAAGCCGACCAAGGGCGCCAAGACGCGCAACAACAAGCGGACGGACCGGTTCATCGTCAAGAGGCGGAAGTAGGTCATGGCGCGATCGCTGAAGAAGGGTCCTTTCGTGGATGACCACCTTCTCGAGAAGGTGGTGGCAATGAACGAGGCCGGAGACCGCAAGGTCATCAAGACCTGGTCGCGGCGCTCCACCGTCGTCCCCGAGATGGTGGGCCACACGCTCGCCGTCTACAACGGGAAGAAATTCGTGCCCGTCTATGTCACCGAGAACATGGTGGGACACAAGCTGGGCGAGTTCTCCCCCACCCGCCTCTTCAAGGGGCACTCGTCGAGGGTGGAGAAGGTCGCCCAGGTGGCGGCGGCGGGCGGGGCGCCGGGGGCGGCCCCCGGCCCGGCGCCGGCTCCGGCGCCGAAGCCCTAAGGGAGATGGTCATGCTCGAGGCAAGCGCCACCACCCGATACCTCCGGACCTCCGCCCAGAAGGCGGGCCTGGTGCTGGACCTCATTCGCGGCAAGAAGGCGGGGGAGGCGCTCAGCATCCTCCGATTCACGAAAAAGGCGGTGGCCCGCGAGGTGGCAAAGACGCTCCGCTCGGCCATCGCGAACGCGGTGCAGGTCGCGGACCGCAACCAGAAGCGCCGCCTGGACGAAGAGGAGCTCGTTGTCACCGGTTGCTGGGCCAACCAGGGCCCATCGCTCAAGCGTGTGCGGCCGGCCCCCATGGGACGCGCCTACCGGGTCCTGAGGCGCACCGCCCACATCACCGTCCGGGTGGCGGAGAAGGAGTAGGAAAGAGCGATGGGTCAGAAAGTTCATCCCATTGGCTTCCGTCTTGGGTTCAACAAGACCTGGCGAAGCCGCTGGTACGCCGAGCGGGAGTACGCGAGCCTCCTCCACGAGGACCTTGCCCTGAAGAAGGACCTCAAGCGGCGCTTCAGCCATGCGGGCGTGAGCCGGGTGGAGATCGAGCGCGCGGCCAACAAGCTCAAGATCACCATCTTCACCTCTCGGCCCGGCATCATCATCGGACGAAAGGGCCAGGAGGTGGACAAGCTGAAGCAGGAGGTCCAGAAGCGGACCGGCAAGGAGGTCTTCATCAACATCCAGGAGATCCTCAAGCCGGAGCTCGACGCGCAACTGGTGTCGGAGTCGGTGGCGCTACAGCTCGAGAAGCGGATCGCGTTCCGGCGTGCGATGCGGAAAGCGGTGGACGCCGCCCTGCGCTTCGGGGCACGGGGGGTCAAGATCCGCGTCTCCGGCCGCCTCAACGGGGCGGAGATCGCACGCTCGGAGTGGTACCTGCACGGTCAACTGCCTCTGCACACCCTGCGGTCGGACGTGGACTTCGGCTTCGCCGAGGCCGAGACCACGTTCGGCCAGATCGGGGTGAAGACGTGGATCTACAAGGGCGAGCTCGACGCCCCCCACCCGAGCCGGGGCCTGGCCGGATAGGGGTCATACCATGCTGATGCCCAAGAAGGTCAAGTTCCGGAAGCAGCAGCGGGGCCGCCGCAAGGGCAAGGCCTGGACGGGAGGCTCGCTCGCCTTCGGCGACTTCGGCCTGAAGGCGCTCGAGTGCGGGTGGGTCACCGCCCGCGAGATCGAGGCGGGGCGAATCGCCATCACCCGCTTCATCAAGCGGAACGGCCGCATCTGGATTCGGATGTTCCCGGACAAGCCCATCACCAAGAAGCCGCAGGAGACCCGCATGGGCAAGGGCAAGGGTGCCCCCGAGGGCTGGGTGATGGTGGTCAAGCCGGGGCGGGTCCTCTTCGAGATGGAGGGCGTGCCGGAGACGGACGCGCGGGAGGCGCTCCGCCTGGCCGCCCACAAGCTCTCCATCAAGACGAGGTTCGTCACGCGGGCGGAGGCGAACTGAGCATGAAGCCGAGTGCGATCCGGGAGATGGGTCTCGAGGATCTGCGGCACAAAGAGACGGAGCTTCGGGAGCAGCTGTTTCGCTTGCGGGTGCAGCGTGCCCTGGGCCAGCTCGAGAGCTCGATGAAGCTCCGGCAGACCCGCCGCACCATCGCGCGGGTCCTCTCCATCCTGAAGGAAAAGCAGGTGTCGCGATGACGGAGGCGATTGGACGGCGGTCGGGCCCGGGACGTCGCCAGGAGCGGGTGGGGCTCGTGGTGGGCGCGAAGATGCAGAAGACGGTCGTGGTGGCGGTGGAGCGGCTCGTGCAGCACGACTTCTACCGCAAGACCGTGCGACGCACCTCGCGCTTCACGGCCCACGACGAGTTGGGCTCGCGCGCCGGCGACCGCGTGCGTATCGAGGAGACGCGTCCTCTCTCCCGCCGCAAGCGGTGGCGGGTCACGGAGATCCTCGAGCGGGCGGGAGCCGCCGTGGAAGCGGTGGAGCTCGCCGGGAGCTGACGGGGGAGAGAGCGACGCCATGATCCAGATGCGCACCATCCTCCAGGTGGCCGACAACAGCGGCGCCCGGAGAATCTCCTGCATCCTGCCCCTCGGGGGTGCGACCGGCCGCTACGCGCGGCTCGGAGACGTGATCACCGCCAACGTCAAGGAATCCGCCCCCGACGCCCCGGAGGCGGTCCGGAAGGGCAAGGTCGTCAAGGCCGTCATCGTGCGCTGCCGCAAAGAGCATCGCCGCCGCGACGGAACCTACATCCGCTTTGATGAGAACGCGGCGGTGCTGATCAAGGACGACGGGGAGCCAGTGGGGACACGTGTCTTCGGTCCCGTGGCGCGGGAGCTCCGCGACAAGAAGTTCATGAAGATCGTGTCCCTCGCCCCGGAGGTGCTCTAGGGCCATGGCGAAGCAGAAGACGGGAGCGCGGACCCGGATCCGCCTCCGCAAAAACGACCTCGTCGAGGTCATCGCAGGCCGGGATAAGGGGAGGCGGGGCCGGATCATCAAGGTCCTGCCCGAGGCGGGGCGGGTGATCGTTCAGGGTGTGGGGTTCGTCAAGCGTCACACGCGGCCCAACCCCCAGCGCAACATCAAGGGGGGCATCGCGGAGCGGGAGGCGCCCATCCACGTCTCCAACGTGATGATCGTCTCGCCCGACGACGACAAGCGGACCCGGATCGGATCGAAGATCCTCCCCGACGGGCGCAAGGTCAGGGTCGGCCGCCGCGGTAGCGAGGTACTGGACAAGTGAGCGCGAGAGTCATGCCTCGGATCAAGGAGGCATTCTTCAAGCAGATCGTTCCGCGTCTGATGAAGGAGCGGAGCTATCCCAATGTCATGGCCGTGCCCCGCCTGAGGAAGGTCGTCGTCAACATGGGGGTGGGCGAGGCCACGCAGAACATCAAGGTCCTGGACGCGGCCATGGACGACCTGGCCCGCATCACCGGCCAGCGACCGGCGATGCGGCGCGCGCGGAAGTCGATCGCCGCCTTTCGCCTGCGCCAGGGCATGCCCATCGCCGCCACCGTGACCCTGCGCGGCGACCGCATGTACGAGTTCGTCGATCGGCTCTTCAACGTGGCCCTCCCCCGCGTCCGCGACTTCCGGGGAGTGGCGACGGGTGCCTTCGACGGGCGGGGTAACTACACGCTCGGCCTGAAGGACCAGATCATCTTTCCCGAGGTCGACTACGCCAAGGTGGAGAAGCTCCGTGGGATGAACGTCACCTTCGTGACCACGGCCCGGTCGGACGAGGAGTCCAAGCTGCTGCTCTCGTACCTCGGGATGCCGTTCCGGAGTCAGTGAGGAGGAAGGGGAGTGGCCAAACTCTCAATGATCGCCAAGGCCCGGCGCAAGCCGAAGTTCGCGGTGCGCAGCTACCACCGCTGTCGTGTGTGCGGACGGCCGCGGGCCTACATCCGGAAGTTCGAGCTGTGTCGCATCTGCTTCCGAAAGCTGGCGCTGGCGGGGGACGTCCCCGGCGTCGTCAAGGCGAGCTGGTAGGAGCGGCGGAGAGGTAATCCCGATGAACATGACCGATCCCATCGCGGACTTGATCACTCGCATCCGGAACGGGGTGCGGGCCAGGCTGCCCCGGGTCGACGTTCCGGCGTCGAAGCTCAAGAGCGAGATCGCCCGCATACTCCGGGACGAAGGGTACATCGCGAGCTTCAAGGTCCTCAATGATGACAAGCAGGGCAAGCTGCGCGTCTTTCTCAAGTACGGGCCGGGCTGGGAGAGGGCGATCACCGATCTGCAGCGGGTGAGCCGCCCCGGGTGCCGGATCTACTGCGGCAAGGACCAGATCCCGCGCGTGTACGGCGGGCTCGGTATCAACATCCTGTCCACCTCGCGCGGCCTCATGACCGGCCGGCAAGCCGCGCGTGCGGGTGTGGGCGGGGAGATCCTCTGCAACGTGTGGTGAGGGAGCCTCTGATGTCTCGGGTTGGACGAAAACCGATTGCGGTGCCCGCGGGCGTGAAGGTCAGCGTCTCCGAGGCGGTGCTGGAGATCCAGGGCCCGAAGGGCAAGCTGCAAACACCGGTTCCGCCGGGCATCCGCTTCTCCCTCGACGGCAGCCAACTCGTGTGCCAGCGGACGGGCGACGAGCGGCGGTTGCGTGCGTTCCACGGCCTGGCGCGGGCGCTCGCCCACAACGCGATAAGGGGCGTCACCGAGGGCTTCTCCAAGGATCTCGACATCGTAGGCGTCGGCTACCGTGCCCAGGTGGAGGGCAACAAGGTCGTCCTCTCCCTGGGCTTCTCCCACCCCGTCGAGTACCCGATCCCGGAGGGGATCAAGATCGCGGTGGACAAGCAGACACGGGTGACGATATCCGGCATCGACCGCCAGAAGGTCGGCCAGGTGGCGGCCGAGATCCGCTCCCTGCGGCGCCCCGATCCCTACAAGCAGAAGGGGATCCGCTACGTGGGAGAGGTCATCAAGAAGAAGGCGGGCAAGGCCGCCGCCGCCACCGGCGCCAAGTAGAGGGAGGAGCGGGAACCCCCGAGGGTAGCGATGAGGTTGAAGACGAAAACCGACATCCGGCGGCGAATCCGGGTTCGCATCCGCAAGAGAATCCACGGCACGCCGGCCCGCCCGCGATTGGCCGTCTTTCGCAGCCAGACCCATATCTACGCCCAGGTCATCGACGACGCCGCCGGCCGCACCTTGTGCGCCGCCTCCTCCCTCGACAAGGAGCTGCGCGGTGAGCTTCGGCGGGGCGGCACCCTGGCCGCGGCCAGGCAGGTCGGGGCGCTGATCGCGGGCCGCGCGAAGGAGAAGGGCGTCGCCGCGGTCGTCTTCGACCGCGGCGGGTTCCAGTACCACGGGCGGGTCAAGGCCCTCGCCGACGCCGCCCGCGGGGCGGGGCTCAAATTCTGAAGGACTTCACACAAGTGATGCGAGCGTGCCGATGAGATTCATTGCTGAGAAGATCGACGTCGCCAGCCTGGAGCTGAAAGACCAGGTGGTCTCCATCAACCGCGTGACCAAGGTCGTCAAGGGCGGCAAGAACCTGTCCTTCAGCGCGCTGGTGGTGGTCGGGGACGGCAACGGCCACGTGGGCTACGGCATGGGCAAGGCCCGCGAGGTGTCCTCCGCGATCAAGAAGGGTGTGGAGGCGGCAAAGAAGAACGTGGTGCGGGTCCCGATGACGGACACGGGCGCGACCATCCCCCATACCGTCACCGGGCATTTCGGATCCGGCATGGTCTTGCTCAAGCCGGCCTCGGAGGGCACGGGCGTGATCGCGGGGGGAGCGGTGCGAGCCGTCATCACCGCCGCCGGCATCCAGAACGTCCTCACCAAGAGCCTGGGCTCGACCACCGCCCACAACGTGGTGAAGGCGACGATGGACGCCCTGCAGAGGCTGAGGGCGCCGCAGACGGTGGCGCGGATGCGCGGGCTCTCCGTCGAGGACATCCTTGGCCCCGAGACCAGGCCCGCGAAGGCCGTCGCCGGGCCGGCTCCGAAGGAAGACTAGGGAGGCGAGGCGGCGTGGTGGCGAAGCCCAGGAAGGCAGCGAAAGCGGCGGCAACGATCCGGATCCGCCTCATCGGCAGCGTGATCGGCTGCCCGGACGACCAGCGGGCGACCGTGCGCGGCCTCGGGCTCCGCCGCCTCAACCAGGTGGTGGAACGGCAGGACACGCCGATGGTCCGGGGGATGGTCCGGAAGATCCCACATCTGGTGACGGTTGTGGAATAGGTAAGGCGCGGAGCAGTGCCCGCCACCGCGGTCCCCTCCCCCGACGTGGGGAGGGACAGGGTGGGGGGTCGATAAGAGAAGGGTGGAGGGGAAAGTGGGTCTTCACGATCTGAGGCCGGCCCCGGGCAGCATCCGCGAGCGCACGCGCGTGGGCCGGGGTCCCGGCAGCGGGCGGGGCAAAACGGCCGGCCGCGGGGAGAAGGGCCAGAAGAGCCGCAGCGGGTTTTCCCGAAAGACCGGCTTCGAGGGCGGCCAGATGCCGCTCCACCGGCGAGTGCCGAAGCGCGGGTTCAGCAACGTGCGCTTTCGGAGGGAGTACGCGGAGGTCAACCTGGGCCGTCTGGAGATCTTCGAGGCGGGGACGATCGTCAACCCCGAGGTGCTGGTGCAACACGGGATCGTCAAGCGGCTCCGGGACGGGGTCAAGATCCTCGCCAAGGGTGAGCTGACGAAGCCGCTGATCGTTCAGGCACACCGCTTCAGCGCCAAGGCGAAGGAGAGGATCGGCGGCCTCGGGGGACGGGCCGAGGTCCTGGAGCGCTAGGAACGCCGATGCTGCAAGCCCTGCGGAACATCTGGGAGATCCCCGACCTGCGCAGGAGGGTCCTCTTCACCCTCGGCCTGCTCGCGATCTACCGCGTGGGCAACCACGTCCCCACCCCGGGGATCAATGCCCAGGCCCTCATCGATTTCTTCGAGCAGAACAAGGGCAACTGGTTCGGTCTCGTCGACATGTTCTCGGGCGGGAACCTGGCCAAGGTCACGATCTTCGCCCTCGGGATCATGCCCTACATCTCGGCCTCGATCATCCTGCAGCTGCTCACCGTGGTCTGGCCCTACCTCGAGAAGCTCAGCAAGGAGGGCGAGCTCGGGCGTCGCAAGATCACCCAGTACACCCGATACGGCACCGTGCTTCTGTCCGTCATCCAGTCCTTCGGGATCTCGGTCTACCTCGAGCGGATGACGCTCGCCAACCAGTTTCGCATCGTGGACAGCCCCGGTTGGGCCTTCAAGATCATGACCGTGCTCACCCTGACCACGGGGACCGCCTTCATCATGTGGCTGGGCGAGCAGATCACGGACCGCGGCATCGGCAACGGGATGAGCCTCATCATCTTCGCCGGCATCGTCGTGGGGTTCCCGCGCGGGCTCATCGACACTTTCACCATGATCGAGCGGGGCGAGCTCAGTCTATTCGCGGCCCTCATCCTGATCGCGGGAATGGTGGCGGTGGTGGCCGCCATCGTCTTCGTCGAGCGCGGCCAGCGCCGTATCGCCGTGCAGTACGCCAAGCGGGTGGTGGGCCGGCGGGTCTACGGAGGGCAGACGACACACCTCCCGCTGCGGGTCAACACCGCGGGTGTCATCCCCGTGATCTTCGCGTCCTCGATCATCGCCTTCCCCCAGACCGTGGCGTCGTTCTTCCAGGCTCAGAGCCCATGGATGCAGGCCGTCTCGGAGCAGCTGCAGTGGGGGATGCCCCTCTACAACCTCCTTTACGTCGCTTTCATCATCTTCTTCTGCTACTTCTACACCGCGATCGTCTTCAACCCCGATGACGTGGCGGAGAACATGCGGAAGTACGGGGGCTTCGTTCCCGGCATCCGTCCCGGCAAGCGCACCGCGGAGTACCTCGATCACATCCTGGGGCGCATCACGTTCGGGGGCGCGATCTACCTGGCCCTGGTCGCGATCCTGCCCGAGTTCCTCATCACCGGCTTCAAGGTGGCGCCCCTCCCCGTGATCGGGCCGTCGCTCGACATGTTCCTGTCCGAGAACAACCTGGGGTGGATCACCGAGGGCCTGCACCTGAACTTCTACTTTGGCGGCACCTCGTTGCTCATCGTCGTGGGCGTGGCCATGGACACCGTGGCCCAGGTCGAGGCGCAGCTGATCATGCGGCATTACGACGGCTTCACGGGGCGGGGAGGCAAGAGGATCCGTGGTCGCCGCTAGCCCCCGGACGGCCGCCGCTCCCGCCGCGCGCGTCATCTTCCTTGGCCCCCCGGGGGCGGGGAAGGGGACGCAGGCGGCCAAGCTGGCGGCCCATCTCGGAGTGCCCAGGATCTCGACCGGAGACATGCTGAGGGAAGCGATCGCCAGGGGGACCGAGCTCGGGCGGAAGGCCGCTCCGATCATGGAGCAGGGCCTCCTCGTCCCCGACGATCTGCTGATCGCGCTGGTGCGCGAGCGCATCGCCCAACCCGACTGTCGGAGGGGGTTCGTGCTCGACGGTTTCCCCCGCACCCTGCGTCAGGCCCAGGGGCTGGCGATGATGGGTAGCGAGGGTCCCGAGCTGGTGGTCTTCGAAGTGGCGGTCCCGAAGGACGAGCTGCTGCGGCGGCTGTCGGGGAGGCGCTGGTGCCCGACGTGTCAGGCGACCTACCACGTAACGAACGACCCGCCGGGCCGGCCGGGGGTGTGCGATCGCGAAGGCACCGCTCTCGTGCAGCGCGAGGATGACCGGGAGGCGGTGGTGTCCCACCGGCTGCGGCAGTACGAGGAGCAGATGGCGCCGCTCATCGCCCACTACCGCGAGCGGGCCCGACTCCACCATGTGGAGGGACATCGTCCGGTCGAGGCCGTCTTCGAGGACCTCCGGTGTCTCCTGGAGGCTCGGGAGTGAGCATCCAGAAGTCGTGGGGCGAGCTGCTGAAGATGGCGCACGCCTGCCGAATCGTGATCGACACCCTGGACGCCCTCGAGGAAGCGGCGGTGTCGGGGGTGAGCACCCGGGAGCTCGATCGGATCGCGCGCGAGCACATCGAAACGGCAGGAGCGCGGCCGGCGTTCCTCGGCTACCGGGGCTTTCCCGCCACGCTCTGCATCTCGGTCAACGAGGAGATCGTGCACGGGATCCCCGGGAGCCGGAGGCTTGCCGCGGGCGACATCGTGGGGCTGGACCTCGGCTGCGTCGTGGACGGCTTCTACGGCGACGCCGCGCGGACGGTGGCGGTCGGGGACGTGAGCGACCAGGCGCGCCGTCTGATGAGGGCCACCCGCGAGGCCCTCTTCGCTGGAATCGAGATGTGCCGTCCCGGCAAGCGCGTGGGCGACATCGGGCACGCGATCCAGATCCTCGCCGAGGGCCACGGCTACTCGGTGGTCCGGGAGTTCGTCGGGCACGGCATCGGCAACAGCCTGCACGAGGAGCCCCAGGTCCCCAACTACGGGCCCCCCGGACGCCGGGAGCGACTGGTGCCGGGGATGTGCCTGGCCATCGAGCCGATGGTGAACGTGGGAGGGCCCGAGGTCGAGGTCCTCGCCGACGGCTGGACCGCGGTCACCCGTGACCGGAGCCTCTCCGCGCACTTCGAGCTTTCGGTCGCGATCACGCCCTTCGGGCCCTGGATCCTGTCCGATCCGTACCCCTATCCGGAGCAGGAGGGGGAGTCGGCCCATGCCTGAGGCGGCGCGGGAGACGCTGGAGATGGAGGGGACGGTGCGGGAGGCGCTGCCCAACGCGCTCTACCGGGTGGAGCTGCTCGACGAGCAGCGGACCGCGATCACCGCCCATGGGGCGGCGCGAGCCTGCTCCGCCTCCGCCCGGGGGACGTGGTGCTGGTGCAGCTCTTCCCCTACGACGCGGGACGCGGGCGAATCGTGAGGCGGCGGTGAGGAGAGCCGGGGAGTCACGACAGTGAAGGTGAGATCGTCGGTGAAGAAGCTCTGCGTCAAGTGCAAGGTGATCCGTCGTCGGGGGGTGGTGCGGGTCATCTGCGCCAACCAGAAGCACAAACAGAGGCAGGGGTAGAACATGGCACGCATCGCAGGAATCGACCTTCCGCGCCAGAAGCGGGTTGAGGTCGCGTTGACCTACATCTACGGCATCGGGTCCACCCGCAGCGGGCGAATCCTCTCCCGGGCGGGGATCGAACCCAGCGTGCGGGTGAAGGACCTCTCGGAGGAGGAGGTCAGCCGGATCGCCAAGATCATCGACGCCGAGGGTGGGGTGGAGGGTGACCTGCGCAAGGAGACGGCCATGAACATCAAGCGGCTGATGGAGGTCGGCTCCTACCGCGGCGGGCGTCACCGCCGAAACCTCCCGGTGAGGGGCCAGCGAACGCACACCAACGCGCGTACCCGCAAGGGGCCGCGGAGGGCCATGATCCGTGCCAAGGCCAAGGTATAAGGAGTCGAGCGAATGTCCAACACCACTACCGCCAGCACCACCACCACCACCACCACCAAACCCGTCGGGGCCAAGAAGGCCAAGAAGGAGAAGAAGCACGTCGTGCACGGGATCGCCCACGTGCACGCCTCCTTCAACAACACCCTGGTGACCATCACCGACCTCGAGGGCAACGTGATCACCTGGTCCAGCGCGGGCACCCTCGGCTTCAAGGGATCCCGCAAGGGGACGCCTTTCGCCGCCCAGCAGGCGGCGGCCGCGGCCGCAACCGCCGCCCGCGAGCACGGCCTGCGCTCGCTCGACATCCGGGTCAAGGGGCCGGGAAGCGGCCGCGAGTCGGCGATCCGCGCCCTTCAGGCCGCGGGCGTCGAGGTCAAGTCGATCCGGGACGTGACCCCCATCCCCCACAATGGCTGCCGCCCACCAAAGCGGCGCCGCGTCTAAGGAGTCGAAAGCCGTGGCCAGATACATCGGTTCCGTCTGCCGCCTCTGCCGCCGGGAGGGCATCAAGCTCTTTCTGAAGGGCGACCGCTGCTTCACCGAGAAGTGCGCGATCGAGAAGCGGAACTACGCCCCCGGGATGCACGGCAAGGGCGGCCGTCTCAAGACGAAGCTCCAGGGCTACGGCCTCCAGCTGCGCGAGAAACAGAAGGTCAAGCGGCTCTACGGCATGCTCGAGGGCCAGTTCGGGCTCACCTTCCGCCGCGCCGCCCAGGAGAAGGGAGTCGTGGGCGAGGTGCTGCTCCAGAAGCTCGAGCGGAGGCTGAGCAACGTCGTCTACCGCCTGGGCTTCGGTAGCTCGCAGGCCCAGGCCCGCCAGCTCGTCCGTCACGGGCACGTGCGCGTCAACGAGCGAAAGCTCGACATCCCCTCTTACCAGGTGAGGGTGGGGGACGTGATCGGGCTCGCCCCGCGTGCGACGAAGAACGCCTTCGTGCAAGCCTCGATCGAGGCGGTGAAAGGGCGGGGGGTGCCGAAATGGCTCGAGCTCGACCCCTCGGGCATGACCGGGAAGGTCCTCGCGCTGCCGGCCCGCGCCGATGTGAACTTCCCCATCCAGGAGCAGCTCGTCGTCGAGCTGTACTCGAAGTAAAGAAGCGGCCCCGGAGCCCCAAGGGCGACGTGGCCGCGGAGGACTGCAGAAGATGCTGTGGAAAGGGTTCCAGAAGCCGAAGCGCCTCGAGGTCGACCGCGACACGCAGACCGATCACTACGGCCGCTTCTACGCGCAGCCCTTCGAGAGGGGCTTCGCGACGACGGTGGGCAACGCCCTGCGACGTGTACTCCTCTCGGGCATCGAGGGGGCGGCCATCACCGCGGTCCGGGTCGAGGGCGTGCTGCACGAGTTCTCGCCCATACCGGGGGCGATGGAGGACACCACCGACCTCATCCTCAACCTCAAGCGGATCCCCCTCAAGGTGTACGTCGACCATCCCAAGTCCATGATGCTCCGGACCTCGGAGCCGGGGGAGGTGCGGGCGCATCACATCACCCCGGACGCGGACATCGAGATCCTCGAACCCGAGTCCCACATCGCAACCCTGGGATCGGGCTCGACCCTCGCCGTCGAGATGCGCGTCAAGCAGGGCCGCGGCTACGTCTCCGCGGACAAGAACTTCGACGAGGACCTGTCGATCGGCTGGATCCCGCTCGACTCCGTCCACTCTCCGGTCAAGAAGGTGAACTACTTCATCGAGCCGGCGCGGGTCGGCCAGGCGACCGACTATGAGAAGCTCGTGCTGGAGGTGTGGACGAACGCGGCGGTGACTCCCCGCGACGCGGTCGGACTCGCGGCCAAGCTGATGAAGGACCATCTCCAGATCTTCATCAACATCGAGGAGGAGGAGACGGAGGCGGCGGCGGTGGAGATCACGGCGATGGAGAAGGACGCTCTCCTCGACAAGCTGAACAAGAGCGTCGACGAGATGGAGCTCAGCGTCCGGTCCTACAACTGTCTCAAGAACGCCAACATCCGAACCATCGGGGACCTGGTCCAGAGGACCGAGGCCGAAATGCTGAAGACCAAGAACTTCGGCCGCAAGTCCCTCAACGAGATCAAGGAGATCCTGGCCGGAATGGGGCTCTCGTTGGGGATGAAGCTCGACGATCTCCAGCAGCCCCAGCAATGAGGCGGGGCCGGGACCGAGTGCCATGAGACACCGCATCGCCCACCGGAAGCTGGGGCGGACGACGCCCCACCGCATCGCGCTCCTCCGCAACCTCGCCACCACCTTCTTCGAGCGGGAGCGAATCCGGACCACCCTCGTGCGGGCGAAGGAGCTTCGGCCGTTCGCGGAGCGGCTCA